>Ga0209640_10003347_pt1 | contig 14015 bp, 13 predicted proteins | sample RifCSP10_1_FD_184018 | JGI IMG/M metagenome (GOLD analysis project Ga0209640, IMG submission 184018) | Soil microbial communities from Rifle, Colorado - Rifle CSP2_sed 10_1 (SPAdes) (version 2) | ecosystem: Environmental > Terrestrial > Deep subsurface > Rock core/Sediment | place: Rifle...
CTTGCCGCTGGAGGTCAGGGGAATAGCGGCTGGTTTTACCAACACAATATCGTGTATTTCAAGATTAAGCTGCGCCCGCAAAGCCAGCCGGATATCGCATTTCACTGACTGGCCGTCGAAGTTTCGTAAATACTGTTTGCCGATTTCCTGCACCAGCACCACGCGTTCTTCGGTACTGTGTTCTTTTGTACCGTGTTCTTTTGTACCGTGTTCTGTAGCGCCGGTTTCGATACCAAACGCGGCGCCGCGGCCCAACCGGCAGGATGCGTTGCTGTTCTGCGCGATCAGCTCAATATCCTGCGGATAATAATTTTTTCCGCGAATAATAATGAGTTCTTTTATCCGGCCAGTGACATACAAATGTCCGCCGCTGATGGCGCCGAGGTCGCCGGTTCTTAAAAACGTACGTTGATCAGGCGATTTTGTCCGCGCGCGAAACACATCTTTGTTCAACCAGTCCTTGTTCCAGTACCCTTGAGTAACATGTTTACCGGTAACCCATATTTCGCCGACTTCATTTGACCCGCATACTTCAAGCGTGTCCGGATTAACGATGCGGACTGTATCAGATGAAGCATCTCCGCAAGCGGTCAGAACGAATGTGCCGGATTCGCCGGTATTGGTTGTGAGGCTCCGGTTTTGCAGAAGGGCGTTTTGATCCACGTTCAATGTCTGCACCGCGGATTGCGATGCTTTACCGGTAACAAACAAGGTGGCCTCAGCCAGTCCATAGCAAGGCAAAAACGCATTTCCCTGAAAACCGCATTCCGCGAAACAGTTGCTGAACCTTTCCAGCGTATGGTGTTGAACCTTTTCCGAACCATTAAAAGCGTTTTGCCAGCAACTTAAGTCCAGCTGCTGTTTTTCGTCCGCGCTGATTTTGCTGACACAAAGATCAAAAGCAAAATTGGGCCCCCCGCTGGTCGTCGCCTTGAAATCGGAAACCGCTTTTAACCAGCGAAACGGCCGGCGCAAAAATGACAAGGGCTCCATTAATACGGATTCGCAACCGGCATAAAACGGATTCAATATGTTGCCGACCAGACCCATATCGTGAAACATGGGCAGCCAGCCGGCAAAAACGCTTTCCGGGCTAGTGTTGAAAACCCGGGTAATCATCGCCTGGTTACTCAGGATATTGTCATGGCTCACCATAACGCCTTTGGGTTCTCCCGTGGTTCCGGACGTGTATTGCAAAAACGCCAGCGAGTTTCCGTCTATTGCAGGATATCGCCACGCGCCGGCTTCTGCCATGTCAACAGCGTCGATGGCCATGCACGGAATATCGGCTAAATGTGCTGTTTGCAAACAAGCGCCTGACAGGTAGTCTTGATGATTTTGCACCGTACAGATCAACGCCGCCTGGCAATCCCCGGCGATGGCGGCGAACCGCGGCCATTGGTTGCGCGCAACCGGTGGATATGCGGGCACCGCGATCACACCCGCGTAGATACACGCGAAAAAACCGGTAATAAAATCGATACCCGCGGGAATCGCCAGTATCACCCTGGAACCGGGCGCGGTGAAATTCAGTATATGTCCAGCCAGCGCCCTAGCCGCCTGATCCAGTTGCGTATAAGTGATCCGGCGGTCTATTTCGCCCGCCGGCGACAGTTGTGTATAGGCGACTTTGCCGGGTTGTTGTTCGGCCCGATGCAGCGCCAGCGTTAACAGTGTATTCATGGTGTTCATGATGGCGGCCGATCCGTTTAGCGGGATTGCGGCAACAGGGAACTGCGGCGCGCGGTGAATCTGGGAAAAAACCGGCCGGTGTGTTTTATATAATCCCGGTAGTCCTTGCCGAATTGCCCCTGTTCACTGCAAAGACGGTCCTCTTCTTTCGCGGCGGTATGGTTCAACATGAGTATTGTGTACAGGCCTAACAGCGCCACGGACCAGTGGGGCGCGATCAATATGCAAGCGATAAACGCCATGATAAACGCGCTGTAAAACGGATGGCGGATATGCTTGTAACTGCCCCAGGTCACAATGCTGGACGGCGCATCGTGTTGCGGATTTTGATGCCACAATGCCAGGGGAATCCTGTGCGTGCCGATGGTCATGGTGATTAAGCCGATGGAGAAAATGTTAAGCAGTGACCCAATGACTGACATCCATGCATAGCCCGCGCTGCCGGTATCGGCCAGTGGTTGTATCCAAACGCCAAAGTATTGCGCGATAAACAGCACCGGCGCAATACCCCACGGGGCTGCCGTGATAAACCACATCAATGTCAGTTTACCATCGCGGCGGAAAAATATAACGGGCAGCAGGGCCACTAACAGGAAGTTTGCGGTTAATAATAGTAAAGCTGTTTTGTCCATAGCGTGCATCCTTTTGTTAAGTGTTCAACATGGTATTCACTACGCCGGTTGCGCGGCGGTTATTTTCCGGCTGACCAGGTTCACCAATTGCGCGACGGTGACCACTTCTTCCAGATCTTCCTGTTCCAGTTCTATGGAAAAGTGGTCTTGCATTAATAACAGCGTTTCAACCAGCATGAACGAATCGGCCACAAGATCAGTGATATCGCCGTCGTCCTTGATACGATCCAGCGGAATTTTCGTGAATACGGCCAGTTGTTGCTTGATGGTTTGCAGTTGCATAAATATATTTCCCCTGGTTATGCGGGCGCCAAAGCACTGGCGATGTAGTCCAGCCTGTCCTTGTGTTCCTGTATGAATTTCCGGTAAATCGCTTCGTCGGCTGCTTTATAATGCTGGATTTTTTTATTGACCTTGTCTTCACCGTACTTTTGCGCAAAGGTTTTCAACGCCTGGTTGATCCAATGCACATGCCATTTTTCGTCCTCGATGATTTTTTCAATGGTTTGCTTTATCACGGGATTCAAGTTAGGAATTTTCATGTGATGAGCGTATTGTTTGATGACCCTTTTTTCAAACACATTGGTCAACGCCAGGATTTCCATCATGTTGACGGGCAGGCCTCCGGCATCCAGGTACGCATCCTGATACGCGTTGGCAACGCGGATTGGCTTGTAACCCAGCTCATCCAGGGCCTTGGTCCAATACCAGCTATGCATGCTTTCATCGGCAAAATGTTTGTTCAGGTTCACCTGGATTGGACCGGCAGGCATGCAGGCGGCAACCTTGGCGAAAAACATGGCGCCGGTTATTTCCGAGTAACGGTAAAAACTCATTATCCAACGTTCTTGTTCATTCATACGATCCATAAGAAAAATCCTTGCGTGTGTTTACGGGAAGTTTTCCCGCCAATGAACCACGGCGCGCCGCTACGCGTTAGCTTCTTGCCCGGCCATGCCGTGGCATGGTTCCCGGCCCCATTTAGTGCGTATTAAATAGTGAATCACATTGTCAATTAACCGCGGCATGTCCGGTATGGCGTAGCCGGGACATACTTCAAGCAACTGCTGGTTCGCTACCTCCTTTTCGATGAACAGCTGTTTGGCAAACGGCCGGATACTGTCCAGAGCTTGTTTTACGACGGCGCCGCTTAAGCCTTTTAACACCGATGCCAGGGATTCAAAGGCTTCAAGATCGGTGAATAGGGGCTTCAATATGCGTTTTTTACGAAAGTCCGCATCGTCCGCGAAGTTACTGAACGCGCGGTCTATAAGTTCGCCCATTGACATCGCCGTACTGTGTCCGTAACACACGTTATAGATTTTTTGTGGTGTTTGCCGGGCGGATAGAATCTGAAATATCGCGTTAACGGTCGAGCGGCCGGTGGTCAGGTAGATGGGCGTGGTTTGACATCCTGGCAGCAGTGAAATCAATCCATGAAAAAACAGGCGCATGGTATTGTGAAAAACATTATATTGCACCACGTTGCCGCTATCGTCGTCCGCGATAATGGTGGCGGCGCGAAAGATACTCCACGGCAGTTGCGGGAACCCGGTCTGTAACAGATATTCGGCTTCGCTTTTGCTGCGTTCATAATGGTTCGCGAACGGACCGGCCGGGCTGACTTGCGCTTCCTCGATGCAACCGGGCGCCAGGCCGGAACTGTATAGCGTGCTGACAAAAGCAAGCTGCTCCAGGCGGGGACACTTATCGGCAAATGACGCCACTTTAACGGTACCGTCGCGATTGACCGCGTCGGCGAGGGACTGTTCCACGTTAAAACGGGTGATGGCGGCGGTGTGCACAATAGTAGTTATATCAGCCGCGCCACTTATGCTGGAAAATGGATCGGGGTCTGACAAATCACCCCCGCAGACGCTGAAACGGCGCTTATGTGACGGGTATTTTTGCGATAGTTGTTCGTATTTGCGCTGGTACTCCGCCCGGTCTTTAGCCCGGACCCACAACAGCAAATGATCATCGCTTTGGGTTAAGTATTTTTTGGCAAACATCCCGCCAAAATATCCATCGGCGCCGGTAATCAATACTGACTCGGTCATCAAATTGCCTCCAATTGCTCAAGCGGCCATGCCGGCGGATTATCACCAAAGCGGGCCGCGAACGCCGCCAGCCAGCGCTCAATTCCGAACGCGATACACGCCGAATGCGCATAAGTGTTGCTATATTTGATGTTGAATATTTCTCCAAAATAACTGCGGTGGTAGTTGGCCGAGCCGACGGCCAGTCGATTGTCGAACACCATTTCATGTTTATTGGGATGCAGTTTTTGCAGCAAATGTTTTGGGTTGTTGCCCGGATCAAAAAACGGGTCTTGCGCGGCCTGCCACTGGATATCCATATTCAACCGGGCGAATAACCCGGACAGCCGGAGCGTAGTTTCCTGAACATAAGCCTGCACTTCGTCTTCCCCGCCGATACAGACGATTTCCCGCATGGTAAAGCTCCATTGTCTTTCCAGGGGCACATACTCTTTTTCATGGCGGAAGCAATTATTCCGGGTGGTGAAAAGCCGGGTCTTGGCGAAATTCTGCCGCTGAAAGTTAATATAAAAGTGATAGCAAGCCGCGGGTGTCAGTATGGCTTTGGGCGGAGCCATGGCGGTCAGTTGTATTTCATCATCAGCGTTTATCAATTCGCCGCCACGAAACTGTTGTAGATTGTCATCGGACTGCCGCAACACCTGGGGAAATGTCGCGTGCTGCGGGAATGAATGCAGATAATCCATTTTGCGCAATTCCGACGCGTGAATGAAACTGGGAAACTGGTATTCAGCCGCATTCAACCGTCTGGCTAACGCCAGGAAAGCCGCGTCGATTCTGTGATAGGCTTCGAGCCAGTCACCGCTCAGGGCGGTCTGCCCGAATATCGGCGGTGGTTGGCGGCATTCCGGCGTATCGGTTTCGCGCAGCGCGGGTAGTGTCATCTCAGGCATAAGCGTGATCTTCAACAAAAAAGTGCTGGTAAATGGCATCGATGGTGGAAAATGCGCCGGGCTTTATTTGCAGGGGATTAATGGGCTCACCGCGCAAATGTTCCAGAAACAGGATCAACTCCATTATTTGCACCGAGGTGATAATGCGCTGCTCTATAATGCGCAGATCAAAGGGCACCGAGTCCGCGTGATAACCCGAGCTTTGTTCGGCCACCCAGGCGCTTAATTTATTTTTTATCGCTTGCTCCTTGCTAAGCACATTCATACAACCGGTTCCTCCGCCAATATGCCGCTGGTCACAAAAAAGGAAAAACAATGGCTGCTTATTTTTTGCCGAAGTTGTTTTTGACTCTCGTGACGCCACGCCGTGAGATAGGTTTTATAAAAGTCGTTGAAGCCGGCGTCTTTATACACCCAGGGGTTGTAATATTCTTTCCAGGTGGCCTGGATATAATCGCCCAGATAACGGCGAATTCCGTTTACCGTGTCCTCGCCCCAGTCACCGGCATGGCTCTCAAACAACTGCTGGGTTATTTTGCGGCCAAACGCCAAATGCCGGCTTTCATCGTTGTGGTGATACTGATTGATTGCCCTGCACAACGGATGCAGGCGTTCATCCTTGGCCATATATAGATTGTAGTAGTCGACAAATTCTTCAAAAATCACCACCCGCGCGAAAAACAAAAAGTCTTCAACGCTTTGAATATGATTTTCATTCAACGAATACGCCTTGGAAGGATAGACTTTGTTGGCGTACCGCATACAGAATGTGCCGAACAGCGTCATGTGTTTGTTTTCCTCACCCAGGAAATGGTGCAGGTACTCGGAAATTTCCGTGGGCCAACGTGAGTACAAGCGTTTGGCCAGCCCTTGTAACAGGGCTTTTTCGCCGTGTATGTTCAGGCTGAAGAAATTCACCAGTTCCCAGAATGCCAGGCGCTGTTGTTGTTCCGCGGGCAGGACATCATATACAGCGGTACCACACAACGAAGACAACTCCGGCGAAAACCACCAACTGTCTTCTGAAAGGACTTCCGGCCAGTCAAACTCCAGGTATGGATTGCTGTACCTTTTGACGGAAGCTTTGCTGAGCTTTTGCGACAGAGTAACCACGTTGTCCATAGTCAAACCTTTTCCAGTAACACGCATGACCAGTTCAAGCCAAATCCGGCCATAGGCAGCAAAATTTTATCGCCTGGCCGGAATACTCCCTTGTCATCGGCTTTTTTCAGGTTGATGATATTATCCCCGCTAATACAGTGGCCGATGTCTTCGCGGGTGGGTGTCAACACTTTTTCATAATCAAAGCGCAAAATACTGGCAAGCACCTCCCAGGCCTTGATATTGGTGTTTTGCGGAACTATCCAGTCAATATCTTTTAAGGAGAGCTGGTTGCGTTTCAGAAGTTCGTCGATCACACGGTAAGAGTAATTGAAGTAAAAACCCGCGGTCTCATCATCATTGGCCTGGGCCATCGCGCCGTTACTGATATGGTGCGCATCCAGAATTTTCACGCGCCCCCCATGCCGGCTTACCACGCAAGCGGCGGCGCCGTCGGATATCAGGTTATAGGTTTGCTCATAAACAGCGCCTTCTGGAAAACGGTCAGCGGTCAAACACAATAGTTCATCGATATGTGATTCCGCACGCAATAAGGCTTTGGCGATTCGCAACGTGCTTAAAAGACTGGTGCACGCCGTTTGATTGATGCCCATAAGAAAAGCGTTTTGCATGCCGAATTCCGCTTGCAGGTGACTAACCGGGAAATCCATCAGGTGTTTAACATCGCCGCTTTCCTTGAAATCCTCCCACTTGCCCAGATTGCCGTTACAGCTCAGGCAAGTCGCGTAGAGTATGCCGTTGATGTTGTCTAAAGATTTCCCGTGGGGAGAAAGTAAATTATCAACAGCGGCCCGCGCCAGGTCGTAACTGGTCTGCCCGCTGCCGCACCTATGATGAAAATGAAAGCCCGAGTCGGTGAGCAATTGCGCACTGGAAAACGTTAATCCATTGGCGTGACTTTGTTCTAATGTTTGGCGGTTATTCCCCAACGAATAGCCAATGTCGCCAATGTAAACGGATTGTAAGGTCATCGATTCTTACCCTGCATACAAGTCGTTGTTGTTGCTGAAAAGCAAACACCCTTTTGGGCGCGGGCTGCATAAACCGGGGTTACTTTAATTAAAAAAATTCCGGCTGGTAAAGCGGCCGCTTCCCTTCACTGTCGTGGCCAATCAAGTAAAGGAAACCATCTTTTTTTGCTATTCCTTTGCTTGTTAGGCTGTTTATTATGTTTACTCCCGATTACCTCTTCCGACACACGATAATCAGTCATGGTTTAGTGCCGTAGGCGTTGAAAAGCATTTTTTTCAACAAGCGCTATGGATAACACTTGACCGCCGGATATTTGATACCACATGTTCAACATTGCTTTGGCGGTTCAGTTTTGCGGACAAAGCGCGAACTCAACACCGCCACGCAACCGATGGCGTTGAGGCAGGAAAGGGTAAAAAACAACATGTCCTGAACAACAAACCAGGCGTACAGGCTGGCGGTCACCGACGTGAAGGTCCAGCCGGTCCAGGCCAGCACGGAGATACCGGTACCGTGGGACCGGTAAGCGCTAATCGCCTGCGGGATATACATACCCGCGATAATAAAGCCGGACATGCCGTAGAGCACTGTGATCAGCGTTTTCATACCGGAACTTCCTCGTACCAAATTGGCCTATGCAAACCAGGCAGGCCTGGCTGGCGTTCACCTGTTTTCCGCTTTCGATATATTCGCGTATGCGGATATTACTTTCAATGATGAAGTGCGGGATTAACACTGCGTATTAGAATTTGTGAATCCCGGGTATTTCGCGGAAATGGATAGGACCGGTACAGGTTCAGCGCCAGACGCCTGTCCTGAAGCTGAACCTTCCTGTCTAACTTGCTATTGTTACTCTTTTATGACCATCGTATACTTTTTTACATGACGCTGCGCTATACTGCACCGTCCCGGTTAGGCGTTTCTCGCTTAACCAATCGATCAAGGCACAAATCCGTGTCGCACCCCTTGGAAATGACGTAATAAGAAGTATGCTGAAAGCCAATTTGGTGATCATGGCCGCCCTGGCGGCGCTCACCATCAGTTTGTTCGCGTTGTTAAATCGCCCTGCCGAAGAGCCGGTGTGGCCGGCTAAGGTGCAAGGCATTGCGTTTTCCCCCTTCCGCGCCGATCAAAGTCCGTTTACCAACAAACTGCCCAGCGCCGCGGACATCGACGCCGACCTGGCGTTACTGCAGGATAAGGTGTTCGCGGTGCGCACCTACACCTTGGAAGGTGATCAAATACAAGTTCCCCAATTGGCGCGGGCGCGGGGCATCAATGTCGCCCTCGGCATCTGGATTGACGACGAGCGGGACGATAACGAAGAAGAACTGCAGCGGCTGTTCCAAGTTGCTAACAGTTACCGTAACATCGTGCGCGTCATTGTCGGCAACGAGGTGGTGTTGCGCGGTGATATTCCGCTCGAAGAGATGATCGCTTACCTGGACCGGGTGCGGAAGAAAGTCCGGGCGCCGGTCAGCACCGCCGAACCGTGGCATGTGTGGCTTAAATATCCAGAGCTGGTAAACCACGTGGATTATTTGGCGGTGCATATGCTGCCGTATTGGGAAGGCGTCGGCGTTAGCGAAGCGGTGGATTATGTGGTGGATCGCTTCAATGAATTGCGAACCGCCTTTCCCGATAAACCGATTGTCATCACCGAGGTGGGCTGGCCCAGCAATGGCCGGATCCGCAAAGGCGCAGTGGCCTCGGAAGCCAACGAAGCCATTTTCCTGCGCCAATTTCTAGCCCGCGCGCAAAAAGAAAAGTACGTGTACTACCTCATGGAAGCGTTTGACCAGCCGTGGAAAACCGAATCGGAAGGTTCCGTCGGGGCGTATTGGGGAGTCTACAACGTGGATCGCCAGCCGAAATTCGCCTTCATCGAACCGGTGGTAAAAGTGCCCAACTGGCGCGTTTTGGCCGGCATATCGGTGGGCTTATCGGTATTGATTTTCGCGCTGTTATTGTTGGATAGCACCACGTTGCGCAACCGCGGCCGCGGATTTCTGGCCCTGGTGGTCTACACCATCGCCACCGCCAGTGTCTGGATCATCTATGACTACACGCATCAATATCTGACGGTTGGCACGATTATCGTTGGCATTCTATTGCTGGTCGGAATGACCGGCGTGATGGTGGTATTGCTCGCCGAAGCGCACGAATGGGTTGAGGCGCATTGGGTGAAAAGCCGCCGCCGCGATTTCAAACCGGTGAGCGTGGATCCGGCGCGCCTGCCATTAGTATCCATTCATGTCCCAACTTATAACGAACCGCCCGGTATGGTGATCGAAACGCTGAACGCCCTGGCCAGGCTGGATTATCCGCGTTTTGAAGTCCTTCTTATTGACAACAACACCAAGGACCCCAACGTGTGGCAACCGGTGCAGGCGCACTGCGCCAAGCTCGGTGAGCGCTTCCGCTTTTTCCATGTCGATCCCCTGTCCGGCTTCAAAGCCGGCGCGTTGAATTTCGCGCTGCAGCAAACCGCGCCCGACGCGCAAATCATCGCCGTGATTGATAGCGACTATACTGTGGAGCCGAATTGGCTGCGCGATTTGGCGCCGCCGTTTCTCGACCGGCCGCGCCTCGCGATCGTCCAGGCCCCGCAGGACTACCGCGACGGTGAGCAGAACGCCTTCAAAGCCATGTGTTACACCGAATATGCGGGCTTTTTCCATATCGGCATGATCACCCGCAACGAGCGCAACGCCATCATTCAGCACGGCACCATGACCTTGATCCGCCGCACCGCGCTGGAAGAAGTCGGCGGCTGGGCGCAGTGGTGCATCACCGAAGACGCTGAACTGGGCTTGCGCATCTTTGAAAGCGGCTACGAAGCACTGTATCTGCCCAAGAGCTACGGCCGCGGCCTCATGCCGGATAACTTCGCCGATTATAAACAGCAACGCTTTCGCTGGGCGTACGGCGCGGTGCAAATCATGCGCCGGCACCTGGGTCATTTAATGCATTTCGCCAGGGGCCCGCTGTCGTACGGGCAACGCTATCATTTTGTCGCCGGTTGGCTGCCTTGGCTCGCCGACAGCATGAACTTATTATTCACGCTCGCGGCGCTCGGCTGGTCCATTGCCATGATCGTGGCTCCGCGCGCCGTGGATCCGCCGCTAATAGTATTTTCGATACTGCCGCTGGCGCTGTTCTCCTTCAAGATCGCCAAACTGGTGTATCTGTACCGGGTGCGCATCAAGGCGACGGTCGGTCAAACCATCGCGGCGGCGGTCGCCGGTTTGGCGTTGTCGCACACCATTTCCCTGGCCATGCTCAGCGGTTTCGTCACCACCGGCAAACCGTTTTTCCGCACCCCCAAGTGCTCCCACAACGTTGCGCTGCTGAAAGCCGTGCTGGACTGCCGCGATGAAGTGATATTAATGCTGGCGTTATGGATAACCGTATATGGCGTGGCGCTGCGGCTGGACGCGCAAAACCTCGACTTGCTGCTATGGATTATCGTGTTGCTGGTGCAATCGGTTCCATACCTGGCCGCGCTGGTTGTGTCGCTTATCAGCACGCTGCCGGCATTGCCGGCGCGTTTGATCGGCGACGAACTGGCCGCGTCGCCGTTAGCGCCGCAAGCCCAGCACGTTCTATCCAATCCGCTTCAAGCCAATCAACCGCAACCCCAGCGAGTGGCGCAATGAATCCCGTCATATCCACAGCGCAAACCGAAATACTCAATGCCGGCACGCGGGCTTCCCCTCTGACCCGCGCCGCGATTTTTTCAACGCGTTTTGGGATAAAGCCACTATTGTCCTTAGCGCTATTTTTGCTGGGAATCTACGGTTACGCGCATTTGTCGGCGCGCAGCGGCGCTTTCCACGCCGAGATGTTCTTCCTGCAATGGATCGAATTGGGCCTGGTCAGTTATTTATACGTTTATCTTTACCTGATACAAAAACCCGGCCCCTGGCGCGTTATCGCCGCGGCGCTGCCCATCCTGCTCGCTTACCTGGCGCAAGACCTGTATTTTCATTTCTATGGCAAGGTGCTGCGGATCATCGAAGTGATGGAGCTGCCGGAATTGTTCGCGGTACTGCCGCTTTCTTATGGCCTGATCCTGGCCGCCGTCTTTTTCGCGCCGCTGGCCGCTTATCTGTACACGGTCAACTATCGCCAGCCGCGCCGGATACTGCTGGGAGCTCTGCCGTTGTTAACGCTTGTGCTCCTGGTCAAAACGACGCCCCAGGCCTATGCCGATTTTGTGGAATCAATCGGCAATGAAATCATTCGCTATTCTGACGGCAAAAGCGTGGAAAGCAACGGGCGTATTACCATGCTGCTGTATCACGAAGCGCAACGCGTTAAAGCGCTGGCCGAAACCGCGCCTTACCGCAACCGCGCCGCGTACGAGCAAGAGGGTGACACGTTTGCCGCGCAACTCAAGGCCAACGCCAGCAATCGCAACGTCCACCTCATCGTGCTGGAAAGTTTCCTGGATCCAACCTTGTTTCACGATGCGACGTTCAGCCGCGACCCGGTGCATCCGGAATTTAAACAATTGTTCGGTGGCAAACTGGGTTTATCCATCGGGCCGGTGTTCGGCGGCGCCACCGCCCAAGCCGAATTTGAAGTCCTGTGCGGCGTGCCGGCATTTGAAAAGCTGAGCAGTGTCGAGTTCAATATTTTCACCGGCAGTGCCGTTAACTGCACGCCGGGCATTTTGCAGCGCCTGGGTTACCGCACCGTCGCCACCAACGCCTACAAACCCAATTTTTTTAACGCACAACCGGCTTACAAAGGCATCGGTTTCCAGGAAACCTACTTTCCCCGGGAATTCACGGGCAGCAACCCCACGTATTTAGAAGCGGGCGATGTCAGTGGCGAAGATTATCTATTTGACGGCGAGTTGTTCAAACAAAATCTTGCCTTTGTCGAACAACATTTGAAAGAACATCCCGGCCAGCCGTTGCTGAATTACATCATGACCATCTACGGCCACACGCCGCACCTGCTCAACGACAGCAAACGGCCGCCAGTCGTGCAAATCAGCGCGGCGCACCAGGACGAACACTTGTTAATGGCGGCCAACCAGTTTTACTACCGCACCCAGGCGATCGCCCAGTTCGTCAAACAGCTGCGGGCCATGGATCCGCAAAGCCTGGTCATCCTGGTCGCCGACCACGTGCCGCCGTTGATCTACGGCCCGATCACCTACCGCGAACTCGGCTACCTGGGCAATATCGAAAATAGTTATTATCACAACCGGCTGATGATCGTCGAAAACGGAACACCAAAAACCTATAACACCATTCACCACTACGGCATACCGGACATCGTTTACGATTACTTAACGGCTGGACACTATTGCCGCAACAATGGGTGCGCGCATACCGGCACCCGCATCGCGCAGGACAAAGCGCAATACCTGCCTCAATACTTCCATCTCATGGCGCATGCGTCGCAATAGTGAAATCGTGGGGCGCTTTGCCGAGTAGATAGGGTTAGTCGCGTTTCCTGGCCCGGCGATTGACTGCCGGTATTGGCTGCCGGTATTGACTGGCGGCATCGTCTACCACCGGTGTTCTTATCGGTGTCCTTATCGGTATCCTTAATCAGTGTCCGCGGGGAAAGCGCACATCAGCCGCGCCGGATCGCAAGCGTGCGCGGCCATACCCTGGCGTCCGCCGCGACAATATCCGGGGTATAGTCGCTAATGCCTTTGTTCTTGAATCCTATCACTAGCTCAGCGATGGTTCGTGGATTCGCTTCCGGCCACAGATACGTCGTATCCTCGCCATGCCACCGGCCGATGTGGTGCACTTTGAGATTCGACACGTTGGCGAGGATTGCTATAAACCGCTCTTTATCCAGGCCGGACCCCATGGCCACCAGGGTGCTGTGGGGACCGCAATGCTGGTGTTTATTCTTGATAGGATTGTAGACCGTGATGGGTTTATTGCCCCACAACGCGCAGTGCTGGCGTGCGGGATCGAGCTGGATTAACGTATTATGCCCCCGGTTCCCCGGTAAATATCACGGACCTTGCGGCATATCGCGCCGAAGCCTTCCGCAGTTCGTTCACGGATCGCTTCGGATGAGGATTCTATCAAGCCGGCTTCTCTAATTACGCCCTGACAATGCGACATAGCCATATGCTCGTCGGCCAGTTCGTTGAGGTGTTTGCTAAACACACTCACCAATGTTTTGCACGCTGCGGCAGAAAACGGCGTGTTAATGAAGTCGCGTAATATTGTTTGATCAATCGTATCCCTGAATTGGTCACGAATCCCGTTATAGTCTTTGCGCAGCAGCGCATTGGATTTTTCCATCTCGTTGCGGTAGAGGGCGTTAAAGCCCTCCACCGCATAGTTGGCGGCCGCGATGGGTATCGTGAGCTTTTTGATGCCTTGGGCGAGCGCCGATTGGGGGAACAACTTTTCGGTACCGTCAAGGCCGAAATTCAACCAGGCGGCAGCCTTAAAGAAGGGCGGAGCGCCGCCCAGCAGCGGCATCACCTCCGCGTCCGCATGGTCCAGGGCGTCTTTTTGGTTGTCTCCCCATAGTTTAATTTCGTTATAAAACCCTAGGGAAACCGCGGTTTCGAGTTTTTCTCGTGTTATAGCCATGGCCTATGCTCCCGTTGTTATAAACGTTGTCAGTAGCGGATATACTCAGCGGCTGAACAA
>Ga0209640_10003349_pt1 | contig 14010 bp, 14 predicted proteins | sample RifCSP10_1_FD_184018 | JGI IMG/M metagenome (GOLD analysis project Ga0209640, IMG submission 184018) | Soil microbial communities from Rifle, Colorado - Rifle CSP2_sed 10_1 (SPAdes) (version 2) | ecosystem: Environmental > Terrestrial > Deep subsurface > Rock core/Sediment | place: Rifle...
GCGCGCTCAGTAGACCTATGGCGCTGCGTGTCGCGAGATCCGGAGCCCACCGCCGGCTTCACGACCAGTTCGTCGGTGCCGTACCGCGACTGGAATCCCGCGAGCGCCGCGGTGGCATCCTGCCCCGGCTCGACGAATTCGCTTGGCACGATGCGCACGCCGGCGTTCGCGAGGTCGGCGAGATAGTGCTTGTCGGTGTTCCAGCGAACCACCGACAGCGGGTTCAACAGTCGCGTCTTTCCGGCGACTCTCTCGGCCCACGCCAGGAACACTTCCAGGCGCGTCGAGTAATCCCACGTCGAGCGCAGCAGGGCGACATCGAACGCCCGCCAATCCACGCTCTCATCGTCCCAATCGACGACGCGCACATCGGCGCGACTGCTGCTCAATGCAGCAACGAGCGGCGGAAGATCTTCATCCAGGTCGCGCGCGGCGCGCGCGGACACGAGGGCGATGACAGAGGAGTTCGGCGGGGCCGGCATCAGTCTCCCAACAACTGCACCGCGTCGATCTCGTTCCAACCAGGAACAGCGTTGGATGCCAGCGTGATCCGTGCGCCGACGGTCGAGTACGACGTCTTCTCGAACGACTTGTTGAACCAGCTGATCGCGTTCTGCGGATACTGCTGATCGTCGGCACCCTGCCACACGGCGTGTCGGGCGCCGCTCTCGTCGATCAGCTCGAGCTTGATGATCGCACCCGGATAGTAGTTCTGACGGATTCGCAATTCGGTGGCGTTAACCGGCTTTGCGAATTTCACTTCCAACCATTCGATGCCCTTGTCGGCCATCTCGGTTGCCCAGGACTTGCCGTTGTCGCCGTAGCGCTCGCAATCCGGTGCTCCCGTTGCCATGGCGGGTGCGTAATCGGTCATCGATTCGGGGGCTTTGTTACTCGCATAGGTTGAGCTTGCCGAAGCCGACACGGCCCACTGGCCGCGCGCGTCGCTCACTATGGCTTCCTCGGCCAGCGCGGCCTGAATCGCGGCTGCCTTTTCGTCGAGTACCGGGGCTGCAGCGGTTTCTGGTGCCGGCGCTTGAGGCGCAGCAACTGGAGGTGCGGTCTCGGCTACCGGCGCAGCAGCTGGCGGAGGCGCTTCGGCTGCAGGAGCTGCGGCCTGCTCCTCCTGTTGCTTGCCGCAAGCACCCAACGTCAGGACGAATGCCAGCGATGCAACGAGTTGCCATCTCGAACGTGCGGCCATGGATGTCTCCCGGTCGAGTTGTTATCGGGGGGTGGTTCGACGAAACGAGTCTGGGCGGCAGTATATGACGTGCTGGCGCGCGCGGAGAGATTGCGCCGATTCCATCCCTGTGTCCTCGATTCGAGCCGAGGAGTGCCAGGACGCCGAGGTGTACTCGCGAGCAACGACCGGCATGAGTCCTGTTGATCTCGAATTCCGTAGCAACACGGATGGGGAAGGCTATACTCGCGCCCCTCAGCCGCCGGGCGGAGCACCGCCCGTAAACAAGCTGAAAACAACAACACAAGGGGAGATTCCGTGAAGAGAGCAACGTTTGTATTGACCTTGCCATTGCTGATGTGCTCGCTCTGGGCGAGCGGTATTGCTGTGGCGCAGGAAAAGGACTCCTACACGTACGCGACCTATTTCTACTGCGACGTCACGCGGCAGGAACGGGCCGATGAGATCGTCGAGAAGCTGGACAAGCCGTTCTACGATGCCGCAGTGGCCGATGGGAGCATCACCGGCTGGAGCTGGTTGGCCCACCATACCGGCGGCAAGTGGCGCCGCGTGCAGTTCCACCAGGCGTCGAGCATTGACGCCCTGCTTGCGGCACAGGAAAAGATCGGCGATGCGATCGAGGCCAAGAACAAGGCCATGAGTGAGGAAGCCGGCAAGATCTGCAACTCGCATGATGATTACATCTGGAAAGTGGTCGCTGGCAATGCAACCACGCAGGCGCGTGGCAAGGCCGCGTTCTCGGTCTATTACGTCTGCGACTCCGGCCGCGAGGATCAGGCGGACGCGCTGGTCAAGCAGGTTTTTGCCCCGATGTATGACAAGCTGGTCGCCGAGGGCAAGTTGACCAGCTGGGGCTGGCTGGAGCACATCGTGGGTGGCGAGTACCGGAGGCTTTCGACGATGACGGCCCCGGACGTGAAATCGCTGCTGGCCGCACGCGGCAGCATCGTGGCGGCGCTGCAGGATGATCCGCTCGCCGATGCGTTCACCGATATCTGCGGGTCGCACGCGGACTATGTTTGGGAGTCCAAGTCCGGGAAGCCGTAATCCGGTACTGGACGATGGATTGACGGCCGGGCCCCGCATTGGCGGGGCCCTGTTTTTTTTGGGTCACTCGGGACGGATCAAACTTGCGGGCAGGAGCGCCCGATCACTTGCCGACGGTGCAAGCGTCGAGCCGGCGGCCGTTGATCTTTATCGTCATGACACCGTCGGAGGAGGTGAACTTGATGGAGCCGGCATAAGCCTCGGCGCTGCTTCTTGTGATCTCACCGACCCCAGTCGACGGCGGGGGCCCGGAGCAGCTCACCTTCCAGGTGACCTTGTCACCCGCTTTCTGGAAATCGGAGCTCTCGCACCGGCCTGGCCCACCGGGTCCCGTGGGTGGCTCAGTCCACTCCTTCGGCGCGCAAACGCGTTGCGTCTGCGCAGGAAGCTCAATCGGCATCCCCTCCATAGACATCCGGGAGGTTACCTCCCAGAGGTCCCCGGTCTCGCTCGCCGGCTCATCGGCAGCCAGAAACGAGATCGAGCCCGAAAGCAGCAACGCTGCCGTAGCCTGACTCAGGACGATTGAACGCGTAGTCATCGTGTTCCTCTCCCTTATTCGCCCTTTGGGAAAGGGCCGCCGACCTGTTCGCGTGCCCTGAAGATAATTCGTCGACACGCTCAAGACAAGGAGCACAGCCGGGGGTCGGCTGAACGCCGCTATCTTAAAGGCGCCACATCGAATCGCGCGTCGACTTGAGCTGCCCACGCGAGCAGGCCGCCCTCGAGATGCGCGGGCGATTTGATGCCGGCGCCGACGGCGATGCCACAGGCGGTGAGACTTCGCCCGCCGCTGCGACACATGAAAATCGCCGTGGCAGCCACCGGAATCTCGCCAATGCGCCGCATGAGCTCGCCGACCGGGATGTTGCGTGCATGCGGCAGGTGACTCACCGCGAACTCGTGCGGTTCGCGCACGTCGATGATGGCATACGTGCTGGCTCCCGCTGACGCGATGAGCAACTCGAGCTCGCGTGGGGCGAGTCGGCGCACGCGGCTCAGCGCCTCGGGGCCGCAGATCTCGACTGGATCCTTGGGCTGCGTGATCGCAGGCGCATCGCCGCACACTGCGCAATCCGTGCGACGCGCGAAACTGAATTCCTGAAAGCGCATTTCGAGCGCATCGTAGGTGAGGAGCCGTCCGATCAGCGGTTCGCCGGCGCCGACGATGAGCTTGATGGCCTCGGTCGCCTGAATCGTACCGAGCACTCCGGGCAGAACGCCGAGGACACCCGCCTCCGCGCAGCTTGGAATTGTCCCCGGTACCGGCGGCTCGGGGAACAGACATCGATAGCAGGGGCCGCGTCCCGGCACGTAGGTCATCGCCTGACCTTCGAAGCGGTGAATGGCGGCGGAAACGAGCGGTTTGCGCAGAATCACGCAGGCATCGTTCACCAGGAACCGCGTCGCCATGCGGTCCGTGCCATCCAGCACGACGTCGTAGTCCTTGAGCACATCGCAAACGTTGTTTGCACGCAGCTCGACTGCGTGCGCAACAATGTTGATTTCGGGATTGAGTGCTTGCAGGCGTTCGCGCGCGGCCTCGGCTTTCATTCGATCGATGCCGCCGGTGTCGAAGAGCACCTGCCGCTGGAGATTCGAGACGTCGACGCGGTCGCAGTCGACGATACCGAGCGTGCCGACCCCTGAGGCCGCAAGATACAAGGAAGAGGGCGAGCCCAATCCGCCGGCACCGATGACAAGCACACGCGCGCGCTTCAGCTTCTCCTGACCCTCCACGCCGATTTCGGCGAGTGACAGGTGACGCTGATAACGCGCAAGCTCCGACGATGAGAGCACCCCGCGAGACACGAGCCTAGCCGCCGGTGAGGGCACAAATCACGTGAACTTCGTCACCTGCCCGCACGGGTTCAGCGAGATGGGTCGCAGCACGCGTGTTGACGTAGAGGCGAATGTGCTGCCGTATCCGATCCTGCTCGTCGATCATGCGAAAGCGCATTCCCGGAAAACGTCGATCGAGATCCGCGAGCACTTCGGCGACCGTCGAGCCATTGACCGCAGTCGACGCCGCGCCGTTGGTGTAGGAACGAAGCGGACTCGGAATGCGAACCGTACAGCCCATGGCGCTTGAGCCACTCAGACCGAGTACGTGACGGAGTAGATCATCGGCAGATGGCGCGCGATGCAACGCCAGGCCTCACCAGCATTTGCGCTCCCCCAGACTTCGCCGTTGGTGGTGCCGAAGTAGAGGCCCAAGGGCTTGCCGGCATCCGAACACATGGCCTGCCGCAACACCGTGAGCCAGGCCTGCGCGCGCGGCAGACCTTTGTCGAGGCGACGCCAGCTCTTACCGGCATTCTTCGTGACAAAGATCGCGGGTTTGCCTTCGATCGCCGTGCGCGGCCAGACCGTGCTGCCGTCCATCGGCAACACCCAGGCCGTGTCGGGATCGCGTGGATCGAGCACGACCGGAAAGCCGATGTCGCCGATCTTCTTCGGCATCGCCGTGCCGATGCGCTGCCAGCGCCGGGCGGGACGATCGAGGCGATAAATGCCGCAGTGGTTCTGCTGGTAGAGCCGGTCGGGATTGAGTGGATGCAAGGCGACGCAGTGGGGATCGTGACCGAACTCGGGGTCTGGAGTCGGAATAAAATTCGCTTCGACACCTTCGTTCAGCGGCGCCCAATTTTTGCCGGCATCGGTTGACTCGAAGACGCCGCCGGCGGAGATGGCCAGATAGAGGTGCCTGGAGTCGCGGGGGTCGATCAGTATCGAATGCAATAGCTCTCCCCCCGGCGTGCCAAAGCCCGTCGCCCACTGAGGCCGCATCGGGTGATCGTTGAAGCCTGCGACCGACTCCCATTTCTCGCCGCCGTCCTCCGATCGAAAGAGGCCGGCCGGCGACGTGCCCGCATACCATGTGCCGCGCTCCGATGCGTGGCCTGGTGTGAGCCAGAAGACCGCCTGCACGGCGCGCGCCGTTTCGCCTTCGAGCGCCTTGCGAAACGCGGGCGGCTGCGTCGCCTCCTTCCAAGTGCGACCGCGATCAGTCGAACGGAACACCGTCGGCCCGAGATGGCCGGTCTTGGCGGCCATGAGAACGATTTTCGGATTGCGCGGGTCAGCGACGATGTGATGAATGATGTGACCGAGGAACTGCGGGCCAGCCAGCCGAAACGTCCGCCGCCGCGCATCCGGCCGCAACGTAAACGTGCCTTTGCGTGTCCCGATCCAGAGTGTTCCCGTCATGACGGAATCATAACTCGACCAGTGCCGGGTCGTGCCCTTGCTCGCCTAAGTTTGGCTCTCCGGGGCCCTGAATCTGCTCAGGCTGGCCCAGCATCGCCGATGATGCGATTGTTCTGCTCGCGCTCGGCGGTCTTTCCGGCGACGACCTCGGCGATGTGCAACCACGGCAGCGGTGAACGCGGTTCGACGTAAGACAGGGCCGGGTGAATCGCGTTGTCGGGACAGAACAGGAAATCGGCGCAGATTCCAGCGAGCTTGTTCGCCGAGGAAAGCATCAGCTCTCGCACGCCCTGCCAGGCGCCGCGGTCGGTGTATTCGTAGTTATCGCCGCGCCTCAGTCCTGGATGGACCGAGCGGCGGACGGGTCTTTGCCCGCCCGCCGCCGATCTTGCTCTATCAGTTCTGTATGGGCGGCAGCCCTGCGCTGATGGAGGAAACCCCGTCAACACCCGCGATCTTGCAGACAGGATGGGAAAAGTCATCCGCAAGACTCGGCGACGGCACGATCCCTTTGTAGTTGATGTTGTCATCACCGTTAGCGCTCACTCCAGCGGGAACGAAGTCCAGATTGAGCGTGTGACGCGTGCGCCAGGCGATGTTGTGATCTGCGCAGGAGGTGTCGCCGCTCACACCGATGGCGCCCACCAGCTCATTCTTCGAATTGTAGAGCGCGAGACCTCCACCGAAGACATTCACACCCCCGATGCGTGAACCGATCATGGGATCGTTCGATCGTCCAAACCTGGAAGCAGGACCTTGATAAGCGACGAGCGTCTCAACGGGATTGCTGTGCTGTAATCCGAACAGCGACCCGCCCGGCTGCACTGCTGCATGCAGATTGGCTGTCGATAGCGCCAGCCCCGGAAGACTGAATGCATTCGCCGTGTTGGCTTTCTGTGCGGAAATGACGCGGCTGCCCGGCCATTGAGATCCCCGGTTGTCCCCGGTGAATGCGACGGCACAGACGATGCCGTCCCGATTGACCACTGTCCCCCACATGTCCAGATTGAATCCGCCATTTGCTTGCTGCCTCGCCGACGACAATGCAGCTCTTAATTGCGCGTGCCCCGGAAGTTTCGCGCATCGGGCGTCCTGCCCATCGTGCGAGGCGGGTTGGGCGTCATTGGCCGATGAGACTGTAATTAAGCCCAATGCCGAGAAGGCCCCGATGCACAAGGACCGTCGAAAGATCGTGTTCATGAGCTTGCTCCCCGATTTCAGTTGGCGTTATTTGGAGGGATCGATCAGGCTGGTGAGAATTCAGAGGCGCGGATTTCCAATATTCGAGAAAACGCCGGTGAGTTGATCCAAGAACGCCCCGCATATCAAGAATATGTCAAACCATTTTCATCACCCACGGCGCTGATCGGCACTCTTTATACTCGCAATGGAGGAATCGCACGATCGCGCGCTCAAGCGCCGCGCACGTGTCGTGTGCTCAACAGTGAAGCGACTTCCAGTCGAGGGCGAGGATGAGTACCAGGAAGTTTGTGCGGGCCGCCACAGAGAACACCAGCACGGTCAGGACCGCTCCACGGGCAATCGGCGTCTCTTCTGCCGGAAAGTTCAGCCGATCAATATCCTGGCGTCGACGTCCCCATGCGTGGTCGCCGGCGAGTTGGTATCCGCGAGCCCCGGTGGCGCCGGCTCGGTAATGATCTCCGCGACATTCTGCTTCTGCAGGTTCAGCACCAGTCGCACCACGTCCGGCCGCGCGTAGTGGCCGATCGAATCGCAGGCGTACTTCATGCCGATCCGTTCTTCCATGTCGATATCGGCATACACAATACCTTCCTCGCCCACCAGCGGCCCGCCGATGATGCGTCCGTCAGGGGCGATGATGGCCGTCCAGCCGCCGCCCGGGGCGATCATCTCCGTGCGCCCGGTGAGACCGAGCTTGTCGATCATCGCCGCGTCGATCGGTGACTGAACGTTGATGACGAACACCTGGCCGGCGAGCGCGTGATGGCGCGCGGCCGCTTCGGTGACGTCGTTGAAGATTTTCGAATGGGGGTTGTGATTGAGCGTCGAGGTCCCCGGCCATGCCGCGACGTGAATCTCCTCGCCCAGCGCAATGAGCGCATAGCGCACCAGGTCCATGGTGTGCTCCCAGCAAATGAGACCGCCGACGGCGCCTAGATCGGTCTTGAACACCTTGAGATCCGAGCCGTCGCCGCGGCCCCAGATGCTGCGTTCCACGTGCGTCGGTTGCAGCTTGCGGTGCCGGCCGAGCACTTCCCCTTCCCGCGAGATGAACAGCAGCGTGTTGTACAGCGTACCGCCGTCGCGCTCGTCGATGCCTATCACCACGTGCGCGTTCGCGGCACGAGCCGCATCGCACAGGGCGTTCGTAGTCTCGCTGCCGACCACCACGGCGTTCTTATACAGTTCGAAAAAAAATGGCGCGCCCCAGGTCGGCGTGCCGAGCCAGATCCAGTACGGATACCCCGGCAGGAAGGTTTCCGCGAACACCACCAGTTCCGCGCCGTTGCCTGCGGCCTCGCGGATCAACGCGCAGGCCTTGGCCGTCGTCGCCTCGCGATCCAGGAACACCGGCGGCGCCGCGACCGCGGCCGCTTTGAACTTCCGATACTGATCAGGCACGTTGCACCTCCGCGACCAACCACCACAGCTTGCGACCTGACACCCCGCTTAGTCCGGCCTCGGGTTAGAGTCCGCGGTTAACGATATCGCCACTTTCCCCTTTGCCACACTTTTTTTTGCAGACTCCCACGGCGTCAGTGGAAGCCGTCAGAGCGAATGGCATAGCGAGAGGTGCAGCGCCGGGTGACTCGCTGGTGACTCGCCGCGTACCCGTCTTGGCAGCAACCTACTAACGCGTTGATTTAGTGGCGCGCCCGGAGAAATTCGAACTCCAGAACCCTTGGTTCGTCGGGGCAGGCAGCCGTGGCCCTGCTACTTTTCGCAGACGGCCGCCACCACGCACATTTTCCTTTTCTCACACGCACGGCGAGGCCGGCCACGCCTCCCGATGGAGTGGCGCCGCCGGCCTGCTCTGCACCTCTCGGTGCTACGTGCGCTGCTGCGCTTGCTACTGGACCGTGATCTTCAGCGGCTTCGTCGCCTCGACCGCTAGCTTCGGCAGGTGAACTCGAAGCACTCCGTCCCTGCACTCGGCCTTGATCACATTCACATCCACGTTGTCGGGCAGCGTGAATACGCGCTCGAACTCACCGTAGAAGATCTCCCGGCGGATGACCTTCACGTCCTTCACGTCGCGCTCGTACTTGCGCACGCCCTTGATCACGATATCCCCTTCCTCCGCGAACACCTGGACGTCCTCGCGCTTCACATCGGGGAGATCCAGCTTGATCAGGAACTCTTTCTCCAGCTCGACGATTTCCGCCGCGGGCACCCAACCTGCCTCGAGCTCCTTCTCGAACTCGCGAAGCATCGGCATCTGCCCGTACAACGGCGCGAACGGCCTGAAGAACTCGTCCATCTCGCGGAACGGACGCCACGTTGTCATTAACCTCGTCATGGCTCCCTCCTCTGTCTGAACGGTTTCTCATTCCCTCGGCGGCCGGGCCCCCGGCCGCAGCCGAATTATCGCGGACCCACGCGGCCCCCACCATTCGTGCAAGCCCGTACTTGTTTCCGCATACGTACGTATACAGGCCGGCGCGACGCTCGCCGTCTACGGCGAGCACTTCGGGACGGTCGCAGCAGCGGTGCTGACTACCGGCGACCGACTCTCGTGGACATACCCGGATGGTTAACGAGCCGTGCGTCAGCGTTCAACTCTGGCGCTGTGGGTCGACCCGAAATCGGTGTATCCGCACGCGGGCGGTACTGAGCCTGGGCCCAAGCCGTCGGCAAGGCGATCCGTTCGTACGGATACACGTCTCGGAGTGTTCCACGCACGTTCTGGAGGCAAACTCTAGGCGTCGCCTTACAGAACCAGCAGCGCTAATACCTCGCAATGCCGGGTGCCTGAATCTGCGAGATGACACCGGATACGCGGCAACGATCACGCAGCTCTTTGCGCGATGATCCGAACATGCGTGAGCATGCGTAGTCTTGCTTGGTCACGGTCCTCTGCTAGCGGTACCCGCCCGGGCCAACTCGCGATGCATGGTTGGCATGGCCGGATCGCACTGCTGCTGCTGCTTTGCGCCCCGACATTTTCCGATACATTCAAAGCGTGCCCGAAGCTCTCGGCGAAGGAAGTCGAGGACGGATTTGCGATCCTGCTCGTCGGTGTCATCGACGGGGACACCGTTGATGTCCGAAATTTGGACGATTGCGATCGAGTGAAGCCGTATCGCGTGCGGCTCGCAGAGATTCACGCCCCAGAGAAGGGACAACCCTACGGAAAGGGATCGGCCGAGGAATTGCGCGCACTTGTTCTCGGCCGCAAGATCGGGCTCCTCTACAAGGGGTGCGAGATGCGAGGCGTGGACTTTGGGCACTGCCCCAGGCCCAACATGTTGAGCCGTGGGTATGGCGAAAGATGAGCGCGGAGAAGCACGACGCTGTGCGAAATGTTAAGTGACTTGCTGCACGCTCGGAAAACCCGCGCAATCAGAAATTGAACCCCCATTAAATAGGAATAGCGAGAAATGCGGTGCACAATTCTCACGCTCATGCACTTTTTTCTCGCAATCCATGGACGAAGCTTGCGCCGACGGAGCGGCACCGCTCAGCAGCCTCACGTGATTGCAGCGCCATCAGATGGGCGTATGCTGAGCGCCACCAAAAGCCCAGAACATGCGACGTTCGCTGCTCGGCAAACAGGCGGGTCTTGCCTGGGATACAAGTAGCAACGTCTTCGCTACGAGGGGACATCGCTGCCGACGAGCGGGGCTATCATTTCCCCGACGACTCGCTCGCGACGTGCCGTTCCCACGAGGGATTCCAGGGAGGCTTCCGTGGGCTGTGTAATCACGATCACGTCCGTCTCGGGAGACGCTCCCCTTACAACGGTTCACGTCGTCGGCACGGCGACCGTCGGCGGTTGCAAATTCGTCGAAGTCACTCTCCAGTGCTCCTCGAGCGCGACCGCGACGCTGGTGGTACCGGTCGACACCCTCGGGAACTGGACCGCTGACTTCACCTCGCTCGGCAATCTCGGCTGCTCATGCAATAAGCCGTTCGTCGTGCGCGCGAAGTGCGTCGATTCGGACTGCACGCCCGCCGTCACGAAGGGTCCGCTTCCGTGCGTGACGCCGGGCTGTCCCACCGCGGCGGTCACGGTGACGGACCTCGGTTGCGTGGCGCCGCCGAACGGTCTTCGCACGATCCAGCTGGGTGCCGTCATCAGCGGTACGTCGCCGATCGTCACGCAGTGGGACTTCGGTGACTTCACGCTTGCGCCGGCGAACGCCACGCTCGCCTACACCGTGATCCACGCCTATTCCACGCCCGGCCCGTTTACCGCGACGCTCAACGTGATCCTGCCGACTGGATGTCCGCCCGCGGCCGTCGTCACCGTCGGCCCGCTCGATCGCTGCCCGACCAACTGCCCCGACGCCACCATCGCCGTGAACGTCGTCGGATGCGCCGGTGCCGGCGGGGCCGTCGCGGTCGCCACCTTTGCCGTGACGCTCGTGCCGCCCACGAGCGGCTGCACGTTCCACTGGAACTTCGGCGACGGTAACACCGCGGTCACCACCGTGCCCTCGGCGGCGCACACCTACACCACGCCGGGGAGCTTCGCCGCGTCGGTCGCAGTGGTGTGTGGCGCCACGTGCGTCACCTCCGCGGGGGTCACGGCGGTGGTGCCATCGTGCTGCCCGGTGATCGACAGCGTGAGCGGGTCGGTCAGCGGATGCGTCGACTCGGACAGCACCGCCACCGTGACATGGGTGGCGACGACGGATCCGCCGGGGTCGCCTGGCACCTTCTTCTGGAACTACAGCGACGGCGTGACCGCGACGACCACGGCGCCGACGCACACGCGAACGTACAACAGCGCCGGCACCAAGTCGGTGGACGTTACGTACACGTCGCCCGTGCCGATCTGTCCACCCACGTCCGCCAGTGGCGTCGTGTCGGTCCCGAAGTGCGGCGACGGTGGCGGTGGTGGATCGACTGCATGTGGCGTGTCGGCGATCATCATCGCCATCCTCACCGCGCTGGTGCTCGGCGCTGTGATCATCGGCGCCGTGGCGACCTTCTGTCTCGGCTTCCCGCTTCCGGGGTGGTACTGGACCGTGGTCGCCGGGTTCGCCATCGCCATCGCGGTCATCATCGGCCTCACCTATCTCCTCTGTGCGATCGGCTGGTGTCCCTGCCTCAGCAGGTGTGACTGGCTCAAGATCGCCTGGATCGCCGCGGTGGCGGCCGCGGTGATCGCGCTCTACTTCGGCGGGTGCTGTGGGGGGTGGTGGTGGGCGGTCATCGTCGGGCTATTCGCGTCGGCGGCGCTGGCGCTCAAGGCATGGCGAGATAACTGTAACCCGTCGACGTGCGAGGTCGTGCTGACACTCGTCGTCGCGCTCGCGACGGTCGCCGGCACGCTGTTCGGCTTCATCGCCACGCTCGGGCCGTTGACTGCGGTGCTGACCGCATGCGCCTGGCTGTGGGTCAAGTTCGCGGCGGCCGCCCTCGCGGGCGTACTGGCGACGTGGGCTGCCGCCAACTGCACGGGACCGTGATCGCGGCGCATAGACACGAACACCGTCGTGGCTCTCCAGAGCCACGACGGTGTCATTGCCGGACGGTGTGGCTGATCGTGCTATCAGCCTTCACGATCATTCTGGTTGTTGCGCTGACCGTCGACTAGGAGTTTGACGCTCTGCGACGGACTGACTGGCGAGCCGTTCGAACTAGCTGACACAACGAACTCCGCGATCTCGGTGGTCACAGACACGCGGGTCGCTTTGCCAGCACTCTCCAATTCCGCCAGAACTTGTCGATGCCTGGCGTGCGCCTTAAGAGCCTCAACTGCAGGGGATGGTTCGGCCGCGTTACTGACCGGGCAAGGGCGACATGTTTTCTGTGTTCTGTGAAGGCTTTCGAGTGTCTAGTTGTGTACGGGTGACGGAAATCAAAAAGGGCCGTCGTTAACGGCCCTTGTCTGCGGTGTCTTGGGATACCATTTCGAGTAACCCGTGACCCCCACAACCCACATGCTGCGCCGATTGGCTCGCTAAAGCAACGCGTGCACGCCGCATTGAGATGTGGAATACACCTACTTTCGCGCCTGAATAGCTTGAGCGCCAAGGATGCAAGATGAAAAGCCCCGACACCTCGCGATGCCGGGGACTTACAGAACCGTCATTCTTGAGGAAGAGTTTCAGGCAGTGCCGCGGCCTGCCGCTGCTCCATCGGGGTATCGCACGTCCTCGCCAGAGCCCATTTGAGATCTACCTCTCCTGCTCTGATGTGCTCGGGCACGTTAGTCGGGAACATGGTCGGGTCGGGTTGATGACTGAGTATCATCAGGACGGCATCCGCCGCGTCCTGACCCAGTAGTACCGGCAGGTTATCCATCAAACCCTGGCGAATGGCTTGTGTTCGAGCCGTGCTCTCTTCGACTTCCTTGGTGAACGCCTCGCGCCCAAGATCCGCGAGAAGCTCAGACGGCTTCACAGCGAGATCCAGTTGCCGGCGATCAGCACCGTGCACGCGGTTCTGGATCGGCATGGGCTTGTGACGCGGGGCCGCAGGCGCCGCTACAAGGCTGAAGGCACCACGCTCTCAACGCCAACGCGAGCGAACGATCTCTGGTGCGCGGACTACAAAGGCGAGTTCATGCTCGCCGATAAGCGCTACTGCTATCCGCTCACGATCACCGACTTTGCGAGTCGCTACCTGATCTGCTGCGATGCCTTGGCGACGACCAAGGAAATCTACGCATTTACCGTGTTTGAGCGGGCTTTTAAGGATTTTGGCTTGCCGCTGGCCATCCGCACTGACAACGGAGTGCCCTTCGCCAGCGCCAGTGCGTTCTTCGGTTTGAGCAAGCTCTCGGTCTGGTGGTTGAGACTCGGCATCGGCATCGAGCGCATTAAACCGGGAAACCCCCAGCAGAACGGCCGGCACGAGCGCATGCATTTAACCCTGAAGAAGGAAGCCACCCGGCCCGCCGCGAAGAACTTCCTGCAGCAGCAGGCCAAGTTCGATCGCTTCATCGAGTGCTACAACCACGAACGGCCGCACCAGGCGCTCGACATGAAGTACCCGGCTGAGCTCTACACCCACTCGCCGCGGCCCTATCAGGGCTTAAGCGAGCTCGACTACCCCTTCCACGACCGAGCGATCACCGTGACCCGTTGCGGTCGAATCTGCATCGGCCGTCGAAAGATCAACTTGAGCGCAGCCTTTGCCGGGCAGACGGTCGGTATCAAGGAGGTCAGCGAGAAAATCTGGCTGGTGAGCTTTATGCACTACGACTTAGGCTTCTTCGATCACGAGGCAGGGCGCGTCGAATGCGCCCCCAATCCGTTCGAGGCTAATGTGTTACCCATGTCTCCGGTATAAACCGTTACCTATGTGACCGGAATGGACCAGAAATTGTTGGCGCGCCCGGAGAGATTCGAACTCCCGACCCCATGGTTCGTAGGAGCCGAGTCCGAAGGCCA
>Ga0209640_10003351_pt1 | contig 14008 bp, 8 predicted proteins | sample RifCSP10_1_FD_184018 | JGI IMG/M metagenome (GOLD analysis project Ga0209640, IMG submission 184018) | Soil microbial communities from Rifle, Colorado - Rifle CSP2_sed 10_1 (SPAdes) (version 2) | ecosystem: Environmental > Terrestrial > Deep subsurface > Rock core/Sediment | place: Rifle...
GGGCGGCGCGTTGGAGCCCGCCGATTGGACCGCGGAACTGGAGCAAGCCGGCATACTGCGGCCACCGACTGCCCCACTCCCCCGCGATTGGCTGAAGCGGAGGATCCACGCCAAGGGGGAGGGGGACGTTGTGGGCGCGTTGCTCGAAGAACGAGAATCGGGGCGGTGAGGTACTGGGACAGCTCGGCAGTCGTGCCGCTCCTGGTCCATCAGCCGACGTCGGCCAGAACTGATCGCTGGCTCGCCGACGATCCCGCGGTCTCGCTCTGGACGCTGACCCCCGTCGAGATCACCTCGGCGCTGTGGCGTCTGGTGCGCGATGGGACGGTGCAGGAAGCCGACGCCCAGCGTGCTGAGTCTCGAGCGCTGGAGCTGGCCGCTGCCAGCTACACCGTCGCGGACGTCGAGGCGGTCAAGGCTCTGGCGCGACGACTGCTCCGGGTCCACACGCTGCGAGCAGCCGACGCACTTCAGCTCGGCGCGGCGCTCGTCTGGGCGAGCGGCCGGCCTCAGGGAAAGACCCTTCACACCCTGGATGAACGGCTCGCCCTGGCCGCCCGGCGCGAAGGATTCGAAGTTCCCTGAAATTGTGACCGAAGAAGATGATGGGCCGCGTCTTCTTGCTGTTGCGTGCGGCCCTGACCCTTGCGGTGCCTAACGACTGGTTTTCCGCCGACGTGCGGCGCTGGAGGTACTGAGGTCTCACGCGGAGACGCGGAGCGACGCCGCCGACGGCAGTCAGGTTTGTCTTGTCATCGTTGCGTTTCAGCGGCCGCGAGAGCCGCTGAGGTGCGCTATCGAGTTGCCTTCGCGAGCGACTTGATCGCCGCTGACATCGCTTTCACGCGCTCTTGATCCTTCGCTCCGGCGACGTCCTTGTCGACCTGCTTCGCCAGCACGTTGAGTGCATCGCGGCGGGTCTTGCCGTTCAGCTGCTCCGCCGCGTCGAGCGCGGTCGCGATGGCGGTCGTCCGCTCCGCCGAGAGACCCTTCCAACGCACCAGCTGGTCCAGGTACGAACGCACCACCGGGAACGCCGCCGGCCACTCGATCTTTGGTTGGCTCTGCGGGTTGTATTCTGCGAACCTGACGAGTTTCGCCGCCTCGATCTCGTTCTTCGACAACTGATCGCTCGGCTGCAGCTCGAGGATGTCGAAGCCGCGGTCGAGCTCCGAGGAGTAGATCATCCCGTTCCAGTAGTACGCCCCCCACGAGCCACCAGTCGTACCGCGGTTGCCGCGACCGCGTCCCTGCGCGGGAGGTGTGACCGGCACATCAGCCCCAGGCGGCGCATCGATCGGCCCCCGGTCAAAATACGCCAGCTCCTGCGGATGATCCGGATCGGTGAACTCCATCACGCTCACGCCGCCCTGGTACCACCCCTGGACCATGATGTCACGCCCGGGCACAGGAATGAGCCCGCCGTTATGCGAAACGCAGTTCTCCTGCGCAGTCTGAGCCGCCGGAATCTTGAAGTACGAGTGCTGCGCGTACTTCTTCGCCTTGTCCACCGTCAGGATGGTGTTGCCGCCCATCTCCATCATCGAGTTGGCCTGACACATTGGCGCCGTGCCGCCGCCCCACTCATCGGTGAACACGACCTTCTTGCCATCGTTGCTGAAGACGGCTGTATGCCAGAGCGAGAAGTTGGTATCGGTCCTGGCATCGAGCCTGACCGGCTTCTCCGGATTCGAGATGTCCACCAGCAGGCCGTAGCTCGCGCAGGCGCCAGCCAGGAGTTTCATCGCGGGATAAGCTGTGACGTCATGGCAGTTTCTTGGGCCCGTGGGCGTTGGCGCCGGTCGAGTCGAATCTCCCGCTGCAGCCGGGGGCTGACGGCTCGCCGCACGCGGAGCGGGATCGAGTCCCGTGAAGAGGCGGGCACCCGTCACGACTTCGGCCTTCTCGGGACGCTTGAGCTCGACCTTGATGACATCAAGCCGGAAGAGTGAGTTCGCCTCGTCGGCCGCGTCCGTGCCGTTCCTGCATCCGGCGAGCTCGCTGTCCGGTCGAGCCGCCTGGTTACCCGATACGTAGATGTAGATGACGTCCTTCTTCTTCGGATGCGGGACGATGGTGTGCGTGTGCGAGCCCTTGCAGGTCTGCACGTTCTTGACCAGGCGCGGCTTCGCCGGGTCTGAGACGTCATAGATCCTGACGCCGCCCATGTGGTCCTTCGGATCCTTCACTCCGCCCTTCGCGCAATCGTTGCGATTGCCCGCGCCCTCCGCGGAGATGAAAAGCAGGTTGCCGTAGATCGAGGGGTCTCCCTGCGACGTTACGCAGGAGACGACAGAGACGACCTTCGGCTTGGCCGGATCGCTCACATCCCAGATCGCGAACCCGGAGAAGTTACCCTGATAGACGTACTTGTCCCTGAACGCGAGATCCGAGTTGATGAACGTCAGCCCGCGGGCCGTGTCGAACTCCACCGGCTTCTTCGTAAACGACACAAGCCGCATGTTGCGCGCCGCTTCGCCGGCATCGTCCCGGCCTGACTTGAGGTTGCTGCGCGGATCTTTCGGATCGGGATAGCTCTGCGCGGCCGCGACGGTGCCGAAGGCCAGGAATGCAAACGCGAACGTCCTGCGGGAGACGTGCATCGGGAAGACTCCGTGTGAAAGCGAGTGGGGGCGGGAACGAGCTTACTTCTCAGGGCGCTGGGACAGCATCTGGCGCATCGCGCCGATCTCGGCGGTCTGTACGGTGACCACGTCGTTGGCGAAGACGTTGACGTCGACTTCCTGACCGGCGCCGGGTTTCGCAAACAAATCCTTCACCATCTGGAGCGCCCCCTCGTGATGCTGGATCATGAGAGTGAGGAACGCGCGGTCGAACTCGACGCCGACGGCGGCGTCGAGTGTCCTGAGCTGCGCCTCGGTCAGCATGCCCGGCATGGTCATCGTGCGCCACGACGAGGTATCGGGAGCGACCTGCCCGTAGTGAACGAGCCACTCCTGCATGAGGCGGATCTCGGCGACCTGCGACTGGTCGATCTTGGTGGCGAGCTTGAGCACGCGAGGGTTGGCGCGATGAGCCTCGGCCATCCGGGACATGTAGATGGCCTGCGCGTGGTGCGCGATCATTCCCTGCATGAACTCGACGTCCGCAACCGTATAAATGGCCCCTTCGGGGATCACGATGTGCTGCATGCCCGCATGCTGGGCCAGCGCGCGACCAGGCCTGATGGTCATCAGCGTCAGGGCGGCGAATGCGATGGCGAGGAGCGGACGAAGGAAAGCGGTCATTCTGTGGGGCGTTGCTATAGCATTCCGGTGCGGGGAAGTTATCAGCCCGACCCTGTGGCGTCAGCCTCATCAGCCTGCGAGCTGGCAAGCGGCGCCGGCAGGAGGAGGATATCGATCTACACGGTTTACCGACAAAACACTTTAACCGCAGAGAACACCGAGGAATCACAGGATCACAGAGGAAACTGAAAAAGGACAAGCCATTACCTCAGCGCATCCTCCGCGCTCTCTGCGTTCAAAATGTTTTGACCTTCTTGTTTCCTCGCGCAATTCTACGCTGCAGAGCGCGTCTTGCGTTGACGGGGCGGGGAACCGGACCGCATTGTTCCCAGCGAGCGCCAATCGCAAGGCCCTGAAGCGTGATGACTCCGGATGATGATGCCAAAGTGCGAGCCTCGATGTCCCGCCGTGAATTCGGGCGGATTCTCGGCGTGGCCGCCATCGGTAGCGGCCTGCCCGCGATCGATGCAACGGCAGCCGTCCAGGTGAACGCCACCGGTGGAGGCGGGTCGTCGCAGTCGAACGAGCTGTGCTTCATGCCGGCGACCGAGCTGGCGGTACGGCTTCGCCGGAAAGACGTCTCGGCCCGGGAAGTCCTCGCCGCGCATCTGGCTCAAATAGAACGCGTGAATCCGCGCGTCAACGCGATCGTCACCCTGGTTCCGGAACGTGCCCAGGCCGACGCCGCCCGCGCCGACGAAGCCATCGCGCGCGGCAGGCCGCTCGGACCGCTGCACGGCCTCCCCATTGCGCACAAGGACCTGGTCGACACGGCGGGAATCCGTACAGTACGCGGCTCGCCCTTCTATAGAGACAATGTCCCCACGCGGGACGCAGCGATCATCCAGCGACTCCGCGCCGCGGGCGTGGTCACGCTGGGCAAGACGAACACGCCGGAATTCGGCGCGGGCTCCCAGACTTTCAACACCATCTTCGGCGCGACGAAGAATCCGTACGACACGGCGCGCACGTGCGGCGGCTCCAGCGGCGGCGCCGCAGTCTCCCTCGCCACCGGAATGATCCCCATCGCCGACGGCAGCGACACGGGCGGGAGTCTTCGCAACCCCGCGGCGTTCTGCAACGTCGTCGGATTCCGTCCTTCACCCGGGCGTGTTCAGACCGACTCGACGTCGTGGAATCCGCTTTCGGTTTCCGGTCCGATGGGCCGAAGCGTTGGCGACGTGGCGCTGCTGTTGAGCGCCATCGCCGGAGGGGAGCTGAGCACGCCGCTCGCCATCACCGAAGATGGCGCGCGCTTTGCCGCACCGCTCGGCCGAGACTTCCGTGGTGTTCGCGTGGCGTGGTGGCGCGGGCTGGGCGGAATTCCGTTCGAACCGGAGGTCGCCAACGTCGTCAACGCCACGCGCGCTGTGTTCGAGCGACTCGGGTGCATCGTCGAGGACGCAGAGCCGGACTTCGAAGGCGTCGATGAGGCGTTCGCGACGCTGCGTCACCTGAGCTACCACAGCAACTACGCGGCGCTCGCCCGCCAGCGCTCGGAGTGGATCAAGGACACGATTCACTGGGAGATCCGGGAAGCCGAGCGGCAAACTGGTGCAGATGTCGCGCGTGCGCTGGCTCGTCAGGCTCGATGTTATGCCGACTCGCGCCAGTTCTTCGAGCGATACGAGTACTTCATCCTGCCGGTGACGCAGGTCATGCCGTTCGACGTGAACACGCCGTATCCCACCAGCGTCGCCGGCACGCCGATGACGAACTACATCGACTGGATGCGGTCCTGCTGGTACGTGACTTTCATGGCCAACCCCGCCATTTCGGTCCCAGCGGGCTTCTCCGCGGCGGGACTGCCCGTTGGTCTGCAGATCGTGGGACGGCATCGCGCCGATTGGAGCGTGCTGCAACTCGCGCATGCGTTCGAGCAGGCAACCGGGCACGGTGCGAAGCGGCCAGTCTAACGTCCAGGCGAAGTTGCGCCGATACCTTCCGCGCGCTGGCTCCGCTACCGCACCGACGGGTATAGAGAGATAGAGCGCTGCGACTTCCGGCTTCAGTGAAAAGGTCGTGCGTGCCAGCGAGGAGATCAGAGGAAGCAGCGAACCGAATCCGCCAAGGCTCAAACTCCTCATGATGCTATTTCCGCGTGGTGGCTTCGGCCTGCTACGAGGAAGCACGAAATCTGACAGGGGGAGCAAAAGCGCCCGACAAGTGACCTCTGTCGGGCGCCTGTTAGCTTGGATTCTTGATCCAGTTCGTCTATAGCCCGAATGTAACGGAACTAGACCAAGGCGACACGTCCGTTTTTGATCGGGCCCTTACAAAGTAGTAGATCTCGTCAGGCGGGGAGCTGCAGAAGCCAGCGCACGAAACCCACTGATCTGTATCAGTAAACGAGGCCGCCGTTGTGACGCCCCTGTATTCGCTGCCTCCTAGCTCGTACGTCGGGTTACCCCATTCGTCATACCCGGTAAAGAGGTAGCGCTGAGCATAAACGTAGTAGTGGGTGGCTCCACTCACGGCATTCCAACTAACAACTGGGTGTTCTCCAGACACGGAACCGCCAATGTTCGATGGCGTACTCAAGTTTACGCCTCGCACCGTCTGTATCGTTCCACCCATCTCAGAAACGATGCGGGAATACCTACTGAATACTGCGTAGTCCCCATTACTGCCGATGATTGTGCCAACGAGACCGACGGCGTCTCCGCCCTCCAGCGTAAAAACAGGACCACCGCTGTCGCCCGGATCTTCGCGAAGGTCCGCCTCGTATGCGCAGGTCGTCGTATAGCGGCCGGGCCAGGTGCCGTTGTGATGATCCACGCAGGTGTTTTCGACAGTGCCCCAGGTCCAACCTGTAGTGATTCCCATCTTGTTCACATACCATCCTGAAGGCAGTGACTGGCCCGCAACCGTGACGACGAAGTATGGCCGGAGCGAATCAATAACAAGCGACCCGACGCCACCGTTTAGGTAACCGTTGTTCGCGTATGTCGTTCTGGCAATTAGGCCGTGTAGTGCATCCACCGTGTCATCGATACTGTACATCGCAGCATCGCTTTCCCGGCAATAATCGTAGAAGCCGCAACTCCACTTGTTTGGATCAATGTACTCCGCACCAATTCTGCGACCTACGCCGGCCTGACTCATAACGGTATTGTCGATCGCGCCCCAATTCGATGAGCAGTGCGTAGCGGTAACAAAGGTACGAACTCCATTCCTCAGTGCTACGAACCCGACTGTGCAGAATCCTGGATTGCCTCCCATTCCTTGTGCTGCTGGAGATCGTATCTGGATACCACCAACGATCGTGTCAAACGCGTGCTGTATGGTCAGCCCGAGTACAGCTGCGCTTGTAGTAGTCGAACTCGAGTACCTAACGTTCCCGCGTTCCCTAAAGTTTATGGCGGAGGTATCTACACCCAACCCTGCCGCCGTCTTCAGAACACGCGGGCGTAAGTCGGCGGCCAGCTGTGGATCGAGCCCGATCGTAACACGGTTTCGTCTCTCATCGAGGTCGAGCGAACTGACGCCATCGAGCTGAGTAAATACGGAATCGAATAGACGATCTCGCCACGTTGCGAGCTGTCCGTACGAAAACTGCGCGGCTTTGACTACTATCCGCCGATTCCGTGCCGCCGGTGTGAGCAACCTCCCCTCAGTCTTTATCTGCGTAAGCGCCGCGCGCGCTGCGCCATCCTCCGACTGGTCCCGCAGCAAAAGAACCAGATTTCCTGCTTCGTCTACGTAGTATCCAGCCGCACCTGGTGCAGCTCGTGAGATTTCCGCGAAGCCGCGCTCCTCATCTCGAATCGTTTCTGGCAGAGCTGGTACAATTGCGCCTTGGATCACCAAAGCGTTGGTAAGCGGCTCGGTTGGGCGATCTGGCCTACAGCCTGATGCACCAACGATGGCACCGACTACCAGAAGTGTGTTGGCGATCCTTTTCGATTGTTGCATACCGCCGGGGTGCTCGTGACCCAGTGTTAAGAGGAACCGCTAAGGGCGTCGCAGTCGAGCTGCGAGCCTTGTTAGTTGGATCTGATCACAGGAACCAGCTCTTCTGACCTCGACATCATTTCGCGACCAAGCGGAATAGCCTTCTGCCGCGACCGTCACCGAGTATGTACCGGTTCGTTCTCGTGCACCGAAAAAGATCATCTCGATTGCATTGGTCGAGTCAGGCTCCGAGAGCGTTTCGCTGTACGACGCATCTGATATCTCTACAACGATGGGCACTAACGGCGGTGTGCCAAGTACGGAGTCGCTCACGGCAATCTGCAGTCCGTAGCCGCCGACGGCCGTACAATCGCTCGGATCAAAGATGTCGCAGCCGACAAATACTGCGGCGGCAATCACGGCAATCTTCGCCTTAGACGCTGTCGCTGACACTCTATTCACCCCGAAAGGACGCATCTCACTCACCACCGTCGGAATAGTTGCCTGCTTTCGTCACGCCACAGCGACGAACACGACACGACACGACAAAAACATCGACGCGTTTCCGGGCTGTGAGGACCGACACTCACGACTCACTTCTACGTTCCAGAATTACTGCGGGCACATCAAATCGGTAGTGCGCCGATACCTGAGCGCGTAGCATGAGCGTGGTTCCGCACGTCAAGCCGCCCCAGTTGCACAGCTGTGGCCGGACACCTTTGGTAAAACCGTGACCTTCGGCGCCCCAGTTAGACGCCTAACGCTTCGCCACAGAAGGCACGATTCGAGGAGGAAGAGCGTCAACGCGTCGCGCTGTTCGATAGCCCGATCTCGGCGTGGGAAAGGCAGGACGCATTCGCGAGTTCGTCCGTGCATCGGAGGAAGCTGCAAAGCCGCTGTACGCCCTATTGAGGCTGGAGGGCCGGTGTCCGAGTGGCTCACCTAGATCAGCGGGTACGCGTTGGCCTGCAGATCGTTGGACGTCATCGCGCCGACTGGAGCGTGCTGCAACTTGCCCACGCATTCGAAGGCGCGACTCAGCACGCGCGACGCCAGCCACCCGGCGTATAGACGCCAATTCGGTCTGGCGGGCCGGGAGCGGTTCACGCCATCTTGGTTCGCAGTTCCTTTCACATGAGAAGGGCATCATGCGGACTCTCTACCGGCTCGGACTGTCACTAGCGTGCGTCTCGTCCATCGTTGGCGCACAGGTCAACCCGACATTCCCCGCAGGCTCGCCGACCGCCGCGGTCGCGGCTGAATCGCTCGGCATCAAGGACCTGCTCGACCTGAGAACCGTCTCTGTCTCGGACCTTTCGGCCGACGGTCGGTGGCTGGCGATGACGGTCTCGGTGCGCCGAGATGGACTCGGCGTCGACTTCTCGCGCGACGGGGATCCGACGTACCTGCGTGGCACGCCCGCCGAACTGCTCATCGTCGATACGAAGAGTCTCGCGCAGCGTCCGGTGTTCCGTGGCAAGACCGTCGTGCGCAACGCGGCCTGGTCGCCGGACGCGTCGCGCCTCGCAATGTTCGTCGTCGCCAACGACATGCTGCAGTTGCAGGTCTGGGATAGAGCAAGCGGAAAGGTCACGAGCCCTGTGCTGCCGCAAGGTCAGTACATCGCCGAGAACTCCGAATTGCGCTGGACAGGTGACGGAAAGGCGCTGGCGTTCGCGTTGCGCTCCAGTGCGTGGAAGGAGCGCGCGAAGAAGCGCTTCGACGAGCTGACTCGGGGCCCAATCACCGTGCTGGACGGGACCGACGACTTCCTCGAGTGGGATGGCATGAACCGGATGAACCAGGAGCGCTCGATCGTGCTCTGGGACTTCGGCGCTCCCACCGTCCGCACGATCCAACCCGAAGGCCGAATCGGCGCCTGGCTTCTGTCGAAGGACGGCAGCGCGCTCAACGTCCAGCAGGACATCACGAAGAAAACGGACTACGACGTCATTGGCGGTCGTGAGTTCCAGCTGGTCACCCACCCCACGGCAGGCGGCGACGCCCGCACGCTCTTCCCCACACTGAAGGGCATCCAGCTGCAGTGGAGCGAAGACGGTTCGCGCTACGTGTTCACCCGTGACGGCCGGGTCTTTGCCGGCACGATCGCCGACACAGTGCGCCGTCAGTTACTGGGACCGACCACGCCGGCCCGCGCCGCTGGTGCGACCGAAACGCCGCCGGCGGACACCTCCGCCGCCGCCCGCGCCCAGCGCGCCAAGGAACGTTTCTCCGTCACGCGGTGGAGCCCGGCCGGAGATGCCATCCTCGCGTCGAACAGCGAAGGGTTCTGGATCGTCGACGTCGCCACCGGCGCGAAGGAAATGATCCTCGCCTTGCCGGACTCCACGTCGATGGCGCCACGGCCGCAACTCCAGGCCTGGAGTCACGACGGGCGCTACCTCTACTTCAGCGAGAACTCGCGCACGGAATGGAGCCGCGGCATTGCCCGCTATGACCGCCAGTCGAAGCAGAAGGCCGAGTTGGTGCGGGGGAAGCAGTTCTTCACCGGCCTCCGGCTTTCCGACGACGGCGCCACCGCGGTGCTGAGTATCGCCGACGGTAACCGCGTTGCGGATCTCTACGTCACTGACACGGCGCTGACGGCGCCACGTCGGGTCATGGACGCTAACCCGCAACTCGCCCGCAAGCCGATCGCCGGCACGGAACTGATCAACTATCTCGATGCCGACGGCAAGTCGCAGTACGGTGTGCTGCACTATCCGGTGAACTACCAGAAGGGAACGCGCTACCCGACGGTCTTCCTGATCTACGAGACGTACTTCGACGACACCTTTGACGCGGTGGCCAACCTGCTCGCCGCCCGGGGCTTCGCGGTGGTGAAGCCGAGCGTCAGCTTCGAGATCGGCTTCCCGGGCGAGGCCTGGCTCAAGGGTGTCACGGCCGCCGCCAACGCGGTCATCCAGATGGGCGTCGCCGACAGCGCGCGACTCGGCGTGCAGGGCCAGAGCTACGGCGGCTACGCCACCAACCTGCTCATCACGCAGACCAACCGGTTCAAGGCCGCCATCAACGTCAGCGGCAAGGTCGACATCATTTCGTTCTACACGGACAGCCCGCGGTTAGGCGTCCGGAACATCCACGCGGCCGAGAAGAGCCAGGACCGCATCGGCGCCACGCTCTGGCAGCAGCCGCAGAAGTACGTGGAACATTCCGCCATCATGTTTGCCGACCGGATCAAGACGCCGCTGCTGCTGATGACCGGCGGACTCGATCACAACGTGCCGGCGTTGAACACGCGCGAGATGTATTACGCCCTGCGCCGACTCGGCAAACCCGTCGTCTGGGTGAACTACGTGAACGGCGGACACGGCGCGCCCAACACCACCGAAGCCGACTTCACCGACTTCTATCAACGCATGGTGGACTGGTACACCAAGTACCTGGTGCCGAAGAAGGGAACCAACATCAGCGACAGCAGCGGCCGCTGACCGTTGGCTACCACCAGAGCCGCAACGGAACAGGGCGAGCGGAGGAGCTGGGAGAGCGGTTGACTCCCAGCTCCTTTCTCTCGTCCGCCATCTTGCTGGTGCAGATCGGGCATGGTCCCATCCGCGGCTCGCGTCCAAAGAAGACTGTGACAGGTCCAAGGACCACGAGCTTCTTCTCGACGGTGTCATTCACCGCTATCGTCATCGTGAGCCGTGTTCCCTGTACGACACCTGCGAACTGCGCGGGCAGGGCGGGGCCGACCTCAATCGGGAACGCGCGAAGGACGTAGCTGCCGGGAACGCTGAACCGCCCCTGTGCGTCGAGGTCGACCGGCGCCGGGAAGTCTCCCTTCGTGCAGCCAACGTGCACGTGCACCGTCGTGGGTTCCACTTGGGCGGCTGCATCGTCACCTCCCCACGTTCCCACCCTCAGGTCGTCGCCCGCCATTACCAGTTCGTCGGTTCCGCAGCCAGGAAAGGCAAGGACGACCACGGCCGACCAGAGACGGATGGACATCAGACGCACCATGGTTCAGAGGACGGAGTGCCCGAAGGCGGTACAATCTGGACACGCGGCGACGCCCGTGCCCTCACCATCCCGGCCTCCGTGTCAGCGTTTCACCGACGCCCTCCGCTGCCCAGGGCTGACTGACACCAGGTACTGTCCTGACGATGCTCCACACAGAGCCGCGACCCAATCGGCTCCAGGAGCATCGAGATGTCGGTCGTGGCACCCGTCTCTCCGGCTGAGGCTGCGAGCGTCGTGGCTGAGCCGCTCTTTCACGCCCACGGGCTCACCAAGACGTACCACATGGGCGAGGTGGATGTGCACGCCCTGCAGGGAGTGGACCTGGACCTGTTTGAAGGGGAATTCGTCGTCATCCTGGGTCCCTCCGGGAGCGGCAAGTCCACGCTCCTCAACATCCTCGGCGGACTCGATGCCCCCACCAGCGGCTCGGTCAACTTCCGCGACCACCAACTCGTCGGCGCCGGTGAACGCGAGCTGACGCGTTACCGCCGCGAACACGTCGGGTTCGTCTTCCAGTTCTATAACCTCATCCCCAGCCTGACCGCGCTCGAGAACGTGGCGCTGGTGACGGATATCGCCGAGCGGCCGATGCCGCCCGCCGACGCCCTCGCGCTCGTGGGACTCGCGGATCGTGCCCACCACTTCCCGTCGCAGATGTCGGGCGGCGAGCAGCAGCGGGTGGCCATAGCGCGCGCTATTGCCAAGCGCCCGGACGTCCTCCTGTGCGACGAGCCCACGGGTGCGCTGGACGCGGAGACGGGGAAGATCGTCCTGGAAGCGTTGATGACGGTGAACACCGAGCTTGCCACCACAACCGCGGTCATCACGCATAACGCGCCCATCGCGCGCCTGGCGCATCGCGTCCTCCGCATGCGCAGCGGCCGGATTGTCGATGTCACCGAGAACGCCACGCGCGCGCGGGCCGCGGACCTGGATTGGTGACCATGCGCGCACTCGACCGCAAGCTGCTTCGCGACGCCTGGCACTATCGGAGCCAGCTTGGCGCAATCGTCGCCGTCGTGACGTGCGGGGTCGCGCTCTTCGTCGCGCTGCGCAGCATGAACGGCCACCTGCGACGCTCGCGCGACACCTTCTACGAGAAGTACCGGTTTGCGGATCTCTTCGTGCCGCTCAAGCGCGCGCCGATGGAAGTGGCCTCCACCGCCCGGAGCATTCCCGGCGTTGCGGATGTCGCGTCGCGCATCGTGATGGAGGCGACCATCGATGTCCCCGGGCTCGACGAACCGGCGGTGGGTCGCCTGGTGTCCATCCCGGTGCCGCATGTTCCCTCACTGAATGAACCGCACCTCCTCGCCGGCCGTTGGCCCATGCCTGACGAGCAGGATGCCGTGCTGGCCAGCGCGGCATTCGCGAGGGCCAACAAGTTGCGGCCCGGCGATTCCGTGGGGGCGGTGCTGCACGGTCGTTGGCGCTGGCTCCGGATCACCGGCACGGCGATATCGCCGGAGTACGTCTACGAGATCGGCGGCGCATCGATCTTCCCGGATAACCTCCGCTTCGGCGTGCTCTGGATGAGTCACGACGCGTTGGCCGGAGTCTTCGATCTCGCGGGCGCCTTCAACGATCTCAGCGTCACACTCACGCATGAAGTGGACGAGGAAGAAGTGACTGAGGACCTCGACCGGCTGCTCCGACCCTACGGAGGCTTCGGCGCCTACAGTCGCGAGACCCAGACGTCCCACGCCTTCCTCGAAGGAGAGATCGAAGAGACGCAAGTCACCAGCGTGCTGCTGCCGGCGATTTTCCTCGGCGTCACGGCGTTCCTGCTGCACCTCGTGCTGTCGCGTCTCGTGGGAACGCAGCGTGAGCAGGTCGCGACGCTCAAGGCGTTCGGTTATCCGAACACTCGGGTTGCGGTGCACTACCTCGGCCTCGCGTTCATCCCGGTGGTTCTCGGCTCCGTCCTTGGGTTGGTCGTCGGGTTCTGGTTTGCTGAAATGCTGGCCGGTGTGTACGCGCGCTTCTTCCAGTTTCCCTCTGCGGATTTCGTGCTCGACTGGAATGTCGCGATCGTGGCCATTGTGGTGGGCGCGGCCGCGGGACTGGTGGGCGCGCTGAGCGCGGTGATACGCACCACGGCTCTGCCGCCGGCGGACGCAATGCGGCCGGATGCGCCGCCCCGGTTCCGCGGTGGGTACCTCGAGCGCCTGCGCCCATTCCGGCGGCTCGGCCCCGCATCTCAGATCATCATGCGCAACCTGGAACGACGGCCGGGTAAGGCCGCACTTTCGATCATCGGTCTCGCGATGGCTGGTGGCCTCGTTGTCACGGTCATGGCCATGTTCGACGCCGTCGACCTCATCAAGGACGTGCAGTTCCACGACGTCATGCGCGAGGACGTGACGGTCACGTTCGAGGTGCCGCGCGCAAGCACTGCCGTGACGGAGCTCAGGCGACTTCCTGGAGTGCTGTTTGCCGAACCATTCCGGGCCGTGCCGGTCAGGTTCCGTTCCGGGGCGCGTGAGCACCGCACGGCGATCTTCGGCGTGGACGCGCATGGCGCGATGCGACAGGTTCGCGACGAACGTGGGCGCCAGCTCACGCCGCCGGCGCACGGTGTCCTGCTTTCCCCGGTCCTCGCCACAGTGCTCGATGCAAAGGCCGGGGATCGACTCCTTGTGGAGGTGCTCGAAGGCGAAAGGAAGAGCGGTGAGCTGCTTGTCGCCGGCATCACCAACGAGATGGTGGGCACCGCCGCATGGATGGAAACCGCCGCGCTGGAACGGTTCGCGGGCGCCGGTACCTCCGGCGCTTTCCTGGCAGTGGATCCTCGTCAGGTCGACGCGCTGTATGCCGCCCTGAAGCGGTTGCCGGCTGTCAGCAGCGTCGCGGTGCGCGACGTTCAACTCCGCAGCTTCGAGGAG
>Ga0209640_10003352_pt1 | contig 14004 bp, 10 predicted proteins | sample RifCSP10_1_FD_184018 | JGI IMG/M metagenome (GOLD analysis project Ga0209640, IMG submission 184018) | Soil microbial communities from Rifle, Colorado - Rifle CSP2_sed 10_1 (SPAdes) (version 2) | ecosystem: Environmental > Terrestrial > Deep subsurface > Rock core/Sediment | place: Rifle...
TGCCTGATCGCCTGATTGACTAATCGCCTGATTGCCCAATTACCTGATCAACTGATCACTCATACCTCAGCGCCTCCACCGGTTCAAGACCGGCCGCCCGGTTTGCAGGGTACAGGCCAAAGAACAGGCCGACTGCCGCAGAAAACAGAGTTGCCAGCAGGATGGTGTCCACCCCGATGGAAGGGCTAAAGGGCGTATTATTGGCGGCGGCAATGCGCCCAACCGCCATGGAGATCAGCCAACCCAGGATGATGCCAAAGATCCCGCCTACCAGGCTGAGCACTGCTGATTCGGTCAGGAATTGGACCAGGATGTCGGCTCGCCGCGCTCCCAGCGCCTTCCGTAAGCCGATCTCGCGGGTCCGCTCCGTGACCGATACCAGCATGATGTTCATGATACCGATCCCACCGACCAGGAGCGAGATGGCAGCAATGCCGCCCAGAAAGAGCGTCAAAACGCCGGTGATGGTTTGGGCGGTATCCAGGAAATCTTGCTGGGTCAGGATGTTGAAGTCATCGGCGCCGATTTCGGTGCGATGGCGGGTGCGCAAAATCTGGGCGATCTCCTCGGCTGCCTGCGGCACGGACTGCGCACTTACCGCCTCCACCAGCAGCATATCGACCCGGTCGCGGGTAGAGCGCCGCAGCAGGCGGGCCTGGGCCGTGGTGAGCGGCACCAGTACCTGGTCATCTTCATTAGAAAAGGCCGAGCCGCCCCTTGGCTCGAGGATTCCGAGCACCCGGAAGGGCTGGCCTTCGATGCGCACGGTTTCTCCGATCAAGCCTTCCGTGCGGTCGAACAGCTTCTCCGCCACATCAACGCCGAGCAGCGCCACCGAAGCGTTCCCCAACATGTGTTCTTCGCGGAAAAACTCACCTTCAGCGACTTGATAATTGCGCACCACCCCATATTCCGGCGTCACGCCGAAGAGCGAGGTGCTGCTGGATTCACCGCCAAAACTCACCGCGGCGTTGCCCTGCAGAACCGGGGCGACCCCTTCAACGGAGGGGGCCGAAAATGGATCGGCGATGGCGGCTGCGTCCCCCAGCGTGATGGGTTTTGGATTGCGCACATCTTCTGTGCCGCCGCGGAAGACAAACAGTAAGTTGGTGCCGATGCCCTGGATGGAGCCGGTAATCGTGTCCTCGGCGCCCCGCCCCAGGGATATCATGGCAATCACCGCGCCTACCCCGATCACGATCCCCAGGATGGTCAGTCCGGAGCGCAGTTTATTAGTCGAAAGGCTTTCGAGCGCCTCGATGAATGATTGGTAGAGATTCATGATTGTATCTCCTGCTAGAGTATTCAAGTATACAGGTATACAAGTACACAGGTAAATCCTGTCCTTGTGTACCTGTGTACCTGTTTCCCCGTGTACGTGTCTCCCTACTCCACCACGCCATCTCGAATATGCACCACCCTCTGGGCAAGTCCCGCAATTTCAGGGTCATGCGATACGATGATCAGGGTCGCGCCACGCGCTTTGTTCAGGTTTAGCAGGATGTCCATCACTTCTTCGCCGGATTTGCTGTCCAGGTTGCCGGTTGGTTCGTCCGCCAGGATAATGGCGGGCTCGTTGACCAGGGCGCGGGCGATGGCGACGCGCTGCTGCTGCCCGCCGGAGAGCTCGCTGGGGCGGTGGTTGACGCGATCCCCGAGGCCGACGGCCTCCAGGGCAGCCAGGGCGCGCGCCCTGCGGTCTCGCAGCGCCCCGGCGTAGCGCATGGGAAGCTCCACATTGGAGAGAGCAGTTGAACGGGGCAGCAAGTTGAAGGTCTGGAAGACGAAGCCCACCTTGCGGTTGCGGATGGCGGCCAGCTGGTCGTCGTTCAGTTGCGAGACGCGCTCGCTATCGAGAATATATTCCCCCGCGGTCGGTCTGTCCAGGCAGCCGATGATGTTCATCAGCGTCGATTTGCCCGATCCCGAGGGTCCCATAATGGCGACGGCTTCGCCATCGGCCACCTTCATGGATAGACCGCGCAGGGCGTGGACTTCGATCTCCCCCATTTGATAGACTTTGGTCAGGTTTTCCGCCTCGATAACCCAGTCGCTCATGATTACCCGCCTACGAAGGGGGAAGGGCCGTTTTGTTCAAAGACCGTGGGCGGGTTAAGCACGATCGGATCGCCGGCTTTCAGGTCGCCTTCCAGCACCTGGCTTACGGTTTCGGAAGACGCGCCCAGGGTGATTTCCACCGGGTCGGGGGTTCCGTTCCGCAGCACGTACACCACGCGCTGTCCCTCCAGTACCCGCACGGCGCGGTTGGGAACCAGCAAGACGTCCTGCAGTTGGTCCACCACCATGTTTACGGCCGCGGTCATCCCGGGCTTGACGGCTGGATCGGCATCGGTCAATTCGACTGTCACGGTGAAATCGACCACTCCCTGGTCGGATGATCCCACCAGAGCAACCTCGCTTACCGACCCATGATACTCCTTGTTAAGGATGGCATCGAAGGTAAGGCGTACCTCCTGGCCGGTTTGGACGCGGTTGATATCTACCTCCGAGACCTGTACATCGACCAGCAGGCGTGAAAGGTCGTCGAGCCGGAAGCCGCGGGCCCCGGGCGCTACCTGGTCGCCGCGTTGGCTCACTACCTGGGTGATGGTCCCATCAAACGGCGCCGCCAGGTTCGCCAGGCTGATGGCTGCCTGTGAGGCAGCCAGGCGGGCCTGTGCGGCTGCCAGGTCGTCCGGGTCCGGCCCGTCCTTCAGTCGTTCCCATTCTCTCTTGGCGTCTTCCAGCTGCGCCTCGAGCAGGGAGATATCTGCTTCGCTCGCCCCGTCCCTGAGGCGCTCCCATTCGCGCTGCGCTTGCAGGAGCTGGGCTCTGGCCGTTTCCAGGTTGGCCTGTGCTACCGCCTGGTCGACCGGACCGGCGGTGCCCTTGAGAGCATTCAGCTGGCGCACGGCGGCGTCGTAGCGCTGCTGCGCGGCGGCCGTCTCGCTCTGCAGACGCGCCCGGGTCAGGTTGTCTTCCGGTTTGTTCTGGTAGGGAGCAAAGCGCTCTTTAACCCTATCCAGGGCATCTTTGGCCAGGACAACCTGGGCTTCCGCTTCGTCGATCAGGCTCTGGTCCGCCGTCGATTGGGAATAAAGGACGGCTCGTTCGGCTTCATCGACGGCTTTCTGGGCGGTTGCGATGGCTTCCAGCGCTTGCGCCTGGGTCAGCTCCGGATTGCGGGCATCCTCAAGCGCCTGTTCGGCATCCTCCACGGCCTGCAAAGCGCTGGCTTGCTGCAGCTGGGAGTTCATTAAATCGTCCAGAGCCTTTTGGGCGCTGACCAGGTCGGCTTCGGCCAGGATGATGTTCTGCGGCAGCGAGGTCTTCTCCAGGACTGCCAGGACCTGGCCGGCGGTGATCGGTTCTCCGGCTGCCACGCGCACCTCACCCACGGTGCCGGAGGTCTGCCAGGTTAGCTCCGCGGTTTGGTTGGCGCGCACCACGCCGGTGGCGCCGATCGTAGCGGTCAGGTCGCCGCGTTCGGCCGGAGCCGTCTGCAAGTTCCCCTGCGCCGCTGATCCCACCCGGCCTCGGAACGGTCCAAAGAAGTACAGCCCGGCCGCCGCAGCGGCCACGACGACGACTGCAATGATCCATTTTCTCATAAGCATTGCTCCTATTTCTTGGTCTAATTTCCCGGGACGCCGGCGGCGATGTCTGCCGAAGCTGTCATGCCCGGCCGGACCCTGGCGTCGGCGTCGAGTATTTCTGCTTTCACTATAAAACTTACCACACCCTCAACTTTCTGAGCAACGGCGGGCACTTCCGTGACGCGGCCGTGGTATTCACTGCCCGGCGCCGAATCGAGCCTCAGGATCAGCGCTTGATCCTTTTTCACCCGGTTAATGTCAATTTCGGAGACTTGCAGACTCACCAGCAGCGGGGAGACGTTATCGATACGGAAGGCAAGCTCTCCGCTCTCCACGAGGTCGCCTGGCTTGGGCCACACCGCGGTGACCACGCCGTCGAATGGCGCGGTGATACGATCTGCTTCGAGCACGGCCTGAGCTGCAGCCAGGCGGGCCTGTGCTGCAGCGATTTCCGCCGGGTCTGCGCCCTCCTTCCAGCGCTCCCATTCCCGCTGCGCATCGGCCAGCTGCGCTTCTAGCACGGCGAGTTCTGCCTGGCTGGGCCCATCCTTGACCCGCTCCCATTCCCGCCTGGCCTGGTCGAGTTTGGCCTGAGCCAACTGCAGGTTTCCTTCGGCAATCATTCGGTCCAGTGGGTCGACCGGTTCCAGCAGCTGGTTGTACCTTTCCAACGCCCGCTCGTATGCTAGTTGGTCGTTCGCCAGCTTCAGGTCCAGCGATTTCAGCAGGCCCCGGTAGAGGGCTTTGCTTTCAAAGAACAGATAATTGCTCTTCGGCTTATCGAGATTGCGCTGGATTTTTTCGTGCTGTTCCCGTGTGCGGTTCAGCACGTTCTCGGCCAGCAGGAGGTTGGCGTAAGCCTGGTCGATGGCCTGCTGCGAGGGTTTTTTGGTCACGATCGCCAGGTTGAGTTCGGCTTTTTCGACCTCTTTTTGCGCCTGGGCTGTGCCCTCCTGGGCCTGCGCCTCGGCCGGAGCGTTGTCCTGGGCATCTTCCAGGGCCTGTTGGGCTTCCTCGACGGCCTTCAAGACCTCGGCGCGCCCGGTTTGAGAGTTTAGCAGATCATCCAGTTCGCGCTGGGCAGCGATCAGGTCCGCGCGGGCCAGGATGACCTCCTGGGGCAGGGAGCTCTGCTCCAGGATCGCCAGCGTCTGTCCTGCGGATACCACGTCGCCGGGGCTGACGTTCATCAGTTTGACCCTGCCGGAAGTCCTCCAGACCAGCTGGGCGGTCTGCTTGGCCTGCACGATTCCATCCGCCTGCACGGAAGCGCCGGATTGTCTTGTCGTGACGGGTTCGCTTTGTTGCACGCGGTTAGAGGCGTCGATATTGCGAGGCTGGAAAGCTCTCACGGCAAACCAGATCGCCCCAATCAAAATGGCGACGATGATTAGGGTGAGGATTTTTGTGCTGATACTTTCAAAACGCTTCATCTTGGTTCGACGAGCTCCGAAGAATTTATCTTGGACACAATTTTCTTCTAAACCTTCAGCCCTCAGCCGTACTTACGGCTGCGCATTCGCAGTTGCCGATTCGAACACCTCACGCAGAATTTTCAGGCCCGCCACCAGCTGCCGTCGCTTCTCTTCCGGAAGCGGGTGGAGGATCTCGGTGATGCGGGACTGCATTTGCCGGTGCACGCCGTCCAGCACAGCCCGGCCTTCCAGAGTGATCTCGACCAGGACGATCCGGCGGTCCCGGTTGACTCGCCGGCGGGCTACCCAGCCGCGCTGCTCGAGAGTTGTAATGGTGTTGGACATGGTGGGTTTGCTGACGGCCTGCTGCTCAGCCAGGTCGCCCAGGGTGCAGGCATGCATGGAAAGAAGCGCCAGGAGGCGGAAATAAGCAGGGTTGAGCGCGTCTTTCGTCTGGCGGAAATCAGCGGCCACGGCCCGCATAACCAGCGGGACGATCTCCAGAAATTCATTGGCGAGCTGCTCTGTTTCGATTGGCATGTCGTGTATCCTTAAAATAATTAGCCTGGCTAACCTTTAGCCGGGCTAAATTATATCTGGAGGACACTAAAAGTCAATGTTGGGGCAAGGTCTTCTAATCAAACATTTATCCGCATTCGTGCAGTCGTCATCCTTCCACCTCGAATCTGTTACGTTTGTCATTAATTATTGGTGACAATCGTGACTGAAACTAAACCACTTTTGTCGTTATTATCGAGAATAGCCGCAGTAAAGCTTTACCGTCAAATGAGGAGTCATTGATGAGGACGATCCCAGGTGAATTTTTAGCCATCGACCGAAAAGCGCGCGCAAAAATACCATCCCTCGAGGTTGCTACCCGGCCAGCCGTTGACCGGGTTTGCGATTTTGATGACGTCGTCATCCCTCTCACTATAGAACAGGCCATGCTGGAGGCCGCTCGCTGCGTGCAGTGCCCCGATCCCGCCCCATGCGTGCAGGCCTGTCCCGCCCACAACGACATCCCCTCCGCCATGTGGCTGGTCGAGCATGGCCAGTTCTTTGAAGCCGCCCGGCTCTACCGCCAGACCAGCTCGCTGCCCGAGATCTGCGGCCGGGTGTGCCCGCACGAGCAGCTCTGCCAGGGCTCGTGCTCCCAGCGCAAATCCAACGATCCGGTGCTGACGGGGGCGCTGGAGGCCTTCGTGACTGACTACCAGCGCGAGCACGAAAGTGTGAGAGTCCCGGTGGGTCCGCCCACCGGCCAGCGCGTCGCCATCGTCGGCGCCGGTCCCTCCGGCCTGGCCTGCGCCGAACAGCTCGTCCAGCAGGGCCACCACGTCACCATCTTCGAGGCCAAACCGGCTCCAGGCGGCCTGCTCACCTACGGCATCCCCAACTTCAAGCTGCCCAAGGACGTCGTCTTCGCCCGCTGGCACGATCTCGAAGAAGCCGGGGTGGAATTCGTGCCCGACATCTATGTCGGCAAGCATAAGACCATTGATCGGCTGTTTGAGGAGGGCTACCAGGCGGTGTTCGTCGGCGTGGGGACCGGCATTGACTCCCCCATGGATGTGGAAGGCGAAGATCTGCCCGGCGTGTGGAAGGCTACCGAGTTCCTCATTCAGGCCAACGTCGATCCCGAATTGTTGCCTGCGGGCACGGGAGGCCGCCCGGACGTCGGCCAGCAGGTGGCCGTCATCGGCGGCGGCGACACCGCTTCCGACTGCCTGCGCTCGGCGCTGCGCCTGGGCGCCGCAGAAGTCACCTGCCTCTACCGCCGCACCGAGAAGGAGATGCCCGGCGGGGTGAAGGACCGCCAGCTGGCGCGGGAAGAGGGCGCCGGCTACGAGTTCCTCACCCAGCCGGTGCGTTTCATCGCCGGGGAAGACGGCCGCCTGGCGCAGATCGAGTGCCTGCGCATGCAACTGGGTGAGCCGGATAAGTCCGGCCGGCGCCGCCCGGTGCCCATCGAGGGCAGCAACTTCCTGGTGGAGGCCGACACCGCCATCCTGGCGTTGGGCTACTGGCCGGACGAGAGCATCGGCCAGACCACTCCCGGCCTGGAGACGCACAAGTGGGGCTTGATCGTGGTCGACCGGGAGACTGGGGCGACCAGCCGGCCGGGTGTGTACGCCGGCGGCGATGCCGTCACGGGACCGGACCTGGTGGTCACCGCCATGGTCGCCGGCCGCCGGGCTGCGGCAGCCATGGACGGCTATTTGCGCGGCCGGTAAGCGCGCCTGGCCTCTTTTTCAACTATTCCTCGGATAATTTAGATAAAGATTATCTTAAAACCTTTCGAAAGATGGGGATAATGGGTATAATAGCACCCAAACAGATGTACAATTGATATATCACGGATATCTCAGCAAGAAAATTCGACGAGTAGCCCAGTGGAGGGCAGGTAATTAATTATGATCATCGCGCCGGAAGACTTTCTTGAGAGCAATGACAAGAAACAGGGACCCGTTTCCCTCAGCACGAAGGCTTATCAAATCATCCGGAAGAAGATTATCTCGCTGGAGCTGCCGCCCGGCAGCATTGTTGGCGAAAATGAATTGATGGATGAGTTGGGATTCGGACGCACGCCTATCCGCGAGGCGCTGCAGCGTCTGGCGCTGGAGAAGTTGGTGTCAATCGTACCGCGGCGGGGGATGTTTGTGACCGACATAGGCATCACCGATTTGCAGCGGCTTTTCGAGGTCAGGCTGCAGCTGGAGAGCCTTGCAGCGCGGCTGGCTGCGAAACGCGGCACACAAGAGCACTGGCAGCGCATGGAAGCCGCCCTGGACAGCCTGCCGCCCGAAGACCAGCCCCCGGATAACCAGGCGCTGATCATGGTCGATGAATACTGCCACCAGATCCTTTACGAGGCTTCAGATAACAAGTTCCTGGCAGATGCAACCACCACGCTCTATGCCCTCAGCCTGCGGTTATGGTACTACTTCCTCAACCGCATCGGGGATATGCGTGGCGCTATCCTGGAGCACCGTGCCATCCTGGAGGCTCTGAAGGAGCAGGATTCTGAAAGGGCCGGCCAGCTGCTGGAGGGCCACATCAGGGCCTTCCAGGAGGAGATCCAGGCTGCAATGTTAGGCATCTCGAGCGAGGAGTAAGGGCACTGCTACACACAGATCAACACAGATATCGGCTGATTCTAACCAATTTTCTGCCAAAGCATCTGTGCCAATCTGTGTCCATCTGTGGTTGGTGTCCATCTATGGTTGGTGTTCATCTGTGGTTCCAAACTCCAGGACCAGAAGTGACCCTAATTCTTAGGAGCGATAATCATGAGCACAGACAGTAGCGAGCGCATCCGCGGCAGGCGAGAAGGGCGACGAAGAGCGTCGCTAGGGCAGAAGAACCGAATGGCGACAATGATAGAGATGTCCCAACCTTTGCACGAACTGCCGGTTTATGAGCTGGTGAGCGAGATGGGGATCGAAACGCTTCACCAGGCCTCGCTGGAAATCCTGGAAGAAGTGGGCATCGATTTCTACGACGCCGAGGCGCTCGCCATCCTTAAAGAACACGGCGCTGAGGTGCGCGGCGAAACAGTCATCTTTGACCGCGGGCTGGTGGAAGAATACGTTGCAAAGGCGCCCGGCCAATTCACTCAGCTGGCGAGAAATCCTGAGAACAACATGGAGATCGGGGGGAAACACATGGTGTTCGCTCCGGTTTACGGGCCGCCCTTCGTGCTCGACCTGGACCGTGGGAGGCGGGAGGCCACGCTGGAGGACTTTGAGAACTTCGTCAAGCTGGCCTACTTGAGCCCTTACATGCACCACTCGGGAGGCACAATCGTCGAGCCAACCGACGAGCCGGTAGAAACACGGCATCTGGATATGGTCTTCAGCCACATTAAATACAGCGACAAGGCCTTTATGGGTTCGGTAACCTCGGCGGAGAACGCCCGCGACAGTGTGGCGCTGGCCGGGATTTTGTTCGGGGAAGAAGCCATACGCGAACGGCCGGCCCTGATCTCGTTGATCAATATCAGCAGCCCGCGGCGATTGGATGATCGCATGTTGGGAGCGCTGACCGTGTACGCTCGGGCGCGGCAGGCCACGATTATCACGCCGTTTATCCTCTCCGGAGCGATGGCGCCGGTTTCAATCGCCGGCACCGTAGCGCAGCAGAATGCCGAAGCGCTGGCAGGCATTGTCTATGCGCAGATGGTTTCCGCCGGAACTCCGGTGGTCTACGGGTCTTTTCTGACCAATATCGATCTAAAGAGCGGCGCTCCGGTGTTCGGTTCACCCGAGAGCCAGCTGGGGTTGTTTGCCAGCGCCCAGTTGGCCCGGCGGTACGGGCTGCACTTCCGCAGTGGCGGGATGTTCGCCAGTTCCAAGATCAGCGATGTGCAGGCCGGCTACGAATCGATCATGACGATGCTGCCAGCTGTCCTGGCGCGGGTCAATTTCGTGCTGCACGCCGCCGGGTGGCTGGAAAATGGTTTAACGGCTGGTTATGAGAAGTTCGTGCTGGATTGCGAAGTGCTGGGCATGTTCGATACCTTCCTTAAAGGAATGGAGATTTCCGAGGAAAGCCTGGCGATGGAGTCGATTCGCACGGTGGACCCGGGCGGTCACCACCTGGGCACGGAACATACCATGCGCCACTTCACCACGGCTTTCTACCGCTCGGAGCTGTTCGATTACAACTCTTACGATCAATGGCAGGAGGAGGGAGGCAAGGATGCTACCCGGGGCGCCAGCGAACGGGTGAAGGGTTTGCTTGCCAGCTACGAAGCGCCGGATCTGGATCCTGCGGTGGAAGAGGCTCTGCAGGACTATATGACAAAGCGGAAGAAGGAACTCTCGGCCGGATAAATCCAGAATAACCCCCAGAGGAGAAACGAATGCCCGAACGCAGAACGCCATTGTATGATATCCACCTGCGCACGGCTGCCCGGATGATCCAGGGCGGCGGGGACTACATGTACCCGCTATGCTACACCTCCCCCATCGAGGAGCACAACAACACCCGCGCCAATGTCGGCATGCAAGATCTGTCGACCATGGGCGAGGTGGACATCAAGGGACCGGGTGCGGAGCGGTTGGTCTATCGCCTGATCGTCAATGAAGTGCGCGATATGGAGCCCGGTCAGGTGCGCTACTCCGGCATGTGCAACCAGGATGGTGGCATGGTTGACGATATCACGGTCTACAAGTTCGGCGACGAGCACTTTATGATCGTGACCAGCTCGGGGCCACGCAAGATAAGCGCCCGCTGGATCGCCGAACATGCCAGCGGGGCCAGCGCCTACGTAACCGATATGAGCGGCGCCATCGCCCTGCTATCGTTGCAGGGGCCGCGCTCCAAGGAATACCTGGAGAGCGTACTTCAGGAAGCCGGCCTGGAAAATTTGCCCTTCTTCCGCTTCACGGAAGCCCGCATCAACGACTCGGAAGTGCTGCTCTCGCGCTCCGGCTACACCGGCGAGCTGGGTTATGAACTCTATGTGCCGGCCGAGGAAGCCGCCGCCCTTTGGGACCATATCCTGCAGTCCGGGAAGGAATTCGGATTGAAACCATACGGCGTGGAGGCCATGCAGAGCCTGCGCATCGAGAAAGCCTTTCCGCTGCATGGAGCCGATATTACTGAAGAGCACACCCCTTTCCACATGGGCTTACAGCAATGGATCCGCTTCGACAAGCGCGATTTCATCGGACGCGAAGCCCTTCTAAGCGTGCAGGATCTCGGCCTGGACTACCGCTGGACGGGCCTGGAACTGGATAGCGATATCCCGGCCAACACCGGCGATAAGATCTACAGCATCGCCGACATCGCCACCTTCCGGGAAAGAATGTTTAGCGGCAGCGAGGCGGAAGACTACTTTGACCAGGAGATCCCGGGAATGGAAGAGATCGGCTACGTAACCTCGAGCGCCAGGGGACACACGGTAGGCAAGATGCTGGCGCTGGGCCACCTGAGCACCACCCACTCCTGGCCGGGAAGCCGCGTGCTGGTGAGGGTGAACGGCCGGCCCAGGTTGGCAACGGTGACGAGCGCGCCGTTCTTCGACCCGCAGGGCGCCCGCATGCGGGCCACAGGACCGAGGAAAGTATGATCGGTTATACCAAACACTTCAATGCCATCGTCGTCGGCGTCGGCGGGATGGGCAGCGCCGCATGCTACCAGCTGGCCAGGCGCGGCCAGCGAGTATTGGGCCTCGAGCGCTTCGACATACCGCACGATCTGGGCTCCTCTCACGGTTATACGCGCATCATCCGCCTGGCGTATTATGAGCACCCATCTTATGTAATGCTCCTCAAGCGGGCTTACGAGCTCTGGGACGATATGGAACGGCGTAGCGGCAAGAAGCTGCTGTATAAAACCGGCTCGATCGACGCCGGCCCAGCCGATAGCTGGGTCTTCAAAGGCTCATTGCGCTCTTGCGTCGAGCACGACCTGCCTCATGAAGTATTGACCGGGATCGAGCTGACCGAGCGCTTTCCGGGCTACCGCCTACCGCAGGACCTGATGGCGGTGTACCAGCCGGACGGCGGTTTCTTGCTGCCCGAAAAAGCAACAGTAGCTTTCGTTCAGGCCGCCCAGGGGCTGGGCGCCGAGATCCACGGGCGCGAACAGGTGCTGGGTTGGGAACCGCAGGGGGACGGGGTGCGGGTGGTCACCGACCGGGCGGAATACAGCGCCGACAGCCTGGTGGTTACCGCCGGGTCATGGGAGGCCAGCCTGCTGCCCTTTTTGAACGGTCTGGCAGTGCCCGAGCGCCAGGTGCTCGCCTGGCTGCAGCCCGAAAAGCCGGAATATTTCACCCCGGAACGCTTTCCAGTATTTAATGCCCTGGTTGAGGAGGGTCGCTATTACGGCTTTCCCGTATTTGGCGTGCCGGGTTTCAAGTTTGGCAGGTACCATCATTTTGAAGAACAGGGACGACCGGAATTTCTGAATCGGGAGGCGACGCGGGTCGATGAGGAAATGCTGCGCGAGTTCGCCGCCCGCTATTTTCCGGACGGCGCCGGGCCGGTGATGACCCTTAAGGCTTGCATGTTCACCAACTCGCCGGACAAGCACTTTATCATCGATTTGCATCCGGAATACCCCCAGGTGTCGTTTGCGGCGGGATTTTCCGGGCACGGCTACAAGTTTGCCAGCGTGATCGGCGAGATCATGGCCGACCTGTCCGAGCGGCGCGAAAGCCGCCACGACATCCGCCTGTTCGGCCTGGGGCGGCTCACCGGGCAGGTCAGCGCCCTGTACGCGCAGGATTATGGCGCTCCGCGCCGTCCGCGGTCGGCAATCCAGGCGCCGCCGCTGTTCGGCGCCCGCCAGCGATCTGGCGCCCGACGCCATTCTCGGGCGCTGCCCCAATCCCGGCCAGGGCAGGTTGCCAGGCTGCAGCACAGCGGGCCACCCAAGGCAAGCCGCCATGACCAGGCGCGTTTTGGCGGCGAACGGGGCCATCGTATCCGGCAAGATTGGCAATACGTGGAAGACACCACCGATCCGCTGTACTGGGAACGCGATTCGATCAAACCGTTTTGGTTCTAAAATTCTTTGCGTTTCTCTGCGTCCTTTCGCCTTTGCGTTTCAAATCTAGACTACCGTAGGAGAAAACGAGTGCAGAAGCAGGCAAATCTGGTCATCATCGGGGCAGGAATCGTAGGCGCCAGCTCGGCGTACCATCTGGCGAAGCTGGGTTGGCGCGATATCGTCGTGCTGGACCAGGGTCCACTGTTCGAGACGGGGGGATCGACCTCCCACGCTCCCGGCCTGGTGTTCCAGACGAATTCATCCAAAATGATGACCGGGTTCGCCAAATATACGGTCGCACTGTTCAACTCCCTGGAAGATGACGGTCAGCCGGCCTTTTACCCGGTGGGCGGGATCGAGGTAGCGTATACACCGGAGCGCTGGGAGGATCTCAAGCGCAAACACGGTTGGGCAACGTCTTACGACCTGGAAGCCCACCTGCTCACTCCCAGGGAGGTTCAAGATCGGATCCCCATTCTCGACCAGAAGGTGATCCGGGGCGGCTACTTTGTGCCCGGCGATGGCGACGCCAAAGCGGTGCGCGCCGTGGCTGCCCTGGCGAAAGCCGCTGCAAGAGAAGGCGCCGTGGAATTTTGCGGTGAGACCAAAGCTAGCAAAATCGAAGTCAAGAATGGGCGTGTGCAGGCGGTGGTGACGGACCGAGAGCGCATTAATACCGGTCACGTGCTGCTCTGCACGAACATCTGGGCGCCAGTGCTGGGGGACCAGGTCGGGCTGAAGATCCCCCTGGTGGCGGTGGAGCACCAGTACCTTATTTCGGAACCCCTGGCCGAGCTGGCAGGCGAAACGCGCGAGATCGTTCATCCCATCCTGCGCCACCAGGACTGTTCGATGTACTTCCGGCAGCACGCCGACGCCTATGGGATCGGCTCCTACAAGCACGAACCGCTGCTGGTGGATCCGTATGATCTGGAGAAGACGGCCACGCGGCCCTTCACCCCGCAGCATTTCGATAGCGCCCGGCGGGCAGCGGAGGAATTGCTGCCACCACTCCGCAGCAAGGATTATCCCACCCGGTTCAACGGCATGTTCGCCTTCACCCCGGACGCGATGCCAGTGTTAGGCCCGGCGGCGGATATCGGCGGCATGTGGGTGGCAGCCGGCGTGTGGGTGACCCATGCCGGAGGGGTTGGAAAAGCCATTGCCGAATGGATGACGGCCGGCGTTCCCACAATGGACCTGCACGAAGCCGATGTCAGCCGCTTCCACGCCCATGCGCTGACCAGGTCCTACATCCAGGCGCGCTGTGCCCAGCAATATCGCGAGGTCTATGACATCCTTCACCCGCTCCAACAAATGGAACATCCCCGCAAACTGCGCTTGAGCCCCTTTCACACCCGGTTGGAGGCTCTGCGGGGCGCATTCTTCGAGAGCAGCGGGTGGGAACGACCCCAGTGGTACGCCGCCAATGCGAAACTGCTGGAAGATTATAAAGAACGGATTCCGCTGCGCCAGGGTTGGGAGGCGCG
>Ga0209640_10003353_pt1 | contig 14000 bp, 17 predicted proteins | sample RifCSP10_1_FD_184018 | JGI IMG/M metagenome (GOLD analysis project Ga0209640, IMG submission 184018) | Soil microbial communities from Rifle, Colorado - Rifle CSP2_sed 10_1 (SPAdes) (version 2) | ecosystem: Environmental > Terrestrial > Deep subsurface > Rock core/Sediment | place: Rifle...
GACTGCGCGAGCTGACCCGCGAGCGCATGCTTGTAGCGAAAGAGCGCCTGCTGCAGCCCTTTGCTCCTGAGAAATTCACTGCGAAAAGCCGTCGATTCCACGCGCAGCGCAGTCCCGGCTGCCTGGACCACGGCCCGGTGCATCGAAACCTCGATCCCCAGCGCGAGCGCAATGCCGGCCATGCCCTCATGGCCGATGAGCCCCACCTCCAGCGCGGGATGATCGTCGAGCGTTCCCATCAGCGAAATGACGCAGTCGATCGGGAAGTAGACATGCCGGATCGGCGCTCCGGGCTCGTAGAGCGCCTCGCCGAAGGTCAGCCGGACCGGCTCCAGGCACCCGAGCAGCCGCCGGTATTCTTCCGCGGGCAGCGAGGCGAGCACGCGGTTGCCGGCCGCGGACTGGCTGCTCGCAAGCGGTTCCGCAGTTGCGCGCGATTCCTCCTCCGCAGCCTCGACAAAGCGTGTCGACGCCTCCCGCGCGGCTTCGGCGTGCTTTCGCACGGTGATATCGCGCGCGGTGCCGCGGTAGCCCCGGAACTGCTCCTCTGCGTCGAATACCGGCTCTCCGTCCAGGCTGATCCAGCGCGCATCGCTCACGCCGTCGGCGTAGCGGAGCTCGAGATTGTGAAAGGCGGCACGCCACTGCAACTGCCTGCGGTGTACCTCCCAGTCGCTTTCGTTTGTCATGTTGTCGAACGGCAGCTCCCACAGGGCCTTGCCGATCAGGTGCGCGAGGTCGAATGCGGTTGGCGCGCCGCCGGTGCTTTCGCCCGCGGCGAACCGGTGATGCTCGTCCTGCTCCCAGGTCCAGTCGCAACACAGGGCGAGGAGGCTGCGCAGGCGAATTTTTCGCTCGAGCACCGCGCGCTGTGCATCGGGCAGCAGGATCGCCTTGCCGTTCGTGGTATCGATCACGGCGTCGATCTGGCCTGCTTCAATCGCCACGCGCTCCGCGCTGCCCTTCACCAGGCGCAGCACGACTTTCTCGAAGCCGCGCCTCGCATCGGTGGCTGCAGGATCCAGCCGTTCAAGGCGGGGGTTCACTGGACGGATTCCCCGACGGGTTTCCGGATGCCGAGCGCGCGCAGCACGCTCGCTCTGTCGCTCAGGTTGCCGACGACCCTCGCGGCGGGCAACGGAGAGAGCTTGGCGAGGCTCGGCGTGACGACGATGCCGTCGGCCAGCGCGCGCTGCGGCGATTCCAGAACGTCGATGATCTCCAGCCGGAAGTTGCCCTTCAGATGCTCGTTGCAGATCGCTTCGAGATTGGCGATCGCTCGAACCGAATTGGGTGCGCTGTCGGCGATGTACAGGCATATCACGACCACGGTCGTAACCGCCGGAACCGCTGCAGCGCGATCCTTTTTCCTACGGCGCACGGCGCCCCTCCGCTCTGCTCTTCGCTGCGGATTTCCCGGAGCCACTGGTGGCGCGAACTTTCGCGCCGGAACGGCCGGAAGCGCGCGACGGGCGTGTTGCCGGGTCCGCGCTGCGGATCCGTCGCAGCTCCTTGTCCCGATCGCTCGAGGAAACGATGTGCGCCTGGTTGTCGCTCGAGTACAGCTCCAGTTCGGCCCGCTGGCGCTCGAGATCCTGCTCCAGGGCCTTGATCCGGGCGCGGGTGTCCGCCTCGGCAAGCTCCAGCGCCCCGCGCTTCTGATCGAACTCCGCGCGGCGCTGGCCGGTCTTGGCTTTCTCCTCGTTTTCCTTTTCCCAGCGCAGCGTGCCCATCAGCACCTCGCCCCCCGCGGTATAGACATCGGCGAGCATCGGGCCGGCATCGCTCAGCACCAGCTCGCGCACCTGGTTCGAGTGCCACGTGCCCCGCGACTTGATGATGGTCAGCGCCCGGTTGCGCTCGCCGCTGCGAATCAGATACGACAGATGGATCCAGGTATCCGCGATCGTCGAGATCTGCAGATCGGTCGCTTCGGTCTCCGGCTCGTCGCCCTCGTTGATGGCGGTGACCATCACGGTGATTTTCTCGTCCTTCGCCAGGAAGATGAACCGGTTGGCGACGGCGCGCGCCGCCACGATCCCTCCCGTCTTGGTGATTGCCGAAAGCGGGTCGATCACCATGCAGCGCGGCCGATGCTCGCGAATCAGCGCCTTGAGCTTGACCAGGTGGTCTTCCGCGCCGACGGTTTCAGTCCGGCCCGAATACATCCGCAACAGGCCGTTCTTGAGGTGCGTCTTGAGATGGATTCCGACCGACGTCAGATTGCGTGCGATGCGATCGGCGCTTTCGTCGAAGCTCACGAACAGCGTTCGCTCGCCTCGCCGGCACGCGGCCTCGACGAACTTGCCCGCCAGGGTCGTCTTGGACGTGCCGGGCACGCCCGTGATCAGCGTGCTGCTGCCGCGGAACAAGCCACCGCCCAGCATCGTGTCGAGCCGCTCGAAGCCTGCTGAGACCCGCTCGCCCGAAGCAATCTGCTTGATTTCGGCCGGTTCGGGGGCGTCCACTTCCATCCCGGCGGGGCCGAAGCTGACCGGATATTCGCCCGCCGCGAAATCCGAGCCGCGGTACTTCGTGATCTGGATCCGGTGCAACGCGACCCCGTACTCCAGGCGCCGCTCGAAACGCACCACGCAGTCCACCATGAACTGCAGGAAGCCATAGTTCAGCATCGCCGAGCCGTCGCCGTCGATCTTGGCCGTGATGATGGCGGCGTTCACGTCGTTCGCCGCCAGCCAATCGCGGATTCGGTAGATTTCCCGCATTTCCGACATCGGGTTCTGCAGCAGCGTCAGCAGCACATCGATGCCGTCGAAGACGATCCAGCGCGCGCCGATCTCCTCTTTCTTGGCCTTGAGCATGGCCAGCATGCCGGAGAGGTCGAATTCGCCCGACTGCACGACCTCGGGCGACAGGTGCGCGTCCATGAAAAAGAGCTTGTTCCTGGCAATAGCGGGCAGACCCCAGTCGAAGCTGCCGGCGTTGGCGATGATCTGCTTCGTGCTTTCCTCGAACGCAACGAAGATGCCCGGCTCTCGCCGGCGCACTGCGTTGACCAGGGATTGCAGCGCGAACACGGTCTTGCCCGACCCCGGGCCGCCTTTCAGCAGACTGATGCGGTTCCTCGGCAGCCCGCCGTGGCTCAATGCGTCAAATCCTTCGATCCCGGTGGCGATCTTGGGCAGGGGTTGCCGAATCGGCTTTTTTCTCGAGTTCATCGAAAAAGTCTTTAAGCCATCAGGGCTTGCGTCGTCTGTGTGCCAGCGTACATAAGGGAGCAGGCCCGGAGCGAAACCTCCGCTGCCGGGCCTGAAGACCTGCGGTTGCGGTGAGACGGCTCGCTATCGAGCGCTTACGAGCACCTCGACCCTGCGGTCGGCCCGCATTTGCGGATTGCCGAACGCGCCCATCTGGATCTGATAGGAAGGCACGCCGGCGGTGAGCAGCGCGCTGCGAACGCTATTCGCGCAGCTATTGTTCATGCCGTCGATGCCGATCTGCTGGCCCGGGTTCTGCCTCAGATAGCGCTCGACTTCGGACACCTTGTTCGACTCGGAAGACAGGATCGAGCGGTTGGAGTCGCACGCGAAGTCCCTGTACGAGGTCCAGCTTCCGCCGCGCGCACCGGTCGCACCGGCCGCGCCCTGGGGTCCGGTTGCGCCCGTGAGGCCGGTCGCACCGGCCACACCTGCCATCTCGGTATTACCCCGCGAGCCCGTATATCCGGTTGCGCCTTGCGCGCCGGTGGCGCCCGTAGCACCGACCGGTCCGGTCGGACCGACCCGCACCGGGCCTTGCGCACCCGTGTTCCCGGTCACACCCTGAACGCCGGTTGCGCCCGTGGCGCCCGTCGGGCCGACGGGTCCCGGCGTGCTGTAGCCTTGCGCCCCGGTTGCGCCGGTTGCGCCTTGTGCGCCGGTTGCGCCGGTGGCGCCGGTGGCTCCTGCACGACCCACGACCCATTTGCCTTCGCTACCGGTTGCGCCCATCGGGCCTTGCATGCCCGCCGAGCCGGTCGCTCCGGTTGCGCCGGTGGGTCCTGCCATGGCCACGCCTTGCGGACCCGTGGCACCCGTGGCGCCCGTGGCGCCCGTGGCACCCGTGGCGCCGGTGGCGCCCGCAGGGCCGACGTAGCTCACGGGATCCGTTGCGCAGCCTGCGGCGAACACTGCGATCACCGCCAGCGACAGCGTGCTTCTCATCAATGTCGGTTTCATCTCAAATCCTTTTAGGTGACGAATGACCCAAGCGCGCCGGATCGAATCCATTTGCAACGCAATCGCGGGGTGCGCGTTACGATTCGTGAAGCCAATGTACGCGGGCGGCGCGAATGAATCAGTGCGTTGGCGCGCTTAGCGGGCCGCCACCCCGGCGGCTCGGCGATCCGCTAGGACCGGGAAACGAGTCACCCACGGGCTCTTGCTAGGTGCGCTGGCGAACATACGGGGTTTCCCTTTCAGGGGTAAGCTTGCGGACGCCGTCAGCGTACCCATTCACCGCCGGAGAGGAGCGTTTGCCATGCTCGCACCGCACACCCCGAAGCAGAACCACCTTCTCGCCGCGCTGCCCGCGCAGGATTACGAGCGCATGGTGCCCCACCTGGAGCTGCTTCCACTGGCGCTCGGCGCCGCGCTCTACGAGTCCGGCAGCCAGCAGCAGTACGTGTTTTTCCCCACGGCCAGCATCGTTTCGCTGCTCTACGTCATGCAGGACGGGTCGTCGGCGGAGATCGCGGTCGTCGGCAACGAGGGCGTGGTCGGCATCGCACTCTTCATGGGGGGCGAGACCACCCCGAGCCGCGCCGTCGTGCAGAGCGCGGGCTACGCCTACCGGCTGCGGGCGAGCCTGCTGAAGAAAGAGTTCGAGCGCGGCGGCCCGCTCCAGTACCTGCTGCTGCGCTACACCCAGGCGCTGATCACGCAGATGGCGCAGACCGCCGTTTGCAACCGCCACCACTCGGTCGAGCAGCAGTTGTGCCGCTGGCTGCTGCTCAGCCTGGACCGGCTGCCTTCGAACGAGCTGACGATGACGCAGGAGCTGATCGCGAACATGCTCGGCGTGCGCCGCGAGGGCGTGACCGAGGCCGCCGGCAGGCTGCAGTCCGCGGGGCTCATCCAGTACAGCCGCGGCAAGATCGTCGTGCTGGACCGCCCGAAGCTCGAAGCAAGGGTTTGCGAGTGCTATGCGGTGGTCAAGCGCGAATCGGATCGCCTGTTTGCACGCAGGGATTTGATCCTCGAGCGGGTTATGTGACCGGAAAAGAAAAAGCCCGGAACGGGGGGTACCGTTCCGGGCCAGGTACAACCGGGTATCCGACCAGAGGGAGGAGAGGGGCGAATACCCGCAGCCATCATGCCGCGGTGCTCACCCCTCGATCTGTTCGCTGTCGCACATAGCCGGCAGAATTTTTGTGGCGATGCTTACCTGCGGTCTCTGTCGAGCTGGTTGCCGATGATGCCGCCGACGGCTGCGCCGCCGACCGTACCGATCGCGCTGCCGCCCGTGAGGACCGCGCCCCCGACCGCGCCAATTCCTGCGCCGACTGCCGTGTTCTGGTCGCGCGCCGACATTCCGGCGCAGGCGCCGAGGCCAAGCAGCATCGCTGCGGCCACTGCACCGAGCGTCATTCTTTGAATCGTTTTCATTGGAATACCTCTTTCAGACATCGTTGGACTGCAAGTCGCGCCAGGCCGCATTGCCGGTTTCCTGAACTGGGCAGCATGCTCCGCGCGACGACGGGTGTCTGCGCGGCTCCGCACATAGGCCGAAAGCATGCTGCACGTCATCTCACTGCGCCGCGCGCCGGACGACCTCGTACGAGCCGAAGATTTCGCGCGCCGTGCGGCGTTCCGGCATCACGTAGACGATGCCATGGGTGCCGGCGAACGCCGGGCTGATCACCGTTTCGTAGAAGCCCGCCGGCACGTTGATGCAGCCGTAGGAAATGCGGTTGTCGCTCGCGGTGGGCGTGGCCAGGCGCTGCAGACGGCGCTCACGAGGGTTGCTGGTGATCACGCGGTGCAGCGATACGGCGGCGTCGTAGTCGACCCAGACGATGTCTTCGCCGCGAAAATTGCGGCCGAGCGCGGCGACGAAGCGGCCCGCCGGCGTGGTGCGGTCCTGCGGGCGTATGTCCGACATCTCGCGCTCGCCGATGCCGGGGACCGAGTCATCGCCGCGCGCCGCGCCGAGAAGCGCGGGAGCCGCGCCGCGGAGGCTTCCGTCGGGTTGGAAAACGAAAATTCGCGCATTCACCTTGTCGACGATGACGAACGGCAGGCCCAGGCTGTCGCCGGAATCGACGATCCAGTCGGCGAGGCGGCGCGCTTCGGGCGATTTCGGTTCGCGGCCAAAATCCGCGCGCCTTGCGCTCGGCGGCTCGAACGCTTGTTCGTCCGGGATCGCCTGATGCGAAACCAGAGCGAGCCCGAGCATGAGCCCGATCGAAAGCGCTCCCCTGGCCATCGGCGATCCTCCAATATGCAAGGGCACCCCGGACTGCGGGTGCCCTTGGTCCTGCGACCTCAGCGTGCGAGGCTTTGCAGACCTAATTGCGGTCCTTCTTGATCGGGCGAAGCTGCGGTTGCGGCCGCTCGATGATCGCTGCCGGGGCAGGCACGACCGCTTGCGGTGCCTGTGAAAGCTGCGTCAGCTTGATGTAGCCGTGGCCGCCCGCGAAACCCGATTCGCTCGGGCCGTCGCGGCTCTGTCCGTTCGCTCCATTCATCGCGCGCGGTCCGCTGCCGTCAGAAACGGCATTCGATGGGCCCGGATAGCCTCCCCGGCCTGCAGCGACCTGGTAGCTCCCGGAGGAACGGCCCGCCCATTGCTCGGCGTTGGGAAATCCCGCGACGTTCTGCCCGGTGTGGGCCTCGGACATCCCGCTCGGATTTCCATCTCCCGCGTTTCCGCCGCTACCTTCCGAATACGATGCGCCTCCGCCCAATCCGCCGGTGCCCATCGTCATGCGGTACACGCCGGGCGAGAGATAGCGAGTGGTGCGCGACGCAATCGCGCCCGCGCCGCCCTGGCCGCCGTCGCCCGAAGACGAATCGTTTCCGCTGCCACCACCGCCGCCGCCACCGCCGCCGCCGCTGAGCAGAATCTCATAGCTGCCCTCGGTGAAGCGGCCTTGCTCGCGCGCCTCCGATGCCGGGTGCACCGTGAGAAAGCACTGCTGGTTTACTGCGCCAGCCGCCGGGTTCATGACGGTGAACATGTCCTGACGCTGATCGAAATTCGCGAGCCCGCAGTCGGGCGCGCTGCTCTGGGCAAGGGCCGATCCGCTCGCGCAGGTCAGAAATGCCAGAACCAATTTGCCGGTTTTCATTTTGAATCTCCTGGTGTTCGTTCCATGCAGATTTCCAAGTTGCCCGGCTCTACGTCGATCTCTCCGACAATCCTGCTTGGAGGGAACTGCATCTCCGTGCGGCCGGTCTGCAGGCAGTATCGGCCTTCGCCACGGGCGGCTCTGTGCGGAGGCGTACGTACACCGTAATTTGTGCGCATCGATCAGGAACCCGGGCGCGACTACACGCCCCAGCGCGCGGAGATCAGGTTGCCGGCGGCGAGAAACGCCGCGGCCGCCGCGACCGCGAAGATCAGCGCGGCCGTGCTGAATTCGCCCGGAAGCGTTGCTGTCGCCGTGAACATCGGCGCGAGGACCTTGCCGCCGAAAAAACCGCCGACCGCGCCGATGAGGATCGAAACCATCATGCTTCGCTTTTCATTGAAACCGAGAAACGCGTACCCGACCCAGCCGAGCACGCTTCCTGCCAGCACCCACATCACGATGTTCATTGCAATTCTCCGGAGGAAAACGGTGAGTATCGTCATGCCGGCTGCATGCTGTATGTACGGTGCATCACACACAGCGAGCCGGCGCACGCGTCACGAACGCCCGAGCAGTTCCCCCACCGGCGCGAGCGAGTCGACGCGATCGAACACCACCTTGGCGATCGCCACCAGCGGCGCGCCGAGCAGCAGTCCCCACACACCCCACAGCCAGCCAAAGAAGAGCAGGGCGATGAAGAGCACCGCCGCGTTCACGCTTGCGAAGCGGCTTTGCAGCCAGGTCATGAAGCCGAACCCGATCAGGCCCGCGAGCAGCAGCGACACGCCTGCGACTGCGAGCGCATACAGCGGCGACCCGGACTGCAGAAATGCGGCGACGCCGCTGCCCAGTGCGATCAGCGCCGGACCGAGATAGGGGACGAAGTGGAATACCCCGGCCGCGACGCCCCAGACACCGGCCTGGTCCAGGCCGAGCGAGAGAAATGCGAGCCACGTAACGATCGCGAGGAGCGCGTTCGACGCGAGCATGGCCAGCAGGTAGCGCTGGATCTGCACGTCGACCTCCTCGAGGATGCGCACGGCGTCCTTCTTGCGCGATAGCGACGGCCCGACGAGCTGCACCAGCTTGCGCCGGAAATGCTCGCCGGAAGCGAGCAGGAAATAGGTCAGCAGCAGAACGATCGGAGTCTGCGCGGCCACCGAGGCGAGCAACGCGGACTGTGCGAGCGTGTAGTCGAGCAGCCAGGTGGACTCGGGCGCCTTCGCCACGACCGCGGGCACCGCCGGCCGCTTCGGTGTTGCAGCGGCCGTTGCCGATTTCCCGGCGGTCTCGGGCTGCGCGCCCGCATCGGCGGCAGCCCCCTGGAGTTCGTGGGCGGCCTCCTGCATGTTCTGCAGCGCAGTCGGCGCGCCCAGGCGCGCGCTGCTCAGATCCTGGCGCAGTTTGCGCGCGGCTTCGGGCAGCTTCTCGATCACTGCCCTCGCGTCCTCGCTCATCGAGAAGCCGATCCAGGAAAGACTCCCGACCACGATCGCCAGCACCAGCGCCGCACCGACGCTGCGCGGCACGCGCCACGCGGCGAGAGCGTCCACCAGTGGGTGCAGCGCGTAGCTCGCGAGAATGCCGATCAGCAGCGGGACGAAGAACCCGCGCGCCAGGTACAGGGCGGCCACCAGCGCGAGGGCCGCCAGCAGACCGACCGCGAAGCGGATGCCTGCGTCGCGTGGCGCCGCAATCGCCTCGACCGCAACGACCTCTGCGGGCGGGGTAGTTACGTCGTTCACCCGGGCTGGGTTATCGGCGCAGGATCACTTGAACGGCGATTCTCAATTGCGATCCTTCTTGCGCGGGCGCTCGGGTGGCACGAATACCGGTGCGGGTTGGACCTGGACGGGTGCGACGTACGGTGCCTGTGCGAGGGCAGGGGCCGGCGCCACGTAAGGTGCCTGCACCGGGGCGGGTGGCACATACTGCGCGACTGGTTTCGGGTCGCATTCGACGGACGACGGAGGCGGGCCGAAGCCGCTGTGCCAGCATTCTCCGTAGCCGTTCTTCCAGACCTGGGCGTGAACCGCGTCGGTCCAGAGTTCCCGGTCCGCGCTGGGCCCGAAGTCCTTGGCGTATGCGGCGCTGCACGCGAAGCCCAGCGTCAGCGCGAAGGCCGCGCTTAGTCCGAGCTGCTTTCGATTGCATGGAGTGTTCATGGGGTGCCTCGATGAAGAAGTTGGGAAGGTCAATTGCGATCCTGCTTGCGCGCACGCTCGGGCAGAACTGCCATCGGCTGCGCCCGGACGGGCGCGACGTACTGTGCCTGTACTGGTGCGGGAGCCGCTGCTGGCGCGACGTACTGTGCCTGTACGGAGGCAGCGGGCGCCGCGACGAATGCCGGGGCAGGTGTGGCTGCAACCGACTGCCCGAAGAGGCTGGGGTCGCAGTCCCTGGGAGGCGTGGCCGGCAGAAATGCGCGATTCCAGCACCAATCTCCACGTGGGTTCTTCCAGATCTGGGCGCCAGGCTCGATGTCTCCTGCTTGCGCGGGGCCGAACGCGAAGCCGAGCGTCAGTGCGCAGGCCGCGCACAAACCGTTGCGTTTGCCGGTGAAGGATGGGTTCATGGAGTTTCTCTCGATTGAAAGGCTTGCGCGGATTCCGCCTTGTTTTCCTTGTGGCATCGCGGACCGCCAGCAAAGCGGAAAAGATGCTGGCCGGCCCTCTGGCACAAGCTTCCCCGATCGCCCGCGGATTGTCTGCGCGCCAGCGTACATAAACGAAACAGATCCGCGCCGGCTCGCTTATGTAGGCTGGCGTACGGAACGGCGCGGCGAACTGCGGGAGCATGCGGCTTCGTTCGCTCGAAGCTCTTCAAGGAGATCCGCCATGCTCTACACCATCGCCATCGTGCTCCTCATTCTGTGGGCGCTCGGTCTCGTTTCCTCTTTCACGATGGGCGGATTCATCCACGTCCTGCTGGTGATCGCGGTCGTGGTCGTCCTTCTTCGGGTGATCAGCGGGCGCAGTCCCGTCTGACCGACGTGCTCGCTCGAAGCTGCTTTCTCTTTTGGAGATCCTCATGAAACGAATTGCATCGCACTCGAGAACCGGGCTCGCTCTGCTCATCGCCGGGATGCTGGCGTCCGGGGTGGCGTTCGCCGACAAGCCGTCCTCTGCCGCAAAGGGCCGGGACCGGCCGGGTATCGCTACGTGCGAGTGGACAACGACGTGCTGCTGATGTCGCTCACGACCAGAATCGTGATGGATGCGCTGCGCAATCTGGGCGCGAGCTAGCGCCCGACCGGGATTGTGCGGTGCAATGGCGCGCGCTATGTGCGACAGCGCACGGAAATCCTGCGCCCGCGTCCGATAATTCGCGGACGAGGTTACCTACCGGGAGGACCATGCGCCACCATCCCGCGCGTGCGATGTACGACCTGCTCGAAGATGCGCTGACGTCGATCACGATGCAGCTGCGCTCGGCGATCGAAGCCGACGCCGGCAGGCCGGGCAGGAACGGCGCAAGCAGCAGCACACTGCTGCGCGCAAGCGGGTGGGCACGGCAGATGTCGATCGAACTCGGATCCGTGCTGCTCGACACCCTGGGCCTCGCGGCGACCATCGAGTGGCACATCCGCCAATTCCAGAAGTGCACCGGCGTCACGTGCGAGCTGGTGGTGAAATATGCGGCCGGGTTCGACCTGCCCGAAGACTACGCCGAGTCGGTGTTCGACATCTACAACGAGGCGCTCAGCAACGTTGCACGCCACGCTGCAGCGAGCCGGGTCGCAATCTCGCTCACGATTACGCCGCGTGAAGTGACGATGATCGTGCGCGACAACGGGATCGGGCTCTCCGAGGCTGCGTTTGCTTCCGCGACCGGCGGTCTTGCCGGAATGCGCGCACGCTCCCGGGCCTATCAGGGGTACTGCGAGATCATCGGCACCCGCAATGCCGGAACCACCGTCACCGTGAATTTGCCGATCCCTGCCGGCCGGCGATAACGATCAGACGCTCTCCGACGCGCCATTGCACCGCGTCCTCCTGCCGGAATACGCTCAGCGAGCCGTTCGCCATGCGCACGGTGTATTCATAGACGATCGGCAGATTCGCGTGCTCGGACTGCAGCCCGAGTTCCCGTTTCGCTTCGATCCAGCCGCACTGCGCGCAGCGGCGCGGCGCATCGAGGATCGCAGCGCCCGCCAGGCCGCCGGCGCTGACGCCTTCGGCACTGATGCTTTCGCATCCGGCAAGCATCGCGAGCAGCAACGCGCACAGGGCAGGCATGAGGAGGCGGCGCATTGCGGGAGCATGCATTTTTCTCGCGGCAGATTCGAGGCGCTGGCGCACATAAGGCACCTATTGTGCGGCATCGAACATAGGCGTACGCTATGCAAGCCATGAGTACCCGGGGAAGCTTCGCCCCCGCATCCCTTGCGCCGAAGGACAATCGGCTTCTCGCCGCGCTGCCCGGGGAGAGCTACCAGGCGTTGTTGCCCCACCTGGAGTGGGTAGCGCTGCCGCTCGGCCTGCCGGTCGTTGAGTCCGGCGGTACGCAGGGCTATATCTACTTCCCGACGAACAGCATCGTGTCGCTGCTCTACGTGCTGGCCGACGGCGCCTCGGCGGAAATCGCGGTGGTGGGGAACGAGGGTGTCGTCGGCATTGCGCTCTTCATGGGTGGCGAGACGACCCCGAGCCGCGCGGTGGTGCAGAGCGCAGGCCACGGCTACCGGCTCAAGGGAGACGTGCTGAAGAAGGAATTCGAGGCCGGCGGCGTGCTGCAGCACCTGCTGCTGCGCTACACGCAGGCACTCATCACGCAGATGGCGCAGACCGCGGTTTGCAATCGGCACCACGCGGTCGAGCAGCAGTTATGCCGCTGGCTGCTGCTGAGCCTCGACCGGCTCTCCGGCAACGAGCTGGTGATGACCCAGGAGCTGATCGCCAACATGCTCGGCGTACGCCGCGAGGGCGTGACCGAAGCCGCCGGCAAGCTGCAGGCCGCGGGGCTGATCCATTACAGTCGTGGCCACATCACGGTGCTCGACCGGGCGAAGCTGGAAGCGCGCGTGTGCGAGTGCTACGCGGTGGTCAAGAAGGAGTATGACCGGCTGCTGCCGGACGCTGCTTTTACGGCGGTACGCGGCCGCGCGCAATCCTGATCGCGCGCCCGGCCGGGCGCTGTGTGAGTCGGCGCACAGACGCCGCAACCTGCCGGCCCTAGCCTCAGGGGATGAATCAAGGCCGCATCGTCAACAATCTGCTCGCTGCGCTGCCGCGCAGGCGCTACGAGCGCCTGCTTGCGCGACTGGAGCCGGTGGTGCTGAAGTTTGGCGACGTCCTGTATCGTCCGCGCGCAGCGATCCGCCACGTCTACTTTCCGACCGGCAGCATGGTGTCGCTGCTCTCGCCGGTGGAGGGGCATCAATCGCTGGAAGTAGGCCTGGTCGGCCGGGAAGGCATGCTCGGCGTTCCGCTCGCACTCGGGGTCGCGGTCTCGCCGGTGCGCGCGCTGGTCCAGGGAGCCGGAAACGCGCTGCGGATGAAGTCGGCGCAGTTCCTCGGCGAGCTGCGGCGCAATGCCGAGTTGCATCGCGCGGTCAACCGATATACCTACGATCTGATGGTCCAGGTGACGCAGACCGCCGCCTGCAACCGCTTTCATCAGGTGGAAGCGCGCCTCGCGCGCTGGTTGCTGATGACGCGCGATCGTCTGGGTGCGAACCAGTTTCGCCTGACGCAGGAAATGCTGGGCGACATGCTCGGCGTGCTGCGGGTCGCGGTGACGAATGCCGCGGGTGGGCTGCAGCGAGGAAAGCTGATTCGTTACAGCCGCGGCGAAATCACCATCCTCGACGCCAAAGCGCTCGAGGCGGTCGCGTGTTCCTGCTACCAGATCGTCAAGATTCCGTCCGCGCGGGCTTAGCGCCAGCCAGGATCCCAGCTTGTCCGGATTACTCTACCGCCACGCAGCGGCGCGTTACCGTTCCCGAGCTGTTTCACCAGCTCCTCCCACATGCCGCTCGTGTCGCGGCGAAAAACCAGATCGGCAACCGGTTCGGCGACATACCACAGTCCGTCCCCGATCTCCTTCTCGAGCTCACGGGGCAGCCAGGCGACGAAGCCTGAGAAGTAGCGTGCATCGTTCGGCGTGCGCCTGAGGATCCGCTCGATCGCAGCGGCCTCCGAGGTGACGAACAGGCCGCCGAACAGCGCAAGCGATTGCTTGCCGGGATTGCGGCGCACCACGGCAAAGAGAGCGTCGTTCCTCATCGGACCGCCGAACCAGACCGGATCGGTGAGCTTCGCGGACGGCGCACGGCCGGGGAACAGCGCCGAGAGCTTGATGCCCGTGGTCCGGTTCAGGATGAAGCCGATATGCCCTCCGCCGATCGGCGCCGCGACCAGCGTCGTCTGGGCGTAGGGTCCCTGAAGCGCCGGCGAAGCCACGAGCATCAGCGGCTTGCCAGGGTCCTGCGCGCGTGCCGCGACCGAGCCGAGGGCAAGCACGCAGGCGAGGAGGCTCACCGGCAGGCAATTGTTCCAGTGCAAGGCTTTCATGGGGAAGCTCCTCTAATGGAAAACCCGCGAGAACGTACGTTCGCGCAACAGCGTGGAGGTGAAGGGAGATTCATTGACCAGCTGAACGAGCGTCGCGGCGATCTCTGCGTAGAGCGCCTCGGGCGCGTCCAGACCGGTTGCCGGGTAGACACTGACTCCGGTGACAAAAAGCTCGCTCGCGTGCTGGCGGG
>Ga0209640_10003354_pt1 | contig 13998 bp, 9 predicted proteins | sample RifCSP10_1_FD_184018 | JGI IMG/M metagenome (GOLD analysis project Ga0209640, IMG submission 184018) | Soil microbial communities from Rifle, Colorado - Rifle CSP2_sed 10_1 (SPAdes) (version 2) | ecosystem: Environmental > Terrestrial > Deep subsurface > Rock core/Sediment | place: Rifle...
GGCTGAAAATCCTCCTTGGTATTGAAGGGCAGCTTGCTGTACAGGGACCGCGCGGTGACGTGCGTCGCGAACGCCATTAGCAGCGTGTAGCCGTCGGGCGCGGCTTTGGCGACGATGTCGGCGCCGATGATGCTGCCCGCCCCGGGCCGGTTGTCGATGATAAAGCGCTGCGCGAGCATGTCGGTCATCTTCTGCGTGATGAGACGCGCCACAGTGTCGGTGCTGCCCCCTGGGGTGACCGGCACGACCATGCGTATCGGCTTGGTCGGATAAGATTGGGCGACGGCATGCGGCGGGTACGTTGCAGCGAGGCAGACGACGCATCCCCACCAGGCGGCAGCAGCGTTGTGCAGCAGCGGCGAGATCTCGCGCAAATCGTGGAGGTTGCGCATACAGGGTGTCTTGTTTGCCATGTCCGCTTCCTTTCCTTGATGTCGGATGATCAATCCGCCCGGCGCGAACGGTACCACGAGCGAAGCGGCCGGGCCTGGTAATCCTGTGCAGTAACGGCGCCGCATGTGCCAAGACCGATCAGCAACATCGTCGGTAAGTTCAAACGTCTCCTCACGGTGCCCTTCTATTTGCCCTTGAAGCGGGCAGTGCGTTTTTCGAGGAAGGCGGAAATGCCTTCCTGTTTGTCTTCGGTTCCGTAGATCGTCGTCACAATGAACGTCTCGAGTTCGATAGCCGAGGCGAGGTCCATCTGCATACCGCGATGCACCGCGCGCTTGACGAGCGCAAGGCTCAAGGGCGCGCGTTGCGCGTAGATATTGACCAGCGCTTTGGCTCCATCCAGCGCGCCGCCTTTCGGCATGAGCCGGTTGATGAGCCCGATACGATAGGCTTGCGTGGCATCGATCGGGTCCGCCGCGAACAGGATGTCGAGCGCATGGGCGACGCCCACGATGCGCGGCAAACGTTGAGTGCCGCCCGCGCCGGCGACCGTGCCGATACGCGCGCTGGTGATCGCAAATGAAGAGCCTTCTGCAGCGACCCTCAGATCGCAAGCCAGCGCAAGCTCCAGCCCGCCGGTGATGCAAAAGCCTTCGATCGCCGCGATGACTGGCTTGCCGAGCTCTTCGATGACGTTGTTGAGCCGATGCCAGCGCTTGAAGTAGTCCGTGCCCTGCGCGGCAGTCTTCACCCGCAGCGCTTCGTTGAGATCAGCCCCAGCGGCAAAGAACGCGGGCCCGACTGTGATGACGACCCCCCGCGCGGATGGCTCGGCCTCGGCCGCTTTCAGCGCCGCCGTCAATTCATCCATCATCAGCACGCTGATGGCGTTGCGCTTGTCCGGACGGTTCAACGTGACCACGCAGGAAGGGCCATCCTGCTCGGCGATGATCGTTTCGTAATTCATAGTCCTTTTCCCAAGTTGTATTCATTCATTGGATAGAAAACTGCCATTATCCCTGGCGCGCACATTGCAATGGGACCCGGTACAGATTAAACCAATTTGTGGCGGTTGGGTGTTAGCTTCATTAATCGGAACCCGTGCCATAACTTGACACCCGCACAGGCGAGTGGGTTAATGCTGGACGACCACGGCCGCACGTGTAGCGCCAATACCCGTTCAGTTTTCAAGGGAATACGACGTTGCAATATCAGGATATCAGGTGACGGCTGATCGAAAAGGCTGAGGAGCCAACTTGGACATCACCATTGAGCGGGTCGCCGCTTATGCGCACGCGCTGAAGTTCGAATCACTTACGGAGGAAGCCGTTCACGAAACCAAGCGCCGTATCATCGACACACTGGGATGCGCGCTCGGCGGTTATGATGCAGAGCCCTGTCGTATCGCGCGCAAGATCGCTGGCAGGGTGAAAAGCGATTCCGGCGCACGCATTCTTGGCACGTCGCATCGCACGCTGCCCGATCTTGCAGCCTTTTCCAACGGCATTATGGCCCGTTACCTGGATGGCAACGACGCGTTTCCGGGCGGCGGCGGACATCCCAGCGATACCATAGCTCCCATGCTTGCCATGGCGGAGGATACGGGTGCTGACGGTGAGGGACTGCTGACGGCGATTGCGCTCGCGTACGAGGTGTACTACGCCTTTTTTCGCGGTGCTTGTATGCGCGACCACGGTATGGACCACGTGCTTTATACGGCGGTCGGCACTGCGATCGGCGCCGCTAAGCTTCTGGGACTCGACCAGCACAAATTGGCGCAAGCCGTGTCGCTCGCCATCACGCCGAACGTTGCGTTGCACGCGACTCGGCGCGGGGATCTTTCCATGTGGAAAGGTTGTGCCGCTGGCAATGCCGCGCGCAACGGCGTTTTTGCGGCGCTGCTTGCTGCCGAGGGGATGACAGGGCCCGAGAACGCGATTGATGGGCAGCACGGACTACGTGAGCTCGTCGGCTCGTTCGATCTGGGCGAACTGAGCGAGCCCAACGGCGAGTTCAAGGTCACACAGTCCAATCTCAAGTACTTTCTGTCCGAGTACCACTCGCAAGCGCCGATCACGGCTGCACTGCAGCTGAGCCGTGAGATACCGCCGGAAGATATCGAGTCGGTCACTATTCATACCTACTGGTTCGCATGGAGCGAGATCGGAAGCGAGCCCGAAAAGTGGCACCCCACAACGCGTGAGAGCGCGGACCACAGCTTGCCGTTTATCCTCTCTGCCGTCCTGATCGATGGCGAATTCAGCGACGCCATTTTTTCCGAGGAGCGGATTCGCGATCCCCGGGTCCATGCACTTGCCGACAAGGTCTCAGTGCTGGAAGACGCCGATTTCACACGGCGGTTTCCCTCCGCCATTCCGTGCCGGCTGGAGATTCGCACCCGTCGTGGAGAACTGAAGACCGCTGCCATCGACTACCCCAGGGGCCACGTCAAGAATCCCATGAGCGATAACGAAGTGGAGACTAAATTCCGGACGCTTGCCGGCCGGGTGCTCCCAGCGGCGCGGGTCGACAGCGCATTAGCGCGGCTGTGGAACATCGATCAGGAGCGCGACGGGCGAATGGTGCCGGATGTGATCTGCAACGAGTGATTTTGCTCGCACCGACTGAAGCGAACGTAAGGTTGCGAGCGTCCTATCGGACGCAACGTAACAGGAACTGCCATGGATGCCACCACTGAAAAGCTCGTCGACTATGCAATAAACGTGCGGTACGACTCGCTTCCCGCGTGCATCGTCGAGGCATGCAAGCTGCGGATTCTCGATACGTTGGGCTGCGTCGCGGGCGGCTATGATCACCCGGTTTCGGTGGCAGCGCGCACGCTTGCCGCTCGCTACAGAATGGATCGGCCGGCCACCATGCTCGGCAGCCGTGCGCGCGTGGCGCCTGAAATGGCGGCATTCGCCAACGGCGTGATGCTGCGAGTTCTCGACCTGAGTGACATGTACCGCGTGAAGAGCGGAGGGCACCCGAGCGACATCATCGCTGCCGCGCTGGCAGCCGCGGAGCTGGGGGACCGTGACGGAAGATCGTTCATTACGGCGATCGCAGTAGGTTACGAGGTATACTGCAGCTGCTGCGAGGCGATCGATCTCAACTCCAAGGGGTGGGACCAACCGGTCTACGGCATCGTCGCCGCGGTGCTCGCGGCCGGCAAGCTTCTCGACCTGGACCGGACCCAGATGGCACATGCGTTGGCGCTCGCCCTGGTTCCCAACATGGCGCTGTACCAGACGCGGCAGGGCGAGCTGTCTGCTTGGAAGGGCTGCGCAGCGGCGAACGCATCGCGCAATGCATTGTTTGCCGTTTTACTGGCCCAGGCTGGATTCACCGGCCCCGATGCGCCGTTCGAAGGCAAGAGCGGGCTCTGGGACGCGGTGGGCCGCTTCGAATGGCCAGTACAAGCCGGTGTGCCGCCATACCGGATCGCGCGGACTCACCTGAAATGTTTTCCGATCTGTTATCACGGTCAGTCGGCGGTATGGACCGCGCTCGAGATGCGGGAGCGGTTTCGGGTCGAAGACGTCGCAACCATTGGTATCTACACTTACCGTACGGCATTTGACCTCATGGCGAACGACCCGTCCCGCTGGGCGCCCGCAACCCATGAAACGGCGGACCACAGCCTGCCTTATGTCGTATCGGTAGCACTGCTCGATGGCACGGTAAGCGAGTCTTCTTTCAGCCAGAGTCGGCTTCGCGATTCGTGCCTCGCTGCCCTCATGAGCCGAACGTCCGTATGCGAGGACGAATTGCTCAGCAAGCAGTGTCCCGAATCCTCACCCTGCCGTATCACCGTGCGGTTGAAGGACGGCTCCGAGATAATCAACGATGTGCGTTATCCCAAAGGCCATGACAGAAACCCCATGAGCGCCGCCGAAGTGGCGGATAAGTTCAAGGCGTTATTCGGCGGCTACGGCAGCCTGCGTCAGGCCGAGCGCATGATCGCGCTGGTGGACGAGCTTGACCGGATGAAAAATATAGCAGAGCTGGTACGTGGATTCGCGCGGCGGTCACGATTGCCGATTTCGGCGTCGGCAATCAGGCGGTGACAGTGCCGCGTTTTGGCTCGGGTTTCATGCCGGTCGAGGCGGTGAGTTCCCTGGGCGGTCTGCTCAAGCAGTTCGGCCGCGTCGTGCAAGGTGACAAGCCGGTTTTCAAATACCGCATCAAGGGCAGTTTGCGCATCGCCGGCGGCACGCGCGCCGCCGATCAACCTTCGGGCTTGATGCCGGCGTTCTTGATGATCTTTTCCCACTTCACGGCTTCATCGCGCAGGAACTTGCCGAGGCCGTCGGGCGTGCTGCCGATGTACTCGATCCCGAGATTGCCGATACGCCCTTTCACGTCGGCCAGGTCGAAAATCCGGATGATCTCGGTGTTCAGCTTGCTGGCGATGTCCTTCGGCGTGCCGGCCGGCGCAAGTATAGCCCACCATTCATCCGCCTCGAAGCCCGGGAAGCCCGCTTCTTGCAGCGTCGGCGCATCAGGCAACACCCGCTGGCGCTTGGCGCTGGTCACGAAAAGCGCTCTTATTTTGCCCGCGCGCGCGTGCGGCGACCCGGTCAGCAGGCTCGCCATCATGACCGGTATCTGCCCGCCGATCAGGTCGTTGACAGCGGGCGCGCCGCCCTTGTAGGGGATGTGTTCCATATCGATGCCGGCGGCCTGTTTGAACATTTCTGCGGACAAGTGATTGGAGCTGCCGGTGCCGGCGCTGCCATACACGAGCTGGCCCTTGCGTGCCTTGGCGAAGGCGATGAAATCCCTGACGTTGTAAACCGGCACGGAAGGGTGGACTACGAGCACATTGGTGACGCGGGCAAGCAGGATGACAGGCTCGAAATCCTTGATGGCGTCGAACGGCACTTTTTTGAAGAGATGCTTATGCACGACATGGCTGCTGATCACGTTGACCAGCGTATATCCGTCCGGTGCTGATTTAGCGGCAAGCTCGGTGCCTATCATGCCGGTTGCGCCCGGCCGGTTGTCGACCAGCACGTTCTGCCCCCAGTTTTCCAGGATTTTCTGTCCAATGATGCGGGACAGGGCATCGGTCGTTGCGCCAGGAGGAAATGGCGTGATCAAACGGATGGGCCGGTTAGGATAGTTCTGGACCTGCGCGAACGCCGTGGACAGAAATAGCACCGCCGTGGCAATGACCGCGCATCGAAATAGCAGGCGCATGGGAGATCTCCTCGTTATCATGCTCGTTCCGTTGGCCGGAACTTGGACCGCAGAAAATATCCTGCCATGTTAACAGCCCCTTGTATCATATTCAATGACTGCTCCAACCGGCTCGAGTGTGCCGCCTAGTGGCACGATCAAACGTATTATTTTGTCCGGGTAATCCGCCACAAGCGACGCATTCGCGTTAATCAGCAACAACCCTGCGAGCAATCTGAAACAAGAGCCGCTCGATATCCTGACTAGACGGTGAAATATGACGATGTTAGGCTGTCGGATCAGGTGGTTTTTGTCCAGAATAACCGCTTGACGCGCTTGCGGGATTGTTTGCCCCGGGCGATAGCAGACGATGGCAAAGGAGATAGCGGAGCGTGGAATTCAAGTTGACGCCAGACCAGGAGCTGATGCGTGATTCCATACGCAGGCTTGTCGAGCGCGATGTCAATCCGTTGCTGGAACAGCACGACCCCAACCGGCCGCTGCCGAAATCTGCGTTTCTCGCGGTATTCGGTAAGCTCGCGGAGCTCGGGCTGACGGCCGCGAGGTTACCGGAGGAGGCCGGCGGACCGGGCATCACGATGCTCGATTACGGGATCATGTTCGAGCAGATCCCGCCTGCGATCGGGTTATCGCTGATAGCCCAGGAAGCGACGACGTCGCGATTGAATGCGGACTGCAACGACGAGCAGCGCCGGCGCTTCCTGCCGGATTTGATCGCAGGGCGAAAAATAGGCTGCACCGGTTCGACGGAACCTGACACCGGCTCGGATCCGCGCGGCATCAAGACGCGGCTCACGCAGCAAGGGGACTCTCTGCTGCTGAATGGCCGCAAGATGTGGATCACCAACGTTTCCGCGAGCGATCTGATCCTGGTGACTTGCCTGGACTGCCGCGAGGGCGCATCCCGGGGCCAGGTCGTAAAAGTGGTCGTTGAACGGGCGCAGTCGGCGTTCGAAGCGCGCGAAATCGATACCATAGGTTTGCGCCAGGGGATGCTGGGTGAAGTCGTGTTCGACAACTGTAAAGTGCCTCTGGCAAACCTCATCGAATCGCCCGCGGGCGGGACCGAGGTGCTCAAGGTAAGTTGGGCAGTCAACCGCCCGCTGTTCGGCCTGCTGGCGGTGCACCTTGCGCAACGGGCATGCGATATCGCCATCGATTACGCCAAAGTGCGCAAACAGTTTGGCAAGCCAATCGCCGCGCATCAGCTGGTGCAGAAAAATCTTTCCGATATTGTCACCGCAATCACTACGAGCCGCCTGCTGTGTTTGCACGCGCTGTCGTTGGTTGATCAAGGGCAGCCCGCAGATGGCGCGGCTGCGATGGCGAAACGCTACGCTCAAAATGCATGCCACGAGGCCGTGTGGCAGTCGATGAATGTTTTGGGTGCGATGGGCCTGTCAACCGAGGCGAAAGTCGAAGCGCTCTATCGCGATATCCGGATGCTGCCGGTACCGGATGGCACGAACGAGATCCTGGCCCTCATACACGGCCGGGAACTTACCGGCTTCGGAGCATTTCGCGGCAGCGGGCGAGTCGCGGATTGACGGCAGATGGACGCAACTCCAGGCGCTTTGGCGGGGTTGGTTGTGGTCGAGCGCGCGGGCCGCATCGCCACGGCCGCATGCGCCAGCTTGCTCGCGTCGCTGGGCGCACGCGTCCTGAGAGCCGAGTTGCCGGAAGAAGAAGAGCGGCTTGCGCGGATGTCGTTCCCCGAGCGCCTGCTGCGCACAGGCGGCAAGGAGCGGGTGCAGCTGGTACCGGCGTCCACCGATTTCGAGAACAACTGGCACCGGCTGCATGCGGCGGCCGATGTGATTCTCTTTGATCCGCCGCAGCCCGCGGAGCCTGATTACGGCGTCGTGCAGTCGTTGCTTGCAGTTGGTGCAGGCGCCAAGGTGATCTGCGCGATTTCTCCCGCGGGCTTGCATGGAGATGACCTGCCGGTTGCGGCAGGCGATCCCCTGGTGCAGGCGGTGAGCGGCCTGATGGCCGTTACCGGCGAGCAGGGGGGCCAGCCCGCGTTCGTAAGAGTTCCCGTGGCCGAGTTGAGTGCTGCGGTCATAGCCGTCACTGCCACTCTTGCGGCGCTTCGAGTGCGCGGCCGCGATGGTGTCGGTCAGCTCATCGACTTGAGCCTGATCGAGGTCACGGCCGATCAGCTTCGCACGCACGTGCCGATAGTCGTGGCCGGCAGCCCTCGAGGTTTCCGTATCGGCTGCCGGCATCCGGTGTGCGCGCCATGGAATGTGTATCGCGCATGCGACGGTTGGGTTTTGATCTGCTCGACAAGCAACCTGCAGTGGCAGGGCATGCTGCAAGTGATCGGACGCGCCGAGTTGAGGAGCGATCCGAGGTTTACGACCGCGGCGTCGCGTCGTCAGCACGTCGACGAGGTCGACGCGATAGTGCAGGGCTGGGTGTCCGGACACAGTATCGAGCAAGTCGTCGCCGCGATCACCGCGATCGGCGTTTCGGCCGGACCCGCGCAGAGTGTCGTTCAGGTCGTCGCTGACAAACTGTTGCGCGAGTGTGGCACCGTGCGCGAGTTGCACGACGAGTCGCAGGGCAAGGCATACGCGGCCGGCAGCGCACTGCGCCTGAGCCGCACCCCGCCGCAGCAGGCCGCCGCGCCGTCCGCCGTTTCGCGTGAGATGCCCGGTGATTTGCGGGCAAGACAGCAGGGGGCGCCGGTTGCGTCGAAGCCCGGGTCACCGCTCGATGGGATACGCGTGGTCGAGATCACCCGCTATGCGGCCGGCCCCTTGGCCGGATTGGTGCTGGCAAGCCTGGGTGCGGAGGTGATAAAAATCGAGGCTCCGGGCGGCGAGGACTGCCGCGGCTGGACGCCGCGCGTTGGTCTTGCTAGCGGGTATTTCGCCAACTACAACGCGGGCAAGCGCTCGACCGTGCTCGATCTGCGCGAGGCGGCGGCACGCGAGCAGCTGTGGGCGCTCATCTCCAAAGCGGATGTCCTATTGCAAAACCTGCGCCCCGGCGTCATGGAGCGGATGGGATTCGGCGCGGACGCGGTGACAGCGAGGCACTCGCGCGTCGTTTACGCTTCCATCTCCGGATTCGGCCTGCGCGGGCCGCAGCTCGCGGCGCTCGACACCGTGATGCAAGGGCGCCTCGGCCTCACCACGTTGACCGGCGACGGGCGAGCGCCCTTGCGTGTCGGCTATTCGATCGCGGACCAGCTGGCGGGTCATTATGCGGCCGCCGGGATACTCGCGGCGCTGGGCGAAAGAGAGCGTTCCGGCCGCGGGCAGATTGTCGACATCGCCATGTCCGATGCAATGGCGTGGCTTACGCAGCTTGCCTGGCACACGGGATCGCCGCAGTCTGCAGTGTCTCAGTGGGAGACGCGCGATGGATGGGTGGTTGCCGACGCGGAACAAGCAGCCGTCCTGCACGTGCTCGGGCGAGTTTCACCGACGACCCTCACGCGGGCGGAATTCGTCGAGAAGATGGCGCGGCGCAGTGTGCTTGCAGCGGCGGTGCTCGAAGTGGATGAAGTGCTCGCGCAGCCCGTGATCGAAACACGCGGCTCGCTGCATCAGATCGAGACCGGCGATGGCGCTTTCACCTCGATATTCGCAGTGCCGTTGGGACTTACGCTGACGCCGGTGCTGCGAGCGCATCGCATGGCCCGGCTCGGCGCCGACAGCGCCGACTTTCTCGAGCACGCAGCTGCCGGCGCTTAACATAGTAAAAACGGATTCTGACGACATGGCCACCAACGATACAGCTCCCGCGGCGCCGCTTCCCCTCGAGGGGGTTCGGGTAATCGATTTCAGCCAGCTGCTTCCGGGGCCGTTTGCGACCCAGATGCTGGGCGAGCTCGGCGCCGACGTGATCAAGGTCGAGCGGCCCGGGATCGGGGATCCGAGCCGGCATGGCCAGCCGCGCTATCGCGAGAACAGCGTTTACTTCAATGGCATGAACGCGAACAAGCGCAGTATCGCGCTCGATCTGACCCAGCAAGCGGGGCGTGCCGTCGTGCGGCGTCTGCTCGAGGACGCCGATGTCGCAATCGAGTCGTACCGGCCCGGGGGCGCGCGCAAGCTGGGCATCGATTATCAGACGATCCGGAGTTTCAATCCGCGCATCGTCTATTGCTCCATCTCCGGCTTCGGGCAGAGCGGACCGCTCGCGCATATCGCCGGTCACGATCTGGTGATCCAGGGTCTCACCGGATTGATGGGATGCGATCTCGAGGACATCAACCCGCCCGCCGTCCCCGGATTTCAGGCCGCTGACTTCGCCGGTGCGCTGTTCGCGGTGATCGGCGTGCAGGCGGGGCTCGCACAACGCGCAAAGACCGGCGTAGGCTGCGAAATCGACCTCGCGATGTTCGAGGCGCTTTACAACATGTGCCTGATACCGTTGAGCTCCGCGTTCGCGCGCAGGGCGGGACACAGCGGCGAGCCGCGCATGGAATCCTTCGGCGGCAACCCGCGGTATTCGACTTACCTGAGCAAGGACGGCAAGCCGGTCGCGGTGACATTGCTGGAAACCAAGGCGTGGCGTGAATTTTGCGCGCATATTGGCAGACCCGACCTGGTGTCAGAGGATGAAACGCCGGCGGACCGTTTGAGCGCGCACGGAGAACGTCACGGTGTTTATCGCGAAGCGCTTGCGGAGTATTGCAGGTCCCACACCTGGTCGGAAATCATGCATCACATGGAGCAGACCGGGATCGCGATTTGCCCGGTGTGCACGCCTGATGAAGCGGTGGCGTTGCCGCACGTCGCTGCGCGCAATGTCATCAGTCAAATCGATCATCCAGTAGAGGGGCGTATTCCGCATCTCGTCAATCCGCTGGCGCCCGCGGGACTTGCGCGGCGTTCCCATCGGCCAGCACCCGGTCTGGGTGAGCACGCAGAGGAGATACTGCTTGCTTTGGGATATTCCAAGGGTCAGGTTTCAGAGTTGCGGCAGAAAAAAGTAATCTGAATACCCATGAGGCAAATATGAAATCCGTGAGCATCTCGAACAGCCGTGTTATTGCGGAATATGTTTCGTCAACTCGGCAGCGCAATCTGCCTCCCGCAGTCCTGGACGCGGCGCGGATGTGTCTGGCTGATTGGGTCGGAGTTGCCATGGGCGCATGGGAGGAAAACGCCGGCCAGATTGTGTGCTCGGTCACGGCCGGATGGCAAAGCACCGGGCGCGCGACTGTCTTGTTAGGCGGACACGCCTGTGCTCCGCTCGCGGCGCTTTGCAATGGCACTCTCGCGCATTGCCTCGATTTCGACGATACCTACGTGAAAGCGGTTACGCATACCAGCGCGCCGGTGTGGGCGGCGACGCTGGCGCTGGGCGAAGAGACGGGTGCAAGCGAGGCTGAAATGCTGGCGGCTTTCGTTACCGGCTTCGAGACCGCTTCGCGGGTCGGATATGGCCTGGGAGAGGCAGTGACCGCGCGCGGCTGGCACGGCACCGGGGTATTTGGGCGCTTGGGCGCGGCAGCCGCCAGTGCCGCATTGCTGAAACTTGACGTGGAACGTACGCTCCACGCGCTCGGTGCTGCGGCAACTCAGACCAGCGGCCTGACCGCGTCATTTGGAACCATGGCCAAACCGTTTCACGCCGGTAAAGCCGCCATGGACGGCGTGCTGTCGGCGCAGCTTGCGGCCGGCGGCTTTCATGCTGCGGTTGATTTACTCGAGTCGGCGGGAGGGCTGGATGGGGCTCTGGTGCAGGATCGAAGCGTGCATATCAAGCCGGCTGATTTTTCGGGATGGGAGATCCTCAACAACAGCTTCAAACCCTATGCTGCCTGTCATCTGACGCATCCGGCCGTAGATGCGGGGCGCGTGCTCCAGGCGTCGGAATTCGATCTCGCGAGAGTGCGCGCGATACGCGCTGAGGTGGGCGAGCTCGCCAACCAGATTACCGGGGGGAAAAGCGGTGCGCCGGCGTCGGCGCTGGAGGGTAAATTCGATCTCAAGTATTGTGTCGCGCTGGCGCTGCATGGTCATGCGCTTTCGGCTGCGGATTTTCGCGAGCCCATGCGTCCGGATCCCGCGGTATTCGCGACGGCACGCAAAGTGACCGTGGCAGCGAAGCCGGAGATGACTTTCGCGTCCGCACGGCTCGAAATCGAGTTCGAAAACGGGCACACGATGGCGTTCGATGTGCCGGTTGCCAAGGGACACCCTGGCAACCCGATGACCTGGGACGATATGCGGGATAAGTTTAACGGCCTGGTCGAGCCCCGGTTGGGCACACAGACCGCAGCGTTATTCGGGCTGTTTCACGAGTTCGGCGGGCGGCGCGATGCGCTGGTGGAGATACGATCGATTCTCGGCTCGGTGCGAGCTATGGGTGGCGAATTCGTAGTCATGCGGTGACCAGGGTCTGAAACAGCCATACTGCGAATTCGCCACCTACAGGCGCGGCATCGACAGACTTGTTGGGCAGGCACATTGTCAAGCGACATTCAAAAGATCAGCTTCCATGAGGATTTACATGTCACATCAATCTGATGAGCACGCGCAACTGCGTGATGCGGTGCGCGCACTGTGCAATACCTTTACCGGAGAATATTGGCGCAAGATTGACGAGGAACGCGGCTATCCCGAGGAATTCGTCAAGACGCTAACCGATGCCGGTTGGCTCGCGGCGCTGATTCCGGAGCAATATGGCGGATCCGGGCTTTCGGTTGCCGAAGCCTCGGTGATCATGGAAGAGATCAACCGCTCGGGCGGCAATTCCGGATGTTGCCATGGACAGATGTACAACATGGGCACTGTGCTGCGGCATGGGTCCGAAGCGCAGAAACGCCGCTACCTTCCGAAGATCGCCTCGGGCGAGTTGCGCCTGCAATCGATGGCGGTGACCGAGCCCACTACCGGAACCGATACAACCAAGATCAAGACCCTCGCGGTGAAGAAAGGCGACCGCTACATCGTGAACGGGCAGAAAGTGTGGACTTCGCGCTTGCAGCATTCGGATCTCATGGTCTTGCTCGCGCGTACCACGCCGCTCGACCAGGTGAAAACGAAGTCCGAGGGCATGTCGATTTTCCTCGTCGACGTAAGAGAATCGATCGGCAAGGGCATGACGGTGCGGCCGATTCGCAACATGGTCAACCACGAAACGAACGAAGTTTTCCTCGACAACCTGGAGATTCCCGCAGAGAATCTGATCGGCGAGGAGGGCCTGGGTTTCAAATTCCTCCTCGACGGCCTGAACGTCGAGCGCGTCCTGATTGCCGCCGAGTGCATCGGCGATGGCTACTGGTTCATCGACAAGGCGAGCAGCTACGCCAGGCAGCGCGTGGTGTTCGACCGGCCGATCGGCCAGAATCAGGGGATCCAGTTTCCGATCGCGCGTGCCTATGTGAACGTCGAAGCGGCGAATCTGATGCGCTTCAAAGCCGCCGCGCTGTTCGACGCCGGCAAGCCGTGCGGTGCGGAGGCCAACATGGCGAAGCTGCTCGCCGCTGACGCATCGTGGGAAGCAGCCAACGTCTGCCTCCAGACGTACGGCGGTTTCGGTTTCGCCGCCGAATACGACATCGAGCGCAAGTTCCGCGAGACCCGGCTGCATTCGGTTGCTCCGGTTTCTCCCAATATGATTCTGTCATTCATCGGTACGCGGGTACTTGGCATGCCGAGATCCTTTTGAGCCGCCACCGCAGCAGGCGCCGGATGACGTAACCCCTCTGGCGATGTATGCTAGTCTCAATACTTTCTTACAAGAGCAGATATCGACGAGCCGATTTGTTTTCAGGAATCAACATACAGGGCAGTCAAATGAATGAAACTCGAACGCTGGCAAACTGGGTCGCGGGGCTCAGACATGAGTCGATTCCCGCGAATGTTCGTGAACACGCGAAGCGGTTCATTTTGGATAACCTTGGATGCCAAATCGCGGGAGCGACGCTGCCGTGGAGTCAAAGCTACTACGATGTGATTCGCAGGACCCGAGGTGGCTCTCATTCAACCGTTACCTATTTCGGGGATAAGCTATCCCCCGACGATGCGGCGTTTATCAACAGCGCGTTCAATCATGCCAACGACACCGATGACACGCACCTGAAAAGTCCCACTCATCCGGGAAGCGTCGCGATGCCGGCGTCGCTGGCGATGGCCGAATATACAAACGCCAGCGGCGAAGATTTGTTGGTAGCCGTCATTGCCGCCTATGAGGTTCATATTCGAATATCTTGGGCGTGCTCGCCATTCCTGCATTACCGTGGGCATCATCCGCCAGTCGCTTGCGGGCCGTTTGGGGCAGCGGCAGCATCTGCAATGCTGATGGGACTCGACCCTGAACAGACGCTTAACGCGTTGTCCATCTCGGGCAGTCATTCAGCAGGGTTGATGGAATATGCCAATAACGGGGGATCGGTAAAGCGCATTCACAGTGGTATCGCGGCACAGGCCG
>Ga0209640_10003355_pt1 | contig 13998 bp, 13 predicted proteins | sample RifCSP10_1_FD_184018 | JGI IMG/M metagenome (GOLD analysis project Ga0209640, IMG submission 184018) | Soil microbial communities from Rifle, Colorado - Rifle CSP2_sed 10_1 (SPAdes) (version 2) | ecosystem: Environmental > Terrestrial > Deep subsurface > Rock core/Sediment | place: Rifle...
CGCCAGCTCTTCGACTTCGGCGTCGTCGATCGAGAAGCGGCGCCGGTCGGGCTCCGGCACGCTCACCGTCGTCACCGACGGCCCCCCCTGCCGCGCGTCGGCGTACACCATCTTGACCGCCTTTGAGCCGAGCCCCCGGCGCAGTATCGAGAGCTTCCCGTCGCGCAGGGCGCGCTTGTAGACGTAGAACTCGTCGGGATTGACCTTGCCCTGCACCACCGTCTCGCCCAGCCCGTAGGCGGAGGTGATGAACACGACCTGATCGAAGCCCGACTCGGTGTCGAGCGTGAAGATCACTCCGCTCGCACCCAGGTCGCTGCGTACCATGCGCTGGACGCCCGCCGACAAGGCGACCTCCTCGTGCGTGTAGCCCTTGTGCACGCGGTATGAAATCGCGCGATCGTTGTAGAGCGACGCGAAGACCTGCTTGACCGCGGCGTAGAGAGGGTCGAGCCCGTGCACGTTGAGCAAGGTCTCCTGCTGGCCGGCAAACGACGCATCGGGAAGGTCCTCGGCCGTTGCCGACGAGCGCACCGCGAACGTGGCATCGGCGCCGGCGCCATCCGCCAGCCTGCGGTAGGCGTCCGCGATGTCCTGTCGCAGCGGCCCGGGAAGTTCCTGCGCCAGAATCCAGCCCCGGATCTCCGCGCCGGCGCGGGCGAGCGCGGAGACGTCGGCGACATCCAGCTCGCGCAGCCGCCGTGCCAACCGCTGATCGAGCCCGCCTTGCGCCAGAAACTCGCGGTAGGCCTGCGCCGTCGTGGCGAATCCGCCGGGCACCCGCACGCCGGCGCCGCCGAGCTCGCTCATCATCTCGCCGAGGGACGCGTTCTTGCCGCCGACGTCGGCGACATCCTTCATGCGCAAGGCGGCGAAATCGAGGACGCGGCGGGTCGTGCTCATGGCTCCAGAAGTAACGCTGAATTGTGCATTGCGGAGAAAGCGGTTATTTTAACGGCAATTCCCGCAGGGGGCAGCACCGGTGGCGAAACCTCGTACGGCCTTTTTCGTTTCCGACCGCACCGGCATCACCGCCGAGATGCTCGGTCACAGCCTGCTCACCCAGTTCGACAAGGTGCGCTTCAACGAGGTGACGCTGCCGTTCGTCGACACCGTCGAAAAGGCGCGCGATGTCGTGGCCAAGATCAATGCGCAGGGTGCCGCCGATGGCGAGCGCCCGATCGTCATCAGCACGCTTGCGCTCACCGAAATCTCGCAGGTAGTCGGCGAGGCCGACGCATTGTTCCTCGATTGCTTCGAGATCTTCATCTCGCCGCTCGAGCGCGAGCTGGGCGTGCGGGCGTCTCATGCCATCGGACGCTCGCACAGCGTCGCCGATTTCGTCAACTACCACCACCGCATCGAATCGGTGAACTACGCCCTGTCCCACGACGATGGCGTCTCGAGCCGCGACCTCTCCGAGGCCGACGTCATCCTCGTCGGCGTCTCGCGCTGCGGAAAGACGCCGACGTGCCTTTACCTGTCGATGCAGTATGGCATCCGCGCGGCGAATTATCCCCTGATACCGGAGGATTTCAGCAGCATGCGCCTCCCGGTTCAGTTACGTTCCCTGCGCGGGAAGCTCTACGGCCTCACCATCAAGCCCGAGCGGCTGGAGAGAATCCGCAACGAGCGCCGGCCCGGCAGCCAGTACGCGACGCTTTCCAACTGCGAGTTCGAGGTGCGCGAGGCGGAAGCGCTGATGCGCCAGGAAGGCATCCCTTTTCTCGACGCCACCAGCAAATCGGTCGAGGAACTCGCCACCACCATCCTGCATGAGGCGAAGCTGGTGCGGCGCATCTACTAGCCGACAGCTGATAGCTGCCGGACGCGCTCGAACAGGCACACCGCCGCGGCAGCCGTGACATTGAGCGATTCGGCCGCGCCGGGCATGGGTATGGAGACCACGGTGTCCGCGGCCGCGAGCAGTGCCGCGCCGAGACCGGAGCCTTCGTTTCCAAACATGAATCCGACTGCGCCCTTCAGTTCGGTCTCGAAAACGCTTCGCGACGCACGCGGGGCCGTCGCGACCAGCGTGCCCTGGAAATCCCGCGCTACCGCGATCAGGTCCGCGTCCTCGTGGATACTCAGCATGAAATGCGCTCCCATGCCCGCGCGCAGCACGCGGGGCGACCAGGCGTGCGCGGAGCCCTTCGACAGCACTACATGCCCCACCCCTGCCGCGGCGCACGAGCGCAGAATCGAGCCGAGGTTTCCCGGGTCCTGGAGGTCCTCGAGCAGCACGCAACACTCCATGCCCTGCGGCACCACCCGGGATCGGGGTGTCTCGATGACCGCCACGATGCCGGTCGGGGTCGCGACGGAGGAAAGACCGTCGAACAGTGCATCACCGATCGCGATAATCTCTGCTCCCCTCATCTTCTCAAGCAGCGCCCGCACTTCCGGATTCGCAAGACCGTTGCGGCTGACCACGATGCTCCTGGGCAGCCCGACGTGCTTGTGGTAAGCCGCGGCCAGGTGCACTCCATCGAGTACCGACAGGCCGGTCTTCCTCCGCTCCTGGGACGACTGCACGAGCTTGCGCAGCGCCTTGTAGCGCGGATTGGCCGCGGAACTGATCTGCTTCAAGAGGACGGCCTTGAGGGGCTCGTCGGCGCCTAAGCGCGCGCAGCGATCAGCAAGCGTACCGGCCCGAAGCTGCGCCGGTGTGCGGCGCAAGCGCCGTGCGTGCGCAGCGCCTCCAGGTGCGCCACCGTGGGATAACCCTTGTGCTGGTCGAACCCGTACCGGGGATGGATCTCGTGCAGCGCACGCATTTCCGCATCGCGCGCGACTTTCGCGAGGATCGAGGCCGCCGCGATGCCGTCGAGCGTGGCATCTCCGCGCACCACGCTGCGCACGGGAACCGCCAGCCGCGGACAATGCAAGCCATCCACCCACACCTCGGCCGGCACGACGGCGAGTTCCTCCACCGCGCGGCGCATCGCGAGGAGGCTCGCCTGCAGGATGTTGAGGGCATCGATCTCCTCCACGCTCGCGCTGGCCACGCTCCAGGCCGTCGCATGCAACGTGATCTCCGCCACAAGGGCTTCACGCCGCGGAGCGCTGAGCGCCTTGGAATCGGCGAGCCCCGGGATCGGCCGCGCGGGATCGAGGATCACCGCGGCGGCGAAGACCGGCCCGGCAAGCGGGCCACGTCCGGCTTCATCGACGCCGCAGATCAGTGCCCCAAGGCCCTTCATACGGACGAGCCGTCGAGCAACGGGAGAATGGCGGCAGCCGCTGCGCCGGCCGCATCCCGGCGCAGCTCCGTGAGCAGGCGACCCAGGCGTACTTCAAGGCGCTGCCGCATGATCGGGTCGAACAGCAGGTTGGTGACCGCCTGCGCGAGGTTTTCGGGGGTGGCTTCGTCGTGCAGGAACTCCGGGACGATGAACTCACCGGCCAGGATGTTGGGCAGCCCGACGTACGGAAGGTACGACTGCGTACGGTGGAGGAGCACGCTCAGCGGGGCCGCCCGGTAGGTGATGACCATGGGCCGCTTCAGCAGCGCCGCTTCCAGCGTCGCGGTGCCCGAAGCCGCCAGCACGACGTCGGAAGCTGCCATGGCTTCGTGCGCATGCCCGAACATCATGCTCATGGCGAGCGCACCCGCTTCGCGGCGGTACAGCGCCGCTTCGAAGATGTCGCGGGTCTCGCGGCTCACGAACGGGACGAGAAACTGCACGCCCGGGACGGCTTCGGCGATTTTCTCGGCCGTCGCCACGAACAGATCCGACAGCCGCGTCAGCTCCGTCACGCGGCTGCCGGGAAGCAGCGCCACGATCTTGGCTGCGGCGGGCAGGCGCAATTGCTCGCGCATGGCGGCGGGCCCAGGAAAAGCGCCGAGCTGGTCCGCGAGGGGATGCCCGACGTACGCCACCGGCACTTGCGCACGCTCGAAAATGGCCGCCTCGAACGGGAACAGGACGAGCAGCTTGGACACCGCCCGCCGGATCTTGTGTATCCGCCCGGCGCGCCACGCCCAGACCGTGGGACCAACATAGTGCACGGTCGGCACGCCGGCGGACTTGAGCTTCAGCTCGAGGCCGAGATTGAACTCGGGTGCGTCGATTCCGATGAACAGCCGTGGGCGCTCGCGCAGGAAATGCGCCGCGAGGCGGCGCCGGATGCCGGCGAGCTCGGGGAGATGGCGCAGCACCTCCATGATGCCCATCACCGCGAGCTTTTCCATCGGGTAGAGGGTCTCGAAGCCGGCGCCCGTCATCTTCGGACCTCCGATGCCGGTAAACCGGGCGTTCGGAACATGCCGGCGCAGCGCCTGGATGAGGTGCAGCCCCAGCGCATCGCCCGAGGGCTCGCCGGCGACCATGGCGATGGTCAGCGGCTCCATCTTTTCCCTAGCGGGCGATTCCGCGTCCCGAAGGGGACAGGAAATCCAGGATGATCTGGAGCTCTGGGCATTCGGTCCTCTGGCGCGCGAGCTGCGCCTTCGCCTGTTCCAGCGTGAGGCCTGAGCGGTAGAGAGTCTTGTAGGCCCGATTGAGCCCGGTGATGGTGTCGGCCGTAAAGCCGCGGCGCTTAAGGCCCTTGACGTTGAGGCCGTAGGGTTTTGCGGGGTTGCCGGAGACCGTCACATAGGGCAGCACATCCAGCAACACGATCGAGCCGCCCCCCGTAATACTGTGGCTCCCGATGCGGCAGAACTGGTGCACGCCGGTGAAGCCGCCGAGTATGGCGTGGTCACCGACATGCACGTGCCCGCCCAGCGTCGCGCCGTTGGCAAACACCGTGTGACTTCCGACCTGGCAGTCATGGGCAAGGTGAACGTATGCCATGAACCAGTTGTCATCTCCGACGCGCGTCACGCCGGCGTCCTGTGCCGTTCCGCAATTAAAGGTGCAGAACTCGCGGATGGTATTGCCGTCGCCGATTTCCAGACGCGTCGGCTCACCGCCGTATTTCTTGTCCTGGGGAATCTCGCCGATGGACGAGAACTGGAAGATGCGATTGCGCCGGCCGATCCGGGTGTGGCCGGTGACCACGGCATGAGGGCCGATCCAGCACTCTGCGCCGATCTCGACATCCGGTCCTACGACGGCGTAGGGGCCGATCTCGACATCCGGCGCGATGCGCGCACGCGGGTCGACGATCGCTGTGGGATGAGCCTTCACGGGCAGGACGGACCCCTTACGAATGCGGCACCGGCGCAGTCCGTCCGTCCGCCTGGAGCGAGCGCACCGTGCACATCATCTCGGCCACCGCCACCACTGCATCCTCGACCAGTGCCTGCGCCGTATATTTCCAGATACCTCGGACGTGGCGTTCCAGGACGACTTCCAGGCGCAGCGTGTCACCGGGCATGACCGGCTTCTTGAACCGGGCGTTGTCGATCCCGGCGAAATAGTAGACCAGGCGTTCGTCGGCCCGATGCTGCTCGCTGTGAAAGGTCAGGATGGCGCAGGCCTGCGCCATCGCCTCGATGATCAGCACCCCCGGCATGACCGGGTGATGGGGGAAATGGCCCTGGAAGTACGGCTCGTTGATGGTGACGTTTTTCAACGCCGTCAAGCGCTTGCCCGGCTCGCAGGACAGCACCCGGTCGACCAGCAGGAAGGGGTAGCGGTGCGGGAGATATTCGAGGATCTTGTTGATGTCCATGCCGCTCACGGCTTGCTCCTTTTTGGCTGCTTCGATTTTTTCTCCAGCGCCCGTACCCTGCGCGCCAGCTCCGCGAGATGGCGCAGCTGCGCCGCGTTCCGGAGCCAGTCCCGATGCGGCTCGAACGCATAGGCCCCAGTGTAGGTGCCGGGACGGTCGATCGACTTGGTGATCAGCGTGTAGGTCGAAATTTCCACGCCGTCGGCGATGGTGATGTGCCCGGCAATGCCCGATGCGCCGCCGATCCGGCAGTGGCGCCCGATCTTCGCACTGCCGGCGATGCCCGTGCAGGCAGCAATCGCGGTGTGAGCGCCGATCCGCACGTTGTGACCGACCTGTATCTGATTGTCGAGCTTCACGCCCTCCTCGATCACGGTATCGTCGAGCGCGCCCCGGTCCACCGTGGTGTTGGCGCCGATCTCCACGTCGTTGCCGATCACCACGCATCCGACCTGCGGCACCTTGACCCAGCGCCCCTCCTCCATCGCGAGGCCGAAGCCATCGGAGCCGATCACGACGCCCGCATGAAGAATGACGCGCTCGCCGACGACGCAGCCATGGTATATGCTGACATTGGCGTAGAGCCGGGTACCGGCTCCAATCACGACTCCCTCTCCGATGCAGCAGCCGGCGCCGATGACGCAACCCGCCCCGATCTCCGCGCCGCCTTCGATCACGGCGCACGGGCCGATCTCGGCGTCGACGGCAACCCGGGCCGAACCAGCGACGACCGCGGTCGGGTGCACTCCTGGCTGCGCGCCGGGCGCCGGGTTGAACAGGGTCGATACCCGTGCGAAATAGGCGTAGGGGTTTGCGCACACGATCCGGGGGACCCGGGTCGCGGCGCGCGCCGCCTTGCCCACGATCACTGCGCCTGCACGCGTCGCCTTGAGCTGGGGAAGGTAGCGCGTATTGGCGAGAAAGGCGATGCAGTCGGGCCCCGCGTTCTCCAGCGTAGCGACCCGGCGCACCTCGAATTCGGGATCGCCGGCAATATCACCCCCGAAACGCCGGGCGATTTCGCGCAGGCTGTAGGATCTGCTTTCGCTGTCTTTCATGGGCACGGGCGCGGGATGCGACCGGCACCACGAGCGGGGCCGGCCGGCGCGCCGCGCATTTCTGGATCGCCTATTGGGGTTCGGCGAGGGCCTTGAGCACCTGGTCCGTAATGTCGATGCGCGGGTCCCGATAGACCGCATCCTGGATGACGAGATCGAACTTGCCCGCTTCCGCGATCTTTCGGATCACGCGGTTGGCCCGCTCCATCAGTCCCTGTATCTCCTGATTGCGGCGAATCGTTAGGTCCTCGCGAAATTCGCGCTGCATGCGCTGAAATTCCACATTGGTGCGCGCCAGCTCCTGCTCCTTTGCCCGGCGATCGCTTTCGGTCATCGTCATCGCCTCGCGCTCGAGCTGGCCCTGCAGCTCCTTGATGCGGGCCTCTCGACGCTGCAGCTCCTGCCGACGGGGGGCGAATTCCTTTTCGAGCTGCTTGCTCGCGCGCTCGGCCGGCGCGGATTCGCGGCTGATGCGCTCCACGTCCACGAAGCCGATTTTCATGTCCGCGGCCTCGGCGCCCATGGCGACAAACGCGGCCAGCACCACGGCGATCCTCGGGATTGTATGCTTCAATGCGCTCTCCTTGCAGTTGTCTCGCGACGGCCCGCGCATGCACCGCCGCACTCAGAAAATTCCGCCGATGGTGAACTGGAATTTCTGCAGATCGTCGTCCGGCTGCTTGCGTAGCGGCCAGCCCAAGCTGAGTTTGAGCGGGCCGATCGGCGATACCCACAGCAGTGCCAGGCCGGTGGAAACACGCAGCAGGCTGAAATCGATCGTTTCCCCCACCACGCCTGAATCGACGAACGCGCTCACCCGCACCGACCGGTCATTCTCCAGTCCGGGAAGCGGGAACAGCAGCTCCGTGTTGGCCTGCACCTTCCGCGGCCCACCCGTCGGGTCACCGTTGACATCCTTGGGGCCTATTGTAAAGGACTTGAAGCCGCGCACCGAATTGACGCCGCCGACATAGAAATTCTTGAAGAAGGGCAACGGCTTATCATCATAGCCGTCCCCGTATCCGATCTCGCCGTTGACCAGCAGGCTGGTGAAACGCGTCAGCGGGAAATAGCGCTGGTACTGATAGTAGAGCTTGTAATACTCCAGATCGGCAAGGGGAAGGCCGACCTCGCTGCTCGCTCTGTGAAACGCACCCTTGGTGGGATAGATCAGGCTATCCCGCCCGTCGCGGGCCCACCCGGCCGTCAGGAACAGGTTGGTGTTCTGGGAGCCGAAGACGGCCACGTAATCCAGGTAGCGCGGCGGGCTGTCGGGAAAAGTCGTGATGGTCGTGTCGTCGTATCCGATGCCGTACTGGATCGTGTCGAGCTCGGAGATCGGGACGCCGAACCGCATTTGCCCGCCCACGGTCCTCGTCTGGTACTGGCCCAGGTCTCGTGCCGTGGGGTCGAGGTCCCGGTAATAGATATCGAAACCCTGGCTCACGCCGTCCAGCGTGAAATAGGGGTTGGTATAGGACAGCGAGTAGACCGTGTTGACCCTGCTGGTATTAACGCCCAGCGACATGTGCCGCCCGCTGCCGAAGATGTTCTGCTTCGCGATCGATGCCGAAAAAACTAGACCCTCATCGCTGCCGTAGCCCGCGCCGAACAACAACTGCCCCGTGGGCTTCTCGACGACTGTGATGTTGACGTCAACCTGATCGGTCGATCCGGCCACGGAGGGCGTTTCGACGCCGACCTCGGTGAAGTAGCCGAGCCGGTCGATACGCTGCTTGGACAGCGTGACCTTCTGCGCCGAGTACCAGGCGCCCTCCAGCTGGCGCATCTCGCGGCGAATCACCTCGTCGCGTGTTTGCGTGTTTCCGGTCAGGTTGATGCGGCGAACGTAGACGCGCCGCCCCGGATCGATCAGGAACGTGAACGCAACCTGGCGCTTCTCCTTGTCGAGGCTCGGCACGGCATTGACGTTGGCGAACGCATAGCCGTCGTTGCCCAGACGGTCGGCGATCAACTTGCTTGATTCGGTCAGGCGCGCGCGGGAAAACCGCTCCCCCGGTTTGATCTGGATCAGCTTGCGTATCTCCTCCTCGGGGACCAGGAGTTCGCCGGCCACCCGCACGTCCGATACCGTGTACTGGGGGCCTTCCGTGACGCTGATCGTGATGTAGATGTCCTGCTTGTCGGGCGTGATCGAGACCTGGGTGGAGTCGACGCGGAACTCGAGATACCCGCGGTCGAGATAATACGAGCGCAGCGTTTCGAGGTCAGCCGAAAGCTTCTCCCGCGAGTATTGATCGTGCTTGCTGAACCAGGTCCACAGCCCCGGCGTGCGCAGCACGAACAGCCTCGTGAGTTCGCTCTCGCTGAACGCCTGCGCGCCGATGATGCTGATCTGCCGGATCTTGGCAACCAGCCCTTCCTCGACGTTGAAGTTGATCGCGACGCGGTTGCGCTCCAGCGGCGTTACCGTGGTGCTGATGATGACCGCGTAGTAGCCCTTGCCCAGGTACTGGCGTTTGAGCTCCTGTTCCGCGCGATCGAGCAGCCCGCGGTCGAGGATGCGGCCCTCCCCGATGCCGATCTGGCGAAACGCGCTCGTGATCTGGTCCTTTTCGAACTCATGCAGTCCCGCGAACTCGATCTGGGCGATCGAGGGCCGTTCCTGCACCACCACTACCAGCACGTCGCCCTCGCGCTCCAGGCTGACGTCGCGGAAGAACCCGGTCGCAAACAGCGCGCGGATCGCCTCGGACGCCCGCTCGTCGGACATCGTGTCGCCGACCTTGACCGGCAGGTAGCTGAAGATCGTGCCGGCTTCCGTGCGCTGGATGCCCTCCACCCGGATGTCCCGGATGACAAACGGCTCGAGGGCGGCCGCCGCAATCGCATGGAATGCGAGGAGCAGCCATGCTGCGCGAAACCAGCGCATGAACTCAACCGCCGACCAGGCGGTGTATGTCGTTGTAGAGCGCGAAAGCCATCAACGTGATCAGCAGCACCAGACCGGCGTGCTGACCGATCTCGATGGCACGGTCCGAGAGAGGACGACCCTGCAGAATCTCGATCGCATAATACATGAGATGCCCGCCGTCGAGTAACGGGATCGGCAGCAGATTAAGCACACCGAGGCTGATGCTGATCAACGCGAGGAACATGAGATAGGAGCCGAACCCGCTCTGCGCGGACTGCCCGGCATAATCGGCGATCGTGATCGGGCCCGAGAGATTCTTGAGCGAGACCTCGCCGATGATCATCTTGCCGAGCATGCGCAGGCTGAATACCGAGGTCTCCCAGGTCTTTTGCGCCGCGCGAATGAGGCTTTCCAGCGGGCCGTAGCGCACGTCAACGATGAGATCCGCCAGCGCGGCGCGGTCCATTTGCGGCGCCGCCCCGATCCTGCCGATCTTCTGCCCGCCCTCGATCACGGTCTCGGGGGAAACCGCGATCGCCGGCTGCAGCGCGCCGCCGCGCCTCACCTCGATCACCAGCGGGGCGCCGGGATGCGCGCGCACGAGCTTGACTACCTGCTCCCAGTTCTCGATCGGCTGGTTCGCGATCGCCACGATCTCGTCGCCCGCCTTGAGTCCCGCGCGCTCGGCCGCGCCGCCGCCCACGAGCTCGCCGATCACCGGCTTCAGCGACGGCTGGGAGCGCGTCAGCCCCAGCGCCCGGAGAAAATCGCTGTCGAGGTCGGCCGTGGTCACGCCCGAGAGATCGAGTCGGCGCGTGGCGGCCCCGCCTGCGGCCGGGCGTACCGCGACGTCAACGGTCGATCGCTGGATGGCGTGCTGCAGGAGGATCCAGCGCGCGTCCTGCCAGGTCGCGACCGGCTCGGTGTCGATCCGGGCGAGAGTATCGCCGGCCACGAAGCCCGCGTGATGCGCCGGAGTGCCGGCGGGCGGTTCCCCGAGTACCGGCTTCAAGCCCGGTACGCCGTGGACGAACAGCACCCAGTAGAGTGCGATGGCGAGCAGAAAGTTGGCTGCCGGCCCCGCCACCACGATTGCCACCCGGCGCCCTACCGGCTGGCGGTTGAACGCGCGGCGCAGCTCGTCGTGGGCCACCGGGCCCTCGCGTTCATCGAGCATCTTGACGTAACCGCCCAGCGGAAACGCGGCGATCACCCACTCGGTCGCGTCACGTCCGTAGCGCTTCAACCAGAGCGGCTTGCCGAACCCGACCGAGAAGCGCAGGACCTTGACCCCGCAGGCGCGCGCGACGATGAAATGGCCGTACTCATGGACCACGATCAGGCAGCCGAGCGCCACCGCAAAGGCGGCGATGGTGATCAGCAGGGTCATGCCTCAGCAGCCGTGGGCGGCAAGCAACGGGCGCCCGGCCGCGCGCAACCAGCCCTCCGCGCGCTCGCGCGCGGCGTGGTCGGCGGCGAAGACATCCTCGAGGCTCCCGACCGGCCGCCACGGCAAGTCGGACAGCACCGCTTCGATCATGGCCGGGATCTGCCGGAATCCGGTCGTCCCGGAGAGAAAGCTCGCGACCGCGACTTCGTTCGCAGCATTGAGCACCGCCGGTGCGATGCCGCCCGCGGCCAGCGCTTCGTATGCGAGCCGCAGGCATGGAAATCGCTCGCGATCGGGCCGCTCGAAGTGCAGCGCCCCGATGCGGGGGAGATCCAGGAACTCCACGCCCGCGTCGATGCGCTCGGGAAAACCCAGCCCATAGGCGATCGGCGTGCGCATGTCCGGGTTGCCGAGCTGGGCGATAACCGATCCGTCCAGGTACTCGACCAGCGAATGGACGACGCTCTCGGGATGGATCACGACCTCGATCTGGTCCGCCCGCACATTAAACAGCCAGCGCGCCTCGATCACCTCCAGCCCCTTGTTCATCATGGTCGCGGAATCCACCGAGATCTTGCGTCCCATCACCCAGTTCGGGTGCGCGCAGGCCTGGGCGGGTGTCGCCTCTTCGAGCTGGCGCAGCGAGGCCGACCGGAATGGCCCGCCAGAGGCGGTGAGAAGGATACGGCGCACGCCCGCGGTGTCGGCGCCGCCGCGCGCGCGCGGCAGCGCCTGGAATATGGCGTTGTGCTCGCTGTCGATCGGCAGCAGAGTCGCGCCGCACGCGCGCACGGTGTCCATCAGCACGGCGCCCGCCGTCACCAGCGACTCCTTGTTCGCGAGCAGGATGTTCTTCCCCGCGCGCGCCGCGGCGAGCGTCGGGCGCAGCCCGGCGACACCCACGATTGCGGCCATGACGGTATCCACTTCGGGCAGGCTCGCCACCTGCTCGAGCGCTCCGGCGCCGCTCAACACTTCGCAGCCGAGCCCCGCCTGCCGCACGCGTCGCTGCAGCTCCCTGGCCGCTCCCGGCTCCAGCAGGACCGCGAACTTCGGCTGGAACGCGCGGCACTGTTCCAGCAGCGCGTCGACCTGGTGCCGAGCGGTGAGCGCAACCACTTCGAACCGGCTGCGGTGGCGTGCCACGACGTCGAGCGTGCTGGCGCCGACGCTGCCGGTGGAACCCAGTATCGCGAGGCGTTTCCTGTCGGCCATGGTAGAGTGCGCCGGCTAGCGGATGGTGTGCAGCAGCAGCGCGGCAAATGGCATGCTGGAACTCATGCTGTCAATCCGGTCGAGCATGCCGCCGTGACCCGGCAGCAGCGCGCCGCTGTCCTTGACCCCTGCCTGGCGCTTGATCCACGATTCGTACAGGTCGCCCACGATGCTCATCAGCGTGACACCTGCGAACAGAACCACTCCACCCCACCCGCTTATCCAGTGCCATTCGGGCGCCAGCATCGACAGAGCAACATAATACACTGCCACTGCGGCGCAGGCGCCCGCCACGCCTTCCCAGGTCTTGGCGGGGCTGATCTGCGGCGCGAGGAGATGCCGGCCCCACGTCCTACCCGCAAGGTAAGCGGCCGTGTCGGCGACCCAGACGATTCCGAGCAGGGCGAGGAGCTGCGAGGGCTCGGCCTGCATGCGCGCGAGCGCGAGCCACACCGGAACCAGCACGATCCAGCCGGCGCACTCCAGCGCGAGCCGGGATCGTACCCGCCACCGCTGCGCCAGCGACGGCAACGCAAGCAACAGCCAGAATGCCGTGCTGACGCCGTAGACCGCGGTTTCCACCGTCGGTTGCCGGGTCGCGGTGTCGTGCTCGCGGCCGGTAGACAGCCCGATGACGCAGGCCGAGACCACGACCACCATGACAAAGAACGCGCGCCGGCTGCGCCCGGTGCCCGCGAGCGCGCCCCATTCCCAGCCGGCCACCGCCAGCACGACCAGCAGCAGAGCGGCCCACCAGCGATTGGGCAGGAACACCGCTGCCGCCACGCACGCTGCAAGTAGGATGAGCGCCGTGGCGAGCCGCGCGTTGAACATGAGAACCTGACGCCGCGACGGCCGCGGGCGCCGTCACTCGCCGGAGCGGGTATGGACGACGCGATAGTCAGCCAGCCCGGTGCCGGCGGGCAGCTGTTCGCTCGTGCGCCCGAAACGGCGCTCACGCTGCTGGTAGGAAATGATGGCGCGATCGAGGGCCGCGGCGTCGAAGTCCGGCCACAGCGTGTCGGTGAAGTAGAGTTCGGTATACGCCAGCTGCCACAACACGAAATTACTGATGCGCTGCTCGCCGCCCGTCCGGATGAAAAGATCGGGTTCCGGGGCATAGTGCAGCGCCAGATACGGTGCGAGATCGCTCTCGCTGAAGCCCGCGGCCAGATGCGGGTGGTCGCGCAGCATGCGGTTGGCCGCCTGCAGCACGTCCCAGCGCCCGCCGTAGTTGGCCGCGACCGTCAGCGTCAGGCGCCGGTTCTCGGCCGTCAGGGCCTCCGCCTCCCGCATCAGCCGCACCAGCTTGGGCTCGAACCGGGCGAGATCGCCGATCACCTTGAAGCGGACGCCGTTCTCGTGCAGTTTTCCCACCTCCTGCTCGAGCGCCATCACGAAGAGCTGCATGAGAAAAGTCACTTCCTCCTGGGGGCGGCGCCAGTTCTCGCTCGAGAACGCGAACAAGGTGAGGAACTCAACGCCGCGCTCCGCGCACGCGCGTACGATGCTGCGCACCGCCTTGACGCCGCGCCGGTGACCGGTCACCCGCGGCAGGTAGCGCTGCTTTGCCCATCTTCCGTTGCCATCCATGATGACGGCGACGTGCCGCGGTATGCGCCCCGTGGCGGGGACTGCGAGCGTGGAACTGCTGTATGCCGTCATTACACCGCCATCAGGTCGGTTTCTTTTTGCTGCAGCAGCTTGTCGATGTCGGCAATCGAGCGGTCGGTGAGCTTCTGGATATCGTCCTGCGCCCGGCGCTCCTCGTCCTCGGCGACCTTCTTCTGCTTGAGCAGCTCCTTCAGGTGGTGAATGGCGTCACGCCGCACGTTGCG
>Ga0209640_10003357_pt1 | contig 13997 bp, 10 predicted proteins | sample RifCSP10_1_FD_184018 | JGI IMG/M metagenome (GOLD analysis project Ga0209640, IMG submission 184018) | Soil microbial communities from Rifle, Colorado - Rifle CSP2_sed 10_1 (SPAdes) (version 2) | ecosystem: Environmental > Terrestrial > Deep subsurface > Rock core/Sediment | place: Rifle...
CACAGACGGCACAAAACATTCTTCGATGGTAAAACCTCGCACCACGAGCAGCGGGATAGGTGTGCCTTGACAACGCCGACGTCGTTATAGACGGGGCTTTGTGGGAGGAAACGCCTCGTTCCCAGGGCTTGCGCCCTGGGCCAGAATCTATCGCGCCTACGGCGCTGTGGTGCTGGTGAGAATGCAGACTAAGGTCAGGCCACAACACGCTTCTATCCGGCTCGCCGGGAAGATATAATGAGCAAGAAGGGCGGGCAGATTCTGCAAGGTACAGAGGCCTGAGCGCAGGCGCGGTCGAAACAAGCCGAAGGGGAGGATGAATTCATGCAAACGTTGGTCAAGGAACTGCTCAAATCCAAGCTGTCCCGAAGGGGGTTTCTGGCGGGGATGGCGGCCGCCGGGTATAGCGCCTCGGCGGCGCAATCGGCATTGCAGTCGGTCGCGCCCTTCGTTCCGCGGGCGAACGTACCGGCCGAGCTGACGCGGCTGGTCACCGGGACCGGCGGCGAGCTGATGACCGAGCAATTGATCGAAGCCGGCTGCCGCTACCTGTTCATCTGCAACGGCTCGGGAGTGGGGCCGCTCTGCGACGCGCTGGTCAGCCGCCCGCAAATCCAGTTGATCCAGGCCACGCAGGAGGGGCAGGCCGTGGCCATCGCCGACGGGTACGCCAAGGCTTCCGGTAAGATCGGCGTCGTCATGTACAGCCGCGTGGGTCTGCCGCACTCGACCTCCAACATGTACAACGCCATGAAAGACCGCACGCCGCTGCTGATTTTCAGCGACCATGCGGAGACGAACCGCGAAGGCACCGACAGCCACGAGGACATTGACGACTGGCTGGAAGCCGTGAAGCAGTACACGAAGTGGCGCTGGGTCATCCAGTATCCGAACCGCATCCCGGAATTCGTGCGCCAGGCGATCAAAGTGGCGAGCGTGCTGCCCGGCGGTCCCACGCACATCCGCATCCCACGGGACGTGATGTACCGGGGAAATGTCTCGGCGACCGTCTTTGCCGGCGATGCCTTCCATATCCCGATGGAACTCCGGCCGGACACAAACGAGGTGGAGCGCGCCGCGCGAATCCTGCTCGAATCGCAGTCCCCGCTCCTCTATTGCGGGCCGCAAGTGAGCCAGTGCCACGCCAACGCCGCGGTACTCGAGCTCGCGGAGCTGCTCGGGATTCCGGCGGTGCAGGCTCGCAGTTTCTATTCCGATTTCCCCAATTTCCATCCGCTGTGCGTCGGCGAGCCGCCCCTCGCCCGGCGGTACCCGGGGCGGATTGACTGCTTCCTGAATTTTGGCGCGCGGGCTCCCGAGAGCCAGCAGTTCACGCGCGGGGCCAAGGTTATCCACGCGAGCGTGGACCCGGAAGCCATCGGGCGAAACCTGGCGCTCTCCGCCGCGTTGCTGGGGGACCTCGACCAGGTGGCTCGCGCGCTGATTGACGCGATCAAGAGCCTGGCTCCGGCCCAGGAAATCGAGAAACGGGCCAGCGAGCGCCGCGCGGCGTGCGAGGCCTTCACGACGCGAATGCGGGAGGACCGCGAGAAGGTGGCGCGCCGGATGAGCGGGACTCCGATCCCCTGGCCGCGCCTGATGGTCGAGTTAAACGACCAGCTCGACCGGGACGCCGCGCTCGTTGTGGAACTCGGATACGAGGCTAAGGTCCTGAACTTTTTCTCGTTCGGCGAAAATGCCAAACTGAAAATCGGCCGCACGGAGGGACGCGCCCTGGGATGGGGAAGCAGCGCGGCTTCGGGGGTGAAACTCGCCCTGCCGAACCGGCAGGTGGTCTCGTTCCAAGGCGATGGCGGCTTTCTGTTCGGGCAGACCGACTCCCTCTGGACCCAGTCCCGCTATGACATCCCCGTGCTGACCATCATCACCAACAACCAGTCCTACGAGGAAACGCGGTGGCAGATCATGGGAGAAGGCGGCGTCGGAGGCCAGCCCGGTCCGGCCGGCTTGGCCAACCGGGATTACGTTTCCCACTTGGGTGACCCGGATGTGGACTTCACCAAGCTGGCCGCCGCCTATAACATCAACGGGGCCATCGTCCGCAACACGGACGAGTTGCGGCCGGCCATCGAACGGGCGATTCGCACCCTGCGGGACGGGCGACCGTACCTGCTCGACGTGCGGATCGAGCGGTTCGGCGTCGGCAAAGATGCCACGTGGTATCCGAAGTTTTCTCTCGCGCAGAGTCGCGACCGGCGGGCGTGAGGCGCATGAAGCGTTTTGGAAAAGCAGGTCCCTCGTCGCTGCGCTCCTCGGGATGACAGCAAAAGGGTTTGCCTGACAAAACTGTCAGGGCCGCTGCGGAGAAGAGGTGTCTTCCCAGAACTGGTGACCTGTTCGGTGCAGGAAGACGTCTTCCAAGGTGGGTTTGGAAACCGTCACAGATTGGATCTCGCCGGGGAAGGCCTCGACGAGCTGCGGAACGAACTCGTGGCCGCGCGGGTGCTCGAACCGGACTCTTCCACCTACGATTGATGCGTCCACGTTAAACCGCTGCTTCAACTGGTCTCGTAGGTTCTCCGGGCCGCGCGTCTCGATGAGAATGACCTCGGCCCCGATTTCGTTTTTGAGCGAGTCGGGCGCGCCGGAAGCCACAACCTGCCCCTGATGCAGAATGGCGAGGCGGTCGCATCGCTCGGCCTCGTCGAGCAAGTGCGTGGACAGCACGATCGTGAGGCCGTCCTGACCGCGCAGGCGGCTCAAGTAATCCCACAATTCCCGGCGGCCACCGGGGTCCAGGCCCGTGGTCGGCTCGTCGAGAAGCAGCAACTTGGGCTGATGCAGCAGCCCTTTGGCGACCTCCAGCCGGCGGCGCAGTCCGCCCGAGAGGGTTTCGACCAAATCGCCCTGCCGGTCCGCCAGGCCGAACCGGGTGAGCGACCCCTGAATCCGCTCCCGTAATTCCCCGCCCCGCAGTCCGTAGAGATGGCCATGGTGCCGCAGGTTTTCGACCGGGGTCAACTTCCCATCTACGTGCCGTGACTGGAAAACGACGCCGATCCGGCGCCGCACGGCGTGCGGGTCCCGTTCCACGTCCAGGCCAAACACCGTGGCGCGGCCGGAACTCGGGGGAAGCAGCGTGGACAGAATCCGCAACAAGGTCGTCTTGCCTCCACCATTCGGGCCGAGCAAGCCGAAAATTTCGCCTTCCCGGACGTCGAAAGAAACGCCGCGGAGAGCCAGTCTCTCCCCATATGAACGAGTCAGGTCTCGAACTTCGACGGCGGCAGGAGCGGTCATGAATGGATCCAGTACGGATAGCCCGCGGGGGGAATGGAGCGCGGTACGGGCAAAACCAGATGCGCCGATCGGATAGATGTGAAAACCTGAAAGAGCATGGAGAGGGCGGGATGGCTCCGGTCTTCAGGGAATGATCTTATCCAGCATCATTAAGCCATAGACCAGGGGCAAATAGACGACGGAAGCCTGCAACAGACGGCGGGCCTGAACCTTCGTCCGCTCCCGGGCCGCGCGCACTCCGCAATGGAGGAACGCTGTGCTCAACACGAGTGCCCCACTCAAGTAGACCCAGCCGGTCACGCCGAACAGGGACGGGAGCAGACTCGCGGGGAGCAACGCGGCGCAATAGAGCATGATCTGGCGTCCGGTCGCCTCGCCCTGCGGTTCGATCACCGGCAGCATGACAATGCCGCCCCGCGCATAGTCCTCCCGATAAAGGCAGGCAATCGAAAGAAAATGGGGGAACTGCCAGAGAAACAGGATCAGGTAGAGAATCCCGGCCCCCAGGGTAAAATCGCCGCGGGCGGCAACCCATCCGATCAGCGGAGGAATCGCGCCGGGAAACGCCCCCACCAACGTACACAGCGGCGTTCGTTTCTTGAGCGGGGTATAGAGAAATAAGTACGAGGCAAGGGTCAAAGTGGCGAGAAGAGCCGTCAGGACGTTCGCCTTTGCGCCGAGATACAGAATGCCGGCCGCCGATAGGATCAGGCCAAAGCAAAGCGCCTTCCAAGGCTCCATCCGGCCAGCGGGCAACGGGCGGTCTTTGGTGCGCAGCATCTTGCCGTCGGCGGCGCGCTCCCAAAATTGATTGAGCGTTGCCGTGCCGCCCGCGACGAGAGCGGTCCCCAGCAAGGTGTGCAGAAGCAATGACAAATTCAGGTCGGAAGGCGACCCGAGATAGAAGCCCACCAGCGTGGACATCAGGATTAACGCCGTGATGCGCGGCTTGGTCAATTCCGCGTAATCGGCGATCCATTTATCGTGATGGGAGACTCCTTGCGCCAAGGAAGCCTGCGCGCCCGCTCCAGGGGAACTCATGCCCACGTCCTTTGCGGGCTTCCGGCGAGCGAGGAGGCCTTCTCGGGAACCGCCTGCCGCCGATACGAGAGCAGAGCCAGAATCAGGCTGCTGCCGAGCAGCAAGGCCCCTCCCACTACGTGAGCGGTGGTGAGGAAAACGACAAAGGTTTGCGGCTCGGCCAGTCCGGTTGTTGCATGGCGGAAGGAATACGCACCAAGTCCCAAGATCAACTGAAGACTCAGAATTCCGCCCACCCACTTGGTCAGCTTCCGCACGGCGTCGCACTCTCCCAATTCCGTGACGGCCCGGTAGCAAACCCATCCGACCAGGAAACCGGCGACGCCGGCCCCGGCCAGGTGAGGCGCTTCCCCCAGAGCCTTGTGGCGCAAGGCTGCGCCGAGCGCGAGCTGAAGAAACAAGGCCCCGGTCGCAGCCGCCGCCAGTTGTTCGAAGCCAGCCCCCGGGATCGTCTCTGCCGGGCCGGCTGCCCGTTCCCAGGCTGGGCTTGTAAAGAGAACCAAACTCAGGATCAGACAAAAGAAAAGCTGCGCGAGGCAGGCGTGCGCGATTAGAATCGGGATCGGCAACAGGTAGAGCACCGTCAGGCCGCCCAAGATCGCCTGGACGACGACGGCCACCCACGCCACTCCGGCCAACTTCTTCACCCACCGGCGCGGATCTTTCCATCCGAGCCAGACGGCCAGCACGGTCGTCAGCAGGCCCACCGTGGCGGCGATCATCCGGTGGCCGTGCTCGTAAAAGACGCCTCCCTCCATCGGAGGCATCCACGTTCCGAACGAGAGCGGCCAGTCGGGAACCGCCAGCCCCGCGTCGTAGCCGACGACCAAAGCGCCGGCGATGACCAGAAAGAAGGTTGCCACTGCCGTCAGCCACGCAAACCAGTGAATCGCCTGCGAGTCCGGCGGTGGATTCTTACTCATGTTTCCCCTATCTTCTGCTCGGGAGACTCCGGGGGCAACCGGCTCGGGCTGCCTGATCCCTTCGCCAGAATCCACCGTTTAGCCCTGGATCGAGAAATCAACCTGCTTGGTTTCCGAAGCTCCCACGGTCACATTCTGCTGGAAGGTTCCGAACTTCTCATGCCAGGCTTCGATGACGTAATTACCCGGGGGCAGGCCTTTGATCTCAAACGAACCGTCGGCGCCGGTGACGGCAAAGAAGGGGTGCCGCTGCACGCCGATATAGGTAATCATCCAGGGATGGACGTTGCACTTGACCGGGATCATGATCTCCGGCCGGGCAAATTCTTGCACCAGGTCGGCGGAGCCCGGCGGCATGGACTGGTTCCATTCCCGGTTCTCCTTCGGGAGCGGATGGATGTTGTGGTTGGTCGGGTCGCTGTTCTTGATGCGGAGCTTTTGGCCGACCACCAAGCCGAGCATGTGCGGAGTATACATGCAGCCCTTTTGGTCTATGACTACTTCCGGAGTAGTAGCCGGGAAGCTTCGGTCGCCGAGACCTTCCTTGACGTACACGAAGACGTTTTGGAGCGTGTTGTTGTCATTGACCACGACTTCCTGGACGTAGGCCGGATCGGGGCTGGCCTGGGTGCAGGCAGGGACCGCATCCATGCGAATGCGCACCCGGGGTGGAGCCTGACCGGTGAAGGCCACTTTGCCGGTAATGGTGGCCACGGTAGCGGGGTCAATGGGGGCGGCGGCGGGAGCTGCCGGGGCGGCATCGCCCGCCGGTTGTTCCGCTGCGGGCTGCCCGCCTCCACAACCTGCAACCGTCAGGGCCAAGAAAAGGGCAGCAAGCCAACTCCAATTTGATCGAATCATTTCGTTATACCTTTCCGTTGAAATTAGGATAGATTGGGACAGGAAGCGAATACTCTTCTTCGCTTCCAAACTACAATTATCCTGCCCAACCGACTCTAGGGCAAGAATATTATGCTAACCCCCCGTGAAGGCAAAATTCAAGTCCGCGGGGAAGCAGGACGTGGGGCCGCGGGCGGCTTTCGGTCCTGACACAGAACCCTTTGGCCCCGGCACAACTCGACACACGCACTCCAGCGGCCGCTCCCTGAACGGCATCCGTTCTGTCGCGAAAGGCCATCCCTATGGCGCGAAACGCCATATCTATGGCGTTTCGGGTCGCGGCTCGGAACAGGATCAACGGGCGCCCAGGCGCGCCATTTCTTCCGGCGTAAACTGGAGGATGTAGCGGACCAGGAGATCCGCGTGGTCTCCGCTGTACTGCTGGAAGCCGGGCGGAAGCTGGGCATTGAAGACCCACCGGGCTCCTTCCTGACGGAACAACCCCGAAGGCATGGCGGTCCCCGGAGCGATCAACGCCGGATCGAGCATCCAACGGCGGGTCCAGTCGGGCTTCAAACGGCCCCGCATCAACAGGAAGTTGGGAGCCGTGGCGCGCTGATCATGCGCGGGATCGCCCGTCGCATGGCACTCCAGGCAGGGCGCGCCGGGGCTGGTGAACAATCCGCGGGCGAGCGAGAGTTCCTGGGGCGTGAGCGGCGCGAACTTGGGAGCCAAGTAGGGCTGCGCTTGCGAAGAAAGCGCTTCAAAGAATCGCACGAGCTTCAGGATTTCCCCCTGGGAGAAATAAAAGGTCGGCATCCGCACGCGGAGATACGGCCGGACGCCGTTGCGATCCGTGTTGGTTTCGCTCGTGGCCGGATTGTTCAGGAAATTCGCGAGCCAGAGCGGGTCCACGCGCGCTCCCTCGCCGATGAGCTGGGGCGGCAACTGGTCCCGGCCCTCCGGGGTCTGGTACTGGGGCAGGTCCATCACCGTGCTCCGCTGCCCGATTCGCATGATGTGGCAACCCATGCAGTTGTACTTCAAGACCACTTTCCAGCCTTCCTGAATATCCCTGCCCTGCTGTCCCGGCCGGTGCCAGTACGTCACCGGCAGTCCCGACTCGATGCTTCCCATCAGGAACGTCGCCAGCGCCGTGATCTCCCCCTGGCTGAGATTGAAGTTCGGCATGCGAAGCTTTTCCAAGGGTGGCCGCACTTTCCCTTGATCAAAGACAGCCGGGTCCGCCAGCTTTCGCTCAAAGAAGCCCTTGTGGTTATACCAGCCTGCGCGCTCGGCCGGGTGGGTCAGCAGGGCGAAGTCAATTTGCTCGATCGGTTTGCTGCCCTCTTTGGTCAGTTCGGTGCCGATCCGCCCTTCGTCTTCCATCCCCGCGATTTCGTGGCAACCCGCGCAACCGAAATGCCGCACCAGGGAAAGGCCCTGCTCCCGTAGCGAGGGATCGTCCAGGTAAGGAGCCGGCGGGTAGTCAGAAGGCTCCCGGGTTTTCAACGTCAGCAGGTAGGTGGCGATGTCCTGCGATTCTTCGAAGGTGAGCCGCAAGCTGGGCATCACCGTCATTTGCTGGACTTGCAGTTCGCTTCCATCGTTCGGGCAGGTCGAGTGCTCCAGGTCGAAGACAAAGGGGAGGTTGTGGCGCGCATAGTCTTCGGGACCCAGATCGCGCTTCTCGAGCGGGCAATAGGGACGGGTGCGCTCGCGCGGGTTGTGTACCCAGCGGACCAGATAGTTGTAGTTGACCTTTTCGCCGATGCGCGACAAATTCGCGGCAAAGGTCCCCCCGGCCGCCTGATTCCCTTCTCCGACGGAGTGGCAGGCCAGGCAGCCTCGCGATTCAAACAACTGTTTTCCCCGCGTCGCATCGCCACGGGGGCGGTTCGGAAGCGTGCCTTCGACCCCGGATTGCCAGATGAAGGCGGCGATGGCGCGTACCTGGTTCTCCTCCAGGCGGAACCCCGGCATGCGCGTCCCGGGACGAAACTCCTGCGGATTGCTGATCCACACCGGGAGCCAGTCCCGGTTGAGCTTCACCCGGACCTCTTTCAGGCTGGGCGCGACCTTCTTGCGCTCCTTCAGCAGATTGCGGGCGCGGGCGTTCAGTTCCACGATTTCCGCATCCAGGCCGCTGCTGGTCACGCGCAGGTCCGCCGCGAGTTGATAGAGGCGGCGGGCCTCTTCGTTCGTTTCGGCGCGGTCGCCCCGCGCCACGCTGCGTTGCGCTTCCAACAGGTTCTCGTGCTTCTCTTGTTGTTTTTGCCGGCTCGTCCTCTGCACTTCGAGGAATTCCTCTGGCTCGGTGTCGTACCCCTCATAGCGGTGGCAGCCCACACAGCCGCGATGATCAAACAGATACTTGCCCGTGCTGAGCGTATTGGCATGGTTCAACACCATGTCCCGGGTGTGGCACTGCTGGCAACCCGCGTTCATGTTTTCCTTGCCGTAGAGCGGCCAGAGCCAGTGCTCGTAGAGACCATGCCCTTTCTCGACGCTGGTTGTTGCGCGGCCATTGCCGTTGTGGCAGGGGCTGCATCCGAACCGCTCGGGATTATGAATCCGGAGCAGTTCCGGCGAGGGGTGACTGGTAAACTCCGTGCGCCCTCCCATATCCGCCGCCGTCAACGTTACCGGCTCCCGGATCCCGATGTGGCAGGATTCGCACCGGTCCACCAGATCCACGTCGGCCACGTGGATTTGCTTGATGTCAATCCGAAAGGCCTTCATCTTATCCACCAGCCCGGCCAACTGCTCGGTGGTCAGGCCGCCCAACTGGTCTCTCATGTGAGCATCTCGCCGCAGGAGCGCCTCGCGGCGGGGGGCGTCCAGCCGAACGCGCTGGACCTCGAGTTCAGCCTTCCTTGCCTTGAGTTCGTTCAGCCTCGCCTCCAGTTCCTCATAGGAATTGAAGGCGACCCTCTCCATTGCCCCGTTGCCCCCCCCGGACGGCAAATCGGCCTGGCGTGTTTGCCGCCGGGCCTCCTCGATGTCCTCCTGGAAGCCCGCGCGGGCGCCGTCGCTCGCGGCATTCTCCAGCCGGTACGTCAGCGACTGAACCATGCCCCGGGCTTCCGCAAACACCTTGTTCAAGACCAAAATTTGCGCTGCCAGGAGGCGGCTCTCGCGGTCAATCTCGTCCACTTGCGCTTGGGCAGCCTGTGTGGCCTGTTCCCATTCCGTTTGCAGCCTCTGATACTCGGCGGAGGCTTTGATTTCCCCTTCGCGCTGCATTTGGGCCGGGATCGCCTTGGTTTGCAGGAAGCCGGAGTAAAGCCCCACAAAATCCTCCTGGAAGCCCTTCCAGGGGCGCTGCCACAACGCCTCGTCGTAGAGCGACCAAAGCAACGTGACCACCAGCAGAAGGGCAGAAATCAAGAGCGGAAAGCTCAACGATTGACTAACGACCGGGTCCTTCCCGGCAGGAGGAGTTTCAGCCATTGGTATGCTCCGCGCCCACAAAATTCATCTGTGCTTCCGTTAAATATTGAAATAGGGGGTCACCCAAATATATTTGATCCGGAACAAGAGCCGCAGCACGATCTTCACGGGCAGAAGAAGCATCGTGGTCAGGAAGGCTTGCAAGGCCAGATATTGCAGCAGCGTCATCCGCGCGTACACCTTGCGATTGAATTCGGTCAACAGGATCAGCTTGTGGAGCCCGTAGCCGGCCAGCGCAAAGTACAGCCCCGTAACCAACGCTCCGAATACCGCCCGGACGTAAACATTGCCGAAGAGCCTGGCAACGCTTTGCAAACCCACGAAGGAGAAGAAAGCACCCACGACCTGATCCAAATCCTGATTGATTTCAAAGTCCAGGCGGTTGTGGTCCCAGGTCTGGCCCGGCCAGAACCACATCCAGCCCGGCCCGCGGATGAACGTCCCGATCACAACCATCCCCACCCACAAGATGATGAAGCCAAAACAGAAGGTCAGGATGGCGAACTTCCGTTGCTGGAAGGTGTAGTAGCCGCTGCCCAGGGGATTGGTGTCCAGATAGGGAATGGCCATCAGCCCCACGACGATGAGCGTGGGCAGCACCACCCCGGCCATCCAGGGGTCGAAGTACACCAGCATTTCTTGCAGCCCCAGGAAGTACCAGGGCGCCTTGGCGGGATTCATCGTGACGCTCGCATTGGCCGGCTCCTCGAGCGGGGCGTTCAAAGTGATGGACCAAACGAACAGGATGACCGTCACGATAATCGTCGCCAGGAATTCCATCCGGAGCAGGTACGGCCAAACCGCCACTTCCTTGGACCAGCCGGGCTGATAGGGAAGCGTCTTGCGGTGATGCGTCTTGGCCAGGGCCGGGTCGGCTTCCAGTTGCGCGATCAACCGGTCATTGGCGAACGCCTGCCGGAATCCATACCAGACATAGAACGGCACCAGGAAAACCAGCGCCACAATCGGGACGTTGTCCGGGGCGCTGGTGATTTCCCAGAGTTGCTGCCAGTCCATTCCTCAGTCCTTTCCGTTGGTCGTTAGCGCTCGTCCAGCCGGTCCCACTTGATTTCCTTGGCCAGCACGACCGGCGACGGCCCCGAGATCCCCCCGTCCTTCCGCACGCGCCAGAAGTGCACGATCATGAACGTGGAGGCGATGATCGGAATCGCGATGCAGTGCCAGATGTAGGCGCGCAGCAGGGCGTTCGAGTCCACGATGGACCCGCCCAGCAGGGCAAACCGCACGTCGTTGTACGGCGTCATCCCGAGCTGCGGGCCAAGCGGCCCTTCGTGTCCCAGCATCGGCGACGCGCGCGCCATGTTCGTTCCCACCGTCACCGCCCAGAACCCCAACTGGTCGTCCGGCAGCAAGTAGCCCGTGAACGACAGCAGCAGCGTCAACACCAACAAGAGCACTCCGACCACCCAGTTGAATTCCCGGGGTTTCTTGTACGAGCCGGTCAGGAACACGCGGAACATGTGGAGCCAGACCGTGATGATCATCAGGTGCGCTCCCCATCGGTGCATGTTGCGGAGGAGCTTCCCGAACGGCACGTCGTGTTCCAGGTACAGGATGTCCTGAAACGCGATGATCTTCGACGGATGGTAATAGAACATCAGCAGAACACCGGTAAAGGTGAGCACGATGAAGAGGTAGAACGTGATGCCGCCCATGCCCCAGGTGTAGCCGTACCGGACGGCGTCGCGGTTGACGCGGGCGGGGTGCAAATGCAGGAAGACGTTCGTGAGCACGCCGAGCGAGCGGCTGCGCGGTGTCTCATCATGTTTGACTCGGAAAATGGATTTATAGAGCCGGGTCTTCTGCGGCTCCTTCAAGCCTTCCAAGTCCTGCTCGAGCTTTTCCTGGAACGGCTTGAGCTCGTCCTTGACTCGATCCACCAGTCCGACTGCGTCTTTACTCTCCGGCTGGATCGGATTCTCGTCTGCCATCAGTAACCGTCCTCCTTCTCCCCCGCACCTCGGTTTGCATTCCCGGCGTTCCGTTAGACACGGACGATGGAGCTGGGATCATCCCAATTGCCGAACTGGTACAAGATGCTCGTATCCACCTGAATTTCCCCGGTGGGCAGCAACTCGATGCGAGCGCGGTCCATGGGGCGAGGGGCGGGACCCTCGACGTTGACCCCTTCGTTGTCGTACCCGCTGCCGTGGCAGGGGCACTTGAACTTGTTCTCACTGGCGTTCCAGTTCGGCGTGCAGCCCAGGTGCGTGCACCGGGCATAGATGGCGACGAGGCCCTCCGCATTCCGAACGATCCAGATGCGATACGCTTGCTTGAATTTCTCGTCCACGCCAAACCCGTAGTCGGACGGATAGCCCACGTTGAATACCGTCTTGGGCTCAAACAGCGCACGGGGAAAGAAAAATCGCAGGAACATCAAGAAATTAACGCCCAGACAGCCCAACACGGAGGCCGTCACCAACCGGCGCCGGACCATCTGCACTTCCACGGGCTTCTCTTCCTTCGCCGGGCTGTTTCCGGCCTTTCCTTGCAAGACACTCCGAAGGTTTTGAATAAAACCGGCCTTTTCGCTCATTCGCGTTTCACCCTCTTGAAGCGCGGAGGGTTTCGACTCTGTCCCTCCGGCCGCCGTCCTCCGCCAAACTTCACATTTTCATCCGAGCTTGGAAACGATGTCAAGGGGGACTATGCCCCGCCCTGTTTTTCAAGCTCCCCGGAACCGACTATCCTGAGCGGCGCAGGACGGGAATGCAAGACGTCCTCACCCAATGGTAAATGAGGCGGGGCCTTTTGCACTATAATGCCGTTTTGGTTCCTGGACGGTTCAAGAAAAACTCCGTAGGCCACCAGGGTCCGCATGGAGTCTTGGCATGCAGTTGTTTTGGAAGTTCGCTTCGATGGCCCTGCTCATCCCCAACGTGGCATTAGGAATCGCAATGCCTTGGGCTGGGGCTGCTGCGGAAACGGCCCTTGCCATCGGCCAGATCGAAATGAAAACCATGATTCGGATCGGCCTTGCCGCGACCGTAACATTCACGATTTTGGTCGCAGCGATCCATATCGTAATGGCTCCGTTTCTTTGACGCGGCCGCGCGATTGCGGCAAACCCCGCGGTCCGATATTCTCTTGCTCCAGCGGGAAAACCGCTCTATGATCGGGAGCGGATAGACCTATTTCTTGGGTAGCGCCACGTTTTTCGTCGCGCTCGCTCCCCTTGCCGGGAACCAGCCGATCCCAGGAACCGGAGCAGGCCGACTGCGGCTGCGTGTAGGAGGAAGTAATCTCGTCAGGGCATGGCTTCAGCCATGCCGAAAAGGTCGCGCCTCCCGGACAGGGCTTTAGCCCCTGAGGTATGTCCCTCAGCGGCTAAAGCCGCCCTGATTCTGCGGTATTTACGACACGACTAAAGTCGTGCCCTGGCGAAAATCCGAGGTTGTCGCACAGACACAGACTCAAAGGGACTGGAACAGGAACCGCTCGGAGGAGGTCCAAAGCCATGACCACGACTCGGCTCGGTTTGCTTTCGATGCTTAGCGGTCTTTTTCTGTGCGGGTTGCTCAGCGCGCAGGAAATGGTAACGGTGCCGGCGGAAATTGCCGCCTACCCCAATGTCATCCTCTATAACGGCAAGATCTTCACCATGGATGACACGTCCTTCGGTCTGAACACCCCGGTGGGGACCCTCGCGGAAGCGATTGCGATCCGCGAAGGCAAGATCCTCGCCGTCGGAACCAATGACCGGATCTTGCGTCTGGCGGGGCCCCGAACCGACCGGATTGACGTCCAGGGGCGGATGGTCATGCCGGGAATTGTGGATGCCCACTCGCACATGCATAACGGCGAGCTGACGTACTGGCTGACGCAAAACCCCGCAGCGGTGCAAGCCGTCGGGGCCCGTTACAGCGTCGCCGGCAGAGCGGACGTCGAATTGGAGCAGGGCGTGACTCTGGTCCTCCAGGAGCACGTCCGCAGCACGGCTCCGGGGCGGTGGGCTTTTGTTGCCGCGGGGGCGGGAGGGGGCACCGGCCTGGGAGCGGGCGTGGCCTTCCTCCAGTCGAGGAAGTATACCAAGCAGATGATGGACCGGATTGCCCCGAATCACCCGGTCATGCTCTTCGCCCACCCCTCCTATGTGCTGAACACAGCCGCCCTCAAAGCGATGGAGAAGCTGTACGGCTCCCCGCTCACGGCGGAGGCGGTGGACGAGTTTGGCGTCGCCCACAATACGGCGGCGCAGTATAACCGCGAGTTGGTCATAGACCAATACTTCAACACGCGCGTCCCGGAACTGGCCGAGATCGTAGAACAAGGCCTTGCCAAGCATGCGGCGGTTGGGATCACCACCTACACCTCGCACATCATGGGCCTGCGGTTTCTCGATGCGTTCAATCTGCTGGCCCGGCAAAAGCGGATGCCGATCCGCTTCGCCTACACCCATTGGTTCGGGTTCCAGGCCGGCTATCCCGACTCTGCCAATTTTTATCGGCGCATGGG
>Ga0209640_10003358_pt1 | contig 13996 bp, 23 predicted proteins | sample RifCSP10_1_FD_184018 | JGI IMG/M metagenome (GOLD analysis project Ga0209640, IMG submission 184018) | Soil microbial communities from Rifle, Colorado - Rifle CSP2_sed 10_1 (SPAdes) (version 2) | ecosystem: Environmental > Terrestrial > Deep subsurface > Rock core/Sediment | place: Rifle...
AGATCCCAAGCGTCGCGAGAGATCGCGACGTCTCAAGCGGGGTGTCGAAAGCCTCTTCGGAGGGAGCCAGCACGCGGGCCGCAACATCACGTGAAGCCTGCAGCCTCGACAGATTTACAACCCGAGAGCCGAGCCGGTCACATCGCGGCAAAGGCCACGTCTGCGATGCCCCAGTCCGGAGGCGTAGGCGTCGCAGATCTCGGCGGGGTAGGGGGCGCAGCACGCGTGCAAGGAGAGGAACGGAACACGAGAGGCCCGTCTGCGCAGCCCTGGTCACGGCAACGCGGCTCGTGAGGGCGAAAATGCGACTCTCGTTCGGGCATCGGGTCCGAATTTCTTGAACACAAGTTGCCCTTTTGATGCTTCGCGTGGCACCCAGCGTGGCACCTCGTTATGGCGAGGGCCATGAAGGGGCCACGCTTCGCCAAGCTGCTAGACTGAGCCAATGTCCGCCGCCGACATGCTCGCCGAAATCCTCCGTCTTCCCGCCGAGGAGCGTGCTCGACTTGCGCTCGAATTGATCCGCAGCCTCGATGCGGAACCCGAGTCTGGTGCAGCAGACGCATGGGATGCAGAGATCGCCCGTCGCGGTGCGGAGGTGGACGCCGGCACCGCGGAGACGATGACCGTCGATGAATACCGAGCGCACGTGCGTCAGCGTCGAGCCGCACGCGCGCGTCGATGAATCTTCGCATCCATCGGCTCGCAGTTGCCGAGATTGATCGTGAGGTCGACTACTACGAATCGCGCCACGTCGGCCTCGGAGGCGAGCTGGAGGATGAGATCGATGCAGCGTTCTCGCTAATCGTTCAGTTTCCCGAAGCGGCGCCGCAGTGGCGCGACCGACCGGATCGTCGGGTGGCCGTACTCGATCGCTTTCCGTTCAGAATTCCTTGCCAGATCACACCGGAAGACATCGTCATCCTCGCGCTCGCACACACAAGCCGCCGACCAGATTATTGGGCGAGACGTGATATCCGTGGTGCCAGGTGACGGTTCCCATGCCGCGTGACGCTCCAATGCTCGGGACAGCCAGAGCAGTCGATCATGAACGCATGTCTGCCCGGCGTTCCGCCGAACCCGCCGTAGAAGCCGAGCGTAGCACGCGCTAACGCGGGTGTGCAGCCGGTGCCTTTCCTTGTGCCTCGGCGCTGATGAAGTGTCATCAGCAATCTGAATGGACTTTCCCCGTAGGTGGCCGCGGCCGAGACACCGCCCTCCTGTCATGTTGCATTGAGGGAACAGACGATGGCATCGTCGTCCCAGCTTCGAGTCTTACCGCGATGCACGCTGCCCAACACCGGCTCCGCGTCGACTTTGGCGAACAGAATGCAGCATTGCTCGACTTTGCCCGCGCGTGCGTTGACTTCGACGTCCAATTGGAGCGCCTTACGGTTGGTGATTACTCAATTGATGATCGCGTGGTCGTGGAGCGAAAGACGTATGCTGATTTCGCCATGTCGCTCATCGACGGACGGCTCTTTCCGCAAGCGGCGGCCCTCGCCCGATGTCCTCATCGCCCCGTCATCCTATTGGAGGGACCGGCACCCTTGCGCCTGCCCAATGTGCACCCGCATGCGTTAAAGGGAGCCGTGATCTCACTCGCGGTGATGTGGCGGCTTCCCGTGCTGTACGCCCGCGATCCAGCCGACTCGCTGCGCGTCCTTCGCGATCTCGCCCATCAAGCGAGCTTGGCCGGTGGTCTCCTTCAGCGCTACGACCGCAAGCCGAAGCGGCTCGCTGCACGGAAGCTGTACATGCTCCAGGGTCTGCCGGGAGTCGGTCCCGAGCTGGCGTACCGACTTTTGCAGCAGTTTGGTTCCATTGAGCAGGTGATCAGCGCGACCGAGGATGCATTGATGCAGGTCCGCGGCATCGGGCCACAGAAGGCTGCACTGATCCGACAATTGGTTTGCTGACGTGATCGTTGCCGAGTTTCGACAGAGTTCCGTGGGCGTGGCACCGGAGCGTGGCACCATCCGTAAATGACTGTAGGCGAGGATGTTGAGCGCGAGAATTTATGACTGTCACGCCGGAGGCCGCGGGTTCGAGTCCCGTCCACCCCGCCAACCCACGCGACGGCAAGTACTTACATTGCTCAGATAGCTGTTCGACCTACGGCGAACTGGCCGTAGGTCAGTGATTTGCGCTTCAATCCCGACGCGTGTTCCACTCAATTCCCAAAGAGATGCGGTCGCCCTGCGACGAGAAGCGTCTTCGGTCGGAGGCGAAACTGCGCGATCAGACGCCGGAAGCTTGCCACCGAGCTTGCCACCAGCGCAGACGAAACTCGCGGCCAACATCGCGGCCAAGAGGTGGATGCGTCCCGCTTCTTAGACGTGGATTACGACGCGCTCGCATGAGAGTGGCTGCTTGATTGAGGCGGGCTGTGGGCTGTTCCTGCTGCGACTATCGGGACGCCGCGGACCGTCAGTTCACCGCCGAGAAGGCGGCGAAGGAACTGCAGGTCTATCGCAAGGGACGGTTGGGGCCGACGACGCGCCTGCTCCGTGACGGCGTCATCGAGCTCGGACTACATCACGGCTCACTGCTCGACATCGGCGCTGGTGTGGGAGCGCTCACCTTCGAGTTACTGGGTCGCGGGATGACCGAGGCGGTCGTCGCAGATGCGTCCATCGCCTACGTGACGGCGGCCAGGGAAGAAGCCGTTCGCCGTGGCCGATCCGAGTCAACGACGATCGTACACGGCGATCTGTTGGAACTAGCGGACACACTCCCCACTGCGAGCCTCGTGACACTCGATCGGGTGGTCTGTTGTTACCCGTCGTATGAGCCCATGCTCGACGAGGCCGCGCGACACGCGGAGCGTGGTCTCGCATTGTCGTATCCACGGGACCGCTGGTTTGTCCGGGCTGCGATCTGGCTCGAGAATGCCAGACGATCGCGGAAGTCGCGTTTTCGCACCTTCGTTCATCCGCCGTTTCGGATGCAGCAGGTGATCCAGCACGCCGGGTTCGACCTCGCGCGTCGGCGCACAACGGCGATGTGGGCCATCGACGTCTTCGTGCGCCGCCACTGAGGTCATGTCGTGCTAGTGCGCTCGAACACCTCAACCAACAGCGCCCAGCGCGGGACTGGCGAGAACTTGAAACCAATCGCAATCGCCCCTCCTCCAAGGCGCGGGACCACCTTGTCGAATCAGCGGGGTTCCGGTGGGCTCGTCGGCTCGGCCAGCGATTGGACATTGAACTCATGCATCGAGACGATGCGCTGCGGAAGCCGATCGGAGAGATCGAGGAGCGGACTGAGCCGCCTGCGTGTAGCGCCGAACGATCTGGACCGGTCACTGATCGATTTGCGGGTTCTGTTCGATGCCGTCGAAGCCGACCTTGGGAGACAATTCGACGGATATCGAACGCGGTTCGCCTCCCCGACATTCAGGCAAAGCTTGCACATTGGATCGCCGATCGTGGGCCGACGTAAGAGGCGAACGTTCCGCAGCTCCTCTCGTATGGCTTCTTCCTCGACGAGGGGCGGACGAGAATGACGGTTGTGGCGTTGCACCGAGACTCCGCCTCCCTCGAGTTCCATCTCGCTATGGGCGGGGCCGAGTTCCGCAAATTCGCGGATCTCATCGAGCTGTTACGAATCGATGTCTTTGGGCACGTCAGCGAAGCTGCCGTCGAGCTGTTGCACCGAAGGCCCAGATGCTCGGCAAAGCGACTGTCGCCGTTCACGACTTCTACGCTGGGTTTGCGAGGTACGGCCAATAAGAGTGCCGAGGTGCGCCAGGTGTCAAGTAATCCTCCTACCCCGGATGAATTTTTGCTGCTTGGAAATCAGGCTGAGTACAAGAAAATAGGGCCGATAGGGCGCTTGGGACAGTCCGGCGCAGATCACGCAGATCATGTGTCCCGCACCGAAGCCTGCAAGCACGGCCGAGGCGACATGGGATGGAAGATTCGATGGTCTTCCTTCCGTCCGTTGCGCGTGTTCAATTGATCGCAAAGCAGTAGAACAATCCGGCACCGCCCGTGCTGACCAGATTCTGCTGGCTGCAACCCTTGGTGGGATGCGAGCTGTTCCAGGACCTCGCCTGTTCCGTGTCATCCAGGCCCATCCGATCTGAGTGACCGACCTGGGCACTTCCGGTGCTGCTGCTCGTCCAGTTGTTGCAGTGTGATCCATGTTGTCCGTGTACGCGTTCCCGTTCATCTGCGACCCCGTGAGCGTGTCGTGGTGGTTCGGCGTGTCGCCTCTCCCCTTCATGGGCTCGCCCTTCTCGGTAGGGATCGTCGCTTTACTGAGATTCGCCTTCGCGCTGTGAAGTTCCTCAACGTTTTGCGCGATGGCCACGCCCTTCGCGTTCCGCCACGGTCCCTTACCGATCCGGTCGCGGGCATTGACGGCACCGGGACCTTGCGTACTGAGGTACGCCCGCCAGGTCCGGCTGCCCGCACCGGCAGCCATTGCTAGTGTCTGGCAGTGTTTATCGGCTCCGGCCAACCCACCGAGGCTTGCGCCCATGCCGGAACCCACACTCGTGGCGAAGAAGGTCATCTGATTCTGCTGTGCTGGGGTGGTGCTGGCGACCAACAGCGAGAGAACAAATGGACTTGCGATGATCAGGACTCTGCGCATACTGATCCCGTCATCAAATCTCGCGGCACAGTTCCTCATCGGGGTGGAAGCGGCTGTTGCCGTGTCGTTGCTCTGCTGGCTCAACACCGAAGACGTCTCGCGCTATTTCAAGCGGTCTGGCGAACGGGCGAACACGCCGCTGCAACCGACGAGCGGCGGGCGCGTCGAGCTATTCGACACAACGATGAGCGCCGCTCGCGGTTTGAGCGGCAGGCCGTCTCCCAGGCTGGCGTTTAACCGCGCCGTCGTCTTTGTTACCGGATCCCCCTCGAGGTCAGCAGGATCGACCGTACGCGCATCATTCCAATCTAATCCTTACCTGTGCCGCGCTCTTCGCCCATCCCGGTCGATCATCGCGTAAGCTCTCGCCGTGGTGTTCACCAAGCACCTTCGCGAAGGAATTCGTCGCGGCAGGATCAGGTGCAGCGTCCGCATCTGGATGCGACCCCACGTCAAGGTGGGTGGGCGCTACCGGATGGGCGAGGGGCACATCGTGATCGATTCGATCAAGCCCATTGAGTTGGCTGACGTCACGCAGGACCTGGCGCGCGAGTCAGGCTTCGCGAGCGTGGACGACCTCCTTCAGGCCGCGAGACATGGCCGTGGCGACAGCGTCTATCTGATTCGGTTCCACTACCTGCCCCCGGGCGGCTGGGACGAAGTGCCCGAGGGCGGACGCCAGGTCGAATACCTATCCACGCGCCGCGCTTGGTCGAAACGGCGATGAGCGCAAAGCTGTTACGAAGATGGCTCCCACACCAGCTCGTCAGAGTCACTCAGCGACTTCTCAAGAGCGGCCAGTGCGCGACGAATCGCGCCACCCAGTGAGTTTGGCTGTACGTACACCCGTGCGAGCGAGCGAATGCGCGGTTAGAATCTCCGGGTGTGGCCGCCCGGTTCGTCGGTTAGCGGTGTGAGCCAATGAGCACACGGGTGCTTTGACTTCGAGATCGGCTGCTACAGGTAGTCTGTCTCGACGAGACGGCGAGTGGGTGTTCGATTTCGAAGACCGGCGCCAAGAATACGTCGCGAAGACATCGAAGGGCAGTCACGGCGCATCCACCCGATGCCGGGCAATCCAGTGCTCGCTGACGGAGCCGAGTTCGTCAGCATCAACGTCACGCTTGACGAGGATGGCCGCCATCACGACAACAGCGGCCATCAGGCTGACCCCGACTACTGCCCAGGGCATGTCGACACCTCCCGCAAACTGGCGGCGACCGCCTCCGAAACTGTTATGACGCGCGGTCTGGAACCCGCGCCTTCCTCGCTGACAGCCGGTGATCGACTGGGCCAGTCCACCGTGCGTTGCGACGTCCTCAATGACCGGTGCCGCCTGATCATGACGCAGCCGAACACGGTGACGAGCAGCGCCCAGGCGGCGATGGGACTCATGGCATACAGCAGCAGTAACACTGCCAGAAGGAATACTGCGCGCGCACGACGTCTCATCGGCATGGACCCCCTTTTGTCAGGCCATCGAAGATGTAGCTCTTCTGGAAGACGAACGATGGGGCCGGCCGGTCACATCGCGGCCGCTTCCGCTGCGCTGGCGCGCCGTGCTCGCCAAGGGTGTGTGCTGCCGAACACAATTGGTCGCGGTCGCTGCACGTCCCGCGTGAGCAGCCGACCGGGGAAGCGACGAGGCGCGCAACGCGGACAGAGCGGTGAGGCGGCGCGCTGCCGCAGGTGGCCGCAAACCCCGTTAGACTGCCGTTCTGGAGGGCGGGTTCCAGTTTCTTCGACCGCCCGCAGACTATACAAGGTGGTTACGTTGTCTCGGCTGGTCGGCGCTCGTGGCGAGCAATGAGCCGGATGGCAGGGGAATGACCACGAAGGACTATCTGCTTTCGTTCCCACCTTCACGGCGACGCGACGACCGAGCTATTTGCCGTCATCAATTTCGGATCAGGTGAAAGGTGACAGTCGCTATGCCTGCAGGCACTCCCTCCACGCGTCCGCAACCCGTCTCGGACCACCCACGCAATCAATCGAAAACGTGCCCCGATTGCCACAGCGAGATGATCGTGTGGTTGGCACAAATGCGTCAACAGGACGAGTCACGTGATTACTACCGATGTAAAGAATGCGGGAATGAGTTCACTCTCGACCGTCCGGCGTGAAGTGGCCACTCGGTCCGTCACGCCGCCAAGGGTAAGCTACGCGCACACCAGGGGAGGGTCCCCCGTCGAGACGGTGCGCCGCATGACCCCCTTCTTCGAGTCGCCCGTCGCCTGATCAGTGTCGGGATCGACTGTCTCTCGTCGTACTCACTCGGAGTGTCCTGAGGCCGCTTGCGCTGTTTGGCTTGCAAATTTCTCGCGTGGGGATTCTGTGCCACGTTCGCCATCGGCGGCTCGCTGAGCCAGTTTCACGCGCCAGTCCGAAGGACTGTTGCTGCTCGGAGTGCCGGCCGCTCACAAGGGCTGGCCGCTGTTGAGCGGCTTGATCCGAAGCCGCTCAAGCCTCAAGATGGGACAGGAGATCGCGATGACCGACGCCTACGTCGAGCAGCGTGACGGCGCGTACGTAGTCGCAGGGACGCGCGTGTCCCTGGACTCCATCGTGTACGCGTTCCTCGACGGCCAGTCGGCGGAGGCCATCGCCCAGGCGTTTCCGGTTCTGACACTGGAGCAGGTGTACGGCGCGATTACGTACTACCTGGCTCATCGGGAAGAAGTAGACCGCTACCTCGAAGGTCGCCGACAGGACTACGCCGCCGCACGACAAGCCGCGCGCGATGCCGACCCGATGTTCTACCAGAAGCTCGCCAAAGCCAAGAAGCAGACACCGCTCACGCGCTGAATGCCACTTCGCTTTCAGGCCGACGCGGATCTGAATCAGATCATCGTGTCCGCCGTGCTGAGGCGTATGCCGTCTATTGACTTCAGAACCGCCACGGCAGCGGGCCTAGCCGGAGTGGGCGACCAGGAAGTCCTTGCCCGTGCGGCACGCGACGGCCGTATCCTCGTGACGCACGACCAAGCGACGATGCCTCGACAGTTTGGCGAGTTCGTGCAGGCACAGCGCTGTCCGGGTCTGCTCATCGTTCCACAGCATCTGCCGCTTCGAGAGGTCGTGGACGACCTGATTCTGATTTGGACCGCGACTCGAGAGGAGGAATGGGTCAATCGAGTGGTCTTCCTTCCGATCTGATTTCGGTCCCACAGCCATTCCCACAGCGAGTGATGGTGGATCGCTCTATTCTGCGCCCCGTCCGCGTGCCATCAGGCCTTCGGATGTCCCGGCTGATCGGTGCGGGTGTGCCCGGCGCGCGATGCACAGAATTTTCCAGGGCGTCCCTGGGCCGCATTAGGTCGTCTCGAACAGCCGATAATCCCTCAGTGACCCCGTGTGAAGCTTGCACCCCGGCCATGCCCCCTGCTAACGGTCCGAATGCGAAGGCTGCTGCTGCCGGTTCTCGTGATGAGTGCGTCGCTAGTCGGCGTGACGTGCGCGCGGATGACACTGCCCGATGGCCTCGGCGAAGAAGACATTCAGGGCGTGACCGACGCGTACGGCCAGGCCGCAATGCTCCCGTGCACTGTTCCGATTATCGGAAACCGCGCTGTCGTCACGGCCGAAGGGTCGGTCCGGGGGATAGCGGACGGCCGTCGGATCAGAGGACAGTTGTGGATTGGGATCGATATCATCTCTGGATCTTTGCGTCTCGAGTCCGTCCACGCAACGCCATCGGAGTTTGTTTTTATCGCGAACGCTGCTTTCAAGGGACAGAACGATACAAGCGACGTTGAGTCGACCCTGGTCCTCCCTCGCAGCGAGCGGGTTGTGCAAGAAAGTTCGCGCAGATTGCTCGAGGCAATAATCGGATTCCCCCTCACAGCGCAGGAATTCATGTGGGCGTTAACCGGGTGCCCATCATGGAGCGGGTCAATAGTTGGCCGAAAGTTCGGCGACACGTTCATGAAGGTGTGGGTCGGAGACGTTCTCCCGCTCGAAGTATTGCTGCGTCGCAAAGACATTGGAGCCCCGTGGACGCTGCTTACGATGGCTCGTCACGTCGATGGCGAAATGTTTCGGTGGCGCGCAGAGTTCAACGAGCGCGTGCGCGGCCTTTTTCGAGCTATTCGGATGGTAAGCCAAGACTGGAACGGGGAGGTCGGTCGAGCGTTCGATATCCGTTTGTCGCTGAGCCGCATTCAGGTCGGCCCAGCAATTGGGCCCGAAAACTTTTCGTTGGTACCGCCCCGTTCGGCACGCAGAGTGTCACTGGACACGCTGCGCGAGCAGCGTCCGCGACCGGCATTGCCGCTGGTGAATGATGCGCCACCCATTCAGTGACAAGATCGGGTGCAACCACGTTCAGGTGACCGACCCACCAAGCCTGCGGGATCAATCATTTCGGGACCAGCGGTGTCTAATCATGACGAGAGAATCCGTGAACCTGACGGGACTGAAAATGGATGCCTGGCGCTTGTGCCACGTGTGCATTTGTGGTCTTTCGTTGGTCGCGGCTGCGCCGCTGTCCGCACAAGTACCGAATGCTGCAACAAGCGGCGTGATCACCGGAATTGTGACGGATCTCTCAGGGCAGCCCCTGGTGTGGGCTGAAGTCTCCGCCGGGCGTCGTTTGAAGCGGTGGAATGGACCCTGGTTCGAAATGGCGCGGGCGGGGGAGGATCAAACAGACGATCGCGGCCAGTTTCGATTGCATTCATTACCGCCGGGAGAATATGTCGTTGCCGTGTCGGCACGTACGAAGCCTACACCCGCCGACGCGATGCGTTATTTCCGAACCTATTATCCCGGGACCACGTCACTTTCAGACGCGCAGACGGTGACGGTTCGAGCAGGAGTTGAAGCACCGATCTCGATCCGGCTGATACCGGTTCCAGTGACGTCCGTGAGTGGTGTGGCGGTCACCGCGAGCGGAGCGCCGGCAGCCGCCAATTTCGAGGTGTCTCTTCAAGGCGTACCGACCCTGGTGGGCGACGCCGGCGTTGACGGTCGACTCTTCAGTCCCACGACGGCTTCCACCAGGGTCGCCAAAGACGGTTCGTTTTCGCTGGCAGGTATTCCCGAAGGGAAATAAGCCCAGATGCTGATATCAGTCGTTGGCCCTTCGCGCGCCGGGAAGTCGACGCTTCTTAAAGCTGTTTTGCCCGAATTCCCGCACATCACGCTGATGGACCTCGATGCGGAAGAGGACCGTGAAATCGCTCTTCTGAAAGCCACCGGTGTAGATCCGGGAGGGTGGGATGGCCGATGGAGGCGGAATCGTGTGCTGCTGGAGGCTGCGGAAATCCGCCGGGGTTACGTGATCGCCGACGTTGGGGCCGGCTCGCTTCAGATAGAGAAAGGTCGCCGGTTCTTCATCGAGCGAGGGGCACGGGTAATCGCGGTCATGGCGCCTTTTGAAGTTGTTCTCGCCAGGTACCGCGAGAGGGATCCCGACGAGTTTCGACGGACGGAGTACTCAGATGACCGGAGGCGTGTCTATGAGGCGGCCTGGAAGCGCGTGGATTCGAGCCGCAGCGTTGAGAATGCCGTAGCGGAAATGCGCGCCGCGATCCAAGACCTGACGGGAATGTCGGCAACAACGATGGCGATGGATGACGTGGGACAGGTCGCCGAAGCAAGAGTCAGCGCACAGCTGCCGCGGTAGAGGGCGAACGCGACCAAGCGCAGCGAGGAGCGCGCGGGACGGACATACAGACCAGCGTGGATTGGTTGGACGCTTCGTCCATTCCGGACCGATCATCGCGTAAGCTCTCGCCGTGGTGTTCACCAAGCACCTTCGCGAGGGAATTCGCCGCGGTAGGATCAGGTGCAGCGTCCGCATCTGGATGCGACCCACGTCAAAGTGGGTGGGCGCTACCGGATGGACGAAGGGCACATCGTCATCGATTCGATCCAGCCCATTGAGTTGGCTGACGTCACGCAGGACCTGGCGCGCGAGTCAGGCTTCGCGAGCGTGGAAGACCTCCTTCAGACCGCGAAACACGGCCGCGGCGATAACGTCTATCTGATTCGGTTCCACTACCTGCCCCCGGGCGGCTGGGACGCACCGCCCGAAGGCAGACGCCAGGTCGAACGGGTATACAGGCGACCGGGTGGGTCGAGACGGCGATGAGTGCAAAGCTGTTGCGAAAGTGGCTCCCACACTAACCCGTCAGGAATCGCTGGGCGTCCACTCGGAAGTAATCTGACCCGCGATGTCGCATCTTGAACTCGTAGCACGTCGGCTGGATGGGGAGTAGCATAACTTGGGGTTACCCGCACATCTGCTCGGTATTCGCACGGCGCGTGGAGTTGTCTGAGCATCTGCCGCCCGCAGGAATCGGACAAGGAGTTGATGATGAAGAGACGGGACCTCTTGCGCACCTTGGGGGCGGTCGGCGCGTTGACCGCGGTGGGGCGTTTGCTGGACCCGGCGGCTGCTGGATGGGCGTGCCACCGCCGCCGCGCGGCGGATTGTTCCCCTGCCGGCGGGTGAACTCCTCGCGCGAGGTGCCCGCCTCGAAGTCGATCGTGCGGACGTAGCGCGTCACCTCGAACCGCGGCCAGTCGTCTTCCGGACTGAAGCTCTGGCCGACCCCGGCGTTCCACCCGGTGCCGGTGATCTGCACGGACTTCAGGTTGCCCATCGCCTTCGTCGCCGCCTGTATGACGGCGCGTGCATCCTGGGCCGATGCCGTCCCTGCCGTCAGGGCCAGAGCGACCGCGACGGCAACAACGAGAACACCCAGGTTTCGCATGAGAAACCTCCCCTCCAGCAGAGGGAGGGCTCCCTCCAACCCTCCGGATCGTCAGTTCTCCTGTGCCCGCGCGCCGCTGAGCACGCCACGGAGCCCGTAGTTGTCCTCGTGGCACGCGTAGTCGTACATCGGGCCCGCCGCCTTCCGCATGGGAATGGCGGCGGTCCAGGGCTTCGTCCACGTCGTCGGATCGGTCACGGTGAATTCGTAAAGGAGCGTATCGGCATCGACGCGCGTCAACCGCTCGACGAGATGCATGTTCGCCGACGAGCCGCGGACGTTCGTCTGACCGCGGAAGTTCCTCGTCTCGATGACGAGCGTGCGGCCCTCCCTCCGGCCCCGCGAGCTGCCGCGCCACTGGCGCAGCACCGCGGGCAGATGCGCTCGGCCGTCGACCGGCACGACGCGGGCGCTGTGGATCATTTCCGTCATGAGCACCACGTACCCCGCGGTCTGAAAGATCTGGACGTGGTTGTTGTAGGCGCCGGGCGTCATCGGCGGGCCTTCGTTCAGCCCGACGATGCATCGTTCCTGGAGCGGGCGGTCTTCCCACGAATCCGCCTCGACGCGCCCGAGCTGCGTCTCGCGCGCAGCCGCGTCCTGCGCGTCGATCCGCTGCTGCGCCTCGGGCGTAAACGGCGGCAGCCGGCCGTCCGGCGGGTCGACGATCAACGAGGTGCGTCGCGTTTCGACGACGGTACTGCCGCGCTCGTACCAGAATTCGTTGTAGGGAACGACCCCGCCAGGCGGATATTGCACGCCCCCCTTCGCGGGATCGATCAGGTCGCGGTTCTGGCGCCTGTTCTCCGCCTCCTCGAACGCGCGCGCCTCTGTCTCGGTCAGGACCGGCTTGTCGGCGAGGGCCGCCGGCCGCTCAAGGGGCGTGATGGTGCTGAAGTCCCAGAGGCCCTGCAGATCGTACTGACCGTCGGCTGTCCGCGGCGGCGTCCATGTCTGGGCGGCCGCCGAACCGGCGGACATGGCGACTCCCAGTACGACCGCGAGCGCGAGCTCTCGAGAGCACATGCGAGCCTCCGTTGTTGTCCGGAGGGGTAGAGCCCTCCGGCTACCACGCCTCACGGTAAGAGACGCGCCGATTATAGAGCCGTTACGGTAACGAGAGCGCGACGAGCTCGGGCAAGGCGTCGGCGCCCGGCGGCCGCACGGTCAGCGCAAGGTACTGCTGGCCGTCAACCAGATAGGTCATCGGCATGCCGACGGCGATGCCCGGCAGATCGGCCGATGCCACCCCTTTGCCGGTCTTTCTGTCGTAGGCGACGAGCGCGGGCCGTCGCTGGTGCCGCCCGCGGTCAGCGCGTAGATCAGCAGCGTTTTGGTCAGCAGCGGTCCGCTGAGCGTACTATCGCCGCCGACGGGCGGGAGATTGAGCGCCTTCAGGATCGGCAGATGGCGCACACGGTTGCCGTTGCCGGTCGGCACCATCCACGCGTGCGTCCCGGTGTTCATGTCGGTCGCCGTCATCCGGGAGTACGGGACGATAGACGATAGGAACGATTAGCGGGGTTCTCGGAAGTTATGCGACTCGCCCCACGCCCACCGCTCGGCACAGGCGCCTCTCCCGGCGCCAGAACCATCGGCGTCCTCCCGAGCGTCGGGCCATACGTTAACGGAGGATCGATGCCCGCTGGCGAGGACCCCGTGTGCAGGATTCCTCGGCATATGGCGACTCATCGCGAGTAATCCTTGCCAGTGAGGGTCAGAAGGGACGGGCCCCTTACTTCCGGCACGGCAAACGTTACCGTCACGCATTGCGATTCAGCGTACTATCGCGTCAACATTTCACAGGATATCGATGACGCCGAGCGCCCGTTGCCGCGCACTGCTGTGCTTGCTGATGATTGCATGCGCACCGCGCCCGGTCATGATGCAGACCGGGCCGGACGCGGCCGCGCATCCACTGTCCGGACGCATTTGGGATACCCGTGCCCAGGTCTGGGTATCACCCACCGAGCTGGAGCGCCGATTAGCGCGCGCACGCTATGTGCTGCTCGGTGAAGTCCACGAGAACGCGGAACATCACCGGCTGCGCGGCGACTTACTCGCCGCCTTGGTCCGCGATGGCCGCCGTCCGGCCATCGCCATGGAGCAGTTCGACCGCGAACACCAACCCGCGCTGCAACGCGTGCAAAACGAGCCCGCACCTACACCGGAGTTGCTGAAGACCGTGGGCCGTGTCGATGTGCAAGGCTGGAACTGGTCCTATTACGAACCGATCATCCGCCTGGCGCTCGATCACCGCCTGCCGATCGTCGCCGCCAATCTGTCGCGGGCTGATGCCTTCCGCGTGTCCACCGAAGGCGCCGCCGCAGTGCTTGGCGCGGCTGCCGTCAGCGCGTTGCAACTTGACCAACCCCTGCCGGATGCCGCTCGCCTGGAATTGGAACAGGTGATCGAGGAAGGGCATTGCGGCGAGGCGCCGCGGAACATCCTGCCCGGCATGGTCGCCGCGCAGCGCGCCCGCGACGCCATCATGGCGCACACCCTGCAGGCACATGCCCCTGCCGTACTCATTGCCGGCAACGGCCATGTCCGCCGCGATTTTGGCGTGCCGCACTACCTGGCGCACTATCGGCGGGGTGACGATGTGCGGGTGGTGGGTTTCATCGAAGTGGATGCCGCCCGACCGGCGCCGACCGACTATGTCACGGCTGGGG
>Ga0209640_10003359_pt1 | contig 13994 bp, 14 predicted proteins | sample RifCSP10_1_FD_184018 | JGI IMG/M metagenome (GOLD analysis project Ga0209640, IMG submission 184018) | Soil microbial communities from Rifle, Colorado - Rifle CSP2_sed 10_1 (SPAdes) (version 2) | ecosystem: Environmental > Terrestrial > Deep subsurface > Rock core/Sediment | place: Rifle...
ACTCCACCGCCGATGCAGATGGACTCGTCGGCCAGGCGCACCGGCAGGGAGTCGGCGTCGGCGGTGGAGTGGGCGATCACGGTGCGGATGCCCATCTCGCGGCACGCCCGGATGATCCGGAGCGCGATCTCGCCCCGGTTGGCGATGAGGATCTTGTGGAACATCAGCCGAGGGTCAGCGCAGCGGCTCCACCAGGAAGAGGGGCTGCCCGAACTCGACGGGCTGGCCGTTCTCGACCACGACCTTAACGATGTGCCCCGCCACCTTGGACTCGATCTCGTTCATCAGCTTCATCGCCTCGACGATGCAGAGGACCTGCCCTTCCTTCACCAGGTCGCCCTCGGCGACGAAGGGCGGAGCGTCGGGCTTGGGCGCGCGGTAGAACGTGCCCACCATCGGTGCCTCCACCGTCAGGAGGTGCGCGGTGGACTCCGCCGCCTCCACCGCGGGCTGCGGGAGCGAGGCCGCCATCGCGGGAGCCGCCTCGACGCGGGGTCCGGAAGCGGCGGGCGCGCGCTCCCGGACGATGCGGATGCGGGTGCCCGCGCCCTCCACCTCGAGCTCGGCCAGGTTGTGACGCACCGCCAGCTCGACGACCTCGTCGATGGTGAAGGGCGCGGAGTCCGCGGGGCCCCGGGCCGGACGCCGCCTGGCCACGCTAGCTCGCCGCTGCCACGCGGCCGAGGTACTCGCCGCTGCGGGTATCGACCTTCACCACGTCGCCTTCGTTGAGGAAGAGCGGCACCTGGACCACCGCCCCCGTCTCGAGGGTGGCGGGCTTGGAGCCGCCGGACGCGGTGTCACCCCGGATGCCGGGATCCGTGGTGACGATCTGCAACTCGATGAAATTCGGCAGCTCCACCGTGACCGGGCTCGCGTCGATGAACAGGATCTCCACCTCGGTATTCTCCTTGAGGAAGTCACGCGCGTCGCCGACCTCCTCGGCGGACAGGGAGATCTGGTCGTACGTGTCGAGATCCATGAAGTGGTAGCGGTCGTCCTTGTAGAGGTACTGCATCCGCTTCTCCTCGAAGTCGACCAGCTCCACCTTCTCGCCCGCGCGGAAGGTGTTGTCGATCACCCGCCCCAGCTTCATGTGCTTGAGCTTGGTACGGACGAACGCGCCGCCCTTACCGGGCTTGACGTGCTGGAAGTCGACGATCGTGTATGGCGCGCCGTCGAACTGGATCTTCAGCCCCTTCTTGAATTCGGCCGTGGACACCTGCATGCGGTCATGACCCTTTCCGTCGTTGAGTCTTGATTCGAAGCGCTTCTTCGAGACCCTGTCGGGCTCGGACATCGCTCAGGTCGCGGCCGAGCAGACGCAGAAATATCTGCGCCGCCTCGTCCACCAGTCCTTGTTCGAGACACACCGTGCCGAAGCTCATTGTCACGAAGGTGTCGTCGGTCAGCTGCTGCTTGAGCGCCGAGCCCTCCGGCACCGACCCGCCCGCGCCCAGCACCTCCAGCAGGGCCCGCGATTCTCTATCCCCCGGATCCAGCCGGACCGCCTGCTCCAGGTGTCCGACCGCATCTCTCAACGCCCCGGCCCGCCGGCACAACTCGCCGGCCAGCCGGTGCGCCTGGGCCTCCTGCGGGCTGGCCGCGAGGATAGCGCGGACCTCCTCCAGCGCGCCGTCCGGATCGCCGTCGTCCAGGAGCGCCTTGGCCAGGATCAGCCGGGCCGTGACGTATTGTGGGAACCGAGCGAGACCCTCTCGGCAGAGCCGAATGGCGTCCTGGTTCCGACCCGCTTTGCGATAGGCGTCGGCCAGGGGCGCAAACGCCAGCGACGTTGGGTCCCGGGCCAGCCGCTCCTCGTAGCGGCGAATAGCGCTCAGCCTAGCCGGATCATCGGGCGTCAGGGTCCCGCCGAGCGGAGAGACCGAGTTTGCCATCCATAGTTTGTTATACGCGGCAGGCCCCGCCGAGTCAATCATTCCAGCACCCTGCGACGACTTTCCGCTTGGCCGGGATAAGCCGACATGGGAGATTGAACATGATGGGTTCGGCTCCTGCGGGCGGTCTACGGTCCAGCTCGCGCTGGATCATTCCGGCTCTCCTGTCTCTGGTGGTGGTCGCGGTGTTCCCCTTGGCGCTCCTCGGCAAGTTCCAGTGGGATGACTACCCCCTGCTCGTCGACAATGCGGCGTATCGTGGCCTCGCTTGGTCGAATCTTCGATGGATGTTCTCGACGAATCTCATGGGGCACTACATGCCCGTGACCTGGATTACATACGGGCTGGACTATAGTATCTGGGGACTTGATCCGTTCGGCTACCATCTCACCAATCTCGCCCTGCATGCCGCAAACACGACACTGGTCTACGTCGTGGCGCTTCGCCTCTTCCGCGCCGTCTGGGTTCGCGCCCTCGAGGAGGGCGCGGATACCCTGCGCATCGGTGCCGCTCTCACGGCCCTTCTCTTCGGGGTCCATCCGCTCCGGGTCGAGTCGGTGGTGTGGATAACGGAGCGACTCGACCTGGTCTGCGGGCTCTTCTATCTGCTGGCGATTCTGATGTACCTGCGTGGTGTCGAAGCGGAGTCGACAGACGCCGGGCGGTCGCGCAGATACTACTGGGCAGCGGTGGGCATGTTCGTGCTGGCGCTGCTGTCGAAGTCCATGGCGGTCACACTCCCGGTGGTTCTCCTGGTCCTCGATGCCTATCCGCTCCGGCGTCTTCGACCTGGAGTCCACGGCTGGTGGACCCCCGGACCGTGGCGAATCTGGCGGGAGAAGGTGCCCTTCCTGCTCGCGGGGGCGCTGGTCAGTATGGTGGCGTTCCGGGCGCTCCTGAGCTTTGCGCCGGCGACGTCGTGGGACCGCCTCGGTCTGCTTGAGCGGGTCGCCCTCTCCGCGTACTCGGTCGTGTTCTACCTGTGGAAGACGCTGCTTCCGCTTGGGCTTTCTCCACTTTACGAGCTGTTCGTGCCGGTGCGCGCCTTCGATTGGCGCTTTCTCCTCAGCGGCGTAGTCGTTCTCGTCATCACCGGAGTTGCTTTCGCCTTGAGGCAGCGATGGCCCGGCCTCCTAGCCGTCTGGATCAGCTACTGCGTGATGTTGTTCCCGGTGGCTGGGATCTTTCACAAGGGGCATCAGATCGCCGCAGATCGGTACACCTACTTGCCAGGCATCGGCTGGGCCTTGCTCGCGGGCGGCGCCGTCGTGCTCGCTTCACGGAGGTACCGGAGCGCTCGGCCCGGTCCCCGGGGGCTGGCGGCCGTTCTCGTCTTCTCGATCATTCCGCTGCTGGCGTTTGCGACGTGGAGACAGGTCGGGATCTGGCAAGAGGGTGTGACCCTATGGCGCCACGCCGTCCGGCTTGATCCCGCATCGCCCATAGCAGTGTCGAACCTCGGTTGGGCGCTTCTTGCTCGAGGCGAGCTGGCGGAGGCGGTCGAGCAGTCCGAGCGCGCCCTCCTTCTCAGGCCCGACTTCGCCGAAGCGCATCTGCACCTCGGGCTCGCGAGGGCCGCCCAAGGCAGGGCCGCCGAAGCGGAACGGCATCTCCGTCGAGCGCTCGAGATCACGCCTCGATCCCTCCCGGCGCAATCCGGCCTCGGCTCGCTTCTGGAAGCCGAGGGGCGCGTGGACGAGGCGATCGACCACTTCCGCCAGGCCCTGCAGATCAACCCGCGCTCGGGGGGAGCACACAACAACCTCGGGGCGGCCTTGGCGCGGAGCGGACGGGTCAAGGAGGCGCTGGCCGAGTTTTCCGAGGCGGTTCGCCTCGATCCTAACTTCGGCCAGGCGCAGAACAACCTGGGCTTGGCTCTGGTCCACCTGGGCAGGCTGACCGAGGCCCTGGATCACTTCCAGGCGGCGATTCGCTCGGAGCCCGGCCTCCAGGAGGCGCACCGGAATCTCGCACACGCGCAGCGCCTCATGGGGCGGTAGGAGTGGTGGTCTAGACCAGATCCTTCAGAACTTCGAGCACCGCTTCCCTCGGCACGTCAGACAACAGGCGGAAGGACCCGATCTCGGGAGCAAAGACGAAGGGAAGCCGTCCATCCCGGCTCTTCTTGTCGCGCGACAACGCCTCCACCACGGCGGCCGGCTCGACCTGGATCCCGGCGACGGGGAGTCCGACCGCGGCGAGCAGGGACAGCTGGCGCTTCGTCACGGCCGAGCTGCCGATCCCCAAGCGCTCGGCCAGCCGCGCCTCCGCCGCGATGCCCAGCGAGACCGCCTCGCCGTGGGCCCAACGGTGAAACCCGGTGACGGCTTCGAGGGCATGGCCGACGGTGTGGCCGTAGTTCAGCACCCAGCGCAGCTCGGCTTCCTGTTCATCACGCTCCACGACCCGGGCTTTGAGCCGACAGGATCCTGCCACCACCCGCTCGAGCGTCGTCAGGTCATGAGCGAGTAGCGCCGGAACGTTGGCCTCGAGGTCCTCGAAGTAGCTGGCGTCCAGCACGATCCCGTGCTTGATGACCTCCGCCAGCCCGGAGCGGAACTCCCGCTCGGGTAGTGTCGTGAGTACGAGCGGGTCCACGATCACGAGCCGCGGCTGATGGAACACACCGATCAGGTTCTTGGCGCGGGGATGATCGATCGCGGTCTTTCCGCCAATGGAGGCATCCACCTGGGCCAGGAGCGTCGTCGGTACCTGGACGAAATTCATCCCGCGCATGTAGGTCGCGGCGACGAAGCCGGCCAGGTCTCCTACCGCGCCGCCGCCCAGCGCCACCACGGTTGAGGTCCGGTCGCACCCGGCGTCGAGGAGATGGTCCCAGGTCTCGCGGGCCGTCTCGAGTTGCTTGGCCTGCTCACCCTCCGGAACCGAGAGGCGGACCAAGTCGAAGCCCGCGGTCTGCAGGCTACGGGCCACCGGCTCGCCGTGCAGGCGCCCGACCATGGGGTCGCTCACCAGCACCGCCTTGCGCCCCACCCGGAGCTTGGCGAGCTCCGCCCCCACCGTGCCAAGCGCCCCGGCGGCCACCTGGATCCGGTACGAGCGCGAGCCGAGATTGACGGGTATGTCGGTCATGGTTCTCGATGCAGAGGGGCGGGTGCGCACCGGCCCGCCCAAGCCTACCAGCCTTTGAGGTAGTCCAGGTATCCCTGATAGTTGCGGCGGATCTCGTCCACGCTGTCCCCGCCGAACTTCTCGAGGAACGCTTGGGCGAGCACGATGGCCATCATGGCCTCGCCGACGACGCCGGCGGCGGGCACCGCGCAGACGTCGCTACGCTCCACCACGGCCTCCACGGCTTCGCGCGTGTCGAGATCCACGGAGCGGAGGGGCTTGCGAAGGGTCGAGATCGGCTTCATGGCGGCCCGGACGACCACCGGTTGCCCATTGGTCACCCCGCCCTCGAGCCCGCCCGCGCTGTTGGAGCCGCGGTGGAAGCCGGCCTCCTTGTCGAACAGGATCTCGTCGTGGACCTGAGAGCCGGGGCGGCGCGCCGCTTCGAAGCCCAACCCGATCTCTGCCCCCTTGATCGCGTGAATCGAGCAGAACGCGCGGGCGAGGAGCCCGTCGAGCTTGCGGTCCCACTGCACGTAGGAACCCAGGCCCACCGGGCAGCCCAGGGCCACCACCTCGAAAACCCCGCCCAGGGTGTCGCCGGCCGCCTTGGCCCGGTCGATGGCCTCGATCATGCCGGCCTCGGCGGCCGGATCCGCGCAGCGGACCTCGCTGGCCTCCGCGCGCCGCCGGATCTCGTCCCACGGGATTTCCAGCGGGCCGATCCGGATCCCGCCGATCTCGCTGACGTGACTCAGGATCGTGATGCCGAACTCGCCCAGCAGGCGCTTGGCGACCCCCGCGACGGCCACCCGGGCGGTCGTCTCGCGGGCGCTCGAGCGCTCGAGCACGTTGCGAATATCGTGATGCCCGTACTTCATCGCCCCGGCGAGGTCGGCGTGGCCCGGCCGCGGCCGGGTGACGGCCTTCGCGGAAGCGCCGGGGGGCGGGGCCCCTACCGACATGGTCTGCTGCCAGTTCTCCCAGTCCCGGTTGCGAATGGTGAGGGTGAGCGGACTTCCGAGGGTGAGGCCCCACCGTACTCCGGCGGAGATGTGGACTTGATCCTGCTCGATCTTCATCCGGCCGCCACGCCCGTAGCCGCGCTGGCGGCGGGCGAGGTCGCCGTTGATGTCGGCTTCGCTGAGGGGCAGCCCCGCCGGAAGCCCGTCGATGACGGCGGTCAGCGCCTCACCGTGGGACTCTCCGGCGGTGAGGAAGCGCAGCCGCCCGCCCACCTACCTTCCGGGGCCCGCGGGCTGCGCGCCGTCCGTCCTCAAGATGGAGGGCGTCATGAAGACGACGAGCTCGCGACCGGTCTCGAAATCTTCGCGCTGCTTGAAGAGCCAGCCCAGGATCGGCACATCGCCCATGAGGGGCACCTTGCGCACGGTCTTCTGCTGCACGTTCTGGGTGACACCGCCGATGACGAGGCGGTCGCCTTCGCGGACGAGGACCTGCGTCTCCGCCTTGCGGCGGTTGATGATCGGCACCGTCACACCCGCGGCCGGGCTGATGACGTCGCCCCGCGAGTTGTTTTCCACGATCACGGTCATCTTGACCTTGCGGATCTCCTGGCCGTCGATCCTCTCACGGATCACGGTCGGAGTCACCTCGAGCTTCAGCACGGCCTCCTTGAACTGCACCTGCGTGCCGGCCGAGCTGACGGTGGCGTACGGGATTTCTTCACCGAGGGTGAAGGCCGCCTTGTTGTTCTCCACCGTGACGATCTCGGGATGGGCGAGCGTCCGGGTCTTGCCCAGGGTCGCCAGAGCCTGAAGCGCCAGGTTGATGTTGAACCGGGTTCCGACGATCCCGAATGCGATACCCCCCGCCGGGGTGGCCGTCGAGGCGTTCGGCAGGAGCGAGAACGGCAGGTTCACGAGGTTGCCGCCCGTCGACAAGCCCGTGGCGGCGGCGACCGGCAGGAGGGAGCCAAGGGCCAGGTTGGTGTTCGCCGGGTTGAGGTTGACAGGGCCGATACCCGTTCGAGTCGTGTCCGTTGCCTGGAAGCCCTGGCCGATCAGGGTGTTGTCGCCGACCCTCCCGGTGGACGCTCCACCCCACTGGATGCCGATCGCCTCGAGGGAGTTGCGGTCCAGGATCTCCATCCGCGCTTCGATCTTGATCTGGGGCAACGGGACGTCGAGCTGCTCGCGGATGAGCTTCTTGATCCGCTCGAGGTCGGCCTCGTAGTGGCGGATGAAGAGGCTGTTCGTCGCCTTGTTCGCCCTCACCGTGATGCCCTTGGCGAGCACGTCTTGGCTCACCGAGATGACCGGCTGGTTGGGCGGCCCGTATGCCGGCGGGTACGGGGTCTGCGGCGCCGGTAGCTGCCCGAGCGCCGGGTTCGGCGGACCACCGCCCGACGGCACGACGGTGGGGATGGAGGGGATACTCGGGATGATCGAGGAGGGGAGCGCCTGGGTCCCCTCGGGCGGGATGCCGAGGATCCCCTGCAGGGTCCGGGCAACGTCTTCAGGATCGGCGTAGGAGAGGCGGATGACCTCCTCGCGAAGGGGCCCGCGGGCCTGCGCCTCGGCGGCCGCCGCGTCCGCGGCGAGCTTCTTGGTAGCCAGCTCGGTTTCCTTGAGCTGCGCCTCGGCCAGCTTGGTGCGGGTCTCGATCTCGGCGTTCCGCTTGGCGGCCTCGACCCGCGCGACGGCCTCCTTCTCCTTGGTGAGCTGGTCGAGCGACACGATGCGGATCACGCCGTCTTTCTCGACCTTCGCGAGAGCGCGCACCTCGAGGATGGTATCGAGCGCCTGCTCCCACGTCACGTTCTTGAGCGAGATGGACACGCGTCCCTTGACGTCGTCACCCGCGACGATGTTCCGGCCGCTCTCCGCAGCCAGGATGCGCAGGAGGTTGACCACGTCCGCGTCCTTGAAGTCGAGGGAGATCAGCTTCTCGCCGGACGCCGGGGCCGAGGTTGCCGGAGGCGGGGGCGGAGCCTGCGCCGGGGCCGGAGTGGCCTGCGCGATCAACTGCGGCGCGGGGGCCGCCGGCGTGGGGGCCACCGACACCGCCGGGGCTGGAGTGGCGGCGGCGAGGGCCGGAATCCGGACGGGAGCCGGGGGCTCCTTGCTCGCAGGCGTGGAGCTGACCGGGGCGGGCGGCGCGCTGGGGGCCGGCTTCTCGGCCGGCTTCGCGGCCGCGACTATGGCCGGCTTGGGAGCGGCCTTGGGCCTGTCCGCCGCAGGGTCGGTGCTCGAGGCGATTGGCGCCGGCTTCTCCGCCGGCTTGGCCGCCGCGACGACCGCGGGCTTGGGAGCCACCTTGGGCATCTCCGAGGCGCCGTTGGCGAGCTTGGCCGTTTCAAGCCTGGTGTCGGGGGCCCGTCCGTTGGAGTTCTCCACGGCGACGAGCAGCCCGTCCGGAGTCTCGTCGATGCGATAGCCGACGTCGTTGCGGTTCATCTCGACGACCACCCGCGCTATACCCTTGCGCCACTGGCTGGCGCGGACTTCCTTGACGGGGTCCACGCCGGACGTCCAGCGCGACTTGGCGGAGCTGTAGGTCGCCCCGCTCAGGTCGATGACCAGTCGGGTGGGGGAGTCGATCAGCTTCACCTCGTACTGGGCCGGTCCGGAGGTCTTGACCATGACTGCGGCTCCGTCGAAGGCTCGCTCGATGCTCACGTCTTTGAGCTGGACCGGGATGTCGGTCGTCTGAGACGAACCGATCCCGGCGACCGCCAGCGACACCGCTACCACCAGACCCGCTATCCGCGCGCTTCTCATCAGATCGGTCCCCCCCTTCATACCGTCTAGTTCTCCGGCAGCCGCAGCGTCAGGCTGGAGGCACTTTGCGAGCCTCGAGCCGAAACCGCGAACGTGACCGAGGTTGGCGTGATGCCGGTGACGCGGCCGTCGCCCAATGCGTCTCCCGGCTTGAGGATGTAGCCGATGCCGTCCGGCGCTTCGACGAGGGCCATCAAGCTGCTCCGGCCACCCACGACTCCGGTGAGCTTCACGGAGCTGACCGACAGCCCCACGCTGTCCTTGCCGAGGAAGATCGGCGTGAATGGGTCGCGGCGCCCCTTGGGCTCGTACGCGATGGGCGGGAGGGCTTTGCTGGTCTCCGGCTCCTTCGGCCGTACCACCGGTGCCGGCGCCGCGGGGGCGGCGGTCGTCACCGCGGTGGGCGGAGGCGTCGGTGTCCCGCCCCCGCAGCCCGTCACCATCGCGGTCACCGCGCCGACCACGAAGCAGAGCCCCGTCCTGGTGTGCGTCATCGACCCGCCCCCGCCCGCTGGCCCGGGGCGCCCGGCTGCGTCTTAGGCGGCGGGGCTCCCTCCGGCCGGAAGATATAGGTCATCAGGGTGACCTCGGCCCGGATCGTCCCGGTCGGGCGGTCGATGCCGAGCAGCCGCCAGTCGGCCAGGTTCACGATCCGGGGCATCCGACCCATTCGAGCCAGGAAGTTGCCGAATTGATGGAAGCTGCCCTCGGCGTTCACCGTGATCGGCACGTTGAAGAAGATCTCCTTCTCCTCGGGAGTCCTCGGGGTGAAGACGGCCATCGCGAGACCCGACTGGAAGGCCAGATCCGAGACCTGGCGGTACAGGCCCGGCATCTCCTTCTCGGTCGGTAGCCGCTCCTGGGCCGCCTCGAGGCGCTTGCGCAGTGCCTCCGCCTGGGCCCGGAAGCCGCGTAGGCTGGCCTCGAGCGCCTGCGCCTGGGTCAGCTCGGCGCGAACCTGCTCACCCTGCGCCCGCAGGGCATCCCGCTCGATCTGTTTCGGAGAGAGGAGGAGGAAGTAGCCGAGAGCCCCCACGATGACGCAGGCCATGACGCCGAGCGCGATCTTCTGATTCTTCGGAGCATTGGTGATCGGATCGAGGAGCGCCATGGCTAGATCTCGAACCGGCACGACACCTCGAAGGTGATCGTGCGCGGCGACTTGCTCAGATCCTGTTTGGCGTCCAGCAGATCCACGTCCTTGAATCGTCCGGAGGCCTTGAGATTGGCCATGAAGTCGGCGAGGGCGACCGAGGAATAGGTCGTTCCCGCGATCCGCAGGGTCGGACCTCGCTCTTCCAGGCGCGTCAGCCAGAGATCGGGCGGCAGGGTGTCCGCCATGGCGTCCAGCAGGTAGACCGGGCGTGCTTGGTTCCGGGCCACGGTCTCGATGGCGTTGAGCCGCCGCTCCAGCTCGTCACGCTCCCGCCGATACCGCTGGCCGGCCGCGATGATGGGCTTGAGTCGCTCGAGCTCGCGACGGTTGTTCTCGATCTCGGCGGTCAGCCGCCGGCTCTCGAGCGACATGCTGAGCCACCAGCCACCGATGATGAGCACGAGAGCCGCCAGGATCCCGCCAAAGAGCAGGCCGAGATTGATCTCGGTGCCGCGGCCGGCGGCCGCTCGACGCGGTCGCTTGGTTGTGGGAGGGGCGAGGTTGATCTTGATCATGCGGGCTTGTCTCCCGGGCGGCGAAGGGCAAGCCCGACCGCCACCGCCAGGACGGGCCCGATCTGCTCCGGGTCCTCGTCGGCAAACTGGGCCGCGTCGTGCTCGACGGCCTGGAACGGGCGGGCGAGCTCGACCGGGACGCCCCAGGAAGAGCCGAGGAAGTCATCGAGCCCGGTCAGCTTCGCGCAACCCCCGGACAAGACGATCTTGCCGATCCGCTCTGATTCCGCCGTCGATGCGAAGTAGTCGAAGGTACGCTGGACCTCGAGAGAGAGTTCGCGCGACACGGCTTCCAGGGCGGGTACGAGGTCGTCCCAGTTGACGCCGACCTCGCGTCCTTGCTTGGCCGCCTCCGCCATCTCGGTGGAAATGTTGAGCCGCTGGGCGATGGCGTCCGTGTAGTTGTTCCCGCCGAAGGGCACGTCACGGGCGAAGATGCAGGCTCCGCCATGAATGACGTTGGTCTTCATGACGCTGGCCCCGATGTCGATGAGCGCGACCGCGTCGGCCCCGTCGCCCGGGCTGCTCAGCTCGAACTGGTTCTGGACCGCGAACGCGTCCAGATCCACCACCACCGCGTCCAGGCCGGCGGCCTCGACGGCGGCTACGTACTCGAGAACCTTGACCTTCTTGGTGGCCACCAGAACGACGGACATGGAGTTCGCGGACTGGCTGACCACCTGATAGTCCAGGAAAACGTCGTCGATGGCGAATGGGATATGATGCTCCGCCTCGAGCTGGATCGCGTCCCCCAGCTCCTTCGCGGTCACCTTGGGGAGCGGGACTCGCTTGACGATCGCCTCGCGGCCGGAGACGGAGATGACCGCGCTGGTGCTGGTGATCCCTGCCTTCTCAACGCATTCCCTGATCGCGTCGGTGACGACCTGGGGCTCCCTGATCGTCCCTTCGGCGATGACGTCGCGCGGGAGCGCGACGGTGGCGAAGGATTTGAGCGCGAGGCCACCCTTGCTCTGGGCGAGCTCAACGACCTTGATTGCGCTCGTGCCGATGTCGAGCCCGAACGTCGTGGGCTTCCTGCCTAGTCCAAACAGCGCCATATTCGGCTCCCGGCCTTCTCCTGACTCTGACTCCACTTCCCGAGGAAGCGAATCAGCTGTCAGCCCGGTGCATTGTGGAAGGAAACGCTTATCGTGGTGACAGTTTATAACGGCGGGTCATTTTTACTGTCAACACTTCTTGCGCTAGATCGTGAGCTTCCGCGTTTCACCGACCCCGACCTGTGGGGTCTCTGAGCATGCTGCAAGCCCGGCCCGACCGTGCTCTCATCCAGCCCCATGCCCCGGGACCGCCTACCCCGCGGCTTCCCGGTAGCTGCCGGGCTTCACCAGCCACCGCTGAGGGATCGTGCCTCCGCCGGTACGGCCCGTTTCGCAACTCCAGGTCAGCGCGGCCCCGGCCACGGGGCGTGCGTCGATCAGGCTGGGCGTCGAGCTGCGGACGTGCCCGGCCATGGCGGCGCCCACGAGCCGGGCGGCACCCGTCTGGATGAGCCGGTCCGCTGCGTAGACCAGGCCCTGGACTGCAATGGTGCCACCGAGGGAGAGGCTGCCGTTCACGATCACCCAACCCCGGAACGCTCCGCCGGGGGCGAGCGGTGCGCCGTCGCCGATGCTGACCCTGGCGAGATCGCCCTCCGGCGTCACTTCGCTGATAGGCTGCCCGCTCACCGTGTCGACGAAGATCAGCCCGTCGGGGATGCGTCGGGCCGCATCGAAGGTCACCGTGCCCTGATAGTAGGTGCCCCGGGCCCGAGCGACCGCCTTCAGGGCCTGCAGCTCAGCCGCGGTGAAGGCGAGCTCGTCGAAGAGGGCGGGGGCCTGCTGCTGCTGAATGTCGGCGGTCTCATTGGGCATCCCTGTGTCGCCTGTCCGTCCCTGGATCTGAGCCCCGGCGCCGATGGCAGTCGCGCCGACCGACCAGGTTCCTGCCCGGTCGCCGCAGCTACCGTCCGCGCGAGCGTCCACCGTGACCCCAGCCCCGACCTCCAGGCCACCCCGCACGGCGATACCTGCGGGCGAGGTCGGGAAGCGGAGGCGGATGGCAGTCGCGCTGATCTCCTGCCGGGCGCGGCCGAGAGGGCCGGAATCGCCGGGTACGAGCCCGACGGCGGCCACCTGCCTCTGGCGATCGCCCTCGCCGGTGACCGTCACCCGGAAGCCGCCGAGCGGCGTGCCGAGCTCGGTCGCCACGCCGATTAGCTCACTGCCGTCGTAAGGCGCCACGGCGGGCGCGGACCACGGGATGCCGTTGGGTGAGTCGGGCATGCTCAGGGCCCAGAGCGCCCGCTCCAGGCCCGCCTCGGCGAGTGCCTGGGCCTGCACGATCATGACGTGGTTGCCCGCGACGAGCGGCTCCTGGCCCGTGAGCAGCGAGAGACCGACGAGCACGGCCGAGAGCACCAGCAGACTCAACATCGCCAGAGGAAGGACGGCACCCCGCTGGTCCCGCATCGGGGCTCGTACCAGAGGGGAGGGATTCACCGCAGCCCGATGTAGGTGGTCAGGACGACCGCGCCTCGATGAGCCGAGGCCGACCCCTGGCCGCGGGCGGCCGGGTAGGTCACCGTGACCGTGACCTGGCGGATGCCGGGGGTCTCGATTCCCGAGCACCCGGGAGCCAGCCCGCAATCCCGGACACGGACCACTCGGTCGTAGGCCGAATGGGGTGGAGCCAGAGACGCCTCGTCCGCGGAGGACATGAGGCCGACCCCGGAGCCTACCGCCTGCCGGATCTGCTCGAGCCGATGGGCGGCGAGAAACGCCGCTCCCGATCGGTGTCCGCCCTCGTGAACACTGGAGGCGGCGAATGGGAGCAGCGCGATCAGGGCGACCAGGCCGATGGAGAGCACGGTGAGCGCGAGGAGAACCTCCGCGAGCGTCAATCCTTGCTCCTCCGCAAGGAGCGACCGCACGCGCGCTGACCTAGGGGATGGTGATACGGCCGGAGGGAGCGACGGTGACGGTCAAGGTCCGTCCGCTGGCCGTGTCGGTCACGGTGTACGTCCCGCCCGGAGAGGCGTTCCCGAGCTGCCCGAAGATCGGACTGACGGTCGACAGGCTGATACCATCCGGAAGCCGGACGCTGCCGGACGCGTTGACGAGACCGGCGACAGTGATGAGGGCTCCGGAGCAATTGGTCGTCCTGAACTGCATCGTGCTCGTCGTGTTGGTCACGCACACCGGCCCATTCGTCTTGATCGCCAGCTGCCGGCCTTCGTTGAGATAGGCGCTTACGGTCTGCGCGCCCGCCCGGACCCGAGCACTCTGGTAGTAGCTCAGAAAGGACGGCATGGCCAACGTGGTCACGATCAGGATCATGCCGACTGTGATGATCAGCTCGATGAGCGAGTAACCGGCTTGGGAAGACCGCCGTGCCGGCGCGCGCGAGGCAGAATGTCGAAGCATGGCACCCGATCTTCTAGCAAGAAGAGGACCAAGGCCTGGCCCGTTGAGACCTGGGCCTACGTACTCCCGGTTCGCCCGGCGGGGGCCATGGCTGGGCGGCATTTCTGTGATTCAGTCCTGTAAATCAAATACTTCGAGATCACGACGCCTATGGGCGCGAGGCGCGGGCCCTGCAAGCAAAGAGA
>Ga0209640_10003360_pt1 | contig 13993 bp, 15 predicted proteins | sample RifCSP10_1_FD_184018 | JGI IMG/M metagenome (GOLD analysis project Ga0209640, IMG submission 184018) | Soil microbial communities from Rifle, Colorado - Rifle CSP2_sed 10_1 (SPAdes) (version 2) | ecosystem: Environmental > Terrestrial > Deep subsurface > Rock core/Sediment | place: Rifle...
CGATTCTCTATTACCGCCAGCAGATCCAGTGGCTCGGCGGCATGGGCATCATCGTGCTCGCAGTCGCGCTGCTACCGGTACTCGGGATCGGTGGCATGTCGCTGTACAAGGCCGAAACGCCGGGCCCATTCAAGGACCAGAAGCTGACGCCGCGCATCACCCAGACCGCCAAGGTGCTGTGGACCGTCTACGCGACGCTGACGGGTCTCTGCGCGCTCGGCTACTGGCTGGCCGGCATGAGCCTTTTCGACGCCATCGGGCACGCGTTCAGCACGCTCGCCACCGGCGGCTTCTCCCCGCACGATGCGAGCTTCGCGCACTTTGACAGTGCTGCGGTCGACGCGGTCGCGACCGTGTTCATGTTCCTGGGCGGCACCAGTTTCGCGCTGCATTTCATGGCACTGCGCGGCCGTGACCCACGGACCTATTTGCGCGACACCGAGTTCAAGGCCTACTTCTGGCTGATCGCCGCGCTCGTCGGCGGCGCAACCATCTACCTCTGGCTGATGGGGGAATTCGCCACGCTGCCGCTCGCGCTGCGCCATGCGAGCTTTCAGGTTGTCTCGATTCAAACCAGCACGGGATTCCTCACGACCGGCTTCGCGCACTGGCCGGGCGCTCTTCCGGCGCTCATGATGCTGCTGACCGTCATCTGCGCCTGCGCCGGCTCGACGAGCGGCGGCATGAAGGTCATCCGCTGGCTGATCGTCTTCCGCCAGGGCGTCGCGGAACTCAAGCGCCTGGTGCATCCGAGCGCGGAGATTCCCGTCAAGCTCGCCGGCCGCCCGGTGCCGCCGCGCATCATCGGCGCGATCGCCGGGTTCTTTGCGATGTACTTCATCGTGTTCGCGACGCTGATGTTCCTGCTGATGATGTTCGGTCTGGACCAGGTGACCGCCTGGTCGGCGATCGCGACCTGCCTCAACAACGTGGGGCCGGGGCTGGGTGAGGTGGCCGCGAATTTCCGTGACATTCCCGACTCGGCCAAGTGGGTCAGCGCCATCGCGATGCTGGTCGGCCGCGTCGAGATCTTCACTTTCGTGCTGCTGCTGACGCCCGCCTTCTGGAAGAAATAGCGTGGCACTGCGCGAAAACCTCCAGCTGATGCTCGAGCGCGGCCAGGATTCGCCGCTGCTGAGGTTTGCGCTCGGCCAGGAATGCCTGAAGGCCGGCGACCTGGTCGCCGCGATCGACCACCTGCGCCAGGCCGTGGACCAGAACCCCCGTTACTCGGCCGCCTGGAAGGCGCTCGGCGAGGCGCATGCGCGCGCCGGCTCGCCCGAGCGCGCGGCCGATGTCTACGAGCGCGGGATCGCCGCAGCACGTTCGGCCGGAGACATCCAGGCCGCAAAGGAAATGGGCGTGTTCCTGAATCGCCTGCGCAAGGGAAAAAAGGCAGCAACGTGAACGCGGCGCCGGAGCGCCTCGCGTCCCTGCTCGATGCGATTGCCGAGCGCACCGGCCGCCTGGTGTCCTGGCTGACGCTCGGGATGGTTCTCGCCACCGTCACGGTCGTCATGATGCGCTATGCCGCGGGCGTGGGCCTGGTATGGATGCAGGAATCCGTCAACTGGATGCACTCGCTGGTGTTCCTGCTGGGCGCGGCCTACACGCTGAAGGCCGACGAGCACGTTCGCGTCGACATTCTCTATCGCGGGATGAGCGAACGCCGGAAGGCCATCGTCGACCTGGCCGGCACGATCCTGTTCCTGCTGCCGCTGTGCGCGTTCCTGCTGGTCGAGAGCTGGCAGTACGTTGCGACCGCGTGGCGGATCGCGGAACGCTCCCGCGAGGCCGGCGGGCTGCCGATGCTTTACCTGCTGAAGACCGTCATACCCGTGATGGCCGTACTGCTGGCGCTGCAGGGCGTATCGATGGCGTTGCGCGCGTGCTTGCGGCTGCGGGGCGGGGGCTGACGATGGAATGGCTCTCGCTGGTCCTGTTCGCGCTGATCATTGCGGCGCTGCTCGCCGGTTACCCGGTGGCGTTCACGCTGGCGGGCGTCTCGCTCGGCTTCGCCGTGGCGTGCAGCCTGTTTGGCGCATTCGACATGGCTTTCCTCGAGGCCTTGCCGAGCCGGCTGTTCGGCGCGATGCAGAACCAGACGCTGGTGGCGGTGCCGCTCTTCATCTTCATGGGCCTGGTGCTCGAGCGCGCCCGCATCGCCGAGAACCTGCTGGAGTCGCTGGGGCAGGTCTTCGGGCACGGTCGCGGCGGCATCGCGATCGCCGTCGTCGTGGTCGGCGCCCTGCTCGCCGCCAGCACCGGCATCGTCGGCGCCACCGTGGTGACGATGGGGCTGTTGTCGCTGCCGGCGATGTTGAAAAGCGGCTACGACCCGCGCATCGCGAGCGGCACGATCTGCGCATCCGGAACGCTCGGCCAGATCATCCCGCCTTCCATCGTGCTGGTGCTGCTGGGCGACGTGCTGTCATCCGCCTACCAGCAGGCGCAGCTCCGGGCCGGGAATTTCACGCCGCAGAGCGTCTCGGTGGGCGACCTGTTTGCGGGCGCGCTGTTGCCGGGGCTCGTACTGGTCGTCCTGTACGTCATCTACCTGTTGTGCGTCGCCTGGTTGCAGCCGCATCGCATGCCGCCGCCGCCGGATACCGGGCCCGTCGCCGGTCACGCCGGCTGGCGCGTGGTGAAGGCGCTGGTCGCGCCGCTCGCGCTGATCGTCGCGGTCCTCGGTTCCATCATCGGGGGGCTGGCGACGCCCACCGAGGCGGCCGCCGTGGGTGCTGCCGGCGCCCTGCTGCTGGCGCTGCTGCGCCGCTCGCTCGGACTCGCGCGCCTGCGGGACATCATGCGGGGCGCGGTGCGGCTCACGTCGATGGTATTCATCATATTGTTGGGCGCCTCAGTGTTCTCGCTGGTGTTCCGCGGTTTCGGCGGCGACCTGTTGATACACGACCTGCTGTCGTCGCTGCCCGGGGGACCGGCGGGCGCGCTGATCGCCGTGATGCTCGCGATGTTCCTGCTCGGCTTCATCGTCGACTTCATCGAGATCACCTACATCGTCGTACCCGTGGTCGCGCCGGTGCTGCTCGCGATGGGAATGGATCCGGTCTGGCTCGGCGTGATGATCGCGATCAACCTGCAGACGTCGTTCCTGACGCCGCCGTTCGGTTTTGCGCTCTTCTACCTGCGCGGCGTCGCGCCGCCCGCGGTGCGTACCGCCGACATCTACCGCGGCGCCGTGCCTTTCATCGTGCTGCAGATCGCGATGCTGGTCGTGCTGTGGTTCTGGCCGCGGCTCGTGACCTGGCTGCCGGGCCTGATCTACGGCTGACGCCGCGTGCGGTCAGGCGCGCGAATTCAGCATGGCGCGCTCGGCGATGTCGATATAGGGCGTCATCGTCTGCCGGAACGCCTGCAGCGAATCCAGCACGCGCCTGAACATCGGGTCCGCGCGCGCCGTTTCCTCGAGAACTTCCACCGACAGGCGCTGCAGTTCCCGCATGACGTCGTCGGGATAGCGGCGGACCTGGACGCCGTGATCCTTCACCAGCGACTGCAGGGCCCCGGCATTCCGCGCGGTGAATTCCGCCGCCATCCGGTCGTTGGTCGCCGAGGCGCAGGTCAGGACGATTTCGCGCAGGTCTTCCGGCAGCGACTCGAAGGCCGCTTTGTTGATGATCATCTCGAGCGTCGAGCCCGGCTCCTGCCAGCCCGGGTAGTAATAGTACTTCGCGGCCTTGTACAGGCCGAAAGCCAGGTCGTTGTACGGGCCGATCCACTCGGCCGCGTCGATCGCGCCGCTCTGCAGCGACGTGAAAATCTCGGAACCCGGCATCGTCACCGGCGTGCCCCCCGCGCGCGCGATGATTTCGCCGCCGAGCGCCGGGATGCGCATCTTGAGGCCCTTGATGTCCGCCATCGAGCGGATTTCCTTGCGGAACCAGCCGCCCATCTGCGTGCCGCTGCTGCCGCAGGGCGCCGGCAGGAGGCCGAACGGCGCGTACGCTTCTTTCCAGAGATCCCAGCCGCCGCCGTAATAAAGCCAGGCGTTCATTTCCTGCGCGATCAGTCCGAAAGGAACCGACGCGAAGAACGACGCGGCCGGCACCTTGCCCTTCCAGTAGTAGGCGGCGCCATGTCCCATCTCCGCGGTGCCGCTCGAAACTGCATCGAAAATCTCGAACGCCGGCACCAGTTCGCCGTCGCCATAGATCCGGATCTTCAGCCGCCCGGCGCTGCAGGCATCCACGCGCCGCGCGAAGTCAATGGCGCCCGTGCCGAGGGCGGGAAAGTTCGCCGGCCAGGTGGTCACGAGGCGCCATTCGAACGTGCGGGCATCCGCCGCGGATCGCGGCTGCCCGGCGTTGCGGCTGCACGCAGCAACCGCCGCGGCCGCGGCGCCGGTACCCAGGCCCCTGATCACGTCGCGTCTTTTCATCGTTCTGCTCCCGGCAAGGGGCGCTACAGATACCACAGTGGCGGCGGCGCGCCTACGCCGGACCCGGCTGCGCAGGGCGATTCCGGCTGTGTTTCAATTGAACGCCATGTATGAAGCCAGGCACCAGCCGCCGCTGAGCCGTGCCCGATTCCTGCGGCGCCTGCTCGGTCACGCCGCCGTCGTCATCGGGCTGATCGGCCTGTCGCTGGCACTCGGCATGTGCGGTTACATCGTCTTCGAGCGCCTTTCCTGGACCGATGCATTCCTGAATGCCGCGATGCTGCTCGGCGGCATGGGGCCGGTGCACATTCCGCAAACCGAGGCCGGCAAGCTGTTTGCGGGCTGTTATGCGCTTTTTGCCGGACTGGCATTCATCGCCGCCGCCGCATTGCTCGTCTCGCCGGTGCTCCACCGTATCCTGCACCGCTTCCACTGGGACGAGTCGAATCGTCCCGGCCGTTGACGCTTGAACGCCGCGATATCAGGCAGGAATTCCCGTGCCTTGCCGCCGGGCATCTGGGCGCTCGGCCTGGTCTCGATGTTCATGGACGTTTCATCCGAGCTGGTCCACAGCCTGCTGCCGGTGTTCATGGTCACCGTGCTCGGGGCATCGATGGTCACCGTCGGTGCGATCGAGGGCATCGCCGAGGCGACCGCCGCTTTCACCAAGGTCTTCTCCGGGGCGATCAGCGATCATTTCGGCAGGCGCAAGCGGCTCGTGGTCCTCGGCTACGCCCTCGGCGCCGTCGCAAAGCCGCTGTTTCCGCTGGCGCCGACGCTCGGCTGGGTGTTCGCGGGCCGTTTCCTCGACCGCATCGGCAAAGGCATTCGCGGCGCACCCCGCGATGCGTTGATTGCCGATATCACGCCGCTGGAGCAGCGGGGGTTGGCCTACGGACTGCGCCAGTCGCTGGATTCCGTCGGCGCCTTCATCGGCCCGATGCTCGCGATGCTTTTCATGGCGTTGTTCGCCAACGACATCCAGGCCGCGCTGTGGATTGCCGTCGTGCCGGCCCTGGTCGCCGTCGCGATCCTGGTCGGCGCAGTCCATGAGCCCGATCGGGTCAGGCCCGGCGCCGGATCGCGTGCGCCGCTGCGCTGGGCTGCCGTCGCGCGGCTGCCGCGCCGCTACTGGCTGATCACCGCGCTGGGTGCGCTCCTGACGCTCGCCAGGTTCAGCGAGGCTTTCCTGGTGCTGCGCGCCCAGGACGTCGGCATCGCGCTCCGGTACGTGCCGGCGGTCATGGTCGTCATGAGCGCCGTCTTCGCAGTGGCAGCCTACCCGGCCGGCGCAATGGCTGACCGCTTCAGCCGGAAGAAGCTGCTCGTCGCCGGATTGTTCGTGCTCATCGTCGCGGATATCGTCCTGGCCCTGGCCGATTCACCGCTGCTCGCGCTGCTCGGAGCGGCGCTGTGGGGGCTTCACATGGCGCTGACGCAGGGGCTGCTATCCGTGCTCGTGGCTGAAGCGGCGCCCGCGGAACTGCGCGGCACGGCGTTCGGTCTCTTCAATCTTTTCGGCGGCGGCGCACTGCTGCTCGCAAGCGTCATCGCGGGATCGTTGTGGGCGGCGTTGGGCCCGCCGGCAACATTCCTCGCGGGAGCGCTTTTCGCCGGCGTGGCCACCATCGGGCTGCTCGCCTTTCGGACCGCACCGGGGATTGCGCGACCATGATCGGCCTGCTGCAGCGCGTGACCGGCGCATCCATCGAGGTCGATGGCCGCGAGATCGCGCGCATCGGCGCGGGACTGCTGGTACTCGCCGCGGTCGAGCGCGGCGACGACGAGGCGACCGCCGAGCGCCTGCTCGACCGGATTCTGAACTACCGCGTCTTCGACGATGCCGCGGGACGCATGAACCTGTCGGTGACCGATGCGGGCGGCGCCATCCTGCTGGTGCCGCAGTTCACGCTCGCGGCGGACACCGGCAAGGGCCTGCGTCCCGGATTCAGCCGGGCAGCCGAGCCTGCGGAGGCCGGACGACTTTTCGGGCACCTGGCGCGCCGGGCGCGGGAACGCCTTCCCGGCGCGCAATCAGGGCAATTCGGCGCCCATATGCGGGTTTCCCTCGTGAACGACGGGCCCGTCACATTCTGGTTACGCGTCCCGGGCCCGCACGAAGCCCGGGGGGCGATTGGCGTATCATGATCCATTACCGCCAGGTGCGCGGGCCGGAGTCATCGACATGGGCATTGGTTTTCGCGAACTGCTGATCATCCTTGCGATTGCGCTGCTGATCTTCGGGGCGAAGAAGTTGCGGAACATCGGCTCGGATCTCGGCGCCGCGGTGCGCGGCTTCAAGAAGTCCATGAACGACGGCGACACCGATGAGTCCGGCAAGAAGCTCGCGCAGGACGAGCGCCCGGATGCCGATTTCAGCGCGGGCAAACGCGACCGCGACAGTTCCGATACGACGAAGCAAGCGTAAAGGAACCTCGGATCGGATCGTACATGGGCGCGGCCGTGTGCGATCTTCATCCCTGGCAAGAAGCGAGGAGCGATGTGTATCGCGATACATGAGCGACGAGCGACGCCGCCAGGGATGGAGATCGCCCGGCCCCTGCGGGTTACGTGCGGGCAACGGCGCGCCGTCGTTGCTCGCCTCGTCCATAGACCCAGCTATGGGACGTCGGCTCGCGCCTGGGCGCGCCGTTGTGCGCGCGTAACGCGCCTCATGCACGATCCGATCCGAGGTTCCTGACCGATGTTCGAGGTCGGTTTCACCGAGATCATCCTGATCCTCGGCATCGCGCTGTTGGTGCTGGGTCCGGAGAAATTGCCGAAGCTCGCGAACCAGGTCGGACGCTGGGCCGGCCGCGCGCGCGCCATGGCGCGCCAGTTGCGGCAGCAGCTCGACGAGGAAGTCACGATCATCCCGAAGTCCGATTTCGACATCAAAGCCGACCTCGATCCCGCCGCGCGCCGGCCGCCTGCAACGCCCGCGGCACCCGGCACGCCTGCTGAGAAGTCCGACACGACTCCGCCGGCCTCATGAGCGCACCGGACCCCGACAGCGAGAAGCTCCCCGAGAGCACGCTGCTCTCGCACCTGCTGGAACTGCGGGACCGCCTGCTGCGCGCGCTCGTCGCCACACTCGTGATCGCGCTGCCCTGCCTTTACTTTGCCAACGACATCTTCACGTGGCTCTCCGCCCCGTTGCGCAGCCGGTTGCCGGAAGGCGCGACGCTGATCGCGACTTCGGTCGTGGCGCCGTTCATGACGCCGTTCAAGCTCGCGCTGCTCGCGGCGATTTTCTTTGCGATGCCGGTGATCCTCTACCAGGTCTGGGCCTTCGTGGCGCCCGGACTATACCGGCACGAGCGGCGCTTCGCGCTGCCGCTCTTCGTCTCGAGCGTCGTGCTGTTCTACGCGGGCGCGGCGTTTGCGTACTTCGTCGTGTTTCCCGTGGTTTTCCAGTTCTTCGTGATGACGACGCCCGCGGGCGTCTCGATGATGACCGACATGACGCAATACATGGATTTCGCGGTGCTGCTGTTCTTCGCCTTCGGCCTCGCTTTCGAGATTCCCGTGGCGACCGTGCTGCTGGTTCGCACCGGGCTCGTGAAGCGCGAGGCACTCTCGAAGAACCGCGGCTACGTGCTGCTCGGCATCTTCATCGTCGCGGCGTTCTTGACGCCGCCGGACCCGGTGTCGCAGACGATGATGGCGCTGCCGATGTACGCGCTCTATGAAGTCGGGCTGCTCCTGTCGCGCGCGCTGGTGCGCGGGGAACCGCCCGATCCGCAAGGCGACCCGGCTTGATGTTGCACCGCAACATGGCGGAGACTCGCCGGACTCTGGAGTAAAGCCGAATGACCGCCGACGTCCGAATTCCGCCGGGAACCCTCCTCGGCCATCCCCGGGGCCTGTTCCTGCTGTTCGTCACGGAGATGTGGGAACGCTTCAGCTACTACGGCATGCGGGCCTTGCTCGTGCTGTATGCGGTCGCGGCGACGCATGCGGCGAACCCGGGCCTCGGCTGGGCGGAGCCGCAGGCGCTCAAGCTCTACGCCTGGTACACGGGCCTCACCTATTTCACGCCGCTGTTCGGCGGCTGGCTGGCGGACAACTACATCGGCCAGCGCAAGGCAGTGATCATCGGCGGCATTCTGATGGCGCTCGGCCAGTTCTCGCTGGCGGCGCCGCTCGACACGCTCGGCATGAGCGGCGCCTGGAGCGCCTCCTTGCTCGGCATCGGGTTTCCCGAGACACCGACGAGTTTCTACGTCGGCCTGCTGCTGCTGATCCTCGGCAACGGATTCTTCAAGCCGAACATTTCGACGATGGTCGGCGACCTGTACCCGCAGGGCGATGCGCGCCGGGACGGCGCATTCACGATCTTCTACATGGGCATCAACACCGGCGCATTCCTCGCGCCGTTGGTCTGCTCGACGCTCGGCGAAGACCCGGACTACGGCTGGCGCGTCGGGTTCCTGGCGGCCGGCATCGGCATGTCGCTGTCGGTGATCATTCAGCTCGCCTTCGCGACCCGCTTCATCGGCAACGTCGGCGTCGAGCCCGCCGCCAAGCGCTCGCTGGCGATGGCCGGCGGCACGAAACACCCGCTGACCGCCGTCGAGAAGGACCGGCTGCGCGTGATCTTCGTGATCTTCACCTTCGTCGTCATTTTCTGGGCGACGTTCGAGCAGGCGGGCGGCCTGCTGAACCTGTTCGCCGACAAGTACACCGATCGCTCGGTCGGCAGCTTTACCGTGCCGACCGGCTGGTTCCAGTCGCTGAACCCGCTCTTCATCGTGCTGCTCGGCATCCCGTTCTCGATGCTGTGGAGCCGGCTCGGCGAGCGCGACAGGAATCCGGCGACACCGGTCAAGATGTACCTCGGCCTGGCCCAGGTCGCGCTCGGCTTCATCTTCCTGGTCATCGCCGTGTTCGAGATGCAGCGCACCGCGGACATGAAGTCCGGGATGATCTGGCTGGTGCTGGGCTATCTGTTCCACACCACCGGTGAACTCTGCATCAGCCCCGTCGGTCTATCGATGGTCACCAAGCTGGCGCCGCTGCGCCTCGGGTCGCTGATGATGGGCGTCTGGTTCATGATCAACTTTGTCGCCAACACGCTCGCCGGCTACATCGGCGCGTTCACTGAGACCATGGGCGAGTACCCGTGGATGATTTCGCTCGCGGCCGACGTCAGCGTGCGGGCGGAGCATGCTGGGCTTCTCGGCATCTTCGGCGGATTGGCGGTCGTTCTGATCTCATTCAGCCTGCTGCTCTGGGCCATCTCGGGCCGCATCGTGCAGTGGATGCACGGGGCGGAAGGCAATCGCAAGTAAGGCCGCGCGCGCGGCCGACAGACACAAGGAATCCCGCATGAGTTCGGCCGATTCGGCACGGCAGCTGACTGTCCGCGCGATTATTCTTTCGCTGGTCCTGACGGTGCTGCTCGCGGCCGCGAATGCGTACCTCGGGCTCTTCGCCGGGCTCACGGTCGCAACAGCGATTCCCGCGGCCGTGGTATCGATGGGCGTGCTGCGCCTGCTCGGCCGCTCGAGCATCCTCGAAAACAACATCGTCGCGACCGGCGCCTCGGCTGGCTCGTCGATCGCCGCCGGTACGATCTTCACGATCCCGGCGCTCGTGATCATGGGCCACTGGCAGACGTTCGATTACTGGTGGGTGCTCGCGATCGCCGGCCTCGGCGGTCTGCTCGGCGTGCTGTTCTCCGTGCCGCTGCGCCGCACGCTGATCCTCGACCAGAAGCTGCAGTTCCCCGAGGGCGTCGCGACCGCGGAAGTGCTGAAGGTCGGCCAGGACCCGGGCCGCGGCCTGAAGGCGCTGTCGCTCGCGGCCGCCACCGGCGCGCTGTTCAAGCTCGCGCTCTCCGGCCTGAAGCTGTCGCCGGAATCTTTCGTCGTCGCGCGCTATTTCGGCGAGCGCACGATCGGCTTCTTCGGCATCAATCTCTCGCCCGCGCTGCTCGGCGTCGGCTTCATCGTCGGTTTCAACATCGGCGCGCTGATGCTGTCGGGCGGCGCGTTGTCGTGGTGGGTCTTCATTCCGTTTTACAACACGTTCCTGCAGGACCACGATCCGGTGCTCACCGCGGAACTGGTCGGGCTCGAGGCCGACGCCGCGGCCAACCTGATCTGGAGCCGGCAGATCCGGTACATCGGCGTCGGCGCGATGCTGGTCGGCGGCCTGTGGTCCCTGTGGTCGTTGCGCAAGTCTCTGCTGTCCGGTGTGAAGACCGGCCTCGCGCTGCGCGGCGCCAGCATGAGCGGCGTGCCCGACACCGAGCGCGACCTGCCGATGACGATGATCATGTCGGGCATCGTGCTGTTCGTGCTGCCGCTGTTTGCGCTCTACTACGTGGTCGTGGACTCGCTCGGCATCGCCTTCACGATGGCCGTGATCATGGTGGTCGCCGGCTTCGTGTTCTCCTCCGTCAGCGGCTACATGGCCGGCCTGGTCGGCTCCTCGAACAATCCGGTGTCCGGCATCACGATCTCGACGATTCTCTTCGCCTCGCTGATCCTGCTGGCGATCATGGGCGCGGGCTCGACGGTCGGCCCGGTCGCCGCGATCATGATCGGCGCGGTGATCTGCAATTCCGCCGCGGTCGCCGGCGACAATCTCCAGGACCTGAAGGCGGGCCAGTTGGTCGGCGCCACGCCCTGGCGCCAGCAGGTGATGCTCGGCATCGGCGCGCTCGCGAGCGCGGCCGTGATGGCGCCGGTGCTCAATCTGCTGCTCGAGGCCTATGGCATCGGCACGCCGGCGCGCGTCGGCGTCAATGCGCTCGCGGCGCCGCAGGCCACGCTGATGGCCTCGGTCGCGAGCGGCATCTTCGGCGGCGGCCTGCCCTGGAACATGGTCGCGACTGGCGCCGTGGTCGGCGCCATCGTGATCACGCTCGACGAGTGGCTCAAGCGCACGGGGAAGAGCTGGCGCGCGCCGGTGCTTGCGGTCGCGGTCGGCATCTACCTGCCGCTCGAGCTGTCCACGCCGATCTTCGCCGGCGGCCTGATTGCGGAACTCGCGACGCGCTGGCACCGCCGCCGGAACCCGGCGGGCGATCCGGAAAAGCTCAAGCAGATGGGCCTGCTGTTCTCCGCGGGTCTGATCGCGGGCGAAGCGATCGTCGGCGTGCTGATGGCGATCCCGATCGTCATCACCAAGGATGCCAATGTGCTCGCAGTGGCCGAATCGCTGCAGCCCGGGCAGTGGGCCGGCATTCTGGCGCTCGCCGCCGTCGGCTGGTGGATGCACCGGGTCGCGACCCAGCAGGCGCGCACGTAAAAGGGGACGCAAGAGGGGACGCACCCCTTTACGCTACGCTGGCGGTGAATGAGCGAATCGCAGGCACTGCGGGCCCGGATCATGATCGCGCTCGCGATCGTGTACCTGCTCTGGGGCTCCAGCTACCTCGCAACCAAGGTGATGGTCACGGACGAGCCGCCGCTCGTTGCGGCGGGCCTGCGCTTCTCGACCGCCGGGATCCTGCTGCTGGCGTTTGCCTGGTGGCATGCCGGCCCGCCCGTCATCACGCGCGTCGAACTGCGCCACCTGCTCGTGATGGCCTGGCTTTCGGTCGCCTTCAGCAACGCCTGCAACGTGATCGCCATGCAATACGTGCAGTCGAATACGTCGGCACTGCTGAATGCGACTCCTTCGCTGTGGATCGCCTGGCTCGGTTCGCTTGGACGGCGCGGCAGCCGGCTCACGCGCACGATGCGCGTCGGCCTCCTGATCGGGCTGGCGGGGGTCCTGCTGGTGCTGTCGCCTGGGGACGGATGGCATTTCCGGAACCTCGGCTGGCAGCTCTTGATCCTGCTCGCCTGCCTCAGCTGGTCGCTCGGCACGATCTACTACCGCCATTCCGGCGCGGCCAACCCGCCGCTGATGTTCACGGCCCTGCAGATGCTTGCTGGCGGCTGCGGCCTGCTGGTCGCCGCGTGGATCTCCGGGGAGTCCTTCGACCTCCACTGGACGCCGCGCGGGTTCGCGGCGTTCGCCTGGCTGACGGTGATGAGCTCCTGCCTCGCCTACTCGGCGTATTCCTGGCTCGCGGTCAACACGACACCGGCGGTGACCGGATCCTACGGCTATGTGAATCCCGCGGTCGCCGCGCTGCTGGGGTGGCTCGTGCTGGATGAACAGCTGTCGTGGATCCAGGTCGGCGGTATGATCGTGATCCTGGTCGGCACGGCGTTGGTGACCGGCTACTGGCGGCCGCTGCCGCAGCGGGCCAGTCCACGATGAAGAAGCTTTTGCTGCCGCTCGCCGTCCTGGCTGCCGTTTACCTCTGGCAGCACGCCAGCGACGACCGCTCGAGAGTCGCCGGGCAGCCGGGCCGCGAGGTGGCGGCGCTGCAGCAGGAGGCGTTTGCCGCCGGGTTCGACGACCGGCACACGGGGTCGCAGGTCACGGGCGACGGCGTCGTGATCCGGATCCTGGCCGACGATCATGACGGCAGCCGGCACCAGCGTTTCATCCTGCGGCTCGCTTCCGGGCAGACGCTGCTGGTCGCGCACAACATCGACCTGGCGCCGCGTATCGAGTCCCTGCGCGAGGGCGACACGGTGTCGTTCAACGGCGTGTACGAATGGAACGACAGGGGCGGCCTCATGCACTGGACCCATCACGACCCGCAGGGTCAGCACCTGCCCGGCTGGTTGAGACACAATGGGCGCACCTACGAATAGCGCCGTCATTCACGCCAGGTGCGACAATGCCCGCCTACGTCACCGTTGATTCATTCACGAATCCCCTCGACGCCCATATCGCCAAGGGATTGCTCGAGAGCGAGGGCGTGCCCGCCATACTCCACTCCGAGCACCACGTGTGGTCCAGCTGGCCCTACTCCTTTGCGCTGGGCGGCGTGGGGCTCCAGGTTCCGGAGGCATTCGCCGAGCGCGCCCGGGACCTGCTCGCCCGGCAGCGCGGCGGCGAGTTCGAGCAGGCGCTGGAGGAACAGCAGGACGTGGCGGAAGACCGCTGCGGCTGCTGCGGTTCGACCGACCTGCGTTACATCCGTTCGCCCTGGCTGGTGCTGCTGCTGGTCGCGACGCTGGGGCTGAGCGGTGTAATCTTTCCGCCGGGCATCCGGGGCAGGAAGTGCAATGCCTGCCGCGCAGTCCAGCTGAACGGATGAACGCCGCGACGGAATGCATGAAAGCCTTGCTGCCCGCCGGCCCGCGCTCGCGATGACCACCGTCTTCATCGGCTCTTCGGCGGCGGCCAAAACCCAGGCACGCGCGATCATTCGCTCGTTCACGCGGCCCGGATTGAGGTTTCTGCCGTGGTGGAATGCATTCACGGCGGGCCGCACCCTGTTGAAGGACCTGGACAGCATTCGGGGCCGGGTCGATGCGGCGCTGCTGGTGTTTTCGCCGGAATCCGCCACGCGGATCCGCAACAAGCGGCACGAGGTGCCGAACCTGAACCTGTTGTTCGAACTGGGCTATTTCTACGGGCATTTCGGCGAGGCCCGGGTCGCGATGATCAAGTACGGGGAGTTCTACCTGCCCTCCGACCTGGGCGGCTACATCCATATCGCCGGCAGCAGCAGCTTCCGGCGTGGCGCGGCCGTGCCGGTCGGCAAGCGCACCACGCGCGAATTCGAGCGCTGGG
>Ga0209640_10003361_pt1 | contig 13991 bp, 8 predicted proteins | sample RifCSP10_1_FD_184018 | JGI IMG/M metagenome (GOLD analysis project Ga0209640, IMG submission 184018) | Soil microbial communities from Rifle, Colorado - Rifle CSP2_sed 10_1 (SPAdes) (version 2) | ecosystem: Environmental > Terrestrial > Deep subsurface > Rock core/Sediment | place: Rifle...
GACGAGCGCGTTCAGCATGAACAGACAGCGCGCGACGGTCCATCCGCCGAGGTTCCCTGAGCCGGCGCTCCGCCAGGTGTGCGTCGCCAGCCTGGTGCCGGCCGTCGCCACCAGCCGCGCCACCGCTTCGATGGCGCCGGCGTCGACGCCCGACTCGCCGGCCGCGAACGCGAACGTGTATTCGCTGTACCGGCGCTCGAGGGCCCGCTCGAACGCCTCGAAGCTCGCCGAGGGGTCGCCCTCGACCGCGTCCATGTATTCGGCCCAGTTCCACCACCGCCGGACGAACTCGCGGTTGTAGAGGCGGTGCTGAATCAGGTAGTTGGCGATCGACAGCAGAATGGCCGCTTCCGAGCCCGGATAGGGCGCCAGCCAGTGATCCGCGTGCGTCACCGTGTTCGACATGCGCGTGTCAAAGACGATGACCTTGGCGCCGTTCTGCTTGGCCTCCATGATCCGCTGCGCGTGCGGGTTGAAGTAATGGCCCGACTCCAGATGGGCGCTGATCAGCAGGATGACCTGGGCGTTGGCATGATCGGGGCTCGGCCGATCGAGGCCCATCCAGTACGCGTAGCCCGCGCGCGCGCTCGACGAGCAGATGTTCGTGTGCGAGTTGTGGCCGTCGACGCCCCACGCCGCCAGCATGCGTTCCACGAAGCCGTCCTCGCCCGGACGCCCGACGTGGTACATCACGCTGTTCGGACGCTTCTCGCGCAGCGCGCGGCGGATGCGCCCGGCGATGTCGTCGAGCGCCTCGTCCCAGCTCACGCGGACCCACTTGCCTTCGCCGCGCCGGCCGGCCCGCTTCATCGGATAGAGGATCCGGTCGGGGTCGGTGACCTGGTTGAGGGTGGCCGGGCCCTTCGCGCAGTTGCGGCCGCGCGACCCGGGATGTTCGGGGTTTCCCTCGAACTTCCGGATTTCCTGCGTCTCCTGATCGATGTAGGCCAGCAGGCCGCACGCCGACTCGCAGTTGAAGCAGGTGGTCGGCACGAGCGAATACCGTCGCTCGACGCGGGTGGGCCAGGCTTTCGAGTCGAGCTCCACCCAGTTGTCCCACCGGTCTTTCGGCGGCGCCGGGATGAGGCCGCCCGGCGTCTTCGTGTCAGGCAAGCGGCACCGCCTGTCCGGCCTGCACGTAGGCGTGCTCGTAGGCGATGAGCCCGAGGAGCGGCACCGGCGCGATCAGTACGCCCAGCCACGGCGCCAGCACGCCGAGTGCCACGGCGGCGAGGCTCGCCCGGAAATAGAACCGGTACGTCCCGGACACCATTTCGTGCACCGCCAGCCGCACGTGCGCCGTGGCACCCGCGCGGAGTATTTCCGCCGCGACGAGCGCGAGGTGCACAGCCGCGGACAGCCCCACCAGCCGAAGGAGCGCCGGCACCGATTCAGGCGCAAGCCACCACGAGAGCGGCGCCAGCGCGGCCGAGCCGGCGAGCAGCGCCTGGGCGAGCAGATGCGGCGCGACGAGCGCGCCCTGCCACAGCTCGCGTCCCTTGGACTGTGCGAAGAGGTAGGCGGTGTAGGCGGCGGTGACCACCGCAAGCGGCACGCCGGCGATGGCGAGCGGCAGTTGCCACGGCTGCGAGCCGAAGATGTTGACGGCGACGTGCAGGAGCAGGACGCCCGAATACCCGGCGATCACGAATGCCCCACGCACGAGCCAGCTGCGCCACTGCGGGCGCGTGAAGATCAGGTAGAAGCGCTCGGGGTGCTCCAGGTCCGAGATGAGCAGCAGCCCTGTGAGGGCCATGAACGCGAGCGACACGATCGGCGCGATCCACGTCCAGAGCGCGTGCGCGGGACTCAGCAGGCCGAGCAGCACCAGCAGCAGCGCCACCGGGTACACGCCCGCCGCGACGCCTTTCGTCCAGGTGTAGAGGCTCACGCGCCAGTCCCACGGCGCGCGGTGCGGCACGTCATACGACAGGACGGCGGCAGCCGAGTTCCGCGGCTCGGGATGGCCGGCTACCACGGCATGAGGGCCGTGGAACTGCTGGCTCCACATGAACAGCCTCCCGGAAGGCCGTCTCGCGGCGAGCGGGTCGAGCGTGGCGGGATGCGCCCCCTTGTAATACAGCTGCGGCTGCGTCCCCTGTTCCGGCTTTCGAACCGCGCTGCCATCCTGGTGCATCACCTGCGCGGCGCGTGAGCCGGCGTCGTAGCGGTCGCCGACCAGGATGGCCTGCGTGGGGCACACCACGACACAGGCCGGCTCGAGGCCCACATCGAGGCGGTGCGCGCAGACGTTGCACTTCTCGGCGGAGTGGTCCTCAGGGTTGATGAAGATCGCGTCGTACGGACACGCCGCGATGCACGCCTTGCACCCGATGCAGATCGTCTTGGCGAAGTCGACGATGCCGTCGCGGCGCTGGAACATGGCGGCGGTGGGGCAGGCGGCGACGCAGGGCGGATTCGCGCACTGATTGCAGCGCGTCACCTGGAACGCGCGGCGCGCCTGCGGATACCGTCCCACGTCCACCGACTTGACGTAGGTCCGGTTGACCGACAGCGGCACCTGGTTCTCCGACTTGCACGCGGTGCTGCAGGCGTGGCAGCCGATGCAGCGCGTCTGGTCGATGACTTTGATCCAGCTGGGCTCGCGGGTGATGGGTGCGACGGCGGAGACGTTCATGCAGCTGTGGGAGATGCGCGTGGGGCGCACCGACCCGGTCGGATACGCCAACGTACCGGCAGGCTGCGGCAGCGGTCAAATAAATAATGGACCGCCCGTCCATAAAGACAGCTAAATATGTGCGCATGAACTTCCACCAGCTCGAGCTTTTCTATGCCGTGGCGCAGCGCCGCAGCATGACCGGTGCCGCCTCGGAGCTCCATCTCACCCAGCCGGCCGTCAGCCTGCAGATCCGCGGGCTCGAAAAGGAATGCGGGCTGCTGCTCTTCGAGCGCGGCGGCCCGCAGCTCCGCCTGACGCAGGCCGGCGAGGCGCTCTATCGCTGCGCGGTGTCGATGCTGAACACCCGGGACGAGGCGCGGCGGCTGATGGGCGAGCTCGGAGCGGCCACCAAGGGCAAACTGGTGCTCGGCGGGAACACGACCGGCGGCATGTATCTGCTGCCGCGGGTGGTCCGCGCCTTCCGGGAGCGCTATCCGGAGACGGAGATTACGTTCCAGGTGGACGCGACCGAGCGGCTGTACGAGAGCGCGCTGCAGAACGTGCTGGACATCGCGCTCGTGGGCGGGCCGACCGTCGACAAGCGCTTCGGGGTGGAGCCGGTCTGCGTCGATCGCATCGCCCTGATCGTCTCGCCCTCGCACGCCTTCGCGCGCCGGGGCGTGGTTGCGCTGAAGGACCTCAGGACCGAACCGTGCGTGCTGCCGCAGCTGGGATCGCGAACGCGGCAGCTCGTGGAGCGCAAGCTGAAGGCCGCGGGGGTGACGCTCAACGTGGTGATGCAGCTGCCCGGCACCGAGGCGGTGAAGAAGGCGGTGGAAGCCAACCTCGGGATGGGGTTCGTGTCATCCTACGCGGTCGAGCGCGAGGTCGCGCTGGGCGACCTGACGCTCATCCAGATCGAGGGCTTCGAGATGACCCGCCACATGGAGCTCATCTATCGCAACCAGAAGTACTTCTCGCCCGTGGCCGAGCGCTTTCGCGCGTTCGTGCACGAGTACGGGCGGCACGTCGCGCCGATCGGCGGTCGCGCGCACGGTCCGCGGCCACGAGTCAAACGACCCACGTAGCTCGCATTGGGATGTCGTCCACCCGTGACGTCGTGATCGTCGGCGCCGGCCCGGTCGGACTTGCGGCCGCCCTCGCGGTGCGTGCCACGGGCCATCGGGCCACGGTGGTCGAAGCCGGCGCGGCCGACCGCGTGAGGCCCGGCAGCCGCGCGATCTTTCTGCACAAGGTGACGCTCCAGGTGCTGGAGCAGGTCCGGGCGGGCCTGGGCCAGCAGCTCGTGCGGCACGGCCTCATCTGGACCACGAAGCGCACGGTGTACCGCGGCCGCGAGGTGTACCGCCGAACGTATCCGCCGCCGCCCCCGGGCGAGCTGCCGGCCGCCACGAGCCTGCCGCAGGTGGTGACCGAGGCCGTTCTCCTTCGCGCCTGCATCGACTCCGGCGTCGACTTCATCTGGAGCACCGAGGTCACGGGCGCACGGTCCAGCAGCGAGGGCGTCACGCTCGCGACGCCGCAGGGAGCGCCCCTCACGGCACGCTACGTCATCGCCGCCGACGGATCGCGGTCGGCGGTGCGCGAATCGACAGGCCTGCACCTTGAGGGACCCCGCACCTCCAGCGCCTTCGTCATCGTCGACACCGCCGAAGACGCCGCCGATCCGCTCCCGATCGAGCGTGTCTTTCATTACGAGCACCCGCGCGTCGGATTTCGGAACGTCCTCTTCGTGCCGTTTGCGGGGCACTGGCGCGTGGATCTGCAGTGCCATCCCGGCGACGACCCGGATGCGTACAGCTCGGACGCCGGCGTGCGGGACTGGCTGGCGACGGTCATGCCGGCCAGGTACGCCGGCCGCATCACGTGGGTCTCCACCTACGTCTTTCGACAGGCCGTCGCGAACCACTTTGTCGATGCGACACGCCGGATTCTGCTCGCCGGTGAGGCGGCGCACGTGTTTGCGCCCTTTGGCGCCCGCGGCTTGAATTCGGGTGTCGCCGATGCGTATGTCGCGGCGGGCGCCATCGACGCGGCCCTGCGGGCCGGCACGCCGGCGGAGGCCGATCTGGCCATCGACGACTTCGCCGCGTCACGGCGGGCGGCCGCCGTGCGAAACCGCGCCGCCTCGTCAACGGCGCTCAGGCATCTCGATGCGGCGTCAGCGCCGAGACGAGGTCTCCGGCGCCTGGCGGCGCTCGTCGCGCCGTCGATGCCGCCCGTCGGCCGCTGGATGGATTCGGCGCCGTACGGCCCGCCGCTCGGCGAGGCCGATCGCCACGGGATGCACTATTGATCGTTCGGATCGTTCGGATCGTTCACGCTAATCGAGCGGCTCCAGCTTGACGATGGAGGCGCCGTGATTGCTGCCGACCCAGAACGTCACGGGGCTCGTCGAGTTGTCCACCCACACGCGCCGGACGTTCGTCGGGTTGGGAAGCAGGTATTCCGTAAACTGACCGGTCCTGGTATCGAGCCGCACGATTCGGTCGGTCATCATCGATCCGGTCCACGCCTCGCCGTTGCTGTCGATGACGACGTCATAGGGATTGGACCACGCCGTGGGCACAGGCCATTCCCTGATCTGCTTCGTCTTCGGGTCGAGCACGCCGATGGCGTTGCCGTCGTATTCCGCGAACCACAAGCGGTTCTGGCCGTCGACGCTTCCCCTGCGCGGCCGCGAGTTCGGGATCGCCGTGCGATGGATCTCCAGTGTCTTCGTGGCACCGTTGAGGATGCCGATGCTCCCGGCGTTGAAGTCCAGCATGTACAGATTGTTGTCGTGGTCGGCGTTGATGCCGTAGGAGCCGATGGTGCGTTTCGTCTCCGGATCGGTGAAGGTGCCGAAGTTCTCCCAGGTACTGGTCGCCGGCTCCAATCTCAGGATCTGTGCCCGGTCGGAGTTCTTGACCCACACCTTGCCGTCGACGTGCGAGAAGGTCGGCGAGGCGAAGGACTGCTGGGTCGCGTCGGTTTGCCACTGCTTCGGAACAGACCAGGTCTGGACCTTGCCGGTTCTCTTGTCGAGTTTCGCAATGCCGCCTTGATACATCATGGCGACCCAGAGATTGCCATCGCGGTCGGTTTCAAGGTCGAGCGTCCCGACGGGGAATCCTTCCTTGATTTGTGGAATCGGAAATTCGGTGACCGTGCCGGTCCTGGGGTCCAGCCTGCCCACAAACAGCGCTCCGAAGTCCGAGTACCAGACCATGCCGTCGGCATCGACGATCACGTCATGCGGCTCGATGGTCTTGCGCGGCAGGTCGTATTCGGTCACGACCATGCGCGTGGCACGCCCTGAGGGCCGCGGCAGCGTCCTGAGCGCGTAGTCGCGCGCCGACCCGTGGCTGAGGTTGACGGTCGCCAGCCATTCCGCGGCGGCTTTCGCCCGGGGATCCGAGCTCATGCCGCCTTCGCCGCCCATGGCGTTGCCCGCGCCCCCGCCAAGGTTGCGGCGCGCCGTGCCGACGAGCCGCTGCGGGTGCTGCAGCGTGCTGCCGGGATAGTATCCGGCCATCCGCTCGAAGACTTGCAGGAACTGGCCGGCGTCGTGCGTGGAATTGACGATGGGCCCATAGGAATGGCAGCTGTTGCAGGAGAGCAGGAACTTCTTCTGCTGATCGGAGCCGGGCATGCTCGCCAACCACTCTGCGTTGGTGAGTTGCGCGGCGAGGTTGTTTGTCCGGCTCACCGTCATGTCCGCGCTGGCCGTCACTCCGGGCCGCACATCGATCGCACTCGGGCCGACGAGCTCGTAGCCGATCGCGCGGATCTTCAGCGTGTAATCGCCGGACTCGAGCTTCGCGGCCGGGAAGCTGTAACGGCCCCTGTCGTCGGAGACGACCGAGACGGACATGGTGGAGCCCTCCTTCCTGGCGCTGACCACCACGCCTTCCATCGGGCCTTCCTCGGCGGAGCTGACCGTGCCGGTCAGCGCGAATGCGGCTTGCGCGCGCGCCGGCGACCAGTTCAGTCCCGCGTGGATGACGAGCGCCGCCAGTCCGGAGAGCGTGGCCAGCAACAGGTTCTTTCGCATGAAAACCTCGCGGGCCGATCTTAGGCTTTCTCGCCCCGGTTGGCCAGGTGCCCGGCTCGCGGCGTGTATTATTGAGCGTTCGAATCGTTCGAATTGTTCGACGCGGAGGACATATGACACGTCTCGCCATTGCGATCGCGCTGTGCGTCGGCATCGTGCCGCCGGCGTTCGCGCAGACGAGCTGGCCGAACCAGCGCGAGGCCGATTTTCTCATCAGGGATTTCCGGTTCGGCAGCGGTGAGACGCTCCCCGAGCTGCGGATTCATTACATGACGCTCGGCACGCCTGCGCGAAACGGCGCGGGCGAGGTCGTCAACGGCGTGCTCCTGCTCCACGGCACGAGCGGATCGAGCCGGTCGTGGCTGCTGGCCACGTTGGCCAACGGACTGTTTGGCGCGGGGCAGCCGCTCGATGCATCCAGGTACTTCCTGATCGTTCCCGACGGCATCGGCGCCGGCGGGTCGAGCAAGCCGAGCGACGGGCTGCGCGCGGCCTTTCCGCGCTACCGCTACCGGGACATGATCGAGGCGCAGTATCGGCTCGTCACCGAAGGGCTCAACATCCGTCATCTCCGCCTGGTGCTCGGCACCTCGATGGGCGGCATGCAGACCTGGCTCTGGGGAGGGATGTACCCCGACTTCATGGACGGCCTCGTGCCGATCGCCAGCCAGCCGAGTGCAATCAGCGGCCGCAACTGGCTGACGCGCCGGATTCGCATCGACGCCATCAGGAACGATCCGGACTGGAACGGCGGCAACTACACGACCAATCCCTCCCACTACATCTACACGCTGCCGCTGGCGGCCTTGACGACCGAGAGCGTGGTCCGGATCCAGGAGCGGGCGCCGACGCGGGAGGCGGCCGACGCGTGGTACCGGACGCTCGTCGAGGAGGCGCGCAAGCGCGACGCCAACGATCAGCTGTACGCGATCGAAGCGGTCACCGACTACGATCCGGCGCCATATCTCGGCAGGATCCGCGCGGCGCTGCTCGCCATCAATTTTGCAGACGACGAAGTGAATCCGCCGGAGCTGGGCGTGGTCGAGCCCGCGATCGCGCGCATTCGCGGCGCGAGGCACGTCATCGTGCCGGCTGGCCCCGACTCCCACGGCCATTACTCGTACCAGCACGCGGCGCTCTGGAAGTCCCACCTCGCTCAATTCATGAAGAGTCTGGAGGCACGGCAGGAATGAAGACAATCGGCGTGTTCCTCATCGGCGTGTCGGCGGCCGTGGTCGTGGCCGGGCAGGCCGCCAGAACCGTGTGGGACGGCGTCTACACCGACGCGCAGGCCGCGCGCGGCAAGACGCTCTACGTGAACCACTGCGCGGTGTGCCACCAGGAAGGGCTGCAGGGGGCCGACCTGGCGCCGGCGCTCAAGGGCGAGGAGTTCCTCCTCCAGTGGTCGGACCGCACGATGTTCGAGCTGATCGACCGTGTAGCGACCACGATGCCGCAGGACGCGCCCGGCACGCTCACGCCTCAGGAGAACGCCGACATCGTGGCGTACGTGCTCCAGGTGAACAAGCTTCCGGCGGGCGCCGGAGAATTGCCGTCCGACGCCGCGACGCTCAAGGCGATCGCGATTACGAAGCAGGCGGCGGCGAGATAATCTGGTGTCAAGAACACAAAGCCTTGGTGAGTCGTACGTAGTGTCCGGCTTCAGCCGGACCTGTGCGAACGTGAACACGAACCGAGCAGCCAGAACCGAGAAGCGCGAACGACGGTTTTCGCTACCGTGTCGCCGTCGGTGCCGCCGTCAGCTTCACCGGCTGCACCATGGCGCCGTTGCCGGCGGTGTCCCACGCGGCGAAGCGCACCCATTTCTTCCCCGCCGTGTCGAACGGGATCTCGAAGTGCTTGCGCCCAAGCGGCGGGAGATCGGTGGCTGAGATGATCTGCCGGTCCACCTTCACGCCGTCGCCCCACACGACCTCCACGAAATCGAGCGGGAACGTCCATTCCAGATCCGCGACGATCGTGCGCGTCGCGCCGGCTCCCTGGACGGCGTAGCCGGAAATCAGCACTTCGCCCGACGTCCAGAAGTAGTCGCCGCGCTTCATCGCGTTGACGATCGGGCTCCAGTCGCCCGGGGCCGGAAGCGCGTCGAGCTTCACGTAGTTCACGGGGCTGTTCGCGTAGAAATCGTCGCCCGGCCCCTGCTGGTACGTCTCGGTGATGGCCTGGATGAACTTCGGCGGCGTCGCCACGTCGGCCAGCCAGTTGTTCATCTCGTCCCACAGCGTCTGGCACCGGATCTCGCACAGCCGCAGCTCCGATCCGTCGAGCCCCATGCCCCATCGCACGCCGATGCCGCGGTAGTGCTCGTCGCGGAAGTAGTCGCGGTCCTTGATGGCGTCGGGATAGCCGGTGGATCCCTTGGAGCGCGGATGCGGCATGAAGATGAGCAGGTTCTCCCGCCGGGCCATCTCCATCATGTCGGCGGGGCCGCCGATGCGATACACCTTGCCGTAGGTGGGATGATCCTCGACGAGCGGCTGGTCGGCGGTCCGGCCGGTGAGCCAGAACACCGGATGCGAGATGAGCAGGTCGTTGTGGCCGCCGAGTCCGCCGGCGGCGCCTTCCTCGTTGGGCATGATGAGGAAGCGTCTGTCCGAGTGCCGGCGGGCCGCGTCGTAATAGTCCGCCAGCGTCTTCAACCGGTCTTCGCGTGGGACGCCGAAGCCCAGGCCGCTGCCGTCGATCGGCGCGAAGATGTTGACGCCGGCCGCCTTCATCACGTCGAAATCGTGAAGGCGCGCGTCGAGCCCGCCCAGGCGGCGCAGGCGCCCGACCATGGCGGTATGGAAGTGCGTTGCCATCACCTGGTAGCCGGGCAGCCCCTTGAAGCGATCCTCCCGCGTAAACGCGAGCGCGCCGCGCGCCGCGCCCTCCGCGGGCGCCGCGCTGACGTAGAGATAGATCGGCATGTGCTGCCAGGTGCCGGGCCGCGCGCTGCGGAGCGCGAAGTTCTGCCGCGTGTCCTCCTCGCCCCGGCCCATCTCCTCCGGGTACGACTCGGCCTCGGGCTGCCGCACGCCGAAGGAATAGGTCGCCGCGCTGTCCTTGCGGTACCAGACGTAGCCCTGGTTGAACGACACCTCGCGCGACCAGAAGAAATTATGCGGGGGCGGGAAGGCCGCAACCGAGCCGCCGGGTCCCTCGGCGACCACGAGCCGGTTGCTGGCGCGGAGAGGAACCGGACTCGCATTGCCGCTGCCGCCGAACCGATACTCCTGCCAGTTGTTGGCCACGTCGCGCCACGCGACCCGCGACGCCGGTCCTATGGGCAACCCCTTCAGGCCGGCTTCGTACTTGTAGGCGACCGAATCGACGTCGGTCCTGGCCACGATTTCCTGCTCGAGGAGGTTCGTGCCCTTGTAGATCGTGTACTGCAGACGCCCCTGGAAGACGCCAAGCTGCACGCCGTCGAAGCTGATCTCGAGCCGCGCGCCGTTGGTCGTGACGTCACAGCCGCGACTCGAGAACGACGCGCTGGCGCGGGCGATCTCCTCGGGCGTCCGGGGCAGCCCGGGCTGGTTCAGGATGCCCTTGAGCGGCGGGATGGCGTTGGTGCGCGTGTCCTCGATCGGCTCGACGTTGAGCGGAGCGTCCCAGAACGCGTCCCACTTGATCCGGTCGACGATCGACGGCGTGAGATCGACCTTGAGCTGCCGCAGCGGCTGCAGCTGCTGCTCGGTGACGCGGCGACGGCCGGTGACCACGCGAAAGTCGGGCGTGAGCCCGGCGGCCACCGTCTTCCAGTCGCCCCGGGCCTGCGCGCGAACCGCGATGTCCTGGATGGTCGGAACGCCGCCGACCACCGTGAATCGCACCCGGACCTGCTGCCCGGGATCGCCGTCCCAGGTGGCCGTCAGCATGTCGTTGGCGATCGATGCCGTCAGCCCCTGCGCCGCACGATACTCACCGAGATTGCAGGTGAGCGGATCGGCCGCGCTCGGCGACGCGGTGACGATCAGCACGCCGACGACCGCGATCGCGACTGTAGCCTTCATGGTGCCCCCTACCTCGCCAGCGGATCCGGACGAAGCTGGAACTTGTACACCTTCGGCTTGGTGCCCCTTCCGCCTTCCAGGTGCCACGGCGTCCGGTTGGCCGCCGTCGTCCAGAGCCCTTTGCCCTTCCATCCTGCGCGCGGGTCGTCGATGCGGCCGTCAATCTGTTTCACGAAGAAGCCCATCGGATACGGCACGCGCGCGACCGCCCACCTGCCGTTCTGCAGGACGAGGAGCGCGTCGGAGAGGTTGCCGGTGGCGATCGGGACGTTCTTGCCGGCGCCCAGCGAGTCGTACTTGTCCACCCAGTTGTAGTAATTGGCGTCGGCCGCGCCCGATTCGGGGTTGCCCTTGAAGTTCGGACCCGGCACCGTGTAGAAGGACCAGCCCTCGGGGCAGTGCTTGCCCGTGGCGTTCGGTCCGTTGAGCGGCCCCTTGCACTTGCGACGATCGAAGCTCGCGTAGTGCCCGCTCGCAAGCACCGTCCAGAACACGCCGTTGGCGTCGACGTCGATGCCGCGCGGGTTGTAGACGTGCTGCCCCGGTACCTGTCCGTACGGGATCTCGTAGATTTCCGCAAGGGCCGTGTAGGGCGGGTTTGCACCCGGAACGACGCGCACGGCGGCGCCGGGGAACGCGTTGAGGTCGCCCCAGACGGAGCCGTCGACCGGGCTCACGGCAATGCCGTAGAAGCTCACGTCGATCCGCTTGTCTTTGGCCGGATCGACCATCTGATCGGGCTCCACCCACGCGTCCTGCCTGCCGTTGCCGTTGGTGTCGAGGATGAGCGGCGCCCAGCCCTGCGCCTTCTGCTGGTCGCCCGTCTCGTCAAGCACCTTCGTGTTGACCCAGCCCACGACGCCGCCTTCCCCGGACCAGATCGTGTTGTCCGCGTCGTGCGCGAAGTTCAGGTGGAAGGTGCCGAAGCAGGTGTTGACGACCGTGAACTGCTTCGTCTTCTGGTCGTAGACCGTGTACTGTCTGCCGCTCGTGTTGAGCGGGAAGTGCTTGGCCGACGGATGGCTCGATCCGGCCTTGCAGAAATCCGGATTGGCGGCCGGCGGACGGGTCCTGGAGGTATTCCACAGCCGCCCCTTCTGATCCATCACGTTGCTGTGCGCGATCACGCGGCTGTTCCAGTAGATTTCCTCGCCCCAGTACGGCGACGCCACGCCGATCTTGGCCGGCTGCGGCAGCAGCTTCTCGTCAAGCACCGGGATGGTGACCTGTAAGGCTTTGTGCTGCATCGGATCCAGGATGGTCATGTGGTCCGAGCTGTTCTCGTGCACGCCGAACACCGGCCCGTTCGCGTTGATCACCGGATTGCGCTTGTCGCTGGCGACGGCGTCGTGGAAGTACTCACGGTCGCTTGCCCAGTCCCATGCCGTGATGACGAAATTCCGCTCGACGCCCTGCGGGCGCGGCGGCGCCTGCTGCGGGTACTCGCCGCCGGCGATGCGGTCGGTCCAGTCGGCGAACATCTTCAGCACGCGCTCCCGGCCGAAGCGGTTCGTATTGGCGTACATCCCCGCGCCGCCGTCGATGCCGGCCCGCAGGCGGTGATCCCACGCTTCGACGGAGGAGGCGAAGGTCCCCAGGTTCGGCGGGAGCTCCCGCGTCGCCTTGTTGCCCATCTGGTGGCACGGGGTGCACGTCGATGTCTTGATGTTGTTGATCCAGTGGCCCTGCGTGCGCATCACCTCGGAAATGCCGTTGCCCTTCGGGCCGGTGCCGGGGAACTCGCTCTTGTCGGGCACGCTGAGCAGCGCGTACCAGTAGTTGGCGGGGTAGTATTCGGCCGCCGCGCGCGGATTCGGCGCCGGCGCAGCCGACAGGTTCACCACCCGCCCGGGCGCGCTCGTCACCTTCGGCGAATCCACCAGTCCATACCCCCGGACCCAGACGCTGTAGCTGGCCTTCGGCAGGTCGGGCACGACGTACCGTCCGCGGTCGTCGGTGACCACGATCTTGGCCATCTTGGTCGGCAGGTCGGTGGTTTCCGCAACCACCCACACCCCGGCCTCGGGCCCCCTCGGGCCGGTGACGACGCCGCCGATGTCGTCATTGTCGATGCGAGGCGCGCCGCCGCCCTGCGCGGCCGGCCCGCTGATAGATACGGCGACGAACACCGCGAGTCCCACGCCCAGCGCCGCGATCGATGCCCACTTCTTCATGGTGCCTCTCTGCTGTAAAAGAAAGTCCCGACGAAGGCCAACGCTAACCGACGAGCCGGTGTCTGTCAATTCCGTTGTGTCCGTATGCTGCGTACGTAGTGTCCGGCTTTAGCCGGACCGGCGCCGCACAAACCCTCAGAACCGGAGCAGACGCGTCATCTTCACGGCGATGGAGCGATTCTGCAGCTCGGGATAGCTGCGCACGGAGGTGTCACGGCCGTCGCTGTACACCACGAACAGCTCGCTGCCCGGGATGTATTCCCATCGCATCCGCGCGCTCGAGGTCAGCGAATGCGAGCTGGGGTTGAACTGCGTCAACGCACTGAACCCGAGCCGCGCGGTGGGTGCCACGGTCAGGCGCAGGCCGACCAGGCGCGCGGTAAAGTCGCCGTACGGGAGGCTCACCCAGTTCAGCGCCACAGTCGGTTCGATGCTGAAATGCGGCGAGAATCCGACCCGCCCGTTGTAGCCGGCTGACGTGCGCGTGCCTCCATAAAACGATCCACGGGACGCCGTGAGGTTTCCCGAGATCTTCCGCTGCTGCCCCAGCTGGTACGTGGCCTGAAGCGTCTGGTAGGAATAGCCGCCCGCCGGCACGACGATGCCGGGCGAAATCGCAAAGTCGAAGGGCAGCCGCTCGTACTGCCGCGTCGCGATGACGACGATTTCATCACTGCTGTTGAACTCCACGCCGAACCGGCCTGACACCGCCCGATCCTCGAGGACATCCCCCGCGGCGTCGGTCAGGTACTCGATGTTTCCCTGCCACGTCAGCACGCGCACGACCCGGCCCCGCCTGAGACGCGGGCTGAAGCGCGCCATCATCGAGTTCACGGCGAAATCGGTGCGCCGGACGAACCCGATCTCCGGATTGAAGTTCGATCCGACGACGATGCGGTCGGCCTCGAAGCCGTAGCGGTCGCCGGCATAGTTGAACCGGGTGCGATAGCTCGCGTCGTCTCCGCGCAGCCCGGGAGACGAGGTGCGCGCCCAGAACAGGTTCGCCTGGACGTTCTCGAAGAAACGGAGGTCGGCGTCAACGCCGGCCGTGGCGTTTTCACCGTGGCCTGATACGGCCGGCCAGCGGCCGGTGGCGATCGCGCCCACGCTGCTGCGGCGGAAGA
>Ga0209640_10003362_pt1 | contig 13990 bp, 10 predicted proteins | sample RifCSP10_1_FD_184018 | JGI IMG/M metagenome (GOLD analysis project Ga0209640, IMG submission 184018) | Soil microbial communities from Rifle, Colorado - Rifle CSP2_sed 10_1 (SPAdes) (version 2) | ecosystem: Environmental > Terrestrial > Deep subsurface > Rock core/Sediment | place: Rifle...
GCCCGCGCGCGGCTTCCGCGATTCTGCGGGCGCGGCCACGGCGCTTATCGAGCTGCGCGAGGGCGTGCGCGTCATCGCCCAGTTGACCGACGTCGACCCGGAAGAAGTTGCGCCCGGCCTGGAGGTGGAAATGGTCGTCCGCCGCCTGCGCGCCGACCACGAAGAGGGCTTCATCGTCTACGGCTACAAGTTCCGGCCACTGCTCGCCACGGCGGCTGAGAGCAGCGCCACCTGAAGGAGAAGCGCGGATAGTACCGCCACAAAATGAGAGCCATTCGCCTGCACGAGTTCGGTCCCCCGGAGAACCTTCGCCGCGAGCAGGTGGCGGAGCCGCGTCCCGGCCCGGGCGAAGTACTGATCCGCGTCGGAGCCTGTGGCGTCTGTTTCCACGACGTCATCAATCGCCTGGGCAACCTGCCGCGGACGCGCCTGCCCGCCACCCTGGGCCATGAGGTCGCAGGGACGGTCGTCGAGGCCGGCCCTGGCGCTGCACGCTTTCGCGCCGGCGACCGGGTAGCCTGTCTGCAACGGGTGAACTGCGGCCGCTGCGCCTTCTGCACCGACAGCCGCCCCACCCTCTGCCGTGGCGGCGCCGTCTTCTTCGGAGAAGAGATCCCCGGCGGCTATGCCGAGTACTTCGTCGCCGCCGAGCACGTGCTGGCCAAGGTCCCGGACGGGTTGCCGGACGCCGAAGCCGCCGTCACTGCCTGTACGCTGGGCACGGTGGTGCACGCGCTGTGCGCCCGCGCGCCTGTCCAACCGGGCCAAACGGTGCTCATCACCGGCGCCAGCGGCGGCGTGGGCCTGCACGCCATCCAGTTGGCGCGGCACCTGGGCGCGCGGGTGGTGGCAGTGACGAGCTCGGCCGCCAAAGTGGAATCGCTCAAAGCCCGGGGCGCCGACTTCGTGATTTGCGCCCCCGACTTGCAGTTCGCGCGCAAGGTAAAAGAAGCGGCCGGCTCGGCCGATATCGCGCTGGAAGTGGTCGGCAGCGCCACGCTGGACGAAACCCTGCACGCGCTCAAGAGCGGCGGCCGCCTGGTGGTGCTGGGCAACGTCGTCGGCGGCAAGGCGTCGTTCAACCCCAGCCTGGTGATCCTCAAAGAGCTCGAAGTAATCGGGTCGTTCGCCACCTCGGTGAAAGAGCTGGAGCGCAGCTTCCAGCTCGTCGCCGACGGCCACATCAAGATTGTGGTCTCGGGCTCCCTGCCGCTGGAAGACGCCGTGCAGGCCCACCACATGCTTGAAGCCCGCCAGGTTACCGGCCGGCTCGTGCTGCATCCTTAGCCGGACGCTTTCAGCTCCATTCGCAATTTCGTCACGCGAGCCGTCGCTTCCTTCAAGGCTTCTTTCACGCGTCGCGGGGCGGTGCCGCCGACGACATCGTGGCTGGCAAGGACCGCTTCAAGTGTGATGGCCTGGTAGAAATCCTCCCTGAATTCGGGACTGAAGCGGCGCAACTCGTCGAGCGAGAGAGTCTCCAGCGTCTTGCTATTCTCCAGGCAATACTGCACGGCCTGGCCGATGATTTCATGGGCGCGGCGGAAGGGGACGCCGCGGTCGGCCAGATAATGCGCCGCCGCAAGCGCATTGAGAAGTCCCGTCCGGGCGGCCGTCTCCATCCTCTCCTTGTCGAACGCGACCGCGCGCAGGAAACCCGTCGCCACCACGAGCGACTCAACCACGGTGTCGGCGGCGTCGAAGAGCGGTTCCTGGCTTTCCTGCAAGTCTTTGTTGTAGGCCAGCGGCAGGCCCTTGAGCACCAGGGTCAACGCCACCGCCGACCCCGCCACGCGCCCCGTCTTGCCGCGCACGAGCTCGAGCGCGTCGGGGTTCTTCTTCTGTGGCATGGCGCTGGAGCCGGTGGAATAGGCGTCTGGCAACACGACGAAACCGTACTCGGCGGTGGAAAACAGGAAAAACTCTTCGGCCCAGCGGCTGAGGTGAAGCGACACGAGCGTCAGCGCTTGCAGGAACTCCAGCGCGAAGTCGCGGTCGCTGGTGGCATCGAGGCTGTTGGCAGAAACGGACTCAAAGCCCAGCTCGTGCGCCAGCGCGGCGCGGTCCAGCGGCACGACAGTCCCGGCCACCGCGCCCGAGCCCAGCGGTAGCGCATTGACCCGCCGCCGGCACTCAGCCAGGCGCTCCGCATCACGGAAAAACATTTCCGCGTAGGCCAGCAGCCAGTGCGCGGCCAGCACTGGCTCGGCGCGCTGCCCGTGGGTGTAGGCCGGCAGGGCTGTTCCGCCGAAGTCTGCCGCGCGCGCCAGCAACACTTGGATGAGATCGGAGAAGCGTGTGCGGATTTCGTCAATGCGCCGGCGGGTGTAGAGCCGCAGGTCGGTAGCGATCTGCTCGTTGCGGCTGCGACCGGTGTGGAGCTTGGAGCCGACCTCGCCCACCAGCGCCGTGAGTTGCGCTTCGACGAAGTGGTGGACGTCCTCCGCGTCGGCGGACTCGAGCAGCCCCGGCTCGGCGGCGACCTTTTTCTCCAGCGTGTCGAGCCCGCTGAGAATCGTCTTCAACTCTTCCGCGTTCAGAGCGCCCGTGGCGGCCAGGGCACGGGCATAGGCGCGGCTGGCAGCCAGTTCTTCCGGCAGCAGGCGGCGGTCGAAGGGGAGGGAACGTTGCCAGCGCTCGAAGGCGGGGTCGAGTCCCGCCGAGCGGGAGAAACGCCCGCTCCAGAGTTTCTTCATCCGGGTTTCTTCTCCGCCGTCTTTTCCTTCTCCGCGCGCCGCAGGGCCTCGACGCGGGCGGGCAGTCCCAGCAGGCGGATGAACCCTTCGGCGTCCTTGGGGTTGTAGCCTTCGCCCATGGTGAAGGCGGCCAGGTCGGTGCGGTAGAGCGACTCCTCGGAGCGCCGGGCGGTGACAGTGACATTGCCCTTGTAGAGCGCGAGGGCGACGCTGCCGCTCACCTTCCGCTGCGTGACGTTGACGAAAGCGTCCAGCGCCTCTCGCAGCGGCGTGAACCAGAAGCCGTAGTAGACCAGCTCGGCGTAGCGCAACGCCACATGCTGCTTGAAGTGCAGCAGGTCGCGGTCGAGGCAGAGCGCCTCCAGCTCGCGGTGCGCCGCCACTAGCAGCGAGCCCCCCGGCGTTTCGTAGCAACCGCGCGATTTGATACCGACAAAACGGTTCTCGACCAGATCCACGCGCCCGACCGCGTTCCGCCCCCCGATCTCGTTGAGGAATTCGATGAGCGCCACCGGGTTGAGCCGCTGGCCGTTGACGCCGACTGGAGTTCCAGCCTCGAAGGCGATCTCCAGCGTCTCTTCGCGGTCGGGCGCCTCGCGCGGCGAGCGCGTGAGCTGCCAGGTGGACTCGAGCGGGGCGTTCGCCGGGTCTTCCAGCTCGCCGCCTTCGTGGCTCAGGTGCCAGAGATTGCGGTCGCGGCTGTGAATGCTGGCGCGGCTGGCGGTGACGGGAATGTTATGGCGCTGGGCGAAGTCGAGCGCATCCTCGCGCGACAGAATCTTCCACTCGCGCCACGGAGCGATGACTTTCAGCTCCGGCGCCAGGGCCTGGTAAGCGAGCTCGAAGCGCACCTGATCGTTCCCCTTGCCGGTGCAGCCGTGGGCCACGGCGGTGGCCCCGAAGCGGTGCGCCACCTCCACCTGCGCCTTGGCCAGCACCGGCCGCGCCATCGAAGTGCCGAGCAGGTACTTGTGCTCGTAGACCGCCCCCGCGCCAAGCGTGGGAAAGATATAGTCGGTGACAAACTCTCGCCGCAGGTCCTCCACCACGACCTGGGCGGCCCCGGTGCGGCGGGCTTTTTCGGTGACGGCGTCGAGGTCGTCGCCCTGGCCGACGTCGCCGATCATGGCGATGACCTCGCAGGCGTAGTTCTCCTTCAGCCAGGGAATGATGATGGAGGTGTCGAGCCCCCCCGAGTAAGCAAGAACGACCCTTTCAGCCACGGGCCCTCCGTCGCGAAGCCGCCGGTTGCGGACCGCGCCCCGAATAGTTCGGGACAACGACCGCGCGCTCGACCGCCCCCGCGCCCACCAGCCGCCTGCCCACGCGCGCCTCCACGCTGAACACGTAGCGCGGCCGGCCGCCGTTTCTGGGGTGGTAAATACGGTCGAACTCGGCGGTCACGCGCAGCTTTTCGCCCACCGTGGCCGGCGCCACGTGGCTGACGTTGATGTGCGTGCCCACTGAGATGGCGCCCTTGGGCAGGAACGGAAGCAGCAACTTGGCCGCGGCGACTTCCATCTGTCCGATCATCGAAGGCGTGGAGACCACCGCAGGCAGCCGTGCGTCGTAGTGGGCGATGGTGCGACGGAACTCGACCGGGCGCACGACCACCTTCTTCACTCCTCGCCGCAACTGTTTGGTCTTTCGGGCCATGATTCGCTCTCCTCGCCGGAATTCAGCCTATCGCGCGGCGCGCACAGCGGCGCGCGCCGCGGTCAAAGTCTCTTTAATGTCCGCCTCGGTGTGCGCCAGCGAAACGAAAGCAGCCTCAAACTGCGACGGCGGCCAGTAGACCCCGCGCGAGAGCAGGGCGCGATGAAAGCGCGCGAAGCGGGCGGTGTTCGAGCGCTTGGCGGAGGCGTAGTCGGTCACCGGCAAGTCGGTGAAGAACAGGGTGAGCATGGAGCCGCAGCGGTTGAGCTCGGCGGGCACGCCGGCCTCGCGCACCGCCTGGAGCAGCCCGTTCCCTAGCCGCGCGGCCTGCGCTTCCAGCTTGTCGTAGCTGCCCGGCTGTTTGAGCAGTCGCAGCGCCGCCAGCCCGGCGGAAACCGCCAGCGGGTTGCCGGAGAGCGTGCCGGCCTGATAGACCGGCCCCAGCGGGGCGACTTGGTCCATCAAGTCGGCGCGCCCGCCGTAGGCGCCCACGGGCAGCCCCCCGCCGATGATCTTTCCCAGCACGGTCAGGTCGGCGCGCAGGCCGTAGAACTCCTGGGCGCCACCGTAGGCGAGACGAAACCCGGTGATGACCTCGTCAAAGACGAGCAGGGCGCCGTGGTCGGCGGTGAGGTGACGCAAGCCGCGCAGGAAGCCGTTCTGCGGCGGCACCACGCCCATGTTGCCGGCCACGGGCTCGACGATGACTGCGGCGATCTCCTTGCCGCGCTCGGCGAACACCCTCTCCACCGACGCCAAATCGTTGTAGGGAACCGTGAGTGTGAAGCGGACGAACTCCTCCGGAACGCCCGCGGAGTCCGGCAGTCCGAAAGTGGCGATGCCGGAGCCGGCCTTGGCCAGCAGCGCATCGGCGTGCCCGTGGTAGCAGCCTTCGAACTTGAGGATGTGCTTACGGCCGGTGGCCGCCCGCGCCAGGCGAATCGCCGACATGGCAGCTTCGGTGCCCGAGTTCACCAGCCGGACTTTCTCGATGAAAGGGAAGGCAGCGCAGATTTCTTCGGCCAGCTCGACCTCGAGCGGTGTGGGCGCGCCGTAGCTGGTGCCGCGGCGGGCCGCCTGCTCGATGGCAGCCACAATCTCGGGATGCGCGTGGCCGAGGATGAGCGGGCCCCAGGAGCCAACATAATCAATGAAGGTGTTGGCATCCACATCGGTGAGGCGGGCGCCGCTGGCTTCGGCGATGAACGGCGGCTCGCCGCCCACAGCGAGGAAAGCGCGCACGGGGGAGTTTACTCCGCCGGGAATGCGCCGCTCGGCCCGCGCCAGCCACTCTTTGGATAGCTCGCCCACGTTTCTCCCTGCCGGGGAACTCCGGGAAGCGCTCAGTATAGCACTCGTCTCTTCCTGGACGGTGAGGCTAGTGCCGTTCCAACTTGATTCGCCCAAAAGGCATTCTGGCTCGGAACAGCCGGACTCGCTTTCTTCAACCAGGACGTTCGTCTTAGAGGGTTGGAACGGCACTAGCGCAGCGGGAAGGCGGTGGCGAAGAGCCAGGCCAGACAGACGGCCTTGAAGGCGGCGACGGCGTAGACACTCTCAAGTGCCCTGCGCAAAGTGGACGCGAAGAAGTGCTCGGCAAGTGTGAGGACAGACAGCGGCAGTGTCATTACCACCAGCAGGCCGGCCCCGCTCCCCAGAAAAGCGGCGCCGGCGGCAATGGCGGCCAGCAACGACACCCGCCAGAGGAGCAGGCCGCTAAGCTCGCGGTCGGCCGCCAGCGGGGAGTAGGCGCGCACGAGCAGTTCTTCTCCGAAAGAGTAGGGCAAGAAGATGATCAGCAGAACCAGCATCCGCACCAATCGTGCCGATGTGGGCCAGAGGTCGAAGATTTGCCAGGTGACGAAGCCGCCGCAGACCACTACTACGTAGACCGCCAGCACAAGGGCTGCCGCAGTCTTGGCGGCGCTTTCGCGCGGTGAGCGGACCCAGGGCAATTGGCGATACACAAGCAAGAGGCTGGGAATCGAGAAGAGGAAGACCGAAGCCAGGTAGCCGCCATCGCCCAATTCGAGGAAGGCCAGAGGCAGCGGCCAGTCCCGCCACTGGAAGAGAGCCAGAGCAGCTATCACTATGCCGCCGCAGGCGAAGGCGAAGCCGGCGATTTGCAGCGGTGTCCACAGCGCCAAGCGCGATTCAGGGACCACTTCGCTGAGCGGCTCTTGCGCCAGCGCCCACGCCGCCAGCCGGGACAGCGGCCACACCAGCAAGCCCAGTAAGAGAACCGCGGACCACTCCAACACCAGCAGCCGCAGATTGAAGTGCGGTGGGGGCCGCAACTGGGCACTGGGCAAGGCGCGCTCGGTCCATTTTACGATGGCCTGCTGCACAGCGTCGTGGTAGGGCAGGCTGGAATGCCAGGCCAGAAAGTCGCGGCGGCCTGCGCCACCGGTGCGGGCTCGCTCGAACATGCGGTCGGCAGCGCGTCGCAGTGGAGGGAAATCAAACCGCGCAGTGATGAGCAAGAGGTTGGGTGGCAGGCCTGGGGCGACCGGCCGTTCAAGGCCGGAGAGGAGAATGGTGGCTGCCGGCAGGAGGCCTCGAGCGAGGTCGAGGGCGACTCCGCCGCCGGTGGAGTGGCCGACCAGCACCAGCCGTTCGCGCGCGACCCCAAAGCGACGCTCGAGGTGGTGGACAATGGCGAGGGCAGCTTCGCTTTCTAGGGGAGTCGGAAGCTGTGCCGTAGGCCCTTCCTTAGGCAGCGGGGAGGCGAGCCCGCCATGGTCGCCGCGGCCGGGGAGGTCCATCAGGTAGACGTCGCCGCCGGCCGCGGCCAGCACCTGCGCCAGGTGCAGAAGCTGGCGACGGTTGGCCACGTAGCCATGCAGAAGGAGGAAGTGAACCGGGAAGGAGTTTTTCCCCGCTAGGCGGACGCGCTCGACCGGAATGCGTGGATCGGCATCCACGTAGAACGTTTCTGACTGCAACGGCTGGCGAATGTGCCACAGGCCTGCCAACGCCGAGGCTGCCGCGGCGGCGAGCAGGCCAAGCCAGAAGAGCTCCCGCCAGGGTCGCGGGCGGCGCGGTGCGGGTGTGCTAGAATTTTCGCTTGCAGCCACAGTGACGAGCGAGGCCGTGTGAGCGTCGAAAAAATCTTGGCGCGCGACGCGCTGATTATCCGTCGCCGGGAGTGGAAAGACAACCGCCGGCAGGTGGTCTTCACCAACGGCTGTTTCGACCTTTTGCATCCCGGGCACATCCGTCTGCTGGAAGAAGCGCGCACGCTGGGCGACGTTCTGGTTGTGGGCCTCAACAGCGACTGCAGCCTGCGGGAGCTGAAAGGCCCGGGCCGGCCGCTGGTGCCGGAGCAGGAGCGGGCGGAAGTGCTGGCCGCGCTCGAAGCGGTGGCCGCGGTGACGATCTTCGATGAGCCCACGCCACGTGAGCTGGTGGCGGCGCTCGTCCCCGACGTTCTGGTGAAGGGCGGCGACTGGGGGGCGGACGAAATTGTCGGCCGCGAAGAGGTGGAAGCCGCCGGCGGCCGCGTGGTGCGCATTTCTCTCGTCGAAGGCTATTCGACCAGCCGACTCATCGCAAAGATTGTCGGGCAAGAATGATCATCCCATTCGTCGAGCAGGCCATCCGCCCGCTGGAAGAGACGCCGGGCTTGCAGGCCGTGGTGCGGGCGCTGGAGCTGCGGGTGCGCCAGAGCGCTACGGCGACGAAGAGTGAGGTCACGCTTGCCGGGCTGACCGACACGGCCAAAGTACTGGTGGCGGCGCTGGTGGGCCGGACGCTGGGGCGGCCGCTGTTCTACGTCACCAGCACCAACCGGCGGGCGGAAAAGCTCTTCGAGCCGCTGCGTTTCTTTACTACCGTTCTCACCGGCCGGCCGGAGTCGTCCGTGGTGCTCCTGTCGGCGCACGACGTCTCTCCCTATCGCGGACTTTCCGTTCACCCCGATGTCGCCGAAGCGCGCGCGGTGGCGTTGTGGAAGCTGGCGACTGGGGAGGCGGAAGTCGCGATCGTCCCTGTCGAGGCGGCGCTGGGCCGGCTGGCGGCGCGGGAAACCTACGCGGGTCTTGGCCGGACGGTGAAGGCGCGCGACCGACTGGAGCTGGAAGAGCTGCTCGCATACCTCGAAAGCGCGGGCTACGAGCGACGCGAACCGGTGGAGATGCCGGGCGAGTATTCGGTGCGCGGCGGCATCGTGGACGTCTTCCCGCCCGAAGGCCGGCCGGTGCGGCTGGAACTGTTCGGCGACGTGGTGGAAGAGTTGCGCGAGTTCGACCCGGCTACCCAGCGCTCGACCGCGCCGCTGACCGCAGCCCCCTTCCTGCCGCTGGTGGAGGCGCCACGCACGCCCGAGCTGCTCGCCAAGCTCTGGACGCTCCGAGAAGGCAGCGAGCCCGACGGCACCGTGAGTCCCTTTCCGGGCTGGGAGTTTCTGCTGCCGCTGGCGGAAAGCCCGGGCCACACACTGCTGGAGTTGGCGCCGCGGGCTGTGGTGCTACTCGACGAGCCACAGAGCCTGCGCGAGGAAGCGGCGAGACTCTGGGAACGCCTGGAAGAAGAACACGCGCGACGCCGCAGCGAAGGGCAGGTGTGCGCCGCGCCCGGCGAGATGTTCCTGCGCTGGCCGGCGTTCGAAGCGCAAGCGGTGACAGCCCCGCGGCTGCACCTGGAGCAGTTGGCGCTCGAGATTCCCGGCGCCGAGCACCGGGCGCTGGCGTCGCAGCCCACTCCTCGCTTTCATGGGGCGGTGCGCGCCTTCGTGGAAGAGTCGCGGGAGCGGCTGCGTCAGGGCGGGCCCGTGCTGGTGGCCAGCGCCACCGCGGGCGAGATGGAGCGGCTGGCGGAAATCCTGGGCGAGTACGAGGTGCCCTACCGCTTTGCCTCGCCGGGAGGGCGGCGGCCGGGGCTGGTAGAAGAAAAGACCGTGCTGGCGGCGGACGCGAACGCGGTGACGCTGTTGCGGGGCACGGTACCGGAGGGCGTGAGCTTTCCCGAGGCGCGGCTGACTCTCGTCGGCAACTTTGACCTGTTTGAAAGCGCCGCGCCAGCCCCGGCGCCGGCGAAAGCCAAGCCGATGGCCGCGGCCTTTGCCGCCGACATCGGCGAGCTGCGGCCGGGCGATTTTGTAGTGCACGTGGACCACGGCATCGGTGAGTTCGCCGGACTCAGACAAATCACCCACGACGGCGTGGCGGAAGAATTCCTGCAACTGAACTATCTCGAGGGCGACCGGCTCTACGTGCCGCTGGCACGGCTCGACCTGGTGCAGAAGTACCGCACGCTGGGGGATGCGACGCCCAAGCTCGACCGCCTGGGCGGGCCGGGCTGGGAGCGCCGCAAGGGACGGGCGGCGCGAGCGTTGAAAGAAATGGCGGGCGAACTGCTGCAACTCTATGCCGCGCGGGCCACCGTGCCCGGCCACGCCTACGGTCCCGACGCGCCCTGGCAAGCAGAGTTCGAAGATTCCTTTGAGTGGGAGGAGACGCCCGACCAGCGCGCGGTCACCGACGAGGTGAAGCGCGACCTGGAGCGCACGCAGCCGATGGACCGCCTGCTGGTGGGCGACGTCGGCTTCGGCAAGACCGAGGTGGCGCTGCGCGCGGCCTTCAAAGTCCTGTGTGAGTCGAAGCAGGTGGCCGTGCTGGCGCCGACGACGGTGCTGGCCTTCCAGCACTACGAAAACTTCCGGCGCCGCCTGGCGGCGTTCCCCCTGCGGGTCGAAATGCTGAGCCGCTTCCGGCGGCCGGCGGAGCAGAAGAAAGTGCTGGCCGAGCTGGAAACCGGCAAGGTGGACCTGGTAGTGGGCACGCACCGGCTGCTCAGCGCCGACGTGCGCTTCCACGACTTGGGACTGGTGATCGTGGACGAAGAGCAGCGCTTCGGCGTGCGCCACAAGGAGCGGCTCAAGCAGCTCCGCACGCACGTGGACGCGCTCTCGCTCTCCGCTACGCCCATCCCCCGCACGCTGCACATGGCACTGGCAGGACTGCGCGACCTTTCGCTCATCCAGACGCCGCCGCGCGACCGGCTGGCGATTCAGACCGTGGTGGCACCGAAGACGGACGAGCTGGTGCGGAGCGCAGTGGAGCAGGAGCTGGCGCGCGAGGGTCAGGTCTACTTCGTGCACGACCGCGTAGAGACCATCAGCGAAGTAGCCGCGTGGCTGGCGCGGCTGGTGCCGACGGCGCGCCTGGCGGTGGCGCACGGGCAGATGAAGGAGCAGGAGTTGGAGCGGGTGATGCTGGGGTTCATCCAGCACCGCTTTGATATGCTGGTCAGCACCAAGATTATCGAGAACGGCCTCGACATCCCGCTCTGCAACACCATCCTGGTGGACCGCGCCGACCGCTTCGGGTTGGCCGAGCTCTACCAGTTGCGCGGGCGCGTGGGGCGCTCGACGCGACGCGCCTACGCTTACCTACTGGTGTCGCGGGAGGTTCCGCTCTCGGAGACGGCGCGACGCCGCCTCGCGGCTCTCAAGGAATTCAGCGAGCTGGGCGCGGGGTTCCGCATCGCCGCGCTCGACCTCGAGCTGCGCGGCGCCGGAAACCTGCTGGGCGCCGAGCAGCACGGGCACATCAACGCCATCGGCTTCGACCTTTACACGGAGTTGCTGGAGCGCGCCATCGCCGAGCGACGCGGCCAGGCGCCGCCGAGCGAAGCGCGCGCCACGCTCAAGCTAGGGGTCGACATCCGCATCCCCACCGACTACATCGGCGACGAGCGCCAGCGGCTGCGCGCCTACAAGCGAATTGCCGAGCTGGGCGAAACAGCCGGTGAGCGGCGGGCACTGCGAGCCGAGCTCGAGGACCGCTACGGGCCGCTGCCGCGGCCGGTGGAGAATCTGCTGGGCTACGCGGCGCTGAAGGCGGCGGCGGAGCGGCTGGGGGCAGAAACTCTGAAGCGCAAGCAGGGCGAAGTGCACATCTGCTTTCATCCGCAGGCGCAGGTGCGCCCGGAGCGTCTGGTGGGTTTCGTGCAGCGCACACCCGGGGCGCGGCTCGACCCCTCAGGCGTGCTGCGCTTCCCGGCGGAGAGGACCGGAACGGAGGCGGCGTGGTTGGAGGAACTGAGAAAGCGGTTGCTGGGGTTGGAGGGGTGAGCTAGACTTTTTCCCTGGAAGCAGGCAAGGGGAGGCCATGAGACTGCAATCCTCGCAAGCGGCGATGCTGCTGCTGGCGGCGCTGCTGGCGGTGACAGCCCTCGCAGGCGACCGCGAAGTGGTGGAAGAAATCATCGCGCGAGTGAACAACGAGGTCATTACCCGCTTCGACCTGGAAAAGAGCCGAGCGCTGCTGCGGCAGGAACTCGGCCAGCGCCACACCAACCGGGCCGAATTCGACCTCGCCTTTGCCGAGCAAGAAGCCAACCTGCTGCGCGACCTGATCGACCAGAGCCTGCTCGTGCAGCGCGGGAACGACATGGGGCTTTCCGTCGAGGCCGAAGTCATCAAGCGGATGGATCGCATGCGGCAGGAGATGAAGCTCGACTCCCTGGAAGCGCTGGAGCGGACGATGGCGGCGCAGGGAGTGATCGTCCAGGACTACAAGCAGGACCTGCGCGACCACCTGCTGACGCAGATGGTGGTGCAGCGCGAGGTGTCGGGCAAAGTCTTCGTGGACTCCGAAAAGGTGCGGCACTACTACCTGACGCGCCGGGAAGAGCTGGCGCAACCCGAGAGCGTGCGCCTGCGGGAAATCCTGGTCTCGACCGAGAAATCCAGCCCGGCGGAGCTGCCGGCGCGGGAAGAGCGCGTGCGGGAGTTGCTGGGGAAGATCCGGAAGGGAGAGAAGTTCGAAGACCTGGCGCGGGAGTATTCCGACGCTCCCACGGGCGCCGACGGCGGCGAGTTGGGGTACTTTGAGCCCGACAAGCTCGCGCCGGCAATCCGCGAAGCGGTGAGCAAGCTGAACGTGAGCGGCGTGAGCGACCCCATACGCACGCAGCAGGGCTGGCTGGTGCTGCAACTGGTCGAGCACCGCGCCGCCGGCGTGCCTCCACTGGAAGAGGCCGAGGACGAAATCCGCAATCGGCTCTTCATGGACGAGGTGCAACCGGCGTTGCGGGAGTTCCTGAGCGAGCTGCGGCGGGAAGCCTTTGTCTTTGTCAAGCCGGGCTACCAGGACACGGGGGCGGTGGAAGCCGAGGAGCAGCCAGTGCGCCGGGGCAGCCGGCGCGGGAGCCGGCGGCGGCGCGACTGAACAGGCCATGAAAACGGTGACGGTTGCCGGCCTGGCGGAGCACGAGAGCCAGGTCATCACCTCCTTCTTCCTGGTGCAATCCAAAGAGACCCGAAGCACGCGCGACGGTAAGCCTTACCTGGCGCTGCGGCTCGCCGACCGCACCGGCACCGTGGAAGCGCGGTTGTGGGATGGGCTGGAGGAGCTGGAGGAGTTCGAGCGCGACGACGTGGTGAAGGTGGAGGCGGCAGTCGAGTCCTATCGCGGCAAGACGCAACTGAAGCTCCGGCGCGTGCGGCGGGCGCAGGCGGGCGAGTACGAGCTGGCTGACTATCTGCCGGAGACGGAGAAGGACGTCGAAGCGCTTTACGCCGAGTTGATGGAAACGGCGCGCGGGGTGGGGAACCCGCACTTGCGCGGGCTGCTGCTGGCGGTGCTGGAGGACGCGGAGCTGGCGCCGCGGCTGAAGCAGGCGCCGGGGGCGAAGACGCTGCACCACGCCTACCGCGGCGGTTTGGTCGAGCACGTGGTGTCGCTCTGCCGGCTCTGCAAGCTGGCGGCGCAGAACTATCCTGAGGTGGACCTCGACCTATTGCTGACCGGCGCCATCCTGCACGACCTCGGCAAAGTCTACGAGCTCAGCTACGAGCGCTCGCTCGATTACACCACCTTCGGCAACCTCGTTGGCCACATCGCCATCGGCCTCGAAGTAATCGGGCGCAAGATGGACGCGCTGGAAGGCTTTCCGGCGGAGCTGCGGGTGCTGGTGCAGCACCTCATTCTGAGTCATCACGGCAAGCTCGAGTTCGGCTCGCCGGTCACGCCTAGGTTCCCTGAGGCGGTTCTGCTGCACTACCTCGACGACATCGACTCCAAGATGGAAGCCATGCGCTCGAGCCTCGCCGCCGCCGATAGCACCGGGCGCGAGGGCGACTGGACCGACTGGAACCGCTCGCTCGACCGCTACCTGCTGCGGCGCGACAAGTTCCTGCCCGGCGAGCGCGGCCCGGCCGAGCCACAGACGCTTTTCGATGCCGCGCCGCGGAAGAAATGAGGCGAGCCGCCCGCACCGTTGTTGATCGTCGCCCCGTGGGGCCGCGGAAGACGCTCTACCATCTGCCGCCGTTGGAGCTGGAGTGCATGAAGGTGCTGTGGGTCTTGGGCGAGGCGAGCGTGCGGGAAATCCGCGAGCAGTTGGCGTCGGCGCGGCGCCTGTTTGCTTACACCACGATTGAGACCATCATGGACCGCCTGGCGCGCAAGGGCGCGGTCGAGCGGCGCAAGATGGGCCGCGCGCACCGCTACACGCCGGTGTATCAGAAAAGCGACGCGCGCGAGCAAGCCGTGGCGGCCATCGTGGATCATTTCTTCGACGGCTCGCGCCGGGCGCTGGCGGCGCACTTGGGCGGCGCGCCTACGGCAGCCGAGTCGCGCTCGCGGCCCGTGACGCCACCAAGGCCGCGCACGGCAGAGCCTTCGCCGGCC
>Ga0209640_10003363_pt1 | contig 13990 bp, 13 predicted proteins | sample RifCSP10_1_FD_184018 | JGI IMG/M metagenome (GOLD analysis project Ga0209640, IMG submission 184018) | Soil microbial communities from Rifle, Colorado - Rifle CSP2_sed 10_1 (SPAdes) (version 2) | ecosystem: Environmental > Terrestrial > Deep subsurface > Rock core/Sediment | place: Rifle...
GACCCTTCCTTAATTAAGTTAAAATTCTCAATAATTTTCGAAACTCATTAATGTGTTTATATTCTTTGTGAGCGGCCTTTTTCAAATCAATGATATTGATCTCGTCGCTCAAAACACCGATGGCCTTGCCGAACATCCCCTCAAGCGCGCATTCGACCGCCGCCACTCCGAGCCTAGTCGCCAAGATTCGATCTCGCCCGGTCGGGACGCCGCCACGCTGAACATGGCCCAGAACAACAAAGCGTGTCTCCAAACCTGTCAATTTCGTGATCTTGGCGGCAATATTTTCAGCTTTGCCAGCTCCTTCAGCGACAACAATGATCCAACTGACCTTTCCTTTTTTATTGCCCTCTTTAATATCTTCCACTAACTCATGAAAATTGCACTTACGCTCCGGGATAATGACCTCTTCCGCCCCCGCGCCTAACGCCACCTCCGTTGCAATGTATCCGGAACGATTGCCCATCACCTCAATGACGAATATCCGTTCCATGCTTTGGGCCGTGTCGCGTATTTTGTCAATAGCATCCAATGCCGTATTGACGGCTGTGTGCCCGCCGATTGTTTCATCCGTGCCGTAAATATCGTTATCGATCGTTCCCGGTAAACCAATGACCGGAAACTTAAATTTCTCGAATAATACGCTCGCCCCCTTGTAACTTCCATCGCCGCCGATCACGATCAGGCAATCGATCTTGTGCTTCCTTAATATATTGACCGCTTTTCTCTTCCCCTTAAGGGTCTCAAATTCTTCCGAGCGCGCCGTCTTAAGGATCGTCCCGCCTTTGTTGATAATGTTGGAAACGGAACGATGGTTCAGCACAACAATCTCTTCCTTTAATAACCCCGCGTAGCCGCGCATGATGCCGTCTACCTTAAGGCCATGATTAAGGGCGCAACGCACGACCGCCCGGATGGCGGCGTTCATGCCAGGCCCGTCCCCACCGGAGGTTAAAACACCTATTTTCCTGATAGAATTTTTCTTCACAGGCATCTTTTACGACCTTAACGATCTTGGGGGATTAATAACGGTAATGGTCGGGTTTAAACGGGCCGTTGGTATTGAGCCCCAGGTACTCGGCCTGTTTCGGCGTTAGAACATCGAGCTTAACCCCAAGCTTCTTTAAATGAAGACGGGCCACCTTTTCATCGAGCGCTTTCGGCAAAACATAGACCTTGTTCTGGTATTTGCCGGAATTCTGCCAAAGCTCGATCTGCGCCATCACCTGATTCGTAAATGAATTGCTCATGACGAAAGAGGGATGCCCGCTGGCGCAGCCTAAGTTGACCAGACGGCCTTCCGCCAGGACGATGATCTTCTTTCCTTTGGGAAAAATGTATTGGTCCACCTGCGGTTTGACCTGCACTTTCTTGATATCGCGGCGGCTGTTAAGATACGCCACCTCGATCTCCAGATCAAAATGCCCGATATTGCAGACAATGGCGCCGTCTTTCATCGCGTCCAAATGTTCGCCGCGGACAACGTCGCAACAGCCGGTGGCCGTGACAAAAATATCGCCGATCTTGGCCGCCTCGTTCATTTGCATAAGTTCATACCCTTCCATGGCCGCTTGCAAAGCGCAAATGGGATCGATCTCGGTAACGATGATCCGCCCGCCAAGGCCTTTTAATGCCTGGGCGCAGCCTTTGCCGACATCGCCGTAACCGGCTATCACACAAATTTTTCCGGCGATCATGACATCGGTCGCCCGTTTGATGCCATCCACCAAAGACTCGCGGCAGCCGTATAAATTGTCAAACTTCGACTTTGTCACCGAATCATTGACATTGATGGTGGGGAGCTTCAGCGTCCCTTTCTTTTCCATTTCCACCAGCCGATGCACGCCGGTCGTTGTTTCCTCGGATAACCCGCGGATCTCCTTCAAAAGCTGAGGGAACTTCTCATGCACCATGATGGTCAAATCGCCCCCGTCATCGATCAACATATTGGGCCCCTTGCCATCCGGCCATTTAAGGGCCTGCTCGATGCACCAGAAATATTCCTTTTCCGATTCGCCTTTCCAGGCAAAGATCGGAATTCCCTTGGCCACCAGCGCAGCGGCCGCATGGTCCTGGGTTGAAAAAATATTGCAGGATGACCAACGGATCTGGGCGCCCAATTCTATCAGCGTCTCAATAAGGACAGCTGTTTCGATCGTCATGTGAACGCATCCGGTGATGCGCGCCCCTTTAAGGGGTTTTTTCGAGCCGAACTCTTCGCGAAGCGCCATTAAACCCGGCATCTCGGCCTCGGCGATCTCGATCTCTTTGCGGCCCCATTCGGCCAATGATAAATCCTTGATCTTATAATCCTGCGATGTTGTCGTCTGTGGCATTTTCCGTTTCACTCCTTTATGCGACCGTGGCTTCTTTTAAGCCGGCTTTGGCTAAAACTTCGGCCTTATCTGTTTTTTCCCAAGAAAAACCTTCCCTGCCCAAGTGGCCGTAGCAGGCTGTTTTTTGGAAAACCGGCTTTAATAAATCCAACGTTTGAATAATGCCTTTGGGGGAAAGATCGAAATGCTTACGGATCAATTCCACCAACTTTTCATCGGGAATCCTTCCCGTGCCAAATGTGTCGACATAAATGCTGATCGGTTGAGCGTACCCGATAGCATAACTCAACTGGACCAAACATTTTTTCGCCAATCTGGCGGCCACGATGTTCTTCGTGATATATCTGGCCATATAAGCGGCCGAGCGGTCCACCTTGGTCGGGTCTTTCCCGGAGAATGCCCCGCCTCCGTGCGGCACGATGCCGCCGTAGGTATCGACGATGATCTTGCGCCCGGTCATGCCCGTATCGGATTGCGGCCCACCGAGAACAAATTTTCCGGTTTCGTTAACGAAAAATTTTGTGCGGCTGTCGATCATATCGCCCACAACCGGCTTGGCGATCGTGTCAATGATCTCTTTGCGGGCTTTATCGGTAATGCGTTTGCCCGTTGGGTCAAGGATTTCCTCGGTGTGCTGGCACGCCAACACAACAGCATCTATCCTTTTAGGCTCTTCGTTTTCATATTCAATGGTGACCTGGCTTTTGCAATCCGGCCCCAAATAGGTCAAAGGTCCTTTTTTCCTGACCTCTTCGACCCGCTGGACCAGCTTATGCGCGTACATGATCGGAAGCGGCATCAACTCCGGCGTTTCATCGGTCGCGTAACCGTACATAATGCCCTGGTCGCCGGCGCCGCCGGCATCCACTCCTTGGGCAATATCCGGCGATTGCGCATTGATCGCGTTCAAGATCGAGCAGGTGCTGTAGTCAAAACCATATTTTTGATGCGTATACCCGATATCTTTAAGAACGCCACGAACAAGCTTATGGACGTCAATATAGGTTGTGGTGGTGATCTCACCGCCAACGATCACAAGCCCCATGGTAATAAAAGTCTCACAGGCGACCCGTCCTTTTGGGTCGTCTTTCATTACAGCATCCAAAACAGCATCCGAAATTTGATCACAAACTTTATCCGGATGACCTTTGCCAACAGATTCCGATGTAATGTAATATCGTCCTTGCACTTTTTGTGCCTCCTTTTAATGACGACACAACTTATGGAACGTTAGTGAACATAAGTTGTTGTCGGAATTAATCCCGCCCTTTAGGCGAAATACTTAATTCAAAATATACTATTTGCCATATTTCCCTACCCAAAGGGCGGGATAAGTTCGGCCGAACAACTTAGCTTCGTTATCACTCGCTAAGTTGTGGCCTCACTTATGAAAACGCTTGCTGCGCTTCATGATACGACTCAATACTTCCGATATCATACCACTTGCCGGAAAATTGAAAACCGTAAACATCATGGGTTGATTTAAGCCAAATAACATAATCGCCCGCGCGATCAGACTTTCCAGATTGTACCAAATAATCGGCGATTAGACCAAGGGTTTTCTTCGGCAAATAATAGAAGCACATCGCGATCAAACTGGATTTGGGTTTGGCCGGTTTTTCCTCAAAAGAAGCCACCTTGCCGTCCTTCCCTAATTCGACCACCCCGAATTTATTGGCCTGCGATTTATCTTTGATATCAAAAACACCGATCGTAACGTCCTTAGGTCTACTTTGAGCGAAGCGCGCGAACTGGTCAAGGTTAAAATTGAACAGATTATCGCCGCCTATCACTAAAAGATCATCAGCGACCTTCATGTTCTTTAACACAAAATTTATATCTCCAATAGAACCCAACCGGTCCTCATTGGATTTCGTGCCATCATTGATAACGGTCACTTTCACATCTTGCGAAGAATAGCCTTGGCTCCAGCGCTTTATTTGCTGGTAAAACTTATCATTGGTGATAACGAGGATTTCCTTAATATCGGGCAAATCCCGCAAATGCTCCACGATATGATCGATGATGGGTTTGCCATTGATATCTAACAAGGTTTTGGCCGTATCTTTAACAAGCGAATAAAGACGGGTGCCGTATCCTGCGGCTAGAATCAACACCTTCATGCGGCCGTCCCCCGCATTTCATTGTCATAGGAAACGAAATCCGGCGCCAATTCCTTCAGCCGTTTCAGACAATGCTGTTCCACATCCCGTCCCGTTGTCAGCCGCATGACCTCCTGTGTCAGTTTCTCGCAATCCGTCATCGCAACACTACGGATCAATTTCTTGATTTGCAAAATATTTAAAGGAGACATGCTCAATTCCCGCAAACCCAACCCCAGTAAAACGAGAACCAGGGCCGGGTCGCTGGAGACCTCTCCGCAAATTCCAACAGAAATATTGCCGCGCTTGGCCGCTTCGATCGTAACTTTAATAAACCTTAAAACGGCCGGATGCCCAGGCTCATACAAGGCGGCCGTCTTTTCACTGACACGGTCAACGGCCAGCGTATATTGAATCAGATCATTGGTGCCCAGGCTGAAAAACGCCGCTTCCTGGGCCAGCAGGTCAGCCGTCATGGCGGCGGATGGCACCTCGATCATGACGCCAACAGGCATGTTCTCATCAAAGGCGATTGCCTCTTTACGTAAATCGCCTTTGACTTCATTTAAAACGTCATTAGCCAATTTCAATTCCTCGTTTCCGGTGATCATCGGGTACATAAGACGCATCTTCCCGAAGCGCGAGGCGCGCAAAACCGCCCGCAACTGCGTCTTAAAAATATCCGGTCGCGCCAGGCAAAAACGGATCGCCCGCCAGCCCAAGAAAGAATACATGTCCTTAGGGATTTGCAAACTGGATAAAAATTTGTCTCCGCCCAAATCAAGGCTACGGATCGTGACCGTATGGGGGACCATCGCTTCGGCAACATGTTTATACGCATTGAATTGCTCTTCCTCCGATGGTAAATCGACCCGGTTCATATAAAAATATTCCGTGCGGTAAAGGCCGATGCCGCTGGCCCCTATCTTTTGGATCGTCGGGATCTCTTCCGGCAATTCCAAATTGGCCATAATAGTGATCGTTTGTCCGTCCTTGGTTTGCGCCGGCAGATCCTTGACATCAAGGTATTTTTCTCGGATCGCAAGAAGGCGGTTCTTTATATCAATGTAGGTCTTTTTTGTATTCTCATCAGGATCGATAATAACGAGCCCTTTGGTCCCATCGACAATGATGTCGTCTTGATTCTTGACGTTGAGCGTAATATCCTTAAGGCCGACAACGGCCGGAACGCCCAGGGACTTGGCCATGATCGCCGTATGAGAGGTTTTACCACCGACATCGGTGGCAAAAGCGATGATCTTTTTATTGAACATGTTCGCCGTATCCGATGGGGAAAAATCATGGGCAATTAAAATGAGCTCTTTCGTGATCTGATCAAAGTCGTGCATTTTGGTCTCGTCCATCAAATTCTTTAAGACGCGCCGGCCCACATCATCCACATCGGCTACACGCTCTTTTAAATACTCATCTTCGATGTTAGAGAAAATTTTTGCATATTTCTTCATGACCTGGGAATAAACGTATTCAACGGAAAGTTTTTCCAGTTTTATTTTCTTAATGACTTCTTCGATGATGGTACGGTCCTCAAGGATAAATAGATGCGCGTCGAAAATCTTGGCATGTTCCACTTCCATTTCGGAACTGATGCGCTTTTGGATCTCCAGGATCTCTTCCCTTGTTTTGATGAGGGCCTCTTCAAAACGGGCAATCTCGATAGGCACTTCCTTTTCCATGATGGCCCGTGGCGGCACGATAATTTCCTGCTTATCCATGATAAACGCAGGCCCCAAGGCTATGCCCGGAGCGGCCGCGATCCCTTTTAAAATCACTTCACTCATTTTATGTTACTTTCCTTAGTTAACAATTCTTCCAATTCACCTAAAAGCGCTTGTGCATCCTCTCCGTCGACTTCAATAAAAAGCGTACTTCCCCTCTCGGCTCCCAGCGTCAGAATGCCCATAATGGATTTGCCGTTGACCTTCTCTTCGCCTTTGGCGATCGTCACATGGGAATTATATTTGTTGGCAATCTGGACGAACAACGCCGCTGGGCGGGCATGAAGGCCTTGCGAACTTTTAATCGTTATTTCTTTCCCAAATTTTGGCATACGGCAATAAACTCATGAAAGTTTTATCTTCGGATAACGCGATAAGTTTCGATCAATTTGATCAGTTCTTTATTAAGCTTCAAGGAGTCATGCCGGACGTAATCCGTAACTCCCAGCAGATCCGTCGCCGCCGCCTTATAGCCCATTCGTTTAATTTCCTCTTCATCCGCCACAACCGGATACGCCTGCTCCTCTTCATAACGGGCCAAAGCATCCTTGGGGGCAACAGCGTTATTCAATAAACAGGCATCAATCACATCTTTATTAGAATGCTCAATGATAGCTTTCACATGATCGCTGGCCGTATAACCGTCTGTTTCTCCGTGCTGGGTCATGACGTTGCACACATAAATCTTAAAAGCCGATGATTTGGCAATAACATCCGCCATTTCATTGATAATCAAATTGGGAATGATGCTCGTATAGAGGCTGCCGGGGCCCAAAATGATCACGTCCGCCTGTTCAATCGCCGCGATGGCGTCTTTTGTCGGATGGGCATCTTCCGTCAACGAAAGCCTTTTAATACGTGAATTCGGATTGGGGATTTTTGCTTCCCCCCGGGTTTTGGTGCCGTCTTCATATTCGGCAACCAAATGGATATTGCTGACGGTAGCCGGCACCACTTTCCCGCGAATCGCCAAAACCTTGCTGGTTTCCTGTACCGCCCGCTCAAAATCACCGTCCATGATCTGGACCATGGCGGTCAGGAATAAATTCCCGAAATTATGCCCCTTAAATTCAGAATCATTGGAAAAACGGAACTGAAAAAGATCGCCGACCACCTCCGGCGCATCCGCTAACGCCACCAGGCAATTGCGGATATCCCCGGGGGCCACAATGTTGAATTCTTCCCTTAGCCGCCCCGATGAACCGCCGCTGTCAGCGACAGTAACGATGGCGGTGATATTTGAGGTGTATTCTTTCAGACCATAAATCAAGTGGGATAAGCCGTGCCCGCCACCCATGGTGACAATCTTAGGTCCCCGCTCCAAGAACCGCTTTTGATAAAGAATGTTGATCAGGTCCCGTTCGCCCTGCGGTAAAACCAATGTCAGAAGGGACACAATCATCTTGGACATCCCCAAGACGATAAAAACCAAGCCGCATAAAATCCAAACGATACCCAGCGTGCTGATGAGGGCATAGGGCTCGGCGGCCAGGACGGCGCCGACGCCGACGATCACAATCCCAAGCATGGAAGTAAAAAGCCAACGCTTTATCTTCATGCCGGGATAAAGCCACTTCAGGGGATTTTTAGGCATGATTCTTTACGCTAATTGTCCGTCTTCTTGTTGGACAATTTGGATTACGGTCTTTTCGTCTTCGACGTTACGTAAGCGGTCACGGATAAATTTGTCTTTCAAAAGGCGTGATATTCTTGCCAATGCTTTAAGGTGTGGCCCTGCCGAATCGATGGGAGCGAGCAGTAAGAAAAAGATGTACGCCGGTTCTCCATCCAGCGAGTCAAAATTAATTCCCTGTTTACTGATCCCCAAACAACCCACTAGCTTTTTGACACAATCACATTTCCCGTGAGGAATCGCGATTCCCTGTCCGATGGCGGTTGAGCCCAGCGCCTCCCGGGCCGTCAACACCTCCAAAACCTTCTTCTTGTGCCGCTTATCGACGGCTTCGGTTTTAATCAATAAATTCACCAATTCCTCAATGACCCCGGATTTGTCGGTGGCTTGAAGATCAACGCAAACCGCTTTCGTAATAAGAAAATCGCTGATTTTCATACAACTATTCCTCCCTTTCCTAAATAAAGAAGACGAAGCTTTAAAGCGGCGGATGGGATTCGAACCCACGACATTCTCCTTGGCAAGGAGACATTCTAGCCAACTGAATTACCGCCGCAGATCTATCATGTCAATTTTAAATTGGTGGGCGGCAAGGGACTTGAACCCCTATGGATTGCTCCACTAGTTCCTAAGACTAGCGCGTCTACCAATTCCGCCAGCCGCCCGGCTACGCTAAATTACTTTCGTATTTAGCTCCGCCGGGCTACGCCCTTTGGCGAAGCCAGGCGAAGTTCCCAAACGAAAGTTTCGGAACGAAGCCTGGTGGGCCACCCGCGACTCGAACGCGGCACACCAGCCTTAAAAGGGCTGTGCTCTACCTGATGAGCTAGTGGCCCGAAATCTTACTTCTATAAGAAATAACGACTTACCGTTCCATCAAATGCTTGTTTTTCTCTTCCAAAAGCGAATCAATGTCTTTAATAAAGCGGTCCGTTAATTTCTGTATGCCGTCTTGCGCCTTAAAGCTGTCATCTTCGGAAATGGTCTTATCCCCCTGCAATTTCTTGATCCTTTCATTGGCATCCCGGCGGATCGTCCGTAAAGAAATCCTGGCGTGTTCGGCCATTTCCTTGACCACTTTGGTCATTTCACTGCGCCTTTCTTCAGAAAGGGGTGGGACGGAAATGCGCACGATCTTGCCGTCATTACTGACCGAGCCGCCGATATTCGAATCATTGATAGCCTTTTCCAAATCCGGTATGACGGTGGCATCCCACGGCTGAATGACGATCATGCGCGGATCAGGAACCGATATAGCCGCTAATTCTTTTACCAAAGTCGGCGTATCATAATACTTCACATGTAAGCCCTCAACTAAACCGGTATGCGCACGGCCTGTACGTACTTCGGAAAATTCTCTTTTGGCCGACTCAATGGTCTTTCTCATTTTGTCTTCAGTCTCTTTAATGATCTCTTTCATCCCCATAGGAAATCCTCCTGCCGTTATTTGACCGTAGTCCCGATATTTTCGCCCAGAACAACCTTTTTAATATTACCCTTTTGAAGCAGATTAAAAACAACGATCGGTAAATCATTATCCATGCACATACTGATGGCGGTGGCGTCCATGACCCGAAGGTCTTTTTTCAAAACATCAATAAACTTAACATTCTTGAATTTCTTGGCTGATTTGACTTTCATGGGATCGGCGGTATAAACACCGTCCACTTTAGTGGCCTTCAAGATCACATCCGCGTCAATCTCGGTCGCCCGTAAAGCGGCTGCCGTATCGGTCGTAAAGTAGGGGTTGCCCGTTCCAGCCACAAAAATAACGACCCGCCCTTTTTCCAAATGCCGCATCGCCCGCCGGCGGATATAGGGCTCGGCCACGGCATGCATCTGTATGGCAGTCATTACCCGCGTTGGGATACCGAGCTGTTCCAAGGCATTTTGCAGCGCCAGCCCGTTAAGAACGGTCGCTAACATCCCCATGTAATCGGCGACGGAACGTTCAAGTCCGAATTTTTTCGATTCCACCTGGCCGCGAAAGATATTGCCCCCACCGACAACAATGGCCACATCAACATCCAACGCCCTCACTTCTTTGACCTGTTCGGCCAACGAAGCGCACATTTCGGCGTCAATGCCATGCTCTTGAGTGCCCAACAGGGCCTCTCCGCTCAATTTAAGAAGGATTCTTTTATAGATGGGTTTCTTATTCAACTTCGCTGACCTTAAATCGGACAAACCGGCCGACAAAAATGTTCTCGCCGATAGCGGCGACCAACGATGTAATCAATTCCTTGACCGTTTTACCGGGATCTTTGATATAGGCTTGTTCATACAGGCAGGTTTCTTGGATGAATTCTTCCGAATTCTTGTGCCCCTTCAGGACCATCTCCGGCACATCTTCTCTTTTAATATATTTTGGATTGGCCGCGGCTATTTGCATGGCGATCTCTCTGGCCAATTTGCCGAATTCGTCATTTTTGGCCACAAAATCGGTTTCGCAGTTCAACTCGACCAAAACCCCAATCTTATTTCCATGATGGATATAGGCCTCAATGCGCCCTTCTTTGGCTTCGCGGCTTCCCTTTTTGACCGCAATTTCCAATCCCCTCTTCTTAAGGATCTCTTTGGCTTTACCAATATCTCCTTTGGCTTCTTCCAGAGCTTTCTTGCATTCAATCACCCCGCAAGAGGTCATTTCCCGCAGCTCTTTGATCGTTTCCGCCGAAATACCCATGATTAAACCCTTTCTAGAAATACTTAAATAAACTTACTATTAACCCGCCTGAGTCTCGCTTGCCTCTACTTCCGGCGAAGCTTCCTGTGCCGTCTCTTGGGAAGCGCTCTGCGGATTCTTTTGGTTATGCTGTTCCTTCTTCTTGGTCAGCCCGCTATTTACATATTGTTTGTGCCCTTCCGAAATGCTATCGGCGATCAAACAGGTGAGGAAGCGAATCGACTTAAGGGCATCATCATTGCCAGGAATCGGAAAATCGACGACGTCCGGGTTACAGTTGGTGTCCACTAAGCCGATAATAGGAATTTGTAACTTGGTGGCTTCATGCACCGCAATCTCTTCTTTTTTGGGATCAACGATAAAGACCGCCTGCGGAAGCTCTTTCATATTCCGAATGCCGCCTAAACACCGCAGCAATTTATCTTTTTCCTTCGTCAGGCCCGCCGTTTCCTTTTTGGTGAGATTGTTCCAAATGGAAGGATCCTCTTTCATCTGCTCAATTTTATTCAAACGATCGATGGACTTTCTGATGGTCTGAAAGTTGGTCAAAAACCCGCCCAACCAGCGGTGCGTCACATAATACATCTCGCAGCGCTTAGCTTCATCTTCGATGATCTGCTGCGCCTGCTTCTTGGTGCCGACAAACAGGACGCGACCGCCTTTCAAGGCAATGTCTTTAAGAAAATCGCGGGCGGTATTTAAACACTCGACCGTTTTTTCCAAGTCGATTATGTAAATGCCGGAGCGTTCGCCGAAGATGTACTTCTTCATTTTGGGATTCCATCGTTTGGTTTGATGGCCAAAATGGACCCCGGCCTCTAAGAGTTTACGAATCAGTTCTTCTACCATTGTTCCTCCGTGGATAAGTGCTTCAACTATATGTCACCGTTGTATCCTTGTGTGACCCTTATAAATAAGGGCAGGATATGATGCCCATATAATTGCTTGGTTGATAATACGTTTAACCTTAAATATTGCGTGCTAGTATAACTAATAATCTATTTCTTTGCAATATTTTATTTTATTACACCCGCAACATCACAGGGGTTTGTTTTTGACCCAATTGATTCAAATATCTACACTTCCAACAAATCTCTTTTAGGCGTGAAATTGGATCTGATAAAGCTTGCGGTAGAGCTCACACGTTTCCAAAAGCTTCTCATGCGGCGCCATGCCAACGATACGCCCCTTCTCCAGGACGATAATTTTATCGGCCTTTTTGACGGTCGAAAGCCGATGCGCGATGGCAACGACGGTGCGCCCTTCCATCAATTTATCCAATGCTTCCTGAACGATTTTCTCCGATTCCGAATCCAGCTGCGAGGTCGCCTCATCCAATAACAAAATCGGCGGATTACGTAAAATAGCCCGCGCGATGGCGATACGTTGCTTCTCCCCGCCGGATAACCGAAACCCTCTATCGCCGATCACCGTACCATAACCGTCAGGCATTTCCTTGACAAATTGATTGGCAAAGGCCTTTTTAGCCGCCTCTTCAATTTCCTGTTGGGTCGCATGGCTGGAGCCGTAGCCAATATTTGCTTTCACCGTATCGTTAAAAAGAAACGTTTCTTGGGAGACAATGCCGATCTGCCCGCGAAGCGATTGAAACGAAACTTCTTTCAGATCAATGCCATCGATCTTAACGACTCCATCGCTCGGATCATAAAAACGCGGAATGAGACTGACCAACGTCGTTTTTCCCGTTCCCGTCGGACCGACAATGGCGACCAATTCTCCCTTTTTAATCTCGAAATGAACATCCTTGAGCACCAATTCAGCATCTTCGTTGTACTTAAAATCAACATGTTCAAAAGAGATCTTCTCTTTCATAACTGGTAACGTTATCGCCGAGGGCTTCTCGACAACGCTGGGCTCGCTTTCCAAGACATCATAGATCCGCTGGTTCGCCGCCAAGGCCTGCTGGGTCAAGGCATTCACATTCCCCAATTTTTTAATGGGGCTGATAAGCGACATGATGCACCCGAAGAACAATACGAATACACCCAGTGAAACTTCTCCCTCCAACACCGGCCGGCCGATGAAATAAAACATGGTGGCGCCGCACACGGCCCCGATCAATTCCGTGATAGGAGATATGAACGCCATGCGCTTAACGGATTTCATCTGCAGCTTGTAGAAAGCATTGTTATTGGCCCGAAAGCGGTTCATCTCGTAATTCTCCGTCCCAAAAGCCTTGACCAGCAACACCCCTTGGATAGTTTCCATCAATTGAGAATTAAGATCCGCCATCTTTTCCTGCGTTGATTGGGAAATTTTCTTCAATCGCCTGCCAATGCGGCTTAAGGGCCAAGCCACCAACGGAAAAACGATAAACACGATCAAGGCGGCAATAGGGTAGATCACGATCGCCGTGACGATAAAAAGAACCAGCATGAACGATTGTTTAAATAGATCCGTCAACGCGTAAGAGACCGCGTTCTCGATAAAGCGTACGTCATTCATGATACGGGAAATGAGCTCTCCGGAGCGTCGCTCACTGAAATAATCCAGCGAAAGGTTCTGCATCTTATCGTAGAGCCTCACGCGGATATCCCTCATGACCCGCTGGGACACGTCATTCATCAGATATTGATGCAGAAAAACGAAAAGTTGTTTGAACGCGATGCCGACAATAAGGATGATGGGAAAGAGTTTAAATAAGGTGTTGGGGTTAATATTGTTGACCCGGGCCACAAAGTCGGTCAAAAAAGGCGGCAATTGATTGGGGATCACCATTTGCTTCTTGTTGAAGATAATATCGATCATCGGAGGCGCCATCCCCAGCTGAAAAACCTCGAAAATGCCAGCGGCGAACATCATCGCCAACGCCATGGCAAAAATCCTCTCATGCCCCTTCAAAAAGCTAAGTAGTTTAAGATAATTTTTCACAATGGCGCTAACTTAGCATATTAATTGACTTTTGTCGAGCCATTTGTTATAGTGCACCGTATTCAATCGACGATAAATAGTTATAATACTAATAATACAATGGCAACTCCCCCAAAAATCAAAATAGCCGTTATCGGCATCGGCCATCTGGGCTCAAGGCACCTGAAGGTTTTAAGCGAATTAACCGAACAGGTTGAAATCGTTGGTGTTTGTGACCTTAAGGAAGAGCGCACCCAAAAGCTCGCCAGCCACTACAAGGTCGATTTCTATGAACATTATGAAAATTTGGCCGGCCGCGTTGATGCGGTCCATGTCTGCGTCCCGACCAAGCTCCATTTTGAGATTACCCAATTCTTCCTTAAGCATAAAATCCACACCTTTGTGGAAAAACCCATAACCACGACCGTCAAAGAGGCGCAGCAACTCATCCGGTTAGCGGACAAAAACAATCTGAAGCTTCAAGTCGGCCATGTGGAGCGCTTTAATGCCGCCTTTGAAAGCATCAAGCACTTTACGCACAATCCTCTGTTTATCGAATGCCACCGCTTGAACACTTTTCCCAACCGTTCCCTGGATATCGGGGTAGTCATGGACCTGATGATCCA
>Ga0209640_10003364_pt1 | contig 13987 bp, 14 predicted proteins | sample RifCSP10_1_FD_184018 | JGI IMG/M metagenome (GOLD analysis project Ga0209640, IMG submission 184018) | Soil microbial communities from Rifle, Colorado - Rifle CSP2_sed 10_1 (SPAdes) (version 2) | ecosystem: Environmental > Terrestrial > Deep subsurface > Rock core/Sediment | place: Rifle...
GATGGATTATCGCTACTTCCCCGATCCGGATTTACTCCCGCTGGAAGTAGATCCGGAAATGTTGAAGGCAATTGAATCCGAAATGCCGGAGTTGCCGCGTGCGATGCGGGATCGATTCATGCGCGAATTCGAGTTGTCGGTCTACGACGCGGTTTTGTTAACTGCGTCCAAAGAACTGGCTACTTATTACGAAGCAGTCGCAAGACAAGTCGACCCTAAGCTGGCCGCGAACTGGATAACGGGAGAATTGTCGAGTCGGTTAAACGAACGAAATATCGCCATTGCGGACTCCCCGGTTAAGCCCGAAGCTTTGATTTGGCTTATCGGTCGAATCATCGATGGAACGATTTCCGGAAAGATCGGGAAGGACGTTTTTCGCGATTTGTGGGATGGGAAGGTAGTAGGCGTGTTGAACTCGACTCTGCCAGCCTTGAAATTCGAGGCTGATGGGTACATCGAGAAAATGGGCCTGAAGCAGATTTCCGACAGCGGCGAAATCGAGAAAATCGTCGAGCAGGTGCTCTTTGCGAACCCGCAGCAGGTCGCCGCTTACCGCAGCGGCAAAGAGAAGGCGTTCAACTCGCTGGTGGGTCAAGTGATGAAAGCAACCAAAGGCAAGGCCAACCCGGCCCAGGTCAACACGTTGCTGAAGCAAAAGCTCGGCAGCGGTTAGCGAGAGGTGCCGCTATTTCCTGGCGGGCGCCGGTTGCGGCGCGGGCTTGGCGCTCGCGCCCGTGAGTTCCGCATAGCGCTTCTTGATCTCGTCATACTTTTGATTCAGCGCCGCAACTTCCTTGCGCATCTGGGCGATCTGCCTTTCAATCTTGGCTTTTTCGCCTTCGGAGCGATCGAATGCCTCCTGGACCGCCGGCGGCACCGGTTTCTTATCTTTCCCGAATTGCTCGATGCGCGCGCGCCCTGCGGCCTGGCGATCGTTGGCGTTCTTGAGATTGGTTTGCAGTGTCTCAATACTCGATTCGACCTGCTGCACGTCGCGCGCGCGTTTGAGATCAATCTCCTTCTCGGTCGTGAAGGTCTCGAGGATAGCTTTGTCCTGCCGCCGTTGCGTTTCCTTTTTCTGCTGATCGGCCTGTTTGCGCTCGGCTTCGGCCTGCTGCACCCTGCGTTGCTCCGCGGTCAGCGGCGCGTCGGACTGCCTGATGGTAACGCCGCGCTGACTCAGCTCCTTGGTTGCGCTGTCCTGATACTCGGGCGGCACCTTGTCGCCGCAACCGATGACCTTGCCTGATTTGTCCTTCCAGCAAATGATCTTGCCGCTGCCCTTGCTTTGTGCCAGTGCGACGCCGGCTGCGAGCAGCAACGCTGCCGGGAGCACCGCGATCAGCAAGACCTTACGTGGATTATGCATGTGCCGCCACTCCATATTGGTCGCGGTATTTTTTCACCGCAGCGAGGTTGATGGACAGTTTCTCGTCCCGTTGCAAATAAGCGACCAGATCCTCCAGCGTCGCGATACTGATCACCGGCATCCGGTAATTCTGTTCCACTTCCTGCACCGCGGACAGTTCGCCAGTGCCGCGCTCCATGCGGTCCAGTGCGATCACCACCCCGCATGGAATAGCGCGCGAAGCCTTGATCAGGTTGACCGACTGGCGCACCGAGGTGCCGGCGGAAATCACGTCGTCGACGATCAGCACGCGTCCCGCGAGCGGCGCGCCGATCACGCTGCCGCCTTCCCCGTGGTCTTTTTCCTCTTTGCGATTGAAGCTGTAGCGCACGTTGCGGCCCGCGTCCGCCAGCGCGATCGCCACCGCCGCGACCAGGGGTATCCCCTTGTACGCCGGGCCGAACAACATGTCGAACTCGAAGCCCGCGGCGAGAATTGCTTTCGCGTAGAATTGCGCGAGCCGCTTGAGCGACTGGCCGTCGAAAAACAACCCGGCATCGAAAAAATAGGGCGACATGCGGCCGGCCTTGGTTTGGTACTCCCCGAAGTAGAGTACTTTCTGCGCCAACGTGAACTCGATGAATTCGTGCCTGAAATTTGCCGACATAATACGCCAACGTAACCATTAAAGTCCACGAAACATCATGTTACGCGTAATCACCTTGAACCTCAACGGCATTCGCTCGGCGGCCGGCAAGGGAGTGTTTCGCTGGCTTGCGCGGCAGAGGGCCGATGTATTCTGCGTGCAGGAACTCAAAGCGCAGGCCAAGGATATGACCGCTGGACTGCTCGCGCCCGCCGGCTTTCGCGGCTATTTTCACTTCGCCGGGAAAAAAGGCTACAGCGGCGTCGGCCTCTATTGCAGGCGCGAGCCGGATCGCGTGCTCGAAGGCCTCGGCATTCGCGAGTTCGACGCCGAGGGGCGCTACCTGCGCGCCGACTTTGGCAAGCTCTCGGTGATCTCCATTTACCAGCCGTCGGGATCGAGCGGCCCGGAACGGCAGCGGATGAAGTTCAGGTTCATGGATTGCTTCTATCCGCATCTCAAAAAACTCATCGCGGACGGCCGCGAGTTTATCCTGTGCGGCGACTGGAACATCGCGCACCAGGAGATCGACCTCAAGAACTGGCGCGGTAACCGGAAAAATTCCGGTTTCCTGCCGGAGGAGCGGCAGTGGCTGACGCAAGTGTTCGATGAACTCGGCTGGGTGGATGTGTTCCGCCGCATCGACCCGCGCGCCGAGCAGTACACCTGGTGGTCAAACCGCGGCCAGGCGTGGGCCAAGAACGTCGGCTGGCGCATCGATTACCAGATCGCGACTCCCGGCGTCGCGGCGCGTGCGCGCAAAGTGAAAATCTACAAGGACCAACGCTTCTCCGACCATGCGCCGCTGACGATCGATTACGAGTACCCGTTGGACTAACGGATACCACATGACTTTCCGCCCCGCCGCGTACCGTCAGGGCATGATTTCGACGTATTCGTAAGCTTCGCAATTGGTCACGGTGTTGCGTACTGGCAACGGCGCACGCGCGAACCAGGCATGGGGATCGTGCCGATCCACTTCGGTGCCGAGAAACCGCACCAGATCGCAGATGGGTTCGACCACATTGCGGCGATAGCCGTCGGCGCCCTTGACGTAGGCCAGGTACAGATTCTTCATGCAGTTGCGGCGGCAGAAAGAAAAAGCGGAACAGCGCTCGCAAGGCATGTTGGGATGCGGTTGCAGCGGACTGCGCTTCAGCCAGTTTCCGACGACGTCTCCTTGCAGCATCTCGGGCATGTACATCATGTCCGGGCACGGATAGATCCTGCCATCGGGCATGACGTTGAGGATATGGGTGGAGACGCGGCACTGGGACAATCCGGCGTACAGCTCCTGCGCTCGCGACGGCAGAACTTTGTTGCGCACCGTGCCCATGATGGGGATGACGGGGTATAGCGTTTTGCCGGAAAAAAACCTGTCGATCAGTCTCGCAAGCACTTCGCGTCTTTTTTCCATCGCCTGCGGCGAGTAGGCGCCGTCCTGCGCGACGAACTGAAAGTAGACGTAGTCGAAGTATTCCGTCAGCTCGTCCAGTTCCTCAAAGCTGGTGTTCTCATCGCTCCAGGTCACGCGGGCGGTCAGCGTGCCGCCAATCCGGTCGCGGACGGCTCCAAGGTTCTTCACCACCCGGCGATAGATGCCGCGTCCGCGGTAGCCGTCGGTGACCCGCTCGCCGCCGTCGATGGACACCAGAATGTTGGACAGACTGGCGAGGATCCGGTCCGGCAGCCTGGCGAGCAACGTGCCATTGGTTTGAAGCTGGAAGCGGAAAGCGGGATAGCGTTCCATCACGGCGCCAATAAAGCTCAGGTTCAGGGTCGGCTCGCCGCCGTAGAACGTGACGTAGATCTCGTGCCCGGAGAGATGTTTCCTGATGAAGGCGTCCAGCGCGTCCAAAGAATAGCTGACCTTGCGCCGCGAGCCCAGGACTTCGCCGACCCCGAGCGAACAATAGCTGCACCGGAGGTTGCACCGCAGCGTGGTAAGAAGCTGCAGCTCGACGCGGCTGCCGACGATCGCCGGGCCGCGCCCGATTCCTTCGATGGGATCAGAAGGTCTCACAGTGCGATGGTTTTCATTTTTCGGCTTGCAGGATACGGGCCGGGGGCGTCGCTGCGGGTTCGGTGCGGACCAGCATCTGCATTACCCACGGCAGGAACAAGTATGCCGGAAACGCGAGGAAAAAGGTGAGCAGGAAATACGCGGAGTAGCCCATCGCTTCGGCGCCGAAACCGCTTGCCCAGCCGGCGAACGAGCGCGAGAGCGCGAACACCGACGACAGCAACGCGTATTCGGTCGCGGCGCGCTGCTGGTTGACGATTGCCATCAAAAACGCGAGGAACGCTGCAGTGCCGAGCCCGCCGGTGAACGATTCGATCGCGCTCGCCGCATAGAGCAGCACGCGATGCTCGATGAGGAGCGTGCTGCCGGTCGCGGCAGCGGGGATTACCGCTGCGGCGAGCGCATAGCCAAGATTGGATACGGCCTGGAACAGTCCCAGCACCCACAGCGCGCGGTAGATGCCGGCGCGGTCGGTATACCAGCCGCCGGCGAGGCCGCCGGCGATCGAGAGACCCAGTCCGAGATTGACCGATACCAGCCCGATCTCGGTCGCGGTGAAGCCGCTGTCGACCCAGAACGGTTTGACCATGAATCCCATCGAGGCGTCGGCGAGTTTGAAAATCAGGATGAATATCAGCACCGGCAGGATACCGGGACGCCTCATGAGTTCCATCAGCGCGCCGAACATCGGGCCCTGCGGCGGATCGGCGGCTGGCTGGGCCGCGCGCGGTGCGAGACGGCGCGCGAGGGTGAGCGCCACGAATACCGCGAGCGCGATGCCCCACGCGGCCGGCCAGAAGTTCGGATGGTGGAGCGACCATCGCATGGCGTTGTTGGCGAGCCACACGCAGCCGAGCACAAGCAGCAGCACCAGCGCCAGCGCGCGCGGCTCTCGCACGATTGCGCGCAGCTCAGCGAGCACGGTCTGGCCGTCACGCGGCGCCAGCAGTCGCTCGCGCGGCGCGGCGAGGCACAACGCCGCGCAGGTGCCGAACACGATCGCGGCGCACACGAAAGCGCCGCTCCACCCGAGATAATCCGACAGGACCAGCACGCCGCCGGCGGCGAGCATCCCGACGCGGTAGAAGCCGATGCGCACGCCGTTGGCGAGCCCCAGCTCGCTGCGGTCGAGGAGTTCAATGGTGTAGCCGTCGATCGCGATGTCGTTGGTGGCTGACAGCAGCGTGAACACGCCGATCGCGAGCCACACCCACAGCGGCAGGCCGGCGGAGACCGCGAATGCAAGCATCACCGTACCCATCAGGATCTCGACCGCGGCCATCCACAGCCGGTGGCGGCGATAGTGATCGATCGCCGGCGCCCACAGGAATTTCAGCGTCCAGGCGAGACCCAGCAGACTGATGATGCCGATGTTTCTGAGTTCGACGCCCTGCTGGCGAAACCACACCGGGAATATGTCGTAGAAGATGCCGAGCGGAAACCCCTCGGAGAAATACAGCACGCCGACCCAGAACAGCTTGGATCGCAGCAGCGCGGGACGCCGGGTCCGGACCTCAGGCGCGCTCAAAGCGGTAAACCGCGAGACTGCCGAGCAGGTTCGGCAGGAAATCGACCGCGCTGCCATCGCGCATCACGATGCGCTCGAGGATGCGCACGCCGTGACCGCGGCAGAAGTCCTCGAAGTCGGTGATGGTGCAGAGGTGGATGTTGGGCGTGTCGAACCAGCGGTAGGGCAGGTTGTCGGACATCGGCATTTTGCCGAGGATCACGTGCAGCCGGTTGCGCCAGTAGCCGAAGTTGGGAAAGGTGACGATGCCTTCGCGGCCGACGCGCAGCATCTCGCGGATTACGCGCTCGCTGCTCCTCACTGCCTGCAGCGTCTGCGACAGGATCACGTAATCGAACGAGCCGTCGGCGAAGCCCGACAGCCCGCGCTCGAGGTCGCCCTGGATCACGTTGACGCCATTCCTCGCGCTCGCGAGGATACCCTCGTCATCGATTTCGACGCCGTAGCCGATGCCGCCGCGCTGCTCGTTGAGATAACGCAGCAGCGAGCCGTCGCCACAGCCCAGGTCGAGAATGCGTGCGCCCGGCTTCACCCAGTTGGCAATCGCCGCGAAATCGGGCCGTTGCATCGCGTTCGTTTTCATACGCCCGCCTCCATGCCGATGCGGTCGTAGTAGGCGGCGACCAGCCGGTGATAGCGCGGGTCATCGAGCAGGAACGCGTCGTGGCCGTGCGGCGCGTCGATCTCCGCGTAGGTCACATCGCGCCGGTTGTCGAGCAGCGCCTTGATAATTTCGCGCGAGCGCTCCGGCGAGAAGCGCCAGTCCGTGGTGAACGATACGACCAGGAAGCCCGCCGTCGCGGGCTCGAGCGCGAGAGTCAGATTGCCGCCGTGCCCGGCCGCGGGATCGAAGTAATCGAGCGCCTTGGTGATGCGCAAATAAGTGTTGGCGTCGAAATAATCCGAGAATTTATGGCTCTGGTGGCGCAGATACGATTCGATCTCGAACTCGGCATCGAACGAATAATTTAGCTTGCCGTGGCGCAATTGGCGGCCGAACTTGCTCGCCATCTCGTCATCCGACAGGTAAGTGATGTGGCCGACCATGCGCGCGACGCGCAGGCCGCGGGCCGGCTTGGTGTTGTGCTCGTAATAGTGCCCTTCGTGAAAATCAGGGTCGGTGATGATGGCCTGACGCGCGACCTCGTTGAACGCGATGTTCTGCGCCGACAGGTTGGGCGCGCATGCGATCACCAGCGCGTGGCCGATACGCTCGGGATACTGGATCGTCCATGACAGCGCCTGCATCGCGCCGAGGCTGCCGCCCATCACCGCGGCGAAGCGGCTGATGCCGAGATGATCGGCAAGACGCGCCTGGGCGTCGACCCAGTCTTCCACCGTGACCACCGGGAAATCCGCGCCCCACGCGCGGCCGGTTGCCGGATTGATGCTCTGCGGGCCCGTCGAGCCGAAACAGCCGCCGAGGTTGTTGACGCCGATTACGCAGAAGCGGTTGGTGTCGAGCGGCTTGCCGGGCCCGATCATGTTGTCCCACCAGCCGACGTTGTCCGGGTCGCCGGCATAGCGCCCGGCGACGTGGTGCGACGCGTTCAGCGCGTGGCACACCAGCACCGCGTTCGAACGGTCGGCATTGAGGCTGCCGTAAGTCTCGAAAACGAGCTCGTAGCCACCGATCCCGGCGCCGCTCTTGAGCCGCAGCGGTTCATCGAAGCGCGCCGTCTGCGGCGCAACGATGCCGACCGAATGTTTGTCCGCAGTACCATCCATAAATAGAAAAACCCGGTCAGCTTGCGCTATACCGGGTTATCTTTCTCTTTAGCCGGATTTATTAGGCGCCCGCAAGCTGAATCAAATCGGCGCACGACAACGGCTGCAACGGTAACCCGTTGCGGCTATCTTGTCAATCACCAATCACCAATCACCAATCACGACTTACGCATTGAGCTTTTCGAGCATCGCCCGCAGTTTGTCCGGGTCATCGGTGCGCAGCATCTTACTTGCCTGCGGCGCGGCCTCGCGCAGGCTGGACTGCAGCACCTGCTGTTTGACTTCGAGCAGGCGCGCCGGGTGCATCGAAAACTGGCGCAGGCCGATGCCCAGCAGCAGCCGCGTGAGCTGGACGTCCCCCGCCATCTCGCCGCACAGCGCGATTGGCTTGCCTGCCTTGTTGGCGCTGCGGATGACGTGCGAGACCAGATTGAGTATCGCCGGGTGCAACGGGTCGTAGAGATGCGAGACGGTATCGTCCGTGCGATCGAGTGCAAGCGTGTATTGGATCAGATCATTGGTGCCGATCGACAGGAAATCGAGCTTCTTGATGAAGGCATTGAGTGCGAGCGCTGCGGCCGGGATCTCGATCATGCCGCCGACCGCGACGCCGCGGTCGTAGGCAACGTATCGGTCTTCGAGGTCCTGCTTGGCCTGCGCGATGTAGTTTAGCGTCTGACTGATCTCCGACACGCTCATCAGCATCGGAATCAGGATCTTGAGCTTGCCGTAATGCGAGGCGCGCAGCATCGCGCGCAACTGCGCCAGGAACATCTGCGGCTCGGTCAGCGAGAGCCGGATTGCGCGCAGGCCGAGCGCGGGATTGGCGCCGGTCGGTTCATTGCCGTTGATGTGTTTGTCGGCGCCGAGATCGTAGGTGCGGACTGTCACCGGCAGCCCATCCATCTCGCGCACCACCTTGCGGTAAGCCTCGAACTGTTCGTCTTCGTCAGGGAGTTCGTCGCGGTTCAGGAACAGGAACTCGGTGCGGAAGAGCCCGATGCCGGTGGCGCCGTATTCCCTGACCTGTTCGATATCGTCGGGCAGCTCGATGTTGGCCTGCAGCTCGATCTCGACTTGATCGAGCGTGGTCGCGCGCGTGTCGCGCAGACGCTTGAGTTTCTGACGCTCGAGCTCCCACTGATGCTGGCGCAGCTTGTATTCGGCGAGCGCCTGCGGATCAGGGTCGACAACGACCATGCCCTGCGTGCCGTCGACGATCAGCAATTCGTTCTCGCGGATCAGCTGGCGCGCGTGGTGCAACGCGACGATCGACGGAATGTTGAGGCTGCGCGCGACGATCGCGGTATGCGAAGTGGCGCCGCCGAGGTCGGTGATGAAGCTGGCGAACTGATGCTGCCTGAACTGGATCACGTCAGCCGGTGACAGGTCGTGCGCGACCAGAATCAGGCCTTCCTCGCCGCCCATGGTGGGCGCCGGCACGTAACCGGGCTGGCCGAGCAGCGCCTTCAACAGGCGCTCGACGACCTGGATCACGTCCGCCTTGCGCTCGCGCAAGTAGACGTCTTCGATCTGGTCGAACTGGTCGAGCAGGGCGTCCATCTGCACCTTGAGCGCCCACTCGGCATTGCAGTGCTCGGTTTCGATGATCTGGCGCGGGGTCTTCGACAGCGTCGCGTCATTGAGGATCATCAGATGCAGGTTGAGGAACGATTCGATTTCCCGCGGCGCGCTGGGCGGGATCTGCGCGCGCAACTCTTCGAGCTCCGCGTGCACGGTGTTCAGCGCGGTTTCGAAGCGTGCCGATTCCTCGGCGACTTGATGCTGTGGCACGACGTAGTGGGCGACTTCGAGCTTGGCGTGCGATACCAGATGCGCGTGTCCGATGGCAATGCCACTGGACACCGGAATACCGTGCATGGTGAAGCTCATACCGCTATTCGCCTTCGTCGAAGCAGTTGGCGATCAGGCCCTTGAGCGCGTTCATGGCCGCCTCCTCATCGGGACCGTCGGTCTCGATGCCGAGGGTGGCGCCTTTGGCGGCAGCCAGCATCATTACGCCCATGATGCTCTTGGCGTTCACCCGCCTGCCGTTGCGGATGAGCCAGATGCTGCTTTTGTATTGTCCGGCCACCTGGGTAAGCTTGGCTGACGCGCGGGCGTGCAGGCCAAGCTTGTTGATGATCTCAACTTCCCGTTGCAGCATTATGGAGCTTGAACAGCGGCACTCGCAATACGCCTTCGCAGCCGCCGCTGATCGCCTTGGTCACTATGGTCGGCAAGTCGCGATCGCGATAAGTGAGCACGCGGATCAGCATCGGCAAACTGACTCCGGCCACCGCGTCGACCTTGCCCGGTATCAACAGTTTGGATGCCATGTTGCTCGGCGTGCCGCCGTAGATGTCGGTCAGGATCAGCACGCCGTCGCCGGCATCCAGCTCCTTGACCAGCGCGCGGGCCTGCGGCATCAGCATCGCCGGATCGTCCTGCGCGGTGACGCCGAGCTGCTGAAGGCTTGGCGGCCGTTTGTTGAGCACGTGGCTCGCGCAATGAATCAGGCTTTCACCGAGCGTGCCGTGGGTGATGATCAGGATGCCTATCATGCAAAAACGCTTCGTGGCGGATTCGTAGTTGCAATCATTCTACCGTATTGCGCGGCGCTCGACCGCGCGCTCCAGCGCGTCGAGCATCATGCCGGCGACGTTGAATCCGGTCTGGGCCGTGATCTCCTGAAAACAGGTCGGGCTGGTGACGTTGACCTCGGTCAGATAGTCGCCGATCACATCGAGCCCGACCAGCAGCAACCCCTGCGCGTCGAGTTGCGGGGCGAGGGCTGCCGCGATTTCGTGGTCGCGCGGCGTGAGCTTGCGCGCAATCCCGGTGCCGCCGGCGGCCAGGTTGCCGCGCGTCTCACCCGGCTTGGGGATGCGCGCCAGCGCATACGGCACCGGTTTGCCGCCGATCAGGAGCACGCGTTTGTCGCCGTCGGCGATCTCGGGAATGAAGCGCTGCGCCATCACCGTGCGCCGCCCATAGTGCGTGACGGTTTCGACGATGACGTTCAGATTCGGGTCCTGGCTGTGGACGCGGAACACCGAGGTGCCGCCCATGCCGTCGAGCGGCTTCAGGATGATGTCGCCATGCGCGGCAAGAAATTCATGAATCAGGCCGGCGCATCGCGTGACCAGCGTCGGCGCCGTGAACTGCGGAAAACGCGCGATCGTCAGTTTTTCGTTGCAATCCCGGATCGCGCGCGGATCGTTGAACACGCTTGCGCCCTGCGCCTGCGCCAGCTCGAGGAGGTAGGTGCTGTAGAGATACTCCATGTCGAACGGCGGGTCCTTGCGCATCAGCACCGCGCCGAATTCCCTGAGCGGTGTGGCGAGCGGCGCCTCGACGCGATACCACGTCCCGTTGTCGCCGGTCAGATGCAGGCGCCGCGCGTGCCCGCTGACGACGCCGTTCTGCCAAGCGAGGTCTTCCTGCTGCAGCGTGAAGAGCTCGTGGCTGCGTTTAGCGGCCTCGCGCATCATCGCGTAGGTCGAGTCCTTGTAAGTCTTGAAGTCGTCGAGCGGGTCGACGATGAAGGCGATCTTCATGGACGGGGATGGCGGGAAATCAGAAACAGGCTATTGTAGCAAACCGCCAGGGATTGCCGCCGCGCGCGGCCCGAGCCAAAAAAACGGGCGCCCGAAGGCGCCCGTTGCAACCCTACACCGTCCGCATTACATATGGTAGGCCGATTCGCCGTGTTCGGTAATGTCGAGACCTTCGCGTTCCGATTCTTCGGCTACGCGCAGGCCGACGATGATGTCCGCAATCTTGAAGGCGATGAACGCTACCACCGCGGTCCAGATCACTGTCACCCCAACGGCCTGGGCCTGGATCCAGAGTTGGTCCATGATCGGGTTGGAGCCGACCTTGGCCGTGACCCAGTCCGTGACCAGCCCGGGACCGCCCAGACTTTGCGAGTTGAATATGCCGGTCATCAGTGCGCCAAAGACACCGCCCACCGCGTGCACGCCGAAGACATCCAGCGCATCGTCCGCACCCAGCATTTTCTTGAGCCCGTTGACACCCCACAAGCACAGGGGACCGACGATCAGACCGATAGCGAAAGCACCCGCGATGCCGACGTTGCCGGCCGCAGGGGTGATCGCCACGAGGCCTGCGACGGCGCCCGTGGCGGCACCCAGCATCGAGGGTTTGCCTTTGAACATCCATTCGGCAAACATCCAGCTCAGTACCGCGCACGCAGTCGCCAGGAAGGTATTCATGAAGGCGAGCGCCGCGGTGCCATTCGCTTCCAGCGCGGAGCCCGCGTTGAAACCGAACCAGCCGAACCACAGCATCGCAGCGCCGATCATGGTCATGGTCAGGTTATGCGGCGACAACGCTTCCTTGCCGTAACCGATGCGCTTGCCGAGCATGTAAGCGCCGACCAGACCCGCAACCCCCGCGTTGATGTGCACGACGGTGCCGCCCGCGAAGTCGAGCGCGCCCCACTGCCAGAGCAACCCCGCTTTGGCGTTGAGTGCGTCCACCAGCTTCGGATCCGTGTAGGCGTCAGGGCCCATCCAGAACCACACCATGTGCGCGACCGGCGCGTAGGCGAACGTGAACCACAGCACCATGAAGATCAGCACGGCGGAGAACTTCATCCGCTCAGCGATCGCACCCAGAATCAGGCAGCAGGTGATCGCGGCAAAAGTGGCCTGGAACGCGACGAAGACCAGTTCGTACATCGGCGTTCCCTTGCTGAACGTGGCGCCCATCGCGAACTCGCCCTTCATCGCATCGAAGGTGCCATTCAGGAACAACCGGTCAAAGCCGCCAAAAATGGCGTTGCCCTCGGTGAAGGCCAGGCTGTAGCCATAGATGCACCACAGGACCGTGATGAGCGAGAACGTGACGAATACCTGCATCAGCATCGACAGCATGTTCTTGCTGCGCACCATTCCCCCGTAGAAGAGCGCCAGTGCCGGCACGCTCATCAAGAGGACCAGCGCGGTCGAGGTCAGCATCCACGCGGTGTCGCCCTTATTGGGGGTCGGCGCGGGTGTTGCGGTTGCTGTGGCAGGCGCTGCGGCAGGTGCTGTGGCGGCCGGCGCTCCAGCCGCCGGCTTGTCCTGCGCGATGGCAGGCGCAGCGCCCAAGCTGAGTGCGCTGAAGAGCGCGAGCAATGTCAGTAAGCGTTTCATGTGGTTCTCCCTTATAGCGCGTCCGCGCCGGTTTCACCGGTGCGAATGCGATAGACATGCTCGAGTTCAAAAACAAAAATTTTGCCGTCACCGATCTTGCCGGTATTGGCGGATTTCTCGATCGCCTCGATTACCTGATCGAGCATTTCGCTCTTGATCGCGGCCTCGATTTTTACCTTGGGCAGAAAATCGACCACGTATTCCGCGCCGCGATACAGCTCGGTATGGCCTTTTTGCCGCCCGAATCCCTTGACCTCGGTAACGGTGATGCCCTGCACGCCGATCGCGGACAGCGCCTCACGTACCTCGTCAAGCTTGAACGGCTTGATGATTGCAGTGACTAGTTTCATCGTGGTTCCCCGGGAAAAAGGGGCCGGGATATCCGGCCCCGTGGTTCAGATATCTAGAAAGTCTTCTGGATGAAAATCGTGCCCGTGCCCTTGGAGATGTTGCGCGGGAATGGCCCGCCTTGTCCCACACTGCCGTAGCCAGTGTGGTGAGCGCCGCTGGTATCGGTGTAGAAGACGCCGACCGTGAAATCTTTCGGCAGCGCGTAGGAGAGACCTAGCTTCCAGTCGTCATATGAGAAAATGGTGTCGTTGCTGAGCGCCTGGCCGGCGGGATGACCACTGAATTTCTGAATGCCGTAATGCGCGACAGCGGTAAAACCGGTGTCGCCGATCGGAACGTTGGCGCTCAGATCGAGGTACCACGTGCCGCGGCTGTCGGCGACGCCGAAAGTCTTGTTGTCGAGGCTGTACGAATACTTGGCCGACAGCCATTTCCATCCCAGCGCGCCGTACGCTTCAAGCGTATTGGCTTTGACGAACCCGGGGGCGGCATCGCCCGGATACCAGTAGTAGAGCGCGCCGAGGTCGTAGGTAATGTCGGTCTTGCCGAGGTTGCCCTTGAAACCACCGTAGAAGTCCCACTCCAGGCTGCCGCTAGCGTTGTAGGATCCACCGTCGCGCAGCCAGCTGATGTTGGACGCCCAGGTTCCCGCATACAAGCCGCTTGAGTGGCCGTAGTCGAAGCCACCCTGTAGTGCCGGGTCCGTGTTGGTTTGCGTCAATCCGCGGAAGATATACTGGCTGAACACCCCGATGTTGCCGGTCAAGGTATGCGGCGATTTGGCGGGTGCTGCATCAGCGGCGAAAACGAGGCCCGGCGCGGCCAACGCCGCAGCTATCGCTCCCGCCATAAGTGCTTTTTTGAACATGATTTCCCTTTCATTGTTAAGAATTGTGCAGTGCTACTGAGTTTATCTCAGCACATATTGTGCCAGCTCATAAGACATTGATTAACAGCGTAAATATGTATACTCACAAGATTTTCCGAAGACGGAATGCACTAATATGATGCGCATGAATCCGGCGTCGCACCAAGATCGTGCCTTGATACGCTCCCTCGCATTGGCTTCGAAAAACTTTATTGCTGTTCATCGGCGTTTATCGGCGGTTCAACTACCGTTTTTCGGTTGATAGGAGCATCGGCATGGTAAATTTGCCCGAACGGTCGCGTAATGGTGGAGCTATTCATGGTCAACGAGAAA
>Ga0209640_10003365_pt1 | contig 13984 bp, 15 predicted proteins | sample RifCSP10_1_FD_184018 | JGI IMG/M metagenome (GOLD analysis project Ga0209640, IMG submission 184018) | Soil microbial communities from Rifle, Colorado - Rifle CSP2_sed 10_1 (SPAdes) (version 2) | ecosystem: Environmental > Terrestrial > Deep subsurface > Rock core/Sediment | place: Rifle...
CTTCCGATGGAACACTAAGGCCATGCAATGCGCCTCAATGCGGCGGGTTCACCCTTGAAGCGGAATTGAACATTCCGAAGAATAGCGATGCAGAACCGGATTTTCTTGGATGGGAGGTCAAGCAACATACTGTGACCAGCTTTGATCGAGCAGAGGTCGGAACCATTACGTTGATGACCCCAGAACCCACAGGGGGTTTTTATGAAGAACAGGGGGTGGAGGCATTCGTGCGTAGGTTTGGGTATGCTGACAAAAAGGGTCGCGTCGATAGGATGAATTTCGGAGGCGTCCATAAAGATAGGGAGCGCCACCCGAACACACACCTGACGATGAAGCTGATCGGTTACGATTACGACACAGGGCGAATTGTTGATTCGAGAGGTTCGGTCGCGCTTGTGAATGATGCAAGCGAGATTGCGGCCTCTTGGGCTTTTGATGGTTTGCTAACACATTGGACGCGCAAACACGCTAGAGCAGTTTATGTGCCTTCTTTGTGTCGCAAGGAACCACGCAGGCAGTATTCTTATGGGCATAAAGTACGGCTGGCAACTAGCACCGACTTCCTGCGTTTGCTAAAGGGGATGGCCATGGGGTCCGTCTATTACGACCCCGGAATCAAGCTAGAACATGCCTCTACAACTCCCCAAACAAAACGGAGGAGCCAGTTCCGCATAGCCTCACGCAATATCCCAGCGCTATACGAATTGGTCGAAACAGTTAGTCTATAGAAGACCTTCGACAGGAAAACAAGCACGGCTCTGACCTCCTTAACCCTTGAGCTGACCAATGGCTGATGTCTTCGGCAAGGCAAAACGTTCAGCAGTAATGTCGCGAATCCGCGGCAGTGGCAACAAGGAAACCGAACTAGCACTTGCGAAGCTTTTTCGGCGGGCGGGCATCTCAGGTTGGCGACGGCAGCAGAAAGTGCTTGGCAAGCCCGACTTTGTTTTTCATCGTGCTAACGTGGCAGTGTTTGTTGATGGCTGCTTTTGGCATTGTTGTCCCAAGCATTCAAATATGCCAGCCAACAACAGATCATTCTGGCGAAAGAAACTCAGATCCAACAGAGCGCGTGACGTGTTTGTCAACAGAGAATTGCGGAAGCAGGGCTGGCGCGTTGTACGAATTTGGGAACATGACCTCGTGAAGAACCCACAAGGTTGCATCCGGCGCATCCACAGAGCCTTGCCCCATTAAGCCGATCTCTTTTGCCATCTCACCCCTTGGTCCCAAGTGGAGACTCCGCAGCAACATTCCGCCGTTGCATCCCGCCATTCAATCCCTTTGTCGGGCCTGCGTTGGGATTGAATCGGAATCTATTTCCGCGTGGGGTAGATATTTCCGGGCATGAGCTTCTGTGAAATCCCATGCCACCCGCAAAGCAAGGTACCGGGGCTCCCTTCACTGTCTCCTGATCCCGGCACCGCTTTTGCGCCAATGGAAGCAGTCACAACCAAAGGGTGGGATATGTTGCGATATGCGTTTGCAGTTGTACTCGTCGGCGTCGTGTTTCTCCTGAGTCTGCAGCCTGTCTCTGCCCAGGCGAGCAAGAGGCTGGAGAAGAAACCGGTGGGCACTTCTTCACAGCAAAACAGCTGGGAGCAGGTGGACAAGATCAACAATGAGGCGGACGGGACCCGGGCGCGATACAACCAGTCACGACAGTCGGCAGGACTCAACAAGAGAGGATACACCGGGGGAAAGATTACGGCGTCGCACGTGTTCCCAAAGACGTCGAAGCCGAAAGAGACAGCAAAGAACCAGAAGCCGGTGCCGAAGAAGTAGGAGAAGCCTGAAACCCCGCGCGACTTTTTGATTTAGATCCCCCACCCTGAACGCCGGGCCATGTGACGGTATCCTGCACCTGCAGGATGCCGTTTGCATTGGTGGCCCCACCCGCGTGCACTCTTTCGTCCAGCTCTACAGGGCAACCGGGTTGGGTTCGTTGCATCTGAATACCGGCTGGCATATATTCCTTCCCACGCGATAAACAATCCCCATCCACAACCAGAGGTTTAAAATGAAGGCCACACAACTGTTCATCTGCATGGCAATGCTTTCCGTCTTCGCCGTGCCACTGCTCCACGCACAGGATTCCTCCGGGCAGGATTCGACGGGAGTCCCGGGTGACAACTTCAGTCTGCAGGGTGCCCTGGAGATGTTCAAGAAGGCAGCCTCGCCGGAGGAATTTGAAAAGCTCATCAACACACAGGACAACAACGTCAACAACCTTGACCTGAACGGCGACGGTGAGATCGATTACATCCGTGTCGTGGGGAAGATGGAGAAGGACGCGCATGCCTTCGCGCTGCAGGTCCCGGTCTCTGAAAAGGAGAACCAGGACATTGCCGTCATCGAGCTGGAAAAGACGGGCGATGCCAGTGCCGTGGTGCAGATCGTCGGTGATGAAGACATTTTTGGCGAGCAGACCATTGTGGAGCCGAGCGAAGGAGGAGACGATGCCGGGGATGCCGATGATGAAGGTGGCAAAGGACGTCCTCATTACGCCGGATATGCGGGTTATGCCGTGCCGCCGGTCGTGGTGGTCAATGTTTGGGCGTGGCCCTGCGTTCGCTTCGCGTACGCACCGACGTATACCGTGTGGGTCTCTCCATGGAGATGGCGCGTGTACCCGGTGTGGTGGCGCCCATGGCGCCCACTTGCCTGGCGTGTGTTCCATCCGTTCAGGGTTCGTTATCATACCGGATTTGCAGTGGTGCGCACCCATCGCGTGGTGCATGCTCATAGAGTGTATACTCCGATAAGAGCTACTTCGGTAACCGTGAGAACCCGACACGGGGCCTCCGTCAAGCACTACAGGGTCACCAGGACCACCATGATCAAGGGGAAGGCCGGTGGAACAAAGGTGAGAACGACCAGGACAACACGGGTACGAAAGGGGAGATAGGTTTTATTCTCGCGCGGAACGCTGGAACAATCCAACGGCGTTCTGGTCTTGCGGGATGCCGTTTGTATTTGGTGGATCTGTATGCTCTCCCGATGTTGGGACTGAGTAGCCGGATGACGGCGAGATAACACCAGAATCCCGATAATCACCGCCGGGGGCGCGCCGACGAGAGCACCGGCAACGTGTCGTCGAGGCGCGTGCATTTTTCTCTTGACAATGGGAGTGTTGCATGTTATATTTAACCAAATGGTTAACTGATACCCGCAATGAAACAAAGGAGATGGTATGACAGAGAAAGAAATGTTCCTCAACACGTGGCAACGTGAGTTCGCGACAACGATGAAAATCCTCAGGCAACTCCCGTCTGACAAGGCGGACTTCAAGCCTGCGGCCCAGAAGACCAGAACAGCGAAAGACCTGGCTGGTGTATTCATTGCGGAAATGAATGTGGTGGATGGTGTTGCAAAAGGTCAAATCGATTTCGGGAATACAAGCGGGTTCACACCACCTGCAAGTTATGCAGATCTTCTGAGCACACTCGAAAGCAAGCAGAAGGAGATGGTGACCAAGGTGAAGACATTGTCCGAAACGGACTGGAACTCGTCGATGCCCTTCCCGGTCGGTCCGAAACAAATGGGCCAGGTTCGCAAGGGTGACATTCTCTGGTCCATGCTGATGGACAGCGTCCACCATCGTGGGCAATTCTCTGTGTACCTTAGACTGGTTGGGGCGAAAGTCCCATCCATTTATGGTCCCTCCGCCGATGAGCCGTGGATGTGATTGCCGGATACTTCTCGAGCCAATATTATGGATCATCCCGATGAGCACTCGTTCAAACGCTACTCTGAACGCAGTCTTTTCGGCGCTTGCCGACCCCACGCGGAGGGCAATCCTTGAGCACCTTGCGCGGGGGGAACAGACCGTTACTACACTGGCCGAACCGCACGAGATTTCACTCCCCGCCGTCTCCAAACACCTGAAGGTCCTGGAAGAAGCGGGGCTCATTGTGCGTGCAAAGGATGGACGAATCCACCGGATGAATCTGAACAGTAAGCCCATGAAGGATGCCGCAGCCTGGCTGGAGCGGTACCGCGCCTTCTGGGAAGGACGATTCGACGCACTGGAGAAGTTCCTCAACACACCGACAAAGTAACTGCAACCACTCACAAATCCCAGTAAGAAGGAGGTGTCATGGCAACAGCAACCGCAACGCCGGTGACGGAAACAACGCTCTTCCTGAAGCGGACGTTCAAGGCTTCGCGTGAACGGGTCTTCAGCGCGTGGACAACACCGGATATGCTGAAGCAATGGTTCGCGGCAGGCGCCGACTATGCCGGATCCGTGGCCGAGGTGGACCTGCGCGTCGGCGGGAAGTTCAGGATGGGCATGAAGCACCTCCCGAGTGGAAAGGAACACATCGCAACGGGCATGTATAGGGAAGTTCGGGTCCCGGAACGCCTTGTCTTCACCTGGAGATGGGAAGACCAGCCGGAGGGTGGTGATATGCAGATCACCATCGACCTCCGCGACCTGCACGGAGAGACGGAAATGCATTTCACCCATGAGTTTTTCCCGAACAAGAAGGAGCGGAACGACCACGAAGAGGGGTGGGCCGGGTGCTTTAAGAGCCTGGAAAGAGTTCTTCAGTTATAACCATTCGCTATCTATTCACAATTGCAAGGAGGTAAACCATGAAACCCGGTATGTGGATCTTGTTTGTTCTGCTTTCGGCAGGAACATTATTTGCCGTGACACCCCCCGCAAACAAAGGATCGGCAGGCATGGAAAAGATGAAGTCGTTGGAGGGAGTGTGGGAAGGAAAAGACGCCGAGGGGGGTCCGGTACATATTTCCTACAAGAGTGTCTCGGGAGGATCGTCCTTGATGGAAACCATGGACCACCACGATACAAAGGAAGCAATGGTTACCATGTATCACCTCGACGGCGACAAGCTTATGATGACACATTACTGTTCCATGGGAAACCAGCCGCGCATGCGGATGACGAACAGCTCGGCAACGTCGGTGGCATTCTCGTTCATTGACGGGACGAACATGGCATCAGCCAAGGATCCCCACATGCACAAGCTCGTCATCACCTGGAAAGACAAGGACCATATCAGGCACGAGTGGACGATGCGGTCCGAGGGGAAAGACGCCCCTCCTGTGGTGTTCACACTGGAACGGAAAAGCTGATCCAGACATCGCTCACTGCACAAAGGCCGGACTCCACAAGATCCGGCCTTCGCTTTTCATGTGCCTACCTGCATAACATCCATACTATTTCATCAACACCACCTTCGCAATCGACACAAATCCTTCGGTTTGCAGGCGGACCATGTACACACCGCTTGCGAAACCTTCTGCATTCCACACCACGCTCTGTGTTCCTGCCGCCTTGAATTCATCCGTCAGGATTTTCACCTCCCGTCCCAAAAGGTCGTAGATCGCAAGACGCACTGGTGACGAATGTGGAATGGAGTAGGCAATCGTCACGGACGGGTTAAACGGGTTCGGGTATGGTTCGAAAAGAACGAACCCGTCAGGGAGATCCAGTGGTTCCCCGGCACCGGTGATCACGTTTGAGTACCCGGGTGTTGCCCGCGGCATTATTTGCCATGCGCCACCATCCGACATACGTCCGTACGATACATCCGACGCCTGATAGCCGAAGGATACCGTGTCGACAAGGCCAACACCAAGACTGTCACCGCGGTAAAGACCTACGCGCTCTCCGTCGCGATCAAGCTTGAACATCGCATGCAGTGGACCCTGCTGGGGATCTTCGTCGGCCCAGATCAGCATGAACTCACCCGGCGCAATCGTCGTGTCGGGGAACCGCCACTTGGTCGGATTACTGAAGTTGTCCGTGAGGTAGCAGTTACCCAGTGTGATGGTAACGCTGTCCCCATTATAGATCTCAATCCAGTCTTCGAGTTCGTCAAATGGATCCAGGATTGTGGTGTCGTTTTTTGCCATGAACTCGTTGATGAACAGCCGCGGCGCGGATCCAATAATGCGAAATCGTTGCGTCGTGACAGGTGCGTCTGGTGGCTCGACGGTTGCCTGGCCGTGGATGTCGGTCGATCGGACGTAGTACTCCACCAACGCATCTGCCGGAAGTCCGGTCAGGATAGTGCCGAATATCTCATCGCTGACGGCGCCGTCATTGTGCAGCCCGTCGTCGTACATCGTTACCGGCGGCTGTGCCGCGCCAGCAACACTATGGTAGATCTGGACCGATTGCGGAACACCTTCATCTTCCACCCACACGGTAACTGTCACCGCATCTCCTGCAAACGGATACCGTGGTGCGTGCGTGAGGTCAGATAGGATCGGCGGTATGTCCGCAAGTTGAAGCTGTGCAAGGGCGTTGGTCCGTCGCGTGGTAATGTACGGTTTCAATCCATACGTCACGTGTGCACCCAGCGGCGCTATGTACGAAGAGTGGAATTGCTGGACCGTATAGCCGTAGTCGAGCGTTCTGAAACTGTCCGCCTCCGCTGCCGGAGTAATCAGTGTGTGGATGCTGTCGATGAGGGGAAAGAGGGCCGTTTCGGTAAAGTGTCTTTGCAGCAATCGGTTGAGATAAAAACTCAGCCTGGCCCGGAACAGTGGTACTGCAAGCAGGCGCGTAACCAGTGAGCGCGGCTCGGAAGGGTGGCCCCATGTGTAGATGTTGCGCGTCCCCCAGTCGATGCCGGGCATGATGCCGTCCCACCAGATGCCGAACGTGTTATCATAGTCATAGGGGATAAACTCGAAGCGGCCGGTTGCCGTATTGTGGTAGAGATAATAGTTGTTCTTCCAGAACCAGTAGTCGTCCCAGCTTCCGGTGGCGATGTCCATGGCGAGTGTCTTGAGGAAGCTGTTGACGTTGAAGATTCTCTGGATTGCCAGTGCGAATGAATCCACAGAGGTGAGGTTCACGGCAGCAATAAACGAAGCGAGATCGGAGTAATCATCGGTCTCCTCATTGATTTTCAGCTCGTACACCCGCCGGCTGCCCGCCATGAGTTTGTACAGGTCCGCGTTGCTCCCCAAGTACGCAAGATCTGCAGGCCACAGGCATTTGTACAGATTCCCGTCGTTGTTGCCGAAACGGGAGAGCACGAAGTTCTCATCCACATGCTCGACGCTGATGTACAGACCGTAGTAGAGGCCGTTGATGAAGAGTCGGGTGTGGCTTGCGCGCGACGCCGGGACGTCGCTGTGTTGAAACAAATCCCAGCTCAGCTTCGCCCGGATAATCGAGGGATCGTTGTGCTCGCCGTTCACATTCAGTTTCTCGAGACCATAGAACTTTCTCCCCCGCTCGAATGTGTTCACCGAAACTTTGAACGACTTTTTGCGTGAGTCTCGCGATGTGTTTCCCCGCAGCCGGAAACCGACATTCGGGACCGTGTCATGGATGGCGGGATTCTCAAAGATGAATGTGGCGGGATACTCGTGATCGCTGTCGGCGTTTGCCGGATCGAGAATCTGCGCGAGTGAGTCGGGATCGATAAGAATTTGAACGGTTGCCACAGTGGTGTCAATGTAGACGGGGTGAGGGGGCAGGTGACTGGGCTGTGCGTGTGCATGTGCAGTCACAAGCAGCGTACCCGCCAGCAGGAGAGCGGGGAGCCAGGGGAATGATTTCATTGTTATTTTCCAGAAAGGCCATGCATTGTCGTGTGTTATGTCTTCAATGTATCCAAATCGGTCTGGACACGCAAGGTGGAATGTCGCACCAACAGGGGATGTTGACCGCGCATCGGGGACAGATAAGGACGTCCGGGACCCTACACATGCCAACTCGGTGCTGCTTCGCCACCGATTGACAATTCAACATCCGACATAATGCTCCACTGTTCCTTTCATCATTCCCATGGCTGGGGGCGCGCAAGGGAGTGGTCGGTCGAAACAGATCTCGAACCTCCTCCACCTCACATACCCCAGAAAGCCTCAGTTACTTGAAAGTCCGTGCACGATTCTCTACATTGAATTTGTCCTTTTCACTGCTAACCCACAAGGAACCACTGGAATGCAGGAACATCGCAGGCTTGCGGCTATCATGTTCACCGACATGGTCGGCTTCAGTGCCCTTACCCATCGTACCGAAGCGCTTGCACTCCAGGTACTGGACGAGCACTGGCGCATGCTCCGTTCCGTCTTCCCGCGCTATGGCGGCAGGGAGATCCGCTCCATGGGGGATGGCGTCTTCCTGGAATTCTCCAGTGCTCTGGATGCAGCCCGCTGTGCAATCCAGCTTCAGCAGACGTTGCAGGATTACAACAAGACTGTCGATGAGGAGCGCCGCGTCGTTATTCGTATCGGCCTGCATCTTGGCGATGTGGTGGAAAGTTCCGGCGGCGTCCATGGAGATGGAGTCAACATTGCGGCACGGATAGAACCGCTCGCAGCACCTGGCGGCATTTGCGTCTCGGAGGATATCGCGCGCCAGATCCAGAACAAGATCGACCTGCCCCTCCAGAAACTGGGCCTCGGTGAGCTGAAAAACATCTCTCTTCCCGTGACCATCCACAAAATTGTCCTTCCCTGGGAAAGAAAGCTGCGTGTTGATCAACTGTATTTCCCGTTCCGCAGGAAAAAGGTTCAAGCGTGGGTGCTCATCACCGGGATTGCCAGCCTGGTCGTGGCGGTGTACATTGCCCTTCGGCTCCTCGCTCCCACTCCCCAGCTTCCTCCCATGCAGCGATTGGGGATTCTCCGCTTTCAGAGCCTGACACCGGAGTCCACCGCTTCACATATGGGCGCTACAGTACAATCACTGTTTGCCGAGCAGTTTATCGGGATTGAAGGACTCGGCGTGGTCGATCCTCTCAGCCTCAACAATCTGATCGACTCCTCCCATCCACAGCATGACGTGGAGCTCCTGAAGGTAATCTCGACAGCGCAGCTCTCGCTCGTCATCGACGGCAACATCACTGCCAACCCTGCCGGCGGGTACAGTATTCAGGCAAAGCTCGTCGATCCGGCGAGCGGTACCGTCACGCTCACGCAGAGCGCGTCCGTCACCGGAGAGTCCGATCTCCCGCGTGCTGTCAGCTCTCTCTCCGGCCGGATCCTGAACTTCCTCCAGATACGACTCCTCAACACCGAGAAGGACAGGGACCTCCGTCCCTGGATCGCACACAAATCGCAGAACATCGAAGCTGTCAAGGCATTCATCCAGGCAACACAATTCATTTATCGCGCTGAGCCCGGCGAAGAGAAGTATCTGCGGAGGGCTATCGAGCTTGACTCGTTGTTCGTCCCCCCACGTATTTGGCTGATCTCCGGGATGATCAGACGCGGCCAGATGGAGGAAGCGAAGGCACAGTACGCATTCCTGCAGAAACTCGAATCAACGGTGAGTCCGTTCGACGCCACAATGATTGAATGGGCAAACGCGTACATTGGGGACGATGTTCCTGCGCAAGCGCGGGCGTTGCAGAGGGCTCTGGAGTACTCGCCTGGCAACAACATTCTCCTGTACAACCTCGGGAGAGTCCGGTACATCATGGAGGACTACCGGGGCGCGATCGAGCCATTGACCCAGGCAATTGCAATGAAGTGGCCCTTCTCGCCCGCCTACTACCTTGTCGGTGAAAGTCACTACCACCTGGGTGAGTACGACAAGACCACGGAGATTCTCACAATGTCGCTTGGTGTCCGGCCCGTCTACCGGGATATCTACGCGCTGCTGTCATTCATGTCCCTTCGTGAGAATGATACGGTGGCTGCGGCTCGCTACGAAGACCTCTTCTTCCGGCGGTCGGTTGAGGTGGGCCATTCCGCGGATGTAACCGATGCCGCATTGGGTAACGCAAGCATCGAACACGGGTTCAATGCAAACGCTGCGAAGTTCTATCGCCGCGCTATTGCCCGCCGGCCATCCGTGGCCGCGTATCATGCAGGACTTGGCGAAGCGCTCTCGAACACGGGAGACTATGTTGATGCGACACGCGCCTGCCTACGTGCACTGCAACTCGACCCAACACTGGGGCACGCCGAATTCACACTCGGAAGATCTCTTGAAGCGACCGGAAATGTAGAAAACGCTATCAGACATTATCAGGCGTTTCTTCAGCTCGATTCAACCAGCAGCGATGCGGTCCTGGCAAGGGAACGGGTGAAACTTCTTTCTCAAACACACTAACTTCACTTCCAACGAGCATGAGGCAACCTATGGCACAACTCACCTGGCAAGAGTTCAATGATTCCGCGCTCACAACAAACGGGCTCCTGGCCGATCTTCTTGCTGACCCCGGCAACCCCAATGGCGTCCTGAAGAACTACGGGCTCAGTCCGCTTTCTTCTGCCGATGCCACACGGTGGCAGGATATTCTTGCATCAAGGTCTGAGAGCCCATCGCGCAAAGAAATCCTGGAGTACATTGCAGGACTATTACCGGGTGCGACCAGCGATGCAATGATGCGCAATAGTGCACCCCCAACATGGTGAAAGCGTTGTTCCCGGTGGACGGCCCTGACGAATGATGGCGCTTGCGTCCCGCCTGCAACGTTTCATCAATGCACAACCCCGAGCCATAGCACAGGCGCTGCAGACGTATTGCCGGTCCGTGCCCGTCGGGCTGCCCCGCCGCCTTCCTTCACTTCGTCGACTTCACTCACAACCATACTGGATCGCGATCCCCATTGTATTGGCCCGTCGGTGGTCTTACATGCTGGCCACCAGCGGACCTCGGCGGGAATTTCTCCATGATGTCCTCTGGGCACAGTACTGTTTGTACCTCTCCGTCAGGATCAAGGATGATTTCTTTGATGGCCAGGTGGGTAACCGAAGAATCTTGGCACTTCCGGAGTTATCCCATCGGGAAGCCGGTGAAGCACTTGCGCGACATTTTGGTGAACGTGCCGAGTTCTGGACTCACTTCCGGACGCACGTGCTGACATCCGTGAAGGGGATTGAGGAGGTGGACGCTCTGCAGCGCAAAAAGGTACAGGCTCGGCGCGCTTTCTTGCGCGGCTTTGCCAACACTTCATCGATATTCAAAATTGGCGCAACCGCAGTCTGTCTGGCGTCGGGACGACGTCGTGCACTCCCTCTCATTGGAACCGTTGCGGACGAGCTTGCCATCGGAACCCAGATCGTCGATGACGTCAGGGATATTGTGGAGGATCTGAAACGCGGCAGGTTCAACTACGCTGCGCGGATGCTCCTGAAAGGAAAGGCGCTCCGTAACGCCACCACGAAACGCGTCCTTCAAGAGGTTCTGGACAAGCTGATCTCTCCCGGACCGATAGAGGATGTAATCGAAGAAGCCGTGCGGCACTTCAGGCGTGCACATTCTCTCGTGATAGAACTCGACCTTCCCGAATTGAAGGTGGTCCCCCTTGTTCAGGAAGCCGGAGCTTACATGCTGGCAGCAGAGATTCACCAACGACGTGTGGATCGCTTGTTCCGGCAACAGTAATTGTAGCATAGTCTGCTGCATTCGTGCAATATCGGTGGTCAGTCCCCTTTTCCCTCGTGCCGTTTGCCCCCAAGACCAATCATTCTTATATTCCATCCATCTCCTTACACTCTCCCGATTTCCTGCGGGGAGATGAGTGTGAATCCAACCCGGGATCGTTAATACAAACAATCTTCGACTACACCATGAGTGCCGAGAAAGCCAACGATCAGAAACTTGCCGACTTCGAGGCGAAGATCAACGGGGGCGAGAAGATTGAGCCGGGTGACTGGATGCCTGACGAATACCGCAAGAACCTTATCCGAATGATGAGCCAGCACGCCCACAGCGAGATTGTGGGGCAGTTGCCAGAGGGGAAATGGATCCCCTACGCACCGGGGTTTCGGCGAAAGCTCACCCTGGTGGCAAAGGTGCAGGACGAGGCAGGTCATGGCCAGCTCCTCTACAGTGCGGCCGAAACACTGGGTGTAACACGCGAACAGATGTTGGATGAACTGCTGAGCGGCAAAGCAAAGTACGCGAACGTTTTCAACTATCCAACCCCCACTTGGGCCGATGTCGGTGTTATCGGTTGGCTTGTCGATACCGCCGCTGTCATCAACCAAACGATGCTTGCCCAGAGCTCGTATGGTCCGTACGCCCGCGCAATGAAGCGCATTTGTTACGAAGAGTCATTTCACATCAAGCAGGGATATGATGCTGTTGTGGCTCTTGCAAAGGGAATCCCTGAACAACAATCAATGGTGCAGGATTCCATCAACCGCTGGTGGTATCCAACGCTTATGATGTCCGGCCCACCTGAGAGCAAGGGATTGTCGGTGCATTCCCAGCTGGCGATGCGCTGGAAAATCAAAACGAAGACCAATGAACAGGTGCGACAGGAGTTTGTCGATCACATTGTGCCACAGATCCGCGCCCTCGGCATGGATGTTCCGGACAAGGCGTGTAGGTACGATGAGAAGACCGGCCACTGGCACTATACACAACCAGATTGGGAAGAGTTGAAACGCGTCGTCAACGGCGATGGTCCATGCAACAAGGAGCGGCTGGAGATGCGGCGGAGAGCCCATGATGAAGGGCGGTGGGTGCGTGAGGCACTGGCCGCAAAGCAGCGCGCAAAGGAAGTCACGGCATGACCGACACACAGTGGGAAACGTACGAGGTCTTTCATCAGAGCAAGAAGGGTGACCCGCACATGTACGTGGGCTCCCTCCATGCACCCGACCCGGAGATGGCACTGCAAATGGCGCGCGACCAGTTTGCGCGTCGCCTGAAATGCGTAAGCCTCTGGGTGGTGCGTACCAAGGACATTACTGCCACGGATTACCAGAACGACGACTTCTTCGCGCAGACGACGGACAAGAGCTACAGGGACCCAAAAGCATTCGACGCGCCAACAAAGGAGTTATCGCATGAGTGATCTTCCGGCAGGATTGCCGCGGGAACAACTCCTGCGCTATATTCTCGCCCTGGCAGATGACGAGTTGATGCTCGGCCACCGCAACTCCGAGTGGACCGGACACTCCCCCATTCTTGAAGAAGACATCGCATTCTCCAACATCGCCCAGGACGAACTAGGGCATTCACTAGTCTGGTATACGTTGTATGAGCAACTCACCGGCAAATCACCTGACTCGATGGCGTTTGAGCGTGGGTGGCAGGACTTCTCTTGCTGTCGCTTCGTAACATATCCAAGAGGTGATTTCGCGTATACTGTCGTGCGACAATACCTCTTTGATGAAGCCGAATATGTGAGACTGTCATCGTTTGGAAGGAGCTCATTTCCCGCGTTCAAGGACATCGCCGGCAAGCTGCTGCGCGAAGAGGCATATCACCTGATGCACCTGAAGGGGCTCGTCACCAGGCTCGGAGACGCAACGGATGAAAGTCGCCGTCGAATGCAGGCGGCTCTTGACGCTGCCTTTCCGCAGTCTCTTGGTATCTTCGAGAAACTCGGGGGAGAGGATGCATTAGTGGCGGCCGGTGTGATTCCCGGCAACGAGGTATTGCAGCGCGAATGGTTGCAGCGAGTTGTGCCTGTCCTTGCTTCAGCATCACTCAAACCACCGGTAAACACCCAGAACGGCACCTCGTCCATCAATTGCACACCCGACCTCGGCGGGCGCCAAGGCAAACACACGGAACACCTTAACCATCTTGTAGATGATCTGCAGCTCGTCTATAGAATTGCGCCCGGTGCAAAGTGGTGAGTGAAGAGTTACGAGAGAATTGGAATTGATCATGAGCCTGTCCCGCGATCAACGTCTTCTTCAAGTTGCCTTGAATGTATGTCGGGAACTGCGCAAGAACCAAACCCGTATCGAGCAGATCATGTGGGGAGGTCTCAGAGCGAAACGATTCCGGGGAAAGAAGTTCCTACGTCAACACCCGATTTTTGTTGATGCCCACGGGAAGGAGACGTTTTATGTTGCTGACTTCTACTGTCATGAGCATCGCCTTGTGATCGAACTTGATGGGCGGATTCATGAGCGCATGAAGGAGCGAGACGAGTTGAGGACGGCAGTCATCAACGATCTTGGCATTGAAGTGATGCGTTTCAGGAATGAAGAAGTGGAGATGGGCTTGAGCAGTGTTCTCAAACGGCTCGCAGGAAAGCTGAACTCTCCCCTAACCCCTCCCTTACGAAGGGAGGGG
>Ga0209640_10003366_pt1 | contig 13984 bp, 16 predicted proteins | sample RifCSP10_1_FD_184018 | JGI IMG/M metagenome (GOLD analysis project Ga0209640, IMG submission 184018) | Soil microbial communities from Rifle, Colorado - Rifle CSP2_sed 10_1 (SPAdes) (version 2) | ecosystem: Environmental > Terrestrial > Deep subsurface > Rock core/Sediment | place: Rifle...
CAGGTACCAGAAGAGACCGAGCAGTGCCGCCAGCGGCAAGGCGCTGAAGTTCGTGAGCCCGCTCGCGTCCATGGTCGTCGTGATGGCAATAGCCGCGAGTACCCCGATTACCGGCCATCTCCAGCTCCGAATCATGATGTTCCGGGTGAGGCGCGGGCGCTTTCAGTGCGCGCAAGGCGCCGCACGGTCAGGCCGAGGATGAGGCCGCTAACGAGGCCGGTTGGAACCACGAATGGCGCGTCCCAGCTCAGCCATCCGCCCTTGGCGAAAAACACGATCGACGATTGCACCAGCCCCATCAATGCGCCCCAGCCGAGCGCCGCTGGCAGCGATGTTCTCGCGCCGACCACAGTCGTGATAAGGAGCGCGAGCAATGAGCCCGAAAGTGTTCCCGCGACAACAATGAAGTGCTGATAGGGCTCCTGCGGAACGAAGTAAATGGAGACTGCGCCGAGGAAACCTACCAACGCACCCGCAGCGATAGTATAGAGGGGTCAGGTCTTGCATTGTGCAGCTGTGCACAATGCAAGACCTGACCCCTCTATACTGGCGCCTCAGCCGCCAGGGGGGCTTAAGCCTTGAATGCCGATCCGCGCGAAACAATTTCCCTAGCGCCGATGAGCCGGCTGCAGCTCATCGCCGTCGCGATCACCATTGGACTTAACGCGTTGGACGGATTCGACGTGCTCTCGATCAGCTTTGCCTCGCCCGGCATCGCGACCGAGTGGGGCATCGACCGCGCAGCACTCGGCATCGTGCTGTCGATGGAGCTCATCGGCATGGCCTTAGGTTCGATCTTCCTGGGCGGCGTGGCGGACAAGATCGGGCGCCGCCGCACGATCCTCGGCTGCCTCGTCGTCATGGCCGTCGGCATGTGGATGGCGAGCACCGTGAAGGGCCTCATCGACCTGTCGATCTGGCGCGTGATCACCGGGCTCGGAATCGGCGGCATGCTCGCGGCCATCAACGCCGTCGCCGCGGAATTCTCCAACGCAAAACGCCGACACTTGTGCGTGTCGATCATGGCCATCGGCTACCCGATCGGCGCGGTCCTGGGCGGCCTCGTCGTCGCGCGACTACTCAAGGTGAATGACTGGCGCATCGTGTTTCATTTCGGCGCCATCATCACTGCGGCCTTCATTCCACTCGTCTATTCCTTCATCCCCGAGTCCGTGCATTGGCTGACGCGCAAGCAGCCGAATGGCGCGCTCGAGACGATCAATCGCACGCTCAAGCGCATGGGCCACGCGACCATCGCTGCGCTGCCGGTCATTTCTGCCGAAGTGCGCAAGCGCTCGGTGGCCGACATCTTCGGGCCGGGCCTCATCGCCATCACGGTGCTGGTGACGGCGGGCTATTTCTTCCACATCACGACGTTCTATTTCATCATCAAGTGGGTGCCGAAGATCGTGGTGGACATGGGCTTCGCGCCCTCTGCTGCGGCGGGAGTGCTGGTGTGGGCCAACGTCGGCGGCGCGACCGGCGGCGCGGTGCTGGGGCTCCTGGCGCTGCGCTTTGGCATCACGCAGCTCACCATCATCGTGATGATCCTGTCCACGGTGATGGTGACGGTCTTCGGCCACAGCGCTCCGGATCTTTTCTACCTGTCACTCGTCTGCGCCCTGGCCGGGTTCTTTACCAACGCGGCCATCGTCGGCATGTACGCGATCTTTGCTCAGGCGTTTCCAACACACGTGCGCGCTTCCGGCACCGGCTTCGCCGTGGGCATGGGACGGGGCGGATCCGTGCTGTCGCCGATCGTGGCGGGATTTCTCTTCAAGGACGGCTTCGAGCTGCCGACCGTGGCGCTCATGATGTCGTTTGGCTCGCTCGTGGCCGCGGGCCTGTTGCTGATGCTGAAGCTCAAGCCGATACAGTCCGAGGCGGAAATGAACGCGGCCATGGACAAGGTGACGCGTTGATTGGGGTCAGAGTGAACTGGGGTCAGATCTATTTGATCTGACCCCTCTTCGAATCGGTTGAGCAGGGCAAGCGCCGAAGCATTGACGGCCTCAACGGCCTGCGCGATCGGCGCAAATCATGCGCAGTGCTTTAGCGGGTGTGCCAACGCTGATCGCCCGCGGGTGAGAGACAGGAACATTCCGGCTCTTGACGAGTTTTAGTTGCGGCTGCAGGCCCACCTTCGCCGCGAGCGTCAGCAACATGTCGAGGCTGAACTTGTCCCACTTTCCGCGCATGAGGTCGCTGACGCGCGACTGAGTAATCCCGAGGGCCGCAGCCGCCTCGGCCTGTGTCCAATGCTTGCGCTCGATGAATATCCGGAGGCACGCCATCAAGTCGGCACGCATGGCAAGGACGGCCGCCTCTTCCGGCGGGAAGCCGAGGTCGAGAAAGATGTTTCCGCTGGACTTAACGAAGTTCCGCTTTCGCATGGTCACCTTCTGACCTGCCGAAATCTTTGCCGCGCGAGCTCAACATCTCTGCGGCGCGTCTTTGGTGTGCTCTTCTCAAACGCATGCAGGACATATACGGCGTCCTCGAACTTGGCTACATAGATGACGCGCCATTCTCCATCTCGGTGGATGCGAAGCTCGAGCGCCCGAGCTTCAATCTGAGGCATCGACCTGAAGTCCTCTGGCGCCAGGCCCTGCTATATCTGCCAAGGATTGAAGCCTGCCGAACGTCCTGCCTCAGCGGGAAACGCACGGAGGTCCCGCAGACTGCTGCCCACAAACTCGAGGGCCTTCACGCGATTCCGGGGCAAGTATATAAGTACTTAGATAGGCGGCACAAGAAATGCCGGAGTGAGGCGCCTCCACATCATCTGGCTGCGTGGGTGCCGACAATAGGAGCAAATATGGGCTGATTGCGCACATTCTCGGAAGGCTGGGTTTCGCAACAGGGCCGAGTATTCGCCCCTGAGTCGTGGCGCTAGATGGCCAACCGCACGCGTACGCTCCGCCTCAGCGCCGTCGCCGCCCGACCGATCCCCTCTCAGCCCTCCGCGTCGCGCTCGTCCAACAGCGCCGTCACCGCATCCAGCACGCGCTTGGCGTCGGGCAACTCTTCCGTCCAGAAGCGCGCAGTCAAAACGTCAGCGGGCTTCAGTTCCACGTGCTCGAGCAGCTCCTCGATGATGAAGACGCGCGCGTGCGACGGTGCCACGGCCCGGCTCAACGCGATGCTCTCGGAGTAGGGGATGAGTGGGTCGGTCTTGCCATGGACCAGGATGAAACGCGCCTGCAGCCTGCGGAGGTCTTTGTCTGCTAGCGTCAGCCCGTCGATGAGCGCGACAGATTCGCGGGGCAGGGCATCGATCAGCTCGAGCGCCACGTCGGGATCCGTGTTGGTCAGCACGCGATACAAGGACTGGCCCTCGGGGTCGAGACTGCTCGCCAGGTCGGAAATGTCCGCGTCGAAGCGTTCCACTTTCGCGTCGATCATGGCCTCGATGAGCGCTCGGTCGTTCGGATCGCTCAAGTGATCCAGCATCGTCTTCGCAAAGACGATCCGCGCATAGTCGGAGGGCTTGCGATACTGCGGCCCGCCCTGGTACTCAAAATGGCCGGTGGTGAAGTAGCGGATCGTGAGGCGCAAATCGTGATAAGCGCCCACCGCAAAGATGAAGCGCACGCGGTCCTTAAGGTCGTCCTCGAGCGCCGCCAGGATCGCCGGACCCGCCGCCAGGCTGAATGCCGCGAATCCGGCACGTCCGCCCGGAGCAAACTCCTCGTGATCCACGAGATACCGAAATGCATCGGCCACTTCGGTGATCTGAACCGTGCGTATCTCGAGCTCGTGGTAGCCCTTCAGGTCCGGCGTGAGGACGGCAAATCCCACTCGCGCCAATGCCTGGGCGAGAGCCACCAGACGCTTGTCGTCCTTGCCTTCAACGACAGCACCCGGAATCAGGACGACCCCTGCCTGAGGGGCGCCCTCGCCGGGCAGGTAGAGATCCGCGTTGCCCAAGCGCCCTTCGATGGTGTACTCGATGGATGTGCGCGAAGGTGTAGCCGTCGATCGCTCGAGACGACTCTCGGTATCCGCAGCGGCAATGTCGCTCAACACCAGATACGCGTCGTGATACCTGGCCACCAGCCACGCCCCGTAGGCGAGCGCGCCCACGACGAGTAATACAACGATATAGAGGAGCGGCCGCTTCATTCAGAACTCGAATCTGAGGCCTAGCGCGATCGCATTCATCCCGCCGTCCTCGGCCATGAGACCGAAGCCGGTCGAGCGATGATGCAGGCGGAGCGAGACGCCCCAGGGCGCGCCCGGTGCCGCAAACGTCATCTCCCACACCCAGTAGATCAGCAACTGCTCGCTTGAGTCCTCGAGCTCGACTTCGACCTCGGGAACCTCGGTCGCATACGAGAGACCGAGGCCGAACGCCATTGTCGTCGCCACGGTTTCGTTCCATGGAAATCGATACCACCGAGTGGCGAGCAGGGCGTTGAACTCCCAGTTCGATTGATCGCCGAAGTTGTAGACAACCTGACCTTCCGCCTCGAGGCCCAGATCGTTCTCGCGATATCGAGCCAGCGTGTGAGACAAGGCGAGGGTGGCAAGGTACGCATCGGCGAACTCGACGTGGTTCGGTTCCGTCACGATGTCATGCCAGGCGTTGACCGAAGTGATGCGTCCGACATATCCGGTCAGTGCCCAATCCGTAGGCTCCTCCGCCCAGGCCGGGCCAGTCGCGAGCACGGCGATTCCCGCCCACACGACGAGCCGAACTGTTCGCCGGCAGCGCACTGCATTGCCCAGATAGACGAGGATGTAGCTCCAAAGCCCACTGCGCGTGCCGATCCGCTTGCCGGGCCAGGTCATGCAAGCGAATGTTACCTGCATTCGAAAAGGGGTCAGATCTATTTGATCTCGCCCAGAGCGGAAATTCCACGGACGCCTCACATATGGAGGCAGATCGGGAATCCGCGCTGCCGAACAATCGGCGGATGCCCTCGCCCGAGAAAACGCTGGCGCAGGCACGCACCTCGCAGGCCGATGCTAATATCCGTTTCAGCGATCTACGGCGCCTGCTCATGCGCCTGGGCTTCTCAGAGCGGATCCGGGGCGACCACTTCATCTATACGCGCGAAGGAATTGACGAGATCATCAACCTTCAGCCACGAGGCGCAAAGGCGAAGCCGTACCAGGTTCGGCAGGTACGCATCCTGATCATCAAGTACGAGTTGACGTTGAACAATGACGAGTAAGTACGAAATCACGATCTACTGGAGCGACGAGGACCAAGCCTACATCGCCGCAGTTCCCGACCTGCCAGGTTGCATGGCGGATGGTGCGTCCTACCACGAAGCGCTCGCGGCGGCTGAGCGAGCCATCGACCTCTGGTTGCAGACCGCAAAAGAGCTCGGGAGAGAGATCCCCAAGCCGAGGCCGCGTCGGGCGTCGGCCTGAAGCACTGGAGTCAGAATCAAATTCTGACCCCAATGCCGTCTCGGAGTATCGCCAGGTCGAGCTCGCTCAGGCGCGCGGGATCGGCAATCACATCGATCTGCGCGATCTTCCCGCTAACGATTGTGAAGCTGAGTGCCCGGAGCAATCGTCCGTGTGGCGCGGTGGCCCTCGAACCCCTCCGCCAACCAGTTGCCCTCATCCGCCATCGGTCACATGTCCTCGCGCCGTTTCGTCATAAGAGTGTCGCGTCATCACAATGACGAACCAATCCCTCAACATGTGACCAGGAGACATCACGATGAACCCACAAGTCAGCGCCATCACGCTCGGCGTCAAAGACCTGAATCGGGCGAAGCAATTCTATAGCGAGGGTCTGGGCTGCCCGATCCAGCAGGATCAGGGCGGGTTCGTTTCGTTTAGTCTTGGCAACGGCACGTCCGGGCTCACGCTCTACACCTGGGGTGCACTTGCCGCGGATGCCGGGGTTGCTGCGGACGGGAGCGGGTTTCGCGGCTTCACGCTCAACTACATCGTCCCTTCCACAGAGCGCGTGAACGAAGTGTTGGCGCAGGCCAAGCGGGCGGGTGGCAAGATTGTCAAGGCGGGGCAGCGTGCCCAGTGGAGTGGATACTTCGGCTACTTCAGCGACCCCGAGGGCTTCCTGTGGAAAGTCGCATCAAGCGCCGGGTGACCGCCGCCCGCGCGCTCGGAGCAACGATATGACGGAATACGTGCTCAGGCCCATCGGCGTGATTCGATCCCCAATCAAGGACGTCAAGGACGCGCCGCTCTTTTACACCGAGGGCGCACCCAATGCCCGCCTCGAACTCTCACCCGACTACGTGGACGGTTTGGATCGGATGAAGGTGGGGGATGACATCATCGTCATCACGTGGCTTCATCTCGGTCATCGCGATGTCCTGAAGGTCCATCCAAGAGGCGATGCCACTCGTCCGCTCACCGGCGTGTTCTCGACTCGATCCCAGGATCGGCCCAATCCGCTGGGCCTGCACCGCGCCAAAGTTCTGGCGATCGACGGGACAAACCTCTCCATCGGCCCCATCGAAGCTATCGACGGCACGCCGGTGGTCGACATCAAGCCGGTCGTCGCAGAGTCAAAGGATTTCTAGCCACCCATGACCTATCAGCCCCGCCGACCGCCACGGCACGAAACGCGCGTCATCCGCGGTATCCGTCATCACCTGACGCGCTGGGGCCCGGACAGCGATTCCCCATGGGTCCTGTTGCACGGCTGGATGGATAGCGCCGCGACGTTCCAGTTTGTCGTCGACTGCATGGCCAATCACTCCTCGTGTGTCGCGCTCGACTGGCGGGGATTCGGGAACAGTGAGTGGGAGCCCAATGGCTACTGGTTCCCCAATTACCTGGCCGATCTCGATGAGCTGCTCGACATCGTGAGTCCCGCCCAGCCCGCGCGTCTCATCGGACACAGCATGGGCGGCAACGTTGCCAGTCTCTATGCCGGCGTGCGGCCCGAGCGCGTCGAGCGTTTGGTGAACATCGAGGGAATCGGGCTGCCGCGCACGTCGCCGGACCAGGCGCCGGGGCGTTATCGCAAGTGGCTAGAGGAGCTGCGCGGCACACGTGATTTCGCTACATATGCCTCTTTTGACGAACTGGCCGGCTCACTGGTGCGGCGAAATCCGCGACTCGATCCCGAGCGAGCACAGTTCATCGCACGCAGCTGGGGAGTCGAGCACGGCCCCGGTCAGATCCGGATGGGCGCCGATCCACGCCACAGGCTGGTCAATCCCGTGCTGTATCGATGCGACGAGGTAGAGGCGTGCTGGCGCCGTGTGAGCGCGCCCGTGATGTTTCTGCTGGGCGAACACTCGGAACTCCGCACGCGCCTAGGCGCCGACGGCTCCGACGCACGTCTTCGCGAGGTGTTTCGGGACGTGCGCATCGAAACGATCGCGGGTGCGGGCCACATGTTGCATCACGAGCGGCCGGACGAAGTTGCGCGACTGATCGAGGAGTTCCTGGAACGCCCCTGATTCTGAAGCGCAGGTGCCCACCGGTGCTCCGGCCCTCGCCCTCACACGCCACGCGGACCGCGCGTTGACGCGGGTGAGAATTCGCGAAACTGCAGCAGATATGCGCCGTGCTGTGAGCTGACGCTGGACGTACTGTTATGTCCACTCTTGAAAGTCAGGGATCTCATACGGCTCATGGAGCGAGTCGGCTGGGTCCACGTCCGCACGCGTGGCAGCCATCGTCAATTCCAGCATCCCTCTAAGGTCGTCACGGTGACGGTCGCCGGAAAGATGGGCCTCGATGTACCGCCTGGTACCCTCAGTAGTATCCTCAAACACGCCGGCTTGAAACGTGGGTAGAGTCCCGTACATGCGATACCTGGTTGTGCTTGAACGGAGCAAGACGGGCTTTGGCGCATATGTTCCCGATCTGCCAGGCTGCGTCGCCGTGGGGGAAACGCGAAATGAAGCGCTGAGGCTCATCCGAGAGGGCATCGAGCTGCACATCGAGCGGCTGCGAGACAGCGGTGAGTCTGTTCCATCGCCGACGTCACAAGCCGAGATCGTCGAGGTCGACGCGGCGTAGCCCTCGACCCCTCGGGGGAGCCCACGTCCCTCACCGCGCCTTCAGATACTTCTCGAACCACTCCACCGTCCGGCGCAGCGAATCGATCTGATTCTCGCGCTTCATGAATCCATGCCCCTCCGCGGGATACAACAGCGTTTCGACCTCGGTGCCGCGCGCCTTGAGGATATCGGCGATTTCCTGCGCCTGGTCGTGCAGCTGTTCGCAAGGCGATCGCTGATCTTCCCCCTCTCCCGTTTCCGGGAGAGGGTTCCTTTCTCCTCTCTCGCTTGCGGGAGAGGGCCGGGGTGAGGGCTCTGCCTCCTTCGTCTAATCCGATTCGCCGGCGACCGCGGCTGGGCGCTTGATAAGCGTTCGCACGGTTGGCTCAGAGAAGCTCCTCGACCGCCTCGCGCTCGCCGTCCGTAAGCTCGAATTCGAAGATCGCAAGGTCCTCGCGCATGTGCGTCTGCGAGCGGGTTCCGGTCAGCGGCACGACGCCGCCCCGTGTCAGATAGCGGAAGAAAATCTGCGCGGGCGTTCGCCCGTATTTCGACGCCAGAGACTTGGTCGTCGCATGAGCGAGCACTCGAGGATTGGCCGTGAGCGTCCAGAAGCTCTGATAGACGATCCGTTGTTTCGAGCAGAACGCGCGGATCTCGCGATCGTAGCCCGTGTCGGCGTGAAAGCGGTTCTGCACGACCGCGGGCTTGACGCGAGCTAAGCGAAACAAGCCCTCGAGCTCTGCGAGGTCATGACAGTGGCTGATGCCCAGCTGCCTTACACCGCCGCTGTCCACGAGCGACTCCATGGAGCGCCACACCTCCATCGTGTGTTTCTCACTCGCGAGCGATGAATGCAGCACGAGACAGTCCAGGTAATCGGTCTGCAGGTTGCGCAGAGAAGCGGCAAAGGACTGCGCCACCTGTTCGGTAAGCGGTGCCTTCGGATCGTAGGGAATCCTGGCAGGATCCTGGCCCGGAAGCGGCGTGAATTTGGTTTGCAGATACAGATCAGCGCGAGTCAGCGGGTCGCCGAGCGATGCGCTCACACCGGCGCCCACACCAGCTTCGTCGTAATGCTTGGGCTGACAAGCGGTGTCGATGCCGCGAAAACCCTGGTGGATCGCGAGCCGGACCAGTCGTTCGGTGTCCGCTTGCTTCCAAGCGGTTCCATAGATGATCCGGGGTACCTGCACGCCGGCGACAGAAGTGATGAAGTCAGGCACACCTCATTCTAATAGGGCGTGTTGTCCGCTGGATCGATCGCGTAGCATGTCGCCTCACCGATAGCAGGGGCATCCTCGATGCGTGTCCTCACTCCTGTCGTTCTCGCCCTCGTGGCGACCTCAGCGCTGGCTGCCGACAAGCCCATCGAAATTCGGGAATTCCCCGTGCCGTGGAAGGACACGCGTCCGCGCGATCCCGATTTCGTCAGCCCCGATGCAGTCTGGTTCGTAGGGCAGACGGGGCACTATCTCGCGACGCTCAATCCCAGAACCCGGCAGTTCACGAAGATCGATCTCGAGGACGAGCCCGGTCCGCACAACCTGATCGTCGGCAACGATGGTGTCGTCTGGTATGCGGGGAACCTCAAGGGCTACATCGGGCGGGTCGATCCAAAGACGCGCAGGATCCGCCACATCGCGATGCCCGATGCAGCGGCGAGTGACCCGCATACGCTGACGTTCGATGAGGGGCAGCAGAACATCTGGTTCACGGTTCAGGGCGGCAACTTTGTCGGCAGGCTCAACATCGCGAGCGAAAAGGTCGATCTCATCCGCGTGCCCACCGAGCATGCGCGGCCCTATGGCATCGTCGTGGCACGCGACGGACGTCCGTGGATCGTGCTCTTTGGAACCAACAAACTGGCCTCGGTCGACCCCGAGAGCCTCGCACTCACTGAGCACATGCTGCCGCGCGCCGAAGCGCGCCCGCGGCGCATCGGGCTCACCTCGGACGGACGCGTGTGGTACGTCGACTACGTGAAGGGCTATCTCGGCGCATTCGATGCCGCGAACGGTGCGATCAAGGAGTGGCGACTACCGGGCGGAGAGACCAGCCTGCCGTACGCGATGGCGGTCGATTCACGAGATCGCGTGTGGGCCGTCGAAACCGGCAGCCAGCCCAATCGCTTCGTCGCCTTCGACCCCCGCACGGAGCAGTTCGTGAGCTCGACGCCTGTGCCCTCGGGCGGCGGCGCGATCCGCCACGTGGACTACGACCCCAAAGCCGGTCGGATCTGGTTCGGCACCGACGTCAACACGATCGGCTACGCACAGGTGAATTAGATGGCAGGGCCACGCTCAACGTCGGGGAAGCAGGTCCCGTCGTTCAATGGGCCACTCAACCCGTGCACGATCCGGGTCTCCCTCTCCCGCTTGCGGGAGAGGGCCGGGGTGAGGGGCAGAACATGAACGCACGACTCAAGCTGCAGGTACGTTCAAGTGCAGTTTGCGTACTCAGCCCTCCGCAGCATCCGGAGGTGGTCACGTTCTGTGACCACCTCTCGGTGCTCCGACCGGGTGAGCTGAAAGATAAAATCGGCGGGGAAACGCTTGCGATTCCGCTTCACCGCCTGATTCAGCGCTTTTGTCGATACACCGTATAGCGCGGCGAGATCCGCGTCGATCAGGACCCGCTGGTCGCGAAGCACGAGAATGCGCGCGGCCGCTCGATCAACCGACGGTTGGGGAATGGAGGTCGTTCGTAATGCTCGAGACGCCTTTGTCATAGGTTCTCTGACATCACGTTGTTCAACAGTAGTCATTCCGGCGCGGCGACGCCAGCTACGAAATGCGCGCAATACGACAGATTTCGGGGAGGAGTCCTCTCGGGTAATACTTCTCGCTGATGACCGACCGGATCGACACCGCCGCCGTCCGCGCCTATCTCCTCTCTCTCCAGGATCGCGTCTGTGGGGCGATTGAGACGGAGGATGGGGCGGCGCACTTCCGCGAAGATATCTGGGAACGCGCGGAGGGGGGCGGCGGCCGGTCGCGGGTGCTCGCGGAAGGCGCGGTGTTCGAACGCGCGGGCATCGGATACTCGGATGTCTTCGGTCCGAGTCTCCCGCCCTCGGCCAGCGCGCGCCGGCCGGAGCTCGCGGGGCGCTCCTTCGAGGCCCTGGGCGTCTCGCTCATCTTCCATCCGCACAACCCTTACGCGCCCACGGCGCACATGAACGTGAGGTACTTTCTCGCCGAGAAGGAAGGCGGCGAGCCCATCTGGTGGTTCGGCGGCGGCTTCGACCTCACGCCCTACTATGGCTTTGAAGAGGACGCGGTTCACTGGCACCGCACCGCTCGCGAGGCCTGCGCGCCCTTCGGCCCGGAGGTCTATCCGCGCTATAAGAAGTGGTGTGACGAGTATTTCTTTCTGCGTCACCGCGGCGAGCCGCGCGGCATCGGCGGGATCTTCTTCGACGACCTGAGCGAGGGCGGCTTCGAGCGCTGCTTCGCCTTCCTCAGGAGTGTCGGCGATCACTTCCTGCCGGCCTATCTGCCGATCCTCGCGCGTCGCAAGCATCTCGCGTACGGCGAGCGCGAGCGCGACTTCCAGCTCTATCGCCGCGGCCGCTACGTCGAGTTCAACCTGGTCTGGGACCGCGGCACGCTATTTGGTCTCCAGTCCGGCGGGCGCGCGGAATCGATCCTCATGTCGCTCCCGCCGCTGGTCCGCTGGCGCTACGACTGGCATCCCGAGCCGGGCACTCCCGAGGCGCGGCTCTATCAGGAGTTTCTGCGCCCGCGGGAGTGGGCGGACGAGCCCTCTCATCTTCCGCTCTGACCCCCTCTGCCCCCTCTCCCGGTTGCGGGAGAGGGTTGGGGTGAGGGTTCATCGATGCAAGCAGCAGCTTCTTGCTCGCTGACATCCACGCTGCTGTAGTCGCTCAGATTTCTCAGGCGACGCAGCTTGTGGAGAACAATGCAGCGCTCATTCGAAAGCGCAATCGTGATCGACCGCCACCTAACGTACCTCTAGAACCGCGAGCTCGGTGCCACCTGCGGCAGATCGCGAAGAACCCACCAGCGCGGCGCCAATTACTGCGTCGATACAACACTTTCGTCCATCGCCATGGCTGGTTCGTACCGGCACGCTTTCGTCTCCGATGGCGATTACCTTCCATCCGAAAGCAGGAATGGTGCTGATCTGTGATTTTCAGGGAGCCGTTGCTCCGGAGATCACCAAAGTACGCCCAGTTGTCGTGATTTCCCCGAACCACCCACGTCGTGCGGGTCTCGCAACTGTGGTCCCGCTCAGCACCACGCGTCCGAATCCGATTCGCGCCTTCCATCATCGATTGAGCCGATCGCCTCTGCCCGGCCCGGCAACAGAGGTATGGGCGAAGTGCGACCTAGTCACGTCCGTGGCACTTGCAAGGCTCGATCGCGTACGAGTGGGTCGGCGCGAATATTTCGTCGGGCGCATAGGCGACGAAGAACTTCGATGGATTCGTCTCGCTGCAGCAGTCAGCTTTGGCGTTGACGTAACACGATCCGTTCGATAACCTGCGCCTCGTTCCCCGCTCGTCGGGCTTGAAGACTCCGCTTTCGGAGCAGCAGAGGCCGCGCACCACGCGGCCTTTGTTTGTGTGCGCCGCCGATTGACGCTCCCAGCAGCACAATGGTGGCCACTTCCGCTTGGCTATGAGTGCGATACGGCATCTGGCATCGAGCTTGCCCATCTTTAAGGTCGCGATTTGCGACCTTATAGGCACGACCTCCTCCGCCTTCAGCTCCGACAACGCACTGTTGCCTGGCGGATGAGGCTCCACTCCCTCTCCCGCTTGCGGGAGAGGGTCGGGGTGAGGGTTCTTCAATCCAGTTTTGCGGTGAATCCTATCGCTCGTCGTTTCGAAATCGGCGGAGTCATCAGGGTGCGAATGGCCTCGAAGACTTCTTTGAAGCGGTTCTGCGTCTTTAGATCCAGTGCAAGGATCGATCGCTCCAGTGCAGCGAGTTTCCGAGCCAAACCCTTATTCGAGGCGAGAAGCTCGCGAAGTCTAACGAAAGCACGCACGACATAAACGCTCATTCCAACCGCCCGCGGGCTATTCAGGATGGTCGCCGCCATGATGGCGCCATGCTCGGTGAATGCGAGCGGCCGCTTGCGGCGGCCGCCCCAACTTGATGTTGCAAAATGCAACTTCAAGTTTGCGAACTCCTCGGCTGTCAATTCGAACAGGAAGTCGTGGGGAAAACGCGCCAGGTTGCGACGAACCTGTTGATTCAGCCGCGCAGTACTCACGCCGTATAGGGTAGCGAGTTCGCTATCGAGCAGGACGCGATGGTGGCGGACCACAAGTATTTGAGTGGCGATCTTCGAAATGGCGCCATTGCGCGAGCGTGCCATCCACGCAGAATGCCCGCGGCAACACTCCGGGGGAACCGGCGAATCTGCGATAAACGATCAGATTCTGCATCGCTTGGATATCACCATGCACACCGACCTGATGACCGAACGGATCGACACCGCCGCCGTCCGCGCCTATCTCCTCTCTCTCCAGGTCTCTCCAGGATCGCGTCTGTGGGGCGATTGAGGCGGAGGATGGGGCGGCGCACTTCCGCGAAGACCTCTGGGAACGCGCGGAGGGTGACGGCGGCCGGTCGCGGGTGCTCGCGGAAGGCACGGTGTTCGAACGCGTGGGCGTCGGCTACTCGGATGTCTTCGGTTCGAGTCTCACGCCCTCGGCCAGCGCACGCCGGCCGGAACTCGCGGGCCGCTCAGGCTCTATCAGGAGTTTCTGCGACCGCGGGAGTGGGCGGACTTCCGTCTTCCGCCCTGACCCGTCCTGGCTCGCTTGGTCAACACGGCTAAGCAGCCGCCACCATCGCATCCAGCGCCTCGGAACGCCTGACGAAAAGCTGCGACAGCGGACTCTCCGGCCGCAACGCGATGCGCTCTCTCGCAAGCGCGGATGCCAGCGGGCGATTACCGCCGCGCAGCGCCGCCTCGATGAGCGTGAGATCGAGCAGGTCGCGCTGCGCGTGGCTGCCGCCGAAGCGGTGCGCGTAGCTGCGGATCGGCCTGAGCAACCG
>Ga0209640_10003367_pt1 | contig 13983 bp, 15 predicted proteins | sample RifCSP10_1_FD_184018 | JGI IMG/M metagenome (GOLD analysis project Ga0209640, IMG submission 184018) | Soil microbial communities from Rifle, Colorado - Rifle CSP2_sed 10_1 (SPAdes) (version 2) | ecosystem: Environmental > Terrestrial > Deep subsurface > Rock core/Sediment | place: Rifle...
TGCGCTTGGGCTTCGCTTTCTTCCTGACTGCCATCTGAGACCTCCCGGCGGGGACCCCGCCCGACTCGTAAGGAATAGCGTTCGTTACATGCTAATCCAGCCAGGGAGCGGTATCAAACGGCAGAGGCGACCGAATCCCCCCTAACCCCCCCTTTGTTAAAGGGGGGAGGCACGAATGTGTCGGGGGATTTGACGCTTACGCGCGCGGACGTCCGCCGCCGTGGCGGGACATGCCCTGCCGGCGGGGCGTGAGCAGATCGTCGGCGATCTTCTGCTGCTCGGCCGAGAGCGCTTCGTACAGGGGCTTTGCGGCCGCCAGCATCTCGGACTGCCTGGTGTAAGCCGCTGCGAGGCGCTGCTGCCCGCGCTCCATCCGCTTGATCGCCGTGGGCCGCGCACCCTTCTCGCGCCGGTCGGCGCCTTCGGTGCGCATCGCCTGCACCCGCTGGTCGGCATCGCGCGCGTGCTTGCGCAGCGTGTCCGCGAAGCTGTTCCACTGCACTTGCTGGGCGTCGGTGATCTTCAAGGCGGTCTTCAGGTAGGCAATCCGCGCCTCGACGCGCTCGCTGGGTAGACGGACCGCGCGTTGACCCTCGTGATGTCGTTGGGCGAAGTGCCGCGCCTGCGGCCCTTCGACCGCGCTCAGGACAGGCCCCCCGCTGCCGGGACCGCCCGTCTGTGCCAGGGCCGGCGCGGCGGCCAGGGCGACCAGGGCGGCGGAAACAAGTGTACTCAGGATGGTTTTCCTCATGACAATTCCTCGATATCGTTGAAGACGGTAACCGCCCCCGCTGGTCTGGGGGCTCAGAGGCTCGGACAGCGGCGAAAATTCGCGCGTTCCGCCTCGCCGTGTAACACTTTGTAAGCGGCCGGGATTGCGTGACAGTGCGCGAACGCGTCGACGCGGTGGCGGGAATACGCGGCGAGCGCAGCGCAGGCGATGCGTGCAACGGTGGCAGGGTTCATGCGGTCCTCCTCCTCGTGTTTTGCGTAATGTATATCATAGAACCCGCATCAATCTAACAGGGGTGGAACCGGGCATATGAGCGGACAGCTGGAAGGCAAAGTCGCACTTGTCACCGGGGCGGTGCGCCGCAACGGGCGCGCCATCGCGCACGCGCTCGCGCGCGAGGGTGCCGACGTGGTGATCAACACGCGCCGGTCACGCGACGAGGCGGAGGGTGTGCGCGCGGAAATCGAGCGCATCGGCCGCAAGTCGCTGGTCTGCGTCGCCGACATCACCGACGAAAATGCGGTGCGCGGCTTGTTCGGCGAGATCGCGGCGCGCTTCGGGCGCGTCGACATCCTGGTCAACAACGCCGCGGACCGCGGCATCGTGCCCTTTACCGAAATGACCACCGCGCAGTGGCGCCACATACTGGATATCGTCCTCGACGGCTCGTTCTATTGCTCGCGCGCGGCGATTCCCCACATGCTGGAGAACGGCTGGGGGCGCATCGTCAACGTGAGCGGTTTGAGCCACCACGCGCCGAACTACCTGGGGCGCGTGCACGTCTCCACGGCGAAGGCGGGGGTGGAAGGTTTCACGCGCGGGCTCGCCGCCGAGTTCGCGAAGCGCAACATCACGGTCAACTGCGTGTGCCCGGGGCGCATCGGGGGCGAGCGCTCCGCGACCTCGGCCGAAATGCCCGATCCTGGCATGGTGCCGCCGGTGGGCCATCTGGGGGTTTCCGAGGACATTGCAGGGGCGGTGCATTTCCTGTGCCTTCCCGGCTCGGGATTCATCACCGGCCACACGCTGCACGTCAACGGCGGCCAGTTCCTCCCTTGAGGACCGCCACGGCAGTCACTGCGCTTGTATGCCGAGCGCCCGGATGACCTTGCTGTACTTCTCGGTATCGCGGGCGACTTCCTTCGCGAATTCCTCGGGCGTGCTCGCGACGCTGGTCAGCCCGTCCCTGGCAAGCCGCTCCTGCATGAAGCGAGATTTCACAATCTCCGCGAGCGCCTGATTGAGCGCGCTCACCGCCGCGCGCGGCGTCGCGCCCGGGACGAAGATTCCGAACCAGGTCGAGACCTCGTAGCCGCGCAGCCCGCCCTCCGCGATCGTCGGCAGGTCGGGTGCAATGGGCGAGCGCTGTGTGGTCGTCACGCCCAGCGAGTGAAGCTTTCCTGCCCGCACGTGCGGCAGGCTCAGGAAGAGATTCGGCGCGTAGAACTGGACCTGGCCGCTCAGCATGTCAGCCATGGCGGCGCCCGATCCCTTGTACGGGACATGCGTCATCTCGACGCCGGCCATCTGGTTGAAGAGCGCGCAGGCGAGGCGCGAGATCGAGCCGACGCCCGGTGAGCCGTAGTTGATTTCCCCCGGGTGCTTCTTGGCGAGCGCGATCAGCTGCTTGACGGTCTTCGCGGGCAGCGAGGGATGCACGGTCAGGTTGAGCGGCCCGGTGGCGAGATTGGTCACCGGCGTGAGGTCGCGCGACTGATTGTAGGGCAGGTCTTTGAACAGGCTCGGATTGGACACGAAGCTCACCTGCACGAGCAGCATCGTGTGCCCGTCGGGGGGCGACTTCGCGACGAAGGCGGTGCCGATCGTGCCGCTCGCACCGGGGCGGTTCTCGACCAGGATCTGCTGGCGAAAGCGCCCGGTCAACTGCTGCGCGACGGTGCGCGCCATGATGTCGGTCGAGCCGCCCGGCGCGAAGGGCACCACGATGCGCATCGGCCCCGCCGGGTACGTCTGCGCCCACGCCGTCCCCGCCGCCGCAGCGAGCGCCGCCATCGCGATTCCCAGCTTGGTTCTCACTGTTTTCCTCCTCACCGTCACTCCCGCGGAGGCGGGAGTCCAGGCCAGTCTCCTACAACTTGACCAATCGCCCACTAGATTCCCGCCTTCGCGGGAATGACGAGCGTTAGAACATCTGCTGTCCGCCATCCACGTAGATCAGCTGCCCGCTGACCATCTTCGAGCCCGGGCCGCACAGGAAGCGCACCGCGTCGGCGATCTCCTCCGGCTCGACGCGGCGCCCGAGCGGCACGTTCGAGGCGTCCGGGCGCGCCGCGCGATCGGCCGCGCGCGCGGTATTCATCTGGCCCGGGGCGACGCAATTCACCCGGATATTGTGCTCGCCCAGCTCCTTTGCGAGCGCCCGCGTCATGCCGTAGAGCCCGAATTTCCCGACCGAGCCGTGCACGCGCCGCTTTGCGCCGGAGAGCGCGGTCATGCCGCCGATCGTCACGATCGCGCCGCCGCCGCCCTTGATCATGTGCGGCAGGCAGGCCTTGGCGCAATGGAAGGAGCCGTCGAGCGTAACCGCGGTGAGGCTCTTCCACTCGTCGAAGCTCATGTCGATGAACGGCGTCTCCTTCCGCACCGACGCGTTGAGCACCAGGATGTCCAGCCGGCCGAAGCGCTTGACGATGGCTTCGACCATCGCGTTCACCGCCTTCGGATCCACGATGTCGGCCAGGTATGCCTCGGCCTTCCCGCCCGACCCGCGGATCTCCTGCGCGACCTTGTCGGCGTCCTCGCGGGAGGTGCGCGCGTTGACCGCGACCGCGACGCCACCGGCGGCGAGCGCGAGCGCGATGGCGCGCCCGATGTTGCGCGAGGCTCCGGTGACGAGCGCCACCTTCCCCGCGAGCTCATTTGCTGTTGTCATCGTTCTCCCTGTTCATGCCTCAAATGCGGGTAAGCTCCGGAGCGTCGGCCTTTTCGAGCACCCACATCGCGAAGCCCGCGTTCTTCCGAGCGATTCAACACGCATGATCTTCATTTGCCATCCCGATGGCGCCGATCATGGAGGATTATAGATGAGGGATGATGGGATTGAAGTCACGCGGTATCATGTGGCGGGTGACCGATGATTGACTGGGCCCATTTCACTCCCTGGACCTCGCTCGGCGGCGGCATCATGATCGGCGCCGCCGCCGCGATGCTCGCGCTGCTGAACGGCCGGATCGCGGGCATCAGCGGCATCATCGGCGGCGTGCTGCGGCCCGCGGCCGGGGACATGGCGTGGCGCTTTGCCTTCATTCTGGGGCTGCTCGTCGCACCGGCGGCGTATCGCCTGTTCGCCGCGCCGGCGGCGCCCACGATCGAGGCAAGTTATCCCGTGCTCCTGCTGGCGGGGCTGCTGGTGGGCGCCGGCACCCGCTACGGCTCGGGATGCACCAGCGGGCACGGTGTCTGCGGCCTGTCGCGACTGTCGCCGCGCTCGCTGGCGGCGACTATTGCGTTCATGCTCGCCGGAATCATAACGGTGTATGCCGTCCGCCACCTGCTCGCCTGAAAATCGCGATGAATGCTGTCAGCGCATTTGTGGTCGGCCTTCTCTTCGGCACCGGCTTGATCATCTCCGGCATGACCGATCCATCGAAGATCATCGGGTTCCTGGACCTGGCCGGCGCCTGGGATCCGTCCCTCGCGTTCGTCATGGGTGGAGCGGTCCTGGTCGGATTAATCGCATTTCGTTTCGCGCGCAGGCGCACGGTGTCGCTCCTCGGCGGTGCGATGCACCTGCCGAACGCGCGGCAAATCGACCGGCCGCTGATCCTCGGCAGCCTCGCGTTCGGGGTGGGCTGGGGTCTTGCGGGCTATTGCCCGGGACCGGCGGTCGTGGCGTTCGGCTCGGGCCAGGACAAGGCCGTGGTGTTCCTGGTTGCGATGATCGCCGGGATGGCGCTCTACGAGGCGGCGGATCGCCTCTTTCACGCCCGGCGCCGGAGGCGGATACCGCGCGAGCTCTCGGACGTCGCCGGCGACGCTTAGGCTACAGGTTGCTGCCGATCACGCCGCCGACGACCGCTCCGATGGCAGTCGCCGCGGTGCGCCCGTTGCCGCCGCCGAACTGGCTGCCGATCGCGGCACCGAGGATGGCCCCGCCGAGCGTGTTCAGCACCTGATTGGGCGCGACCCCGGCGTATACCGGAGCGGGATGGGCGGGCAACGCGCCGTAGTAGACGGGGCGCTCGACGTACACCGGGCGTTCCACGATGACCGTCCTGCGCACGACGACCGGCTGCCTCACCACCACAACTTCGCGCACCGCGGGCCGGTGGTGGCGCGGGTGCTTCACCACGAACACCCGTTCCGCGTCATGGCGCTCGCCCCGCGCAGGCGCCCAGCGCGGGTGATCCGCAAATGCGGGCGCGGTCACGAACAGCGTGCCTGCTGCCAACGTGAGAATCGTCTTCCGTGCGTTCATGGCGTCCTCCTTTCAAGGTTGCCTGAGGCTTAGAACGCCGATACCCCGCCCAAGGTGCACGCCGGTGTGAAACAAGGTGTTAAGCCTGTAACAGCGTTGTTACAATTCCGGCGCGTGACCGATTCCACCTCGCAGCCGCCGCGCGGCGCCAATCCCTCGTTCGCCGCGCTCCGCCACGGCGATTTCCGCATCTACCTGGTGGCGACCTCCGCCGCGATGATGGCGGACAATATCGAGCACGTCATCAGCTACTGGGTGATGTTCGAGCTGTTCCGATCGCCGGCGCTGGCGGGATTCGCGGTGCTCTCGCACTGGCTGCCGTTCCTGTTTCTCTCGGTGTACTTCGGCGCGATGGCCGATCGCTTCGACTGCCGGCGCATCATCCAGGTCGCGATGCTGCTCTTCATGGCGGTGTCGCTGGCGTGGGCCGTGCTCTTCTACACGGAGACGATCGAGGTGTGGCACGCCGCCGTGCTGCTGGTCGTGCACGGCATCGCCGGCGTGCTATGGGGGCCGGCGAGCCAGCTGCTGATCCACGACATCGTCGGCCGCGAGAGCCTGGTGAGCGCCGTGCGGTTGAACGCGACCGGTCGCCAGTTCGGAATCTTCGTGGGCCCCGCCGTCGGCGGCGGGCTGCTGCTGGCACTCGGCCCGGCGGCCGGCCTCATTGCGAACGTCCTCATCTACCTGCCGCTCACCTGGTGGCTGTGGAAGGTGCCGTACGGCGCGAGGCGTCGCCGCGAGGGCGCGCCGGCGACGGGCAGCGGATTCGCGGACGCCCTCACAGCCATGCGCGAGGTCTCGGGCAACCGCACGATCCTCTCGATGATCCTGCTGGCGGGCATCTCCTCGCTGCTGGTCGGCAACGCGTTCCTCGCGCAAATGCCCGAGTACGCGGACGATCTCGGCACCGAGAAGGCGGATTTTTCCTATGCGGTACTGCTCGCGGCCAACGCCGCGGGCGCCTTCGTGGGCGGCATGGTGCTGGAAGTGAGGGGGTTCCTGCGCGCGACTCCCTTGACCGCGATCGTCTTGAGCATCATCTGGTGCATCAGCATCGCGGGCTTCGCCGCCGCCACGAACTATCACCTCGCCGTCGCCCTCATGTTCGTGGCCGGTTTCCTCTATCTCGCCTACAGCTCCATGGCCCAGGCGCTGGTGCAACTGGAGGCGCCGGCCCACCTGCGCGGCCGCCTGATCGGGCTCTACCAGATGTCCAACAACGGGCTGCGCGCCTTCAGCGGCATCACCGTCGGCCTGCTCGGGAGTCTCATCGGGATCCACTGGTCGCTCGCGCTCTCCGCCGTGCTGCTGCTCGCCGTCACGGTCGTGCTGCTCGCGTTCTCGATGCGGACCGCGTGACGGAGGCGGCGCCGGACCATGGGCGGGAATCCGCAAGTGATCGTCGCGGGGGCGGGCCCGGTGGGGCTGCTGACGGCGCTCGCGCTCGCAATACAGGACGTTTCCGTCCTGGTTCTCGAAGCCGAGCCCGGCCTGACCGTGGACCTGCGCGCCGGCACCTACCATCCGCCGTCCCTCGAGATGATGGCGCCCTACGGCATCACCGCCGAGATGCTCAGGACCGCGATCAAGGTGCCGCGCTGGCAGATCCGCGACCGGAAGGAGGGCGTCATCGTCGATTGGGACCTCTCGCTCATCAAGGACCTGACGCCGTACCCCTACCGGCTGCACCTGGAGCAGCACCGTCTCACACCCATCATCCATACCAAGCTCAAGGAATGCGCGAACGCCGAGTTGCGGTTCTCGCACGAGGTGACCGATTTCGCCCAGACCGCCGACAAGGTCGTCGTGACCGCGAAGACGCCGGAAGGCATTGAGCGCTTCGAGGCGGCGTGGCTTGTCGGGGCGGACGGCGGCCGCAGCACGGTGCGCAGGGTGATGGGCGTCGGATTCGAAGGCTACACGTGGCCCGAACGGTTCCTCGTGGCGAGCACCCATTACGATTACGAGCCGCACGGCTTCCGGTTGAATACCTACGTCGCGGACCCCGTGGACTGGAACGCCATGTTCAAGATGCCGGGCGACGGACCGCCGGGGCTGTGGCGCGTGCTGTTTCCGGTCCGGCCCGAGGAGGACGAGGCGGCGGCACTCTCGGATGAGAACGTCGAGCGTCTGATGCAGGGCTTCCAGCCGAAGTCGGGGCGCTACGCCATCGAGTACAAGAGCATCTACAAGGTGCACCAGCGCGTCGCGGACGATTTTCGCGCGGGCCGCGCGCTGCTCGCGGGGGACGCGGCGCATCTCAACAATCCGATCGGCGCGTTCGGGCTGAACGGCGGCATCCACGACGCGATCAATCTCGCCGGCAAGCTCGGAAGAGTGTGCCGCGGCGAGGGGGACGACCGCCTGCTCGATCTCTACGCGCGCCAGCGCCGGACGGTGAATCTCGAATACGTGCAGGAATTCTCGATCAGGAATCTGAAGCGCCTGACGGCAAAGACCGAGGAGGAGCGCCGCCGGAACTTCGACGAGCTGCGGCAGGCGGCGTCCACCGTGGAGGGCTCGCGCAACTTCCTGCTGGTCTCGAGCATGATCGCGAGCGTGCGGCGGGCGGAAGCCATAGAATAGGGGCTTAGGGACGAATCCTCGTGGCTCAAACAGCGCCCCGTCCGCCGTTCCGCGCCGACCACGTCGGGAGCCTGCTGCGCCCCCCCGAGCTGAGGGAGGCGCGCGCCCGCGCGCGGCGCGGCGAGATCGGCCCCGAGGCGCTGCGCAAGGTAGAGGACCAGTGCATCCGGGACGTCGTAGCGTTCCAGGAAGCGGTGGGACTCCAGAGCATCACCGACGGCGAGTACCGGCGCGACTGGTGGCACATCGACTTCCTGCGCGGCTTCGACGGGGTGCAGACGGTGGAAGGCAGGACGTTCGGCGTGCATTTCCAGGGCGCCGACGAGCAGCCGCCGCTGATGAGAGTGCAGAGCCGGATCCGGCGCACCCGGCCGAGCATGGTGGATCACTTCAAGTTCCTGAAGTCCGTCACCCGGCGCACGCCGAAATTCTGCATGCCGTCGCCGGCGATGCTGCACGCGCGGGGCGACCGTGAAGCGCTGCGCAAGACCTATCCCGACGTGAGCGAGTTCTGGGCCGACCTCACCCAGGCCTACCGCGAGGAGATCCGCGACCTCTACCAGGCCGGCTGCCGCTACCTCCAGATCGACGACACGACGATCGCCATGATGGGCGACCCGAAGGTCCAGGAGACCTTCCGCAATCTGGGCGACGATCCGAAGCAGGATACGAAGATGTACGCCGACGCGGTCAACGCGGCGATCCGCGACGTGCCGGACGACATGACCGTCTGCGTCCACACCTGCCGCGGCAATTTCATGAGCACTTGGCTCGCGAGCGGCAGCTACGATTTCGTCGCCGAGACCGCGTTCACGCGGCTCGACGTGGATGGGTTCTTCCTCGAGTACGACACCGAGCGCGCCGGCGGCTTCGAGCCGCTGCGCTACATTCCGAAGGGGAAGAAGGTCGTGCTCGGGCTGATCAGCTCGAAGTTCCCGGCGCTCGAAAGCAAGGACGACTTGAAGCGCCGCATCGGTGCCGCGGCGAAGTTCGTGCCGCTCGAGAACCTGTGCCTTTCCCCGCAATGCGGCTTCTCGAGCACGCACCACGGCAACAAGATGACCGTCGACGACCAGCGGCGCAAGCTCGCGCTCGCCCTCGAAGTGGCGCAGGAGGTCTGGGGGAACTCATAGCGACAGCGGAAAGGGTAACGCGAAATGGACAAGGCACCGCAAGTCACGCTGCAATCGACCGCGCACTATTTTCTCGAGGGCCTGAACGAGCTCGGCGTCGAGTACCTGTTCTGCAATTTCGGCACCGACTACGCGCCCCTGATCGAGGAGATGGCGCGCTGGCGCGCCGAGGGGCGCAAGTTCCCGAAGACGCTGCTCTGCCCGCACGAGAACACCGCCGTGCAGATGGCCATCGGATACGCGATGGTGACCGGCCGCGGGCAGGCGGTGATGGTGCACGTGGACGCGGGCACCTCGAACGCGGCGATGGGGCTGCACGATGCCTGCCGCTCGCGCGTCCCGCTGATCCTCATCGCGGGCAAGGCGCCCTACACCGTGCGCGGGGAACTCCCCGGCTCGCGCGACACCTACGTGCACTTCATCCAGGAGCCGTTCGACCAGGGCGCGATCGTCCGCAACTACGTGAAATGGGAGTGGACGCTGCCCTCGGGCGTCATCACCAAGGAGGTGCTGCGGCGCGCCCATAGCGTTGCGCACAGCGACCCGCGGGGGCCGGTGTACCTGATGGTGCCGCGCGAGACGCTCGCCCAGACCTGGGACGCCGCCGCGGTGCGCTCGTTTCCGGAGGCGCGCTACGGCGCGGTCGGCGCCGGCGCGGCGCCCGCGAACGCGGTCGCCGCGATTGCGGAGCGCCTGCTCGCGGCGCAGTACCCGATCCTGATCACGTCGTACGCGGGCCGCAACCTCCACGCGCCGGGCTTGATCGAGGAGCTGGCGCGGCTCGGCGGCATCCGCGTGTTCGAGTTCAATCCCCTGCACCTGAACATTGCGCGCAACTCGCCGTGCTTCGGCGGCACGATGCCGGGCAGGCACGTGGCCGAAGCCGATGTCGGGCTGCTGGTGGACGTGGACGTGCCGTGGATCCCGAGCGACACCCGCGAGAATCCCCGGACGTGGTGGGCGCACATAGACGTGGATCCGCTCAAGGAGCGCTCTCCGATCTGGGGCTTTCCGTCGAATCTGCGCCTGCCCGGCGACAGTGCGTTGGTGCTCGCGCAGTTGATCGAGGCGGTCAAGGCGAAGGCGACGGCAGCGTTTCGCGACGGCGCCGCCCGGCGTATCGAGGCGATGGCGCGCGAGCACGGCGAGCGCCGCGCAGAGGCCGCGAAGCTGGCCACGAACAAGGGTGCCCGGGGCGCGGTCAACACGCATTATCTCTGCTCGGAGATCGCAAAAGCGATCGGGGAGGACGCTATTCTCGTCAACGAGTCGATACGCAACGCGGCGCTGGTGCACCGGCAGATCACCCGGACCCGGCCGGGCACGGGGCTCGGCTGCTCCGGCGGCGCCCTCGGCTACTCGAACGGCATGGCGCTCGGTGCCAAGCTCGCCCGGCCCGAAGCGCTCGTCGTGCAGATCGTGGGCGACGGCAGCTTCTATTTCGGCAATCCGTCGTCGGCGTTCGCGGTCGCGCGGCAGTACGGGCTGCCGGTCTTCACGGTGGTGCTCGACAACTCGGGCTGGTCCGCGGTGAAGGAGTCCACGCTGCGCATGTATCCTGAAGGCGCGGCCAAGGCGGTCAACGAGTTCGGCGCGCGGCTTGCTCCCGACGCCGACTTCGCGAAGATCTGCGAGGCGGCGGGCGGCTACGGCGAGGTGCTGACCGACCCCGATGTCGTCCCGGCGGCGATCCAGCGCTGCCTCGCTGCGGTGCGCGGCGGCCGGCCGGCGGTGCTGCACGCGAAGATCCCGGTGCTGTGAGCGGGAGATCCTTGGAGGATAAATTCACGCTGGCGGCGCCCTCGACTTTTTTCGTGGGAGGTTTTGACTAGGGTGGGACCCGCTTCGAATCCGGACCGTTTCCCGAGCCGTTCGATCCTGCCGGATGCCGTGACGCAGTGCCGTGAGGTTCGCGCCGCAGGGGTGTTAGCTTACGCCGTCGTCTGAAAAACCGGAGTCAGAAAGTGGGAGACGGGGGAATCATCATCGAGTACTTGCGCTCCTGCACGGCCGGCTCGCTGGGGATGTCCGATTGCGGGCCGGTTTGGCAACTCGGCATCATCGCTGCATTTCTCGTCGCCGCCATCGTGACGCTCGTCATTCTCAGGCTGCGCGCCAGCAGAATAGAACGGTAGCCGCAGGCCACGCCCGCAGCTCATCTGATGCCTTAACGCGATTTACCGCTTCCCGGGGCGCTTCCCCGCTTTGCGACGGCGCAATGCTATATTTGCGTCCGGCGCAGCGGCGCGCCGCAACGCTCATGAAGACGTTCACGATCCTGCAGTTCAACATGCAGTACGGGCAGACTTGGGACGACGCCAATCCCGATCGCGCGCCCATCGATCTCGACGTCACGCTGGAGGAGATCCGCAGCCACGGGGCCGACATCCTCCTGTTGCAGGAAGTGGAGCGCGCCCTCCCCGGGGGCGCGCAGGCGAATCCCCCGCCGAACTACACCCGGCTGCGCGCGGCGCTCGACGGCTATGACAGCTATTTCGCCTATCCCCGGGAGGATCCGCGGGAATTGCCTTTCGGGATCGGGCTCGCGATCTTCTCGAGGACGCCGTTGCGCGACGTCCTGCGGCGCGATCTTCCTTCGCCGCGGTTGGAGTTCGAGTTTGCGGGGGCGAAGCACACTCCCACCGACCGCCTGCTTCTTGGCGCGACCACCACGGTCGCTGGCCGCGATCTGCGTCTCCTCAACACGCATCTGCTCGCGTTGTTCATGCTCAATTCCGATACATCGGCCCATCCCCTGCAGCTGCGGCTCGTGCTCGAAGTGGCGCGCGCCTCCACCGGGCCGACAGTGCTGGCGGGCGATTTCAACGTCCTCAGCCACGAGGCGCTGACCCGGCAATTTGCCACTGCCGGCTACCGCTCGGTGCAGACCGACCAGCCGACCTGGCGCCGCCACCCGTTCGTGCTCGACCACATCTTCCACAACCGCCACCTGCGCCCGGTCAGCTACATCGTGAAGCCGACGCGGGCATCCGACCATCACGTGATCGTCGCCGAGTTCGAGTTCACTGATTCATAATAGACTCCCATGGCGACCATCATCGGCGGCATCGGCACCTCCCACGTGCCCACGATCGCCATGGCGTACGACCGCGGCAAGCGCAACGACCCCGACTGGGCGCCGCTGTTCCGGGGCTACGAGCCGGTCGCGCGCTGGCTCGCCGAGCGCCGGCCCGACGTGCTGGTGTTCTTCTATAACGACCACGCGACGACGTTCTTCTTCGACCACTATCCGACCTTCGCGCTCGGCGTGAGCGCGGAATTCCCGATCGCCGACGAAGGCCTCGGCCCGCGCCCGGTGCCGCCGCTAAAGGGACACCCGGAGCTCGCCCGGCACATGGTCGAAGCGCTGGTGAACGAGGAGTTCGACATCTCCGTGTTCCAGGACCTGCCGATCGACCACGGCTGCCATTCGCCGCTCACGATGTTCTGGCCGCCGGCGCCGGACTGGCCTGGCCGCATCGTCCCGGTCGAGATCAACGTGCTGCAGCATCCGCTGCCGACGCCGCTCCGCTGCTACAAGCTCGGCCAGGCGGTGCGGCGCGCCGTGGAAGCCTATCCCGAGGCGCTGAAGGTGGTCGTGGTGGGCACCGGCGGGCTCTCGCACCAGCTGAACGGGGAGCGCGCCGGCTTCAACAACGAGGAATGGGACCGGAAGTTCCTCGAGCTGATCGAGCGCGACCCGGGCACGCTGACGAAGATGACGCACGCGGACTACATCCGGCTCGGCGGCACGGAAGGGGCGGAGGAAGTAATGTGGCTCGCGATGCGCGGCGCGCTCTCCGACCGCGCCCGGAAGATCCACCAGAACTGCTACCTGCCGATGACGGCGACCATGGCGGTCGCGCTGTTCGAGGAACCGGCATGAACCCACAGCTCAAAGGCATCGAAGCGCTCGCCGGCACCTACGTCTTCGATTTGCAGCGCAGCGCGCGGGGGCTGCGGCTCAACCGGTTCCTGCACGGGCTGATCCGGCCGGAGCAGCGGGCGCTCTTCAAGCAGGACCCGGAGGCCGCGTTCGAGAAGGCCGGTCTCGATGCCGAGGAGCGCCGCATGGTGCGCAGCCTCGACTGGCCGGCGCTGATCCGCTATGGCGCGAGCTTTTTCTGCCTCGAGAAGCTCGCGCGCGTGAAAGGCGTTTCCAATCCGGAGATGGTGGCGGCGTTCCGGGGCGAAACGCTCGAGCAGTTCCTCAAGACCCGAAATGTGCCGGGTGCCCGATGAGAAAATCCCCCCGGCTTCGCCACCCCCCTTTGACAAAGGGGGGTAGGGAGGATTTAATCGGTGCGCGCGCCGGACGCGCGGACGACGGCGCCCCAGCGCTTGACCTCGGCGGCCATGAATTCCGTGAACGCCTTGGCGTCGAGCTGATTCGGCTCGATGCCGTCCCTGCGCAGGCGGTCACGAACATCGGAGAGCTGCAGGATGCGCCGCACCTCGGCGTTCAACCGGTTCACGACATCGGCCGGCATGCCGGCGGGCCCCGAAAGCGAGAACCAGACCGTCGCCACCAGGTCGGGGTAGCCCGCCTCGCGGAACGTGGGCACCCCCGCGTAATCGGGCAGGCGCTTCGTGGAGCTGATCGCGAGCGCGCGCACCTTGCCCGCGCGGATCTGCCCGCTGGCGGTGGTGAGCGTGGTTGAAATGACCTCGATATGCCCGGCGACGATGTCCACCACCGCCAGCGCGGCGCCCTTGTAGGGGATGTGCACGATCTTGATGCCTGCTTTTTGCTTCAGCAGCTCGGCGGCGAGGTGGCCCAGAGTGCCGTTGCCGGGCGAGCCGTAACTCATATCTCCCGGCCGCGCCTTGGCGAGGGCGACGAACGCCTTGAGATCCTTCGCCGGCAGCGACGGGTGGACGCCGAGCACGGCCGGTGGCCCGCCGAAGAGCGCGATATGGGTGAAATCCCTGAGCGGATCATACGGCGGCCTGGAAGCGAGCGCCGGCGCGATCGTGTGCGAAGCGATGCCGGAAACGACGAGGGTATAGCCGTCCGGCGCGCTTTTCGAGACGGACTCCGAGCCGATCACGCCGCCGGCGCCGCCGCGGTTCTCGATGACGAAATTCTG
>Ga0209640_10003370_pt1 | contig 13976 bp, 10 predicted proteins | sample RifCSP10_1_FD_184018 | JGI IMG/M metagenome (GOLD analysis project Ga0209640, IMG submission 184018) | Soil microbial communities from Rifle, Colorado - Rifle CSP2_sed 10_1 (SPAdes) (version 2) | ecosystem: Environmental > Terrestrial > Deep subsurface > Rock core/Sediment | place: Rifle...
CCTGGCCGCAGACGCCCCCGGCAGGAGACACCGGCGCCGCCCACGGGTGAGTAGTTACGCCGATTTAATAATAGCAAGGCCTAGAACGCGGTAATTTTTCACAAAATGGGGTGTGTTAATTCACTGACGTCAATTGCTAGCCGTGGTTATAGTTAGGGCAGGGATTGGGAGCAAAATAATTTATAAGAGGCTGGCAATACCAATGGCAAAATGGCTTTCTTTTTTGAGGGCTCGTTCGTTTGTGCGCAAATTGGGACTGAAAAATAATCAGCAATGGCGTGCGTATGTGCGGGGCCGGTATGAGCATTTGGGCAAAAAACCGGACAACATACCTTCCAATCCCAATCTGGTATACGCGGACTGTGGATGGCAAGGATACGGGGACTGGCTGGGTAATGGGAATGTATCGACCCGTTTACGGCGCTACCGGCCTTACACGAAAGCTAAGGCGTTTGTGCGAAAACTCGGTTTGAATAGCGAAAACGAATGGCGTTTATACGTCAAAGGCAAATTACCGCAACTGCCTGAAAAACCAGTCGACATACCCGCCAGTCCGCACATGAGTTATGCGAATAGCGGATGGAAGAGCTATGGCGACTGGTTGGGAACCGGCAATATCTCTTACAATCAGACACAGTGGCGGGCGTTTAATAAAGCGCGTCTTTATATCAGAAAATTGCGGTTAAGAAATAGTGCCGAATGGCGCAAATATTGCCGTGGCGAGGTCCGCAAGGGTACCAAGCCCTGCGATATACCCGCGACACCCTACAAGGTCTACGAAGGCAAGGGGTGGAGGGGTATGGGCGATTGGTTGGGGCATAAAAGGTGATGTTAAGCCCGCGGGTTGGCATGGGAGTGACAAGGGACCAGGGAGTGGAACCTGAAGTTTTATGCAACACCCAATAACGGCATTAGCTAACGCTAATGTTCTAGGTAAAGGGATTTTGTATGCGAATTGTCCAAAGACGCCGCACAGCTACTCATCAGCCCCAATTTAGGCATATCATTACCCAGCATCGCGCAACTTACCCAGTCACGGCTACTGCGCATGGCACAAGGTTTTTCCAAGGGTATTTAGAAGGTAGAAGTCTCAAAGCCACTATTTTATGTCGTGGTTTCCAGGGGTATCTACTGATGTGCCTACTTGTATATACTGATGCGCCTACTTAAGTGGTCTGCATGGCGTTTCTGATACAGCAGGATGTCAATTGGCAGTCTCTCGCGATGCTCAGCGATATTAATAACACGCATTACTATAAATAAATCAACACGCTCCCCCATGTTGTAGCCAAAAACGGAGATGATTTTGTAAGAAAAAGAGAAGGTTTCCAATTCAGTTTGCTGGCGTATAATGGCTCGCGTTTGGGTGTAAAACAATAAGTTGTCAATAAGACAAATCAAAGCATAAGATATTTATTAACTACCTGAAATTTACAGGTGTAGACCATGAATCAACAGGTGCAGGTTTCGACGAAAGCTACAGAAGCGATCGTCGCGGAAGATGGGCGTGTCCAGAGCAAAATCAACAATTATGAAACGACTATAGGCAGTCACGCCGAAGACCGGCGTTCGAATTTATCCCGCGCTGTTAACAATAATTATAATTCCGTGAATAAAAAAACCACAAATACCGGCAAGCGCGGCGCAAAGGCGACTTTGCAGCGTTATGCAATGTACGTTGCGATTGCTTTGGTGGCCATTGGATTTGCCTGGAGTGTTTCATCCTTTTTCCTATCCACCAGGAAACCCTTGATAATTCGCGACACAACGAAAACCGGCGCCGAGGCTATTGAAGAACATTCCTCATCCGAGCTGCAGTTGGAAACAATTGCCAACTCAATTATCCACGACGGTAAATGGAATCCCGCGCGAATCGGTTTATTTATACAGGAATGGAACAAGAATAGCCGGGTGGAAAAAGATACTTACAGAACTGAAATCTGGTACCGGCATTTCCGTTATCGATTGCAGCAGAAAATCCGCTATGAGCAAAGTATCGGTGTATTTCCCCCGGACGGCAATTCTTCGAGTGCGCATCCATTGATGGAGTTGGCGTCTGCTCTGGAAATATCGAAATCCAGCGCCACTCAAGGCGAGGTGCATCTCGGCAAAAAAGCGTTCAGTGACCTCGACGCGGAAGATGAGCAGACCTTGGCATTTTTCGAAGCGATAAAACCCAGGGAATTGCAAACTAATACCGGTAAGGCAGCCGTTGCAGTGGCTGCTGCACGCGGTGGCGAACTGCTGGAAACAGCGAAACCCGCAACGATCCAGTCGTCATCTATTGGGGAAAGGACGGCGGCGGATGATAAGAGTTCCGCGGTTACCGGCGGGGAACAGCCTATCAACGATGCTGACATCAAGCGTGTGCTCGATCAATATGCGACAGCTTATGCGCGAGGTGACATGCAACAGATGGCTTCATTGTTCGGAGGGGAGGATCCTGAGCACGGCAAACAAATTATTGCTGAGTTAAAAAATAATTATGAATTGTTGTTTGCCAATAGCAATAAGCGCGATGTCAATTTTGATGGGTTAAATTGGCGTGTAACCGGTAATAGGGCGGAAGTGCGCAGCAACTATCGAGCGGCTATAGAATTAAAGCACAATAAAGGTACCCAACTTGTCACCGCCAGCGTAAAGCTGGAAATGCAATTATTAAATAATGATCTGAAAATCGGCCGGCTTGAATTGTTGGACCGAAAGGTCAATGTCCTGACACCGGAATTGAACCTTGCTTCCAGCGGAAAATCCGCGAAATCGGACGTTCCCACCGCGGCGGAACTGCAGGATGTAGTGGCGCGTTTGATTGGCGCGTATGAAAACGGCGATGTCAAAGTGCTTGCAAGCTTGTTTGCAAAAGACGCGAAAACCAACGACCGGAATGGATTGAAGGATATTGAGGCGGATTATAGCCGATTGTTTGCCAATAGTTCCGAACGGCAGATGTTCATACAAAACATGGCGTGGTCACGTGATAAAAATGCCGCCAAACTCAGTGGGGATCTGGCGGCTATCGTATTTGCCCGGGGTGGCGAGCCGTTTTATTCAATGCAAGGCAAAATTCAGATAGTCGCTAAACGTGTTGGGAACAAGGTTTTAATAACTCATCTGTATCATAAAGCGAGTCCAGAATAGTTTCCGGTCGTCGTGGCTGGAATATCCCCGCTTACGTCTATGGAACAGAATATTCCGGCGCAGAACTGTTAGTTACCGCCGTTTCAGCGTCAAGAATGGATTCAGTCCGAAGATAATGACTAACGCGTAGAGCCAATGACTCAACATATTGATAGTCAGCCTGTGTAAAAGCAGGCTGCTTGGGTTTGAGAGAAGAAAAATTCAGGGTTCCCCAAATCCGATTGTTTATTAGTAGCGGGGTGGCGATATATGCACGCAGCTGCGTATTGCGGTAGCATGGGTGTTTCAGCATTTCAGTAATTTCAGCCACGTCATCATAAGTCATGGTGAGCTTTTTCGTTATCACGTCCCTGCAATAGGTATTTCCCAGTTCAAATATCTCTCCCTGTTTTATTTCATCGTAATCGGAAATGCATAGACAGTACCTTCCAATAATAATTTTCTGAGAGCCATGTCATGGTGCATAATGTCAGAACCTCAATTCAACAATACAATATATAGTACATTGCGCGCCGTTTGAGGTGGAACTGGGGCGATGTTGCAAGGTAATTACCGGTCCTGTTTCCATGATTTTAGATACCGCGCGGAGCGGCAAAGATTCTGACATGTTAAACATCTATAAAATTCGATCAAATACTGGAAATGCAGGGGCCGAAGTAACCGGAGCGGCGGGCTTTGTTGAGATCAAAAATCAGCGATGCGCTGCCGGCTGTGCGCCTATAATCAATGCGCCAAGACGGGTTGTAAACTGCCAGTGACCTAAATATTAACCGTGAAACTCGGAATAATTAATTACCGATGACTGCAGAAATTAACCATTCAGGATTACCTTTCAAGAAATTAATACTGTCCATTGCTGCTTTGGTATGCGCGATGGCCGCGCTATCCGGCGTGATCGATGAAGAAGGCGTGACTTATACGGATGAAGCGTTTAAACGGGCGTTGATTACTTTTGGCATCGCCAGGGGATTAAACGGTGTGATTTCGGTGGCCCAAGGTACGGAAATCGCGGTGCATCCCGCCGGGTTTGGAGTTAACTTCACACCCGGTCAAATACTGGACCCCGTTAATGACCTTGTTGAACAATTCTCCTGGATAATGCTGGCGAGTTCGGCGTCGTTGGGGATACAAAAAGTGTTACTGACGATTAGCGCGACAACGGTAGTGACCTGGCTGCTGGTGTGTTTGTTGATTGTCTATTTGATTTCGGTCTGGCGCGCTGACGGGTTCCCGGTCGAGTTCAGAAAGTTTCTCCTGTTTTTATCCGTGGTACTGTTGTTTATACGGTTCTCGGTGCCCTTGGCGGCCATAGGCAGCGAGGGTTTATATTGGTACTTTTTACACGAGCAATATGTCGAGTCCAGCGCAGGACTGGAAAATACCCAGTATAATTTCAGCAAAATAGGTAATGAGCAAGTTGCACCCGATACCAAAGAGCAGGGCGATTTAATAAACCGGGCCAAGAAGATATTTGAATCGGCGAGTCAGGGCATTTCCATCAATGACCGGATAGATAAATACAAGGAAGCGGCTGCTGACGCCACCAAACATGCAATTAACCTGACCGTGGTTTTTGTCATTCAGACAGTAATGTTTCCGTTGCTGTTTCTCTGGATCATCTTCCGCGGCGCCAAGGCAATATGGGCAAAACTGTTGGCCGCCGCATGAATAGCCCGATCGGCGCTTGTGCCGGTTTCGTCCATGTTGCCGGATTTACATCCTATTTATATCAGCGTGAATCCTTGTTGCTAAGAATGCTGACCGGGCAGTAATCCTTATCATGATTGCGCTGGCTGTTTCTGTGGCACATCGTGTGTTCCTCGAGTGTGATCTCATCCACGGCCACGTGAGCGCCAAACTGCAAGATTATACCGGCGAAGGGTTTGAAATTTTCGCCGCTGATAAACATGTGTTGTTGGTATACCTCCAGTTTTTGCCGGTTAAAATCCAGTTCGACCATGAGCTGCTGGGATTTGTAAACATACAAACCGGCCTTGATCATACGAAATTCGCTAAAGGACAGCTGAAATATCTCAAGACCGCCAAACTGTAGCGCAATGCGGTCATTACCCGCCAGCTGACCGTCAAACACCAAGCGAGTCTCGAAGCGGAATTTTCCCTGCTGCGGTTTATCATGATGGATATGTATTTTATAGTGCGTATCGTAGATCGAAAAATCAGAGTTCACGGTGACTACAAAATTCTGCTGGACGCTGGATATACCGTCGCTGACGGTTACGCTGCCCTGGTAATTGCCGGGATAGTTGTAAATGTGGGTAAGCTGTAGTACATCGTAAACCACGGCGCCGTCACCCAGATCCCAGACGATACTCAGGCTGTCATTTTCCGCGTCGATGACTTCCAGCGACAGGTTTACCAATAGCGGCGCCTGGCCGGCCGATGGCGCGATAGACAAGTTGACAATCGCCGGCGCTTGATTAACCGCAAGCACTTCGATGATCAATTCAGCCTGGTTTTGATTGCCATAGTTGTCAGTGACGGTAAGTACACTCATATAGGATCCAGGCCGGGTGTAGACATGAATAGGCGTTACTTCGCTACTGCTGGCTCCATCCCCAAACTCCCACGCCCAGGTAACGGGGCCGGTTTCCGGATCATAACTCTCGCCGCCGTCAAAACGCACGGTAAGCGGCGCGTAGCCCTGGGTAACATCGGCTGATATTCTGGCTACCGGCGGCAGGTTTTCGCCGACGCTTATAAATACTTCATCCGCCGTGCTGGACACCAGGCCGTCGCTGACGATAAGAGAAATGACATAAACACCGGTTACATCGGGAACAAAAACCGGCGTCACGGCATGGGATGACCAGGCGCCCAGCAAACTGGTGGCGGGCGCTGATATCACTTGCCATTGAAAAAGGCTGATAGGATCACCGTCCGGATCGAACGAGGCGGTGCCGTCCAGTACCACGGTTTCCCCCAGGATAATACTGACGTCATTACCGGCGTTGGCGATGGGCGGCGTATTGATTTCGCCCCGGTCAAACAAAAATACGTCATCAAAATTGTTGGTGTCCGGCGTTATCAGGTTCGACGCAAAGGAAAAAAGTGTAACATAACGTCCGTCCGCATTAAGCGCCGGATTAAAACTGGCGGAGTCCGCAGGTTCGCCAGTTTCAGTATTCGTCAGCAATTGCATGTTGCCGGTTCGCTGGTCGTAGATAAAGACATCTTCAAACTGATTGCTGTCTGATCCGGCAAGATTGGATGCGTAGGAGAAAAAACTGATAAAACGGCCGTCCCGGCTGATGGCGGGTTGATATGCCGGTCCATTGGCATCACCACCGGCAGGGGTTACGTTAACCCTAGTCATTGAGGATGAGTTCCTATCAAATACAAAGATGTCAGTCTCGAGATTGTTATCGTTCGGCACCAGATTAGTGGCGTTGGATTCAAATACCACAAAACGCCCGTCACCGCTGATTGCGGGATAGGCGCTGCGGCCATTACCGGGCAGTCCGGAGCCTGACAGGGAGACCAGCGCAACACTCGCAAGTTGCCGGTCGCGGAGGTACACATCTTGCGCGCCATTGGTGTCGCCAGGAACCAGGTTGCTGGCGTGGGAAGAAAAGGCGACGTAACGTCCATCAGCGCTGATACGAGGCTGCCAACTATCCATGTTTGCCTGATTACCATTGGCATCCACGCTGATACGCTCGGTTGATCCGGTTAGGGTATCATGGGCAAACACGTCAATGGCCCGGTTGGTATCGCCCGTGACCAGATTGGACGCCAGCGAATAAAATGCGATGACCCGGCCATCTTCACTGATTGAGGGGCTGAAACTGTGGCTACTGGCTTGGACGCCGTTACTGTTGACCGAGACGCGCGTTGTCGATCCTGATTCGCGGTCGTGAAGAAAAATGTCAATAACCAGGTTACTATCGGCGTCGACCAGATTGGATGCGAACGATTCAAATGCGATATAACGGCCGTTACCCGATATTACCGGATTGGTGCTGGCGCCGTCCGCTTGTTCGCCGTTAATTCCCGTGCTGACGCGCTCAATGGTATTGTTAAGAGTGTCAACCACAAACACATCAGTGACGGCATTGGTATCGTTTGCGGCCAGGTTCGAGGCATCCGATTCAAAAACCACGAAGCGCCCGTCCGCACTGATGGACGGATTGACACTCGCGCCATTGGTTTCTTCAGTGCCCGCGGTGCTTAACCTGGAGATGGTGGCCGCGTGCGCCGCAAACGCCCACGCAACACACACCATGAAAACTATTGTTATTACGCTTCTCATGACAACGACTCCGCATGCTGACCGCTCCCTGGTGGATAGAGGACTAATAGTTTCCAAGCTAATAGCACCACCGATTTTTATAGAGCTAAGAGTAGCTGTAAAAAACCATCAATAACGATACAGGGTAGAGGATTTTATGGATTTGTGATGACTTCGTTTACGAAAGAAGAAGTCAATCACAATCATCCTGTAAACCAGTGCAACAAGAGTCAACTGGACAGAAATTTGCGATAGGACGTTAAAGCGCATTTTGCCATTGACCGTGGTTTTCCGGCTCAAAACTAACGGGTATAATTGAATCGCGTTATAAATGGATAAGATTAGTTATAGACAACCATTCGCTGCCAACAGGAATGTGACGAACAGGTCACAACGGAATTGATACCCACTGCCTTGCGATATGCCGGCTATTCCCGACCACATCACGCTTAAACTCACGGAAGTGAGCAATAACCTTGGCCAGGTCATGGCCAAGGACCGCTATGGCCTGGACAAACGCATTCACGACCTGTTGCTTGCGCACCAGCAGGCGGGTAACAAGCCGGTCAGTCAACAGCGCGTGGAAAAACTGTTGCAGGATTATCAGCGGTCATGTGAAAGGTATCAACGCCGTAAACACCGCTTGCCGGAACCGGCGTTAAACGCCGATTTACCCGTTATCCAGTTTCGAGACGAAATTACCCGGGCGATACAGGCAAACCAGGTTGTGGTGATCGCGGGAGAAACAGGTTCCGGAAAAACCACGCAACTGCCGCAAATATGTCTTTCCCTGGGGCGGGGAGTGAGTGGCCTTATCGGTCATACGCAGCCACGCCGCATCGCCGCCCGCAGCGTAGCCCAACGTATAGCGGATGAACTGAAGAGTGAGTTAGGTGACTATGTCGGTTATAAGGTTCGTTTCACGGGGCAGGTGCGGCAGGAATCCTTTATCAAGATCATGACCGACGGCATTTTGCTGGCGGAACTGCAAACCGATCATTTCCTTAGTCAATACGACACCTTGATCATTGACGAGGCGCACGAACGTAACCTGAATATCGATTTTATCCTGGGCTATTTGAAAAGTCTGTTACCCAAACGGCCTGATCTTAAAGTAATTATCACGTCCGCCACCATTGACACCGGGCGTTTCGCAACACACTTCGGCGGCGCGCCGGTTATTGAAGTATCAGGACGCACGTATCCCGTCGAGGTGCGCTACCGTCCCGTGGAGGAAACCGAAGAACTGATTGATCAGGGTAATAAAGTAAGCAATGCGATCCTCGCCGCCATCCGCGAGCTGGACCGGCATGGCAGGGGAGATATCCTGGTCTTTTTGTGCGGCGAGCGTGATATCCGGGACACCCATCATTTTCTGAAGCAACAGCTGGACCACAATAGCAACGAGATTTTGCCCCTGTTCGCCCGCCTCAGCGCACAGGATCAAAACCGGGTGTTTCAGGCCAGCAAAAAACGCCGCATTATTCTCTCGACCAATGTGGCGGAAACCTCGCTAACGGTTCCCGGCATCAAGTACGTGATCGATACCGGCAAGGCGCGCATCAATCGTTACAATTACAAAACCAAGGTGCAACGCCTGCCGATTGAAAAAATTTCCCAGGCCAATGCGGACCAGCGCAAAGGACGCTGCGGCCGGGTCAGCGACGGGGTATGTATCAGGCTCTATTCCCAGGAGGATTTCGAATCACGCCCCGTATTTGCGGATCCGGAAATCACCAGGGTCAATCTTGCGTCGGTTATACTGCGTATGAAAGTCCTCAAGCTGGGGCATATTGAAGAATTTCCGTTCCTGGATCCGCCGGATCATCGCTACATCAAAGATGGGTATAAGCTGTTAAACGAATTGCTGGCGATTGATCACTATCATAAGTTGACTCCCATCGGCCGCCAACTGGCGCGCATGCCAATCGACCCCAAGATCGCCAGGATGTTAATTGAGGCCTCCAAAAGAAACACCTTGCAGGAAGCACTGGTAATTGCCAGCGCCTTGTCAGTACAGGATCCCCGGGAACGCCCCCATGAATTCACCGAGGCGGCGGACAAGCAGCACGGGATTTTTCAGGATGAATCCTCCGATTTTCTGTTCTATGTCAATTTATGGAACGCCTTTCACGAGCACGCCAAACATTCTTCGGTGAACCAGTTACGTAAATGGTGCCGCGAGCATTTTCTATCGTATCAACGCATGCGGGAATGGTTGGATGTACACACGCAGCTATTGGAAATTGCCGGGGAGACAGGCGGCAAACTCAATCAACAACCGGCTAGTTACCAGGAATTGCATTGCGCTCTCTGCGCCGGGCTATTGGGTAACATCGGTTGTCACAAAGAAAAACAAGAATACAGCGGCGCGCGTGATATCGGCCTAGCGTTGTTTCCCGGTTCCGTACTCGCGAAAAAACCGCCCAAATGGATCGTCGCGGCGGAATTGATTGAAACCCAGAAATTGTACGCCCATACGGCCGCGAAAATCCAACCGGAATGGCTGGAAGAGCTGGCCTCGCACATTACCAAACATCATTATACGGAACCGCATTGGGATGAAAAAACCGGGCATGTATCCGCGTATGAAAAAATTACCCTGTACGGCCTTACCATCGCCGCGCAAAAGAAAATCAACTATGAAAAAATCTCCGTGATTGAAAGCCGGGAGTTGTTTATCCGGGCCGCCCTGGTAGAACAAAAATTGCAAAGCAAGGCGCATTTTTACCGGCATAACAGCGGCCTCATCGCACAGATAAGGGCCGAAGAAGAAAAACTGCGCGTGCGGGGCTTACTGGCCAGCGACGAGGAATTATATGCGCTTTATGATAAAAAAATACCGGCGCATATTTGTAACGTGAAGACCTTTAAGCAATGGATTGAAAAACAGGAAGCGGAAAATCCGGACTATTTGTGTTTTACCCGGCAACAATTCACCAGCGAAATGGCTGGAAAAATTGCGCAACCGTCGAGGCCGGACCGCATGGAGCTGGATAATATCAGTTTTGAACTGGAGTATGCGTTCGATATCGGGGCGCAACACGACGGTGTTTCGGTGTTGATTCCGCACGTCTTGATCAACCAGGCGCCTGAATATGTTTTCGATTGGCTGGTGCCGGGATTTTTACAGGAAAAAATTGGTGCCATTATCAAATCGCTGCCGAAAAAGTACCGGCGTTCCTTTGTGCCCGCGCCAGAATATGCCAAAGCCTGCGCCGCGGCCATTCAAGCCTACCAGTCGCCTTTACTTCCGGCGCTTGCCGCCCAGCTCAAACTAATCACCGGCGTGGAAGTGCCGCAGGATGTTTGGAGCCAGGTTACTCTACCGGACTATCTGCGAATGAATTTCAAAATACTGGATGATCATGGAAAAGTGGTCCAAACCGGCCGCGACCTGGCGAAACTGAAAATCGCCTTGAAGACCGGGCAAACAGTGAATACGGCGCAGAATCTGCTGGAAGCCAGCGGCGTTACGCAATGGGAATTTGGCGATTTGCCGGTGCAGAAAACAATTGAGGTGCGTGGTTTCAGGCTGGGGGTGTTTCCCGCGTTGGTTGATGAAGGCGAAAGCGTGGCCTTGAAAAATTTTGAAAACCAGGCGGAAGCGATCCGGAAACATCGCAACGGTGTCGCGAGGCTGTACCAGATCCAGGAAAAATCCAAAATCAAATACGTGGAAAAAAATATTCCCCTGATCCGTGAAATCTGCCTGAATCTCGGTGGCGGGGTGAATTGCGACGAGTTAAAAAGGGATTTAATGCAATGCGTTATCACCCGGTCATTATTCCATGACGTGGTAGATATACGGAACAAAACCCAGTTTCTGCAGCGGTGTGCAGCAGCTAATTCGAGGATCAACGGCGAATGCGTTGCTTTAAGCAATAGCCTAGTGGAAATTTCCCGCTACTATAACGATATCAAGCACGCGTTCAACAAGAAAACCGGCCTGCAGTGGCTGGCCGCAGTCCAGGACATGCGGTCACAACTGGAACAACTGATTTATCCCGGTTTTATCCAGCAAACCGAACCGCAGTGGTTTAAACAATTGGCAAAATACTTAAAAGGCATGCTGGTTAGAATTAACAAACTGGAGCAGTCGCCTGAAAAAGACCGGCAACGGTTGGTACAGTTAAGCCCTTATTGGGGACAGTACCAGGAATGGATTCACAATCCCCGCATCGTGAAATTGCATGCTAAGGAATTGTCGCAATATCACTGGATGTTGCAGGAAATGCGCATTTCCTTATTTTGCCAGGAGCTGGGCGCCGCGATGAAAATATCCCTGCCCCGGCTTAACGAAGCCGTTAGCGAAATCAAAGATTCACTAAAACAAAATAAGACTCTCGGCTAAACAATAAATAAAGATAAATGAACGCCTCTCTGAATAACCTCGAATAAACAATAAGTTATAAATTGTCCCGAAATATGAAGCGGATCACATACTGAACCGTAAGTGGTGCTACTTAGTTAACTAAGTGGTAAGGTAAGTAGTGTCAGCGGCCGCTAATTCTGGCGGGGGGTACTGATAAATTCCAAAAAAATTAGGTATCCGAATTTGATTGTGGGGTTCGGTACTGAATAAATACAAAATCGGAGTGGGATATGCAAAGGCGGCAAAACGAGACGGTAACGGTTAAACATGCGAAACAATGGCTGGATAGTTTTGATGTGGAGATGTTCTTTATCAATGCCCTGGTTATTTGTGTGCTTCTGCTCACAATGGTGGTTTCCGGGATTTTGTTGTCCTAGCGGTTTTGATAAAACCCGCGCGGGCGCTTGGCCGCATAGCCAGAGGCAAAAGTTCCGGTCCGATACCCGCAGCACCATAAACAATAGTCAAAAAAATATTCAAGCAGTTAACGAGTTAGGTAGGTCGTGGAGAAACGCCATGTTGGGCAGGAACAAACTAATAGCCGCCATTGAAATCATCATCTTAATCATCATCGCGATGCTTTACACCGAAATGGCCCGCGCGCATGCGCGGTTCGCGGTTGATGGTATTACGCCGCCGCGATCGGATAGTGACGGGATAAAAACCGGACCTTGCGGCAATATCCCGCGTTCACTAAATCCCGCCACGTTTACCGCGGGTCAGCAAATCACGGTTGAATGGGAAGAAACGATCAATCATCCGGGCAATTTCCGCATTGCGTTTTCACCGGCCAATGATCAGGGTTTTGATGATAACGTGTTGTACCAGGTCAATGACAACCAGGATGACGCAAACCTGCCGCATTATTACAGCGCAACGATTACTTTACCAAACCAGGCCTGTGAAGGCTGCACGCTTCAGATAATTCAATACATGACCGAACGCACGCCGCCAACCTTGTATTATTCCTGCGCTGATATTCGTCTGGTGGAAGACGTTCCGCCAGCCGATGTGCGGAACCTCATCGCGGGAAATGGTGACAATGAAGTCAGCCTGGCTTGGCAATATCCGGCGGCAGGCGAACTCCAGGTGTTGATCCTGCAAGGCGCATCCACGATCGGCGTTGCCCCTGAGAGGGGCCAGGTCTATCAGGCGGGTGACATTATCGATAGCGCCAATGTAGTGTACGTGGGTAATGCCACTCAATATATTACTACTGGGTTACCGGCGGGGCAGACCTACCATTTCAAAGTGTTTATATTCAACCCGGATTTCCGTTATTCCCCGGGCGTTGAAATCCAGCAAACCGTCGTGGACGTGGCTGATGATACAGTGGCGCCGCAAGCGGTGCAGAATTTCGCCGCGGTGGCGGTGAACGACGCCGTTGAACTGTCCTGGCAGAATCCCGTTGACGATTTTTATAAAGTATTGATTGTCTGGGACACCAATCCGATAAGTACCGATCCCATCGCCAATATCCGCTATGACCAGGGGGATGAAATCGGCACGGCTAGCGTGTTATTTAACGGCTTGGGCAGCACGGCAACCATTACCAGTCTTACCGCCGGACAAAACTATTACTTCAAGATTTTCTCCCATGATGCCAGCTTTAACTATGCAGCGGGCACGGAAGCTTCGGTTTTTATGCCATTGGGAGCAGTGAATCAGAAACCGCAGTTGTCACTGGCAATCAGCCAGAATGGCAGTCCGGTCGTCTCGATCTATCAAAACAGGGGCATGGTCACGATGACCGTGACTATCGAAGATGATAATGATGTGTCGCAGGCGACGATCAGTTGGGGCGGTACCGACAGCCGGTTAGTGGATTCAGACGCGTTACCCAACACCTTGACCTTTGATCCTTCCCTGCTGCCTCCGGACATGTACCCAGTGCAAGTTACAGTGGCTGATAATGGCAATCCACCGGAATTCAGCACCATGAGCCTGGCTATTGAAGTGATGAGCGCGAACAACAATGATGGCATGGGAGCCGGCAGTGTTGGCCATATGGGACTATTGTTATTCCTGCTGTTATTGCAACGTTTCTATTCGGCACACACCCGTAGGCATTAATGCGCGCAGGGAGCAGTTGACTACCCACCGAGAATAGCCTTGTGGGGGCTGGCCCGAATGGCACTTACTTAACGCAATTTCTTGGATTTTCGTCATTCCGGCGGAAGCCGGAATCCATGAAACTGCCACTATTGTAGATTT
>Ga0209640_10003371_pt1 | contig 13972 bp, 13 predicted proteins | sample RifCSP10_1_FD_184018 | JGI IMG/M metagenome (GOLD analysis project Ga0209640, IMG submission 184018) | Soil microbial communities from Rifle, Colorado - Rifle CSP2_sed 10_1 (SPAdes) (version 2) | ecosystem: Environmental > Terrestrial > Deep subsurface > Rock core/Sediment | place: Rifle...
GCGCGGCTCGCCGTGGATCGTTCCTTCCAGCGACAGGGGCTGGGTGCCCGGATTCTGCGATTCGTCCTGCAGCTCGCAGAGCGCATGGCCGCTGATTTCGGTTGCGTGGGTGTCGTGGTCGACGCCAAGCCGGAGGCGATCGGCTTCTACACCCAATACGGCTTCATGGCGCTCGAGGCGGTCATGGGCCGATCGGAGGCGAGGCCTCAGCCGATTCCGCTGTTCCTCGCCATGCGCGCGATCAAGGGGGCTGTCAAAGGCTGAGGAAGATCGGCTCGTGAGTCAGGGCCGGGCGACGCCGAATTGAACCGGCCGCACGGTGCGTGCGTCGCCATCCTTGCAGATCGACAACGCGAAACCGAGCACGTTGCGCGTGTCGCGTGGATCGATGATGCCGTCGTCGAGCATGGCTGCGCTGGTGACGAACGCGCTTTGCTGTCTTTCGAAGTTTTCGATTATTTTGGACTTTGTTCTTTCTATGGCTTCGAAATCCACGGGAAGATTTCTTCTTTTCATCCCGCCTTCCATGACCATCGCCATGGTCAGCGCCGCCTGCTCGGCGCCCATCACTGCGGTCTGCGCATTCGGCCAGGAAAACAGAAAACGCGGATCGTAGGCGCGCCCGCACATGCCGTAGTTGCCGGCGCCGAACGAAGCGCCGCACATCAGCGTGATCTGCGGCACGTTCGCGTTGGCGACCGCCTGGATCATCTTCGAGCCGTGCTTGATCATGCCCGCCTCTTCGGAGGCCTTGCCGACGATATATCCGGTGGTGTTCTGCAGGTAGAGGATGGGCAGCCCGGCCTGGCAGCAGGACTGGATGAAGTGCGTCGCCTTGTTGGAGCCGGCCGGATCGAGCGGCCCGTTGTTCGTGACGATGCCGACTGGCATGCCGTGAATCGCGGCATGCCCGCACACGGTCGCCGGACCGTAATCGGACTTGAAGTCGAGAAAGTCGGAATCGTCGGTGAAGCGCGCAATCGCTTCGCGCATGTCGACCGGCTTGCGATAGTCCGCGGGCATCACGCCGAGCAGCTCTTCGGCCGCGTAACGCGGCGGCTTTCCCTGCGGCAGAGGCGCTGTCGTCCAGCCCAGTCTCGCCAGCACGTCGCGCGCGATGCGCACCCCGTCCGAGTCGTCCTCGGCCAGGTATTCGCCCAGCCCCGAGATGTGCGTGTGCATCACTGCGCCGCCGAGTTCCTCGTCGGTGGCGATCTCGCCGGTGGCGGCTTTCAGCAGAGGCGGGCCGGCGAGGAACGCCTTCGCCCGCCCGCGCACCATGATCACGTAGTCGGAGAGCCCCGGCATGTACGCGCCGCCCGCGGTCGAAGAGCCGTGCACTACGGTGATGACCGGGCAGCCGGCGGCCGAGAGTCGCGCCAGGTTGCAGAAAATCGCGCCGCCGTGGATGAAGCCTTCTACCCGGTACTTGAGCAGGTTGGCGCCGGCGGATTCGACGAGATGCACGAATGGCAGCTTGTTCGCGAGCGCGAGGTCCTGCATCCGGAGCAGCTTTTCGCGTCCCATGTGCTGGATCGCGCCGGCATCGATCCCGGAATCGCTTGCGACCACCACGACCCGCACGCCCGAGACGTAGCCGATGCCGCCGATCATGCCGCCGCCGGGAATCGACTTCTCGGGGTCCGGATTGTCCAGGCAGTAGCCCGCCATCGAGCTGAGTTCCAGCCACGGCGCTCCGGGATCGACGAGCCGGGCAATCCGCTCCCGCGGCAGCAGTTGCCCGCGCTTGTCGAAAAGCGGCTTGACCCTGGCCGACTCTTCCCGCGTACGCGCCTCGAGCGCGCGCAGCCGCGCGATCAGTCCGAGCATGTGCTCGCGATTGCGCCGGAAGGCGTCCGTCGCGGGGTCGAGCTTCGATTGGATCGCCGCCATTACTCGAGCACCTTCGGCTTCACGGCAAGATGAAATCCGTCGAAGGCCGGGCTCTGGCGTGCGCCGTGCACCGGCCGATGCCCGATCCTGCGCCGGTCACAATCGCGACGTGCCGCTCGAGGAGTCCGGGGCGAAAAATCGACTGGTATCGATTGAGCGAAGTCATCGTTTTGCGAGGCAGAACCGCTCGGCGAGTGTCCCGCATGGGATATCATCCGTCAATCGCGCACCTCGCGAGATTCCGCAATGATCCCGAGAACACTTTTCAGCCCGGAACACGAGACGTTTCGCGACAGCGTGCGCCGCTTCATGCGCGAGGAGGTCGAGCCGCACGACGAGCGCTGGCAGGAACAGGGCTTCGTCGACAAGGAAGTCTGGCGCAAAGCCGGCGCGAACGGCTTTTTGTGCTGCTCGATGCCCGAGCAGTATGGAGGTGCCGGCGCCGACAAGCTCTACAGCGTCGTGCTGATGGAAGAACAGGCGCGCGCGAACAATTCTTCGCTCGGCTGGGGCCTGCACTCGGAAATCGTCGCGCCGTATCTGCTCAACTACGGGACGGATGCCCTGAAGCGGAGGTACCTGCCGGGAATGGCGGCCGGCGAGATGATCGGCGCGATCGCCATGAGCGAACCGGGCGCCGGCTCGGACCTGCAGAGCGTCAAGACGAGTGCGACCCGCAAGGGCGATCGCTACGTCATCAACGGCTCGAAGACGTTCATCACCAACGGCTGGAACTGCGACCTCGTGATCGTGGTGGCGAAGACCGACCCCGCGAAGGGCGCGAAAGGCACGAGCCTCGTCGTCGTCGACACCTCGATGAAGGGATTCTCGAAGGGAAAGCGCCTGAAGAAGATGGGCCTGAAGGGGCAGGACACGGCCGAGCTCTTTTTCGACAACGTCGAAGTGCCGGCCGGGAACCTGCTCGGGCAGGAGAACAACGGCTTCATCTACCTGATGCAGGAGCTGCCGTGGGAGCGCATGCAGATCGCGATCGGCGCGGTCGCGAAGGCCGAAGCCGCGATCGGATGGACGACGGACTACGTGCGCGAACGCAAGGCGTTCGGCAAGCCGGTCGCGAGCTTCCAGAACACCCGGTTCAAGCTCGCGGAGATGACGACCGAAGCGCAGGTGGCGCGCGTCTTCGTCGACCGCTGCATCGAGCTGCTGCTCGCGAAAAAGCTCGATACGGCAACCGCGTCGATGGCGAAGTACTGGACCTCCGACCTCGAGAACCGGATCGTCGACGAGTGCCTGCAGCTGCACGGCGGCTACGGCTTCATGTGGGAGTTTCCGATCGCGCGCGCCTACGTGGATGCGCGCGTCGCTCGCATCTACGGCGGCACCAACGAAATCATGAAGGAAGTGATCTCCCGGTCGCTGGGACTGGGAGAGAAATAGGAGGCAGGACATGGCCGAAGCGATGATCTTCGACGCGCTGCGCACCCCGCGCGGCAAAGGGAAGAAAGACGGTTCGCTCTACGAGGTGAAGCCGATCTCGCTGCTCACCGGCGTATTGAAGGAACTGCAGAAGCGCCACGATCTCGACACTTCGCAGGTGGACGACGTCGTCATGGGCTGTGTCACGCCGGTCGGCGAGCAAGGGTCCTGCATCGCGAAGACGGCGGCGCTCGCGGCGGGCTGGGACTGGCATGCCGCCGGCGTGCAGCTAAATCGCTTCTGCGCATCGGGGCTCGAAGCGGTCAACATGGCGGCGCAAAAGGTTCGCTCGGGCTGGGAGGACCTGGTCGTCGCCGGCGGCGTGGAATCGATGTCGCGTGTGCCGCTCGGCAGCGACCGTGGCGCATGGGCGTGCGACCCGGAAACCAGCTTCGAGACTGCCTTCATCCCGCAAGGCATCAGCGCCGACCTGATCGCGACGCTCGAGGACTTCTCGCGCGAAGCGGTCGACCGGTTCGCGATCGGCTCGCAGCAGAAGGCGGCCGCGGCGCGCGAGAACGGACGGTTCCAGCGCTCGATCGTCCCGGTGAAGGACGCGGTCGGCGACATGATTCTCGAGCACGACGAGTTCATCCGGCCGCACACGACGCTCGAAGGTCTCGCCTCGCTCAAACTCTCGTTCGACAGGATGGGCGAGATGGGATACGACGCGGTGGCGATTCGCCGCTATCCGCAGGTCGAGCGCATCCGGCACGTGCATACCGCCGGAAATTCCTCCGGCATCGTCGATGGCGCGGCCGCGGTGCTGATCGGCAGCGAGGAGAAGGGCAAAACGCTTGGCCTCACCCCGCGCGCCCGGGTGCTCGCGACCGCCTTGTCGGGCGCAGATCCGACCATCATGCTGACCGGTCCCATGCCCGCCGCCCGCAAGGCGCTTGCGAAAGCGAAGATGACGATCGACCAGATCGATCTGTTCGAAGTGAACGAGGCGTTTGCGGTCGTGCCGATGAAGTTCATGAAAGAGATGGGAGTGCCCGCCGAAAAGGTGAACGTCAACGGCGGCGCGATCGCGATGGGCCATCCGCTCGGCGCGACCGGCGCGATGATCCTCGGCACGCTGATCGACGAGCTGGAGCGCCGCAACCTGCGCTATGGTCTCGCGACGCTCTGCGTCGGCGGCGGCATGGGCATCGCGACGATCGTCGAACGGCTGTAACCGAGAGCGAAAAACAGGGACAGACCCCGTTTCCATGTCTCCGATCCGCTACGAGAAGGACGCCGAGAACATCGTCACGCTGACGTTTGACGCACCGGGCGCGCCGGTCAATACGATGACGGAAGCCTGGCAGAACGCCTTCGCCGAGTGCGTGGCGCGGCTGCAGAAGGAGAAAGACTCGATCGCCGGGGTGATCCTCGCGTCGGCAAAGAAGACGTTTTTCGCCGGTGCCGAGCTGAAAGACGTGCTGAAGTTCGGGCCCGAGGACGGCCCGCAGGTCTTCGAGTGGATCCAAGGCATCAAGAAACAGATGCGCGCGCTGGAAAAACTGGGCCGCCCGGTCGTCGCGACCGTCGCCGGCAGCGCGCTTGGCGGCGGTTGGGAGCTGGCGCTGGCGGCGCACTGCCGCATCGTGCTCGACGACCCGAGGATCGAGCTCGGATTGCCGGAAGTGACGCTGGGACTCCTGCCCGGAGGCGGCGGCGTGACCAAGATGGTGCGGCTGCTGGGACTGCAGGGCGCGTTCTCCTATCTCGTCGAAGGAAAGACTTTCCGCCCGCAGGAAGCCGCGAAGCTCGGCCTGATCCAGGGCCTTGCAGCGAAGGCCGAAGACCTGAATCGCATGGCGCGCGAGTGGATTACGGCGCATCCCGCGCCGGTGCAGCCCTGGGACGATGAGAAGTACCGCATGCCCGGAGGCACGCCGGCAAGTCCCCAGGTCTCGCAGATGCTGGCGATCGCTCCGGCAATGCTGACGGAAAAGACGCGAGGCCTGCTGCCCGCGCCCGAGGCGATTCTGTCCTGCGCGGTCGAAGGGGCGTACGTCGATATCGATACCGCCCTGCGGATCGAGTCGCGCTATCTCGCAAAGCTCGCGGTGGGCCAGGTGGCGAAGAACCTGATCACGCTCTTCTTCCACCGCACGGCGATCAAGTCGGGCGCGAGCGTGAAGGGCCTGCGGGCGCCCGATGCGCCGCGCTGGAAGGCACAGAAAGTCGGCATCGTTGGCGCGGGGATGATGGGGTCGGGGATTGCATGGGCGAACGCAACGCGCGGAGTCGCGTGCGTGCTCAGGGACGTATCCGAGGAGAAAGCGAAAGCCGGCAAGTCCTACAGCGCAAAGCTCCTGGAGCGGCGGGTGCAGCAAGGCCGCGCGACGCAAAGTGACGCCGAGAAGACACTTTCGCTCATCCGGCCGACCGAGAACATGAAAGACCTCAGCGGCTGCGACCTGATCATCGAGGCGGTGTTCGAGAAGCGCGACCTGAAAGCGCAGGTCACCCGGGAAGCCGAGCCGATGCTCGCGCCGAACGGCATCTTCGCCTCCAATACGTCCACCTTGCCGATCTCCGGCCTCGCCGCCGCGGCAGCGAAGCCGGAAAACTTCATCGGCCTGCACTTTTTCTCGCCGGTCGACAAGATGCAGCTTGTCGAGATCATCAAGGGCGCGAAGACCTCGGCCGACACGCTCGCGCGCGCCTACGACTACGTGCTGCAGATCGCGAAGACCCCGATCGTCGTCAACGATTCCCGCGGCTTCTACACCAGCCGCACGTTCGGCACGTTCGTGCAGGAAGGCTGCGCGATGCTGGCCGAGGGCATTCCGGCCGCCGTGATCGAGAACGCGGCGCGCTTCGCCGGAATGCCGGTCGGCCCGCTCGCGGTGATCGACGAGACGTCGATGTCGCTCTCGGTGCACGTGATGGAACAGACCATGGCCGACCTGAAGGCCGAAGGAAAACCTGTGCCGCCCATGCCGCCGGGGCAGGAAGTCATCGTGCGCATGGTGCGCGAATTCAAGCGCCCCGGGCGCGCTGCCGGCGGCGGTTTCTACGAATACCCGAAGGACGGCAAAAAGCTTCTGTGGCCCGAGCTGTCGAAGATTTTCGGCAAGGCTGAAGCGAAGTGGGACTTCGAGGAATTGAAGGAGCGCATCCTCTATCGCCAGTCGATCGAAACGGCGCGCTGCCTCTCGGAAGGCGTGCTCACGACGGCGCACGACGCGAACATCGGCTCGATCTTCGGCATCGGCTTCCCGGTATGGACCGGCGGCGCGCTGCAGTATGTGAATCACGTCGGCGCGGCGGTGTTCGTCAAGCGCGCGGACGAGCTGGCGAAGAAGTTCGGGCCCCGGTTCGAGCCGCCGAAGTTGCTGCGGGAGCTGGCGGCGAAGGGCGGCGCCCTCGCCTAACTTAGCGGCCTTCCCGACGCCTCTTGTTGGCCGATCCCGCCGTAGGCCATGCCCCGGGCCATCGTCGGCCGCTTGCGGTGCAGGGTGCGCCGCTGGTCAAGTTCAGACCTGGTTCTAACTAAGCCAGCACCGTCTCCAGCTCCTGCCAGGGAACGGCCATTACCCGGTCCGATATGCGCGCCGGGCGCGGGGTGCGGCAAACGATGAACCCGCGGGCAGCCTCGCGGTATTCGCCGAGAAAAGTCTCGAGATGCCGCGCATCGCGGGCGGCGGGGGTGTCCGTCCACTTCACCTCGATCGGGCGCAACTCTGCGCGACGCTCGACGATCCAATCGACCTCCGGGCCGTCCGGGTCGCGCCAGAACCGGACGCGCGTCTCGGGAATCTGGAACCGCGACTGCCGGATCAACTCCAGGCCCACGAACTGCTCGAACAGCTGTCCGAGGCGATCCCGATGCGGCCGGGTCCCTTCGTTGGCGCATAGCCGCCGCACACCGAGATCGAAGATCAGATAACGACTCGACTTCGTGAGTTTCTTGCGCGTGCGACTCCTCGATAGCGGATCCACCCGCTCGGCCACCAGGCAGTCCTCGAGAATCTCGTAAAACCCGGCAACGGTGGTGTGCGCGACGCCCAGTTCTTGGGAGATCCCGCGAAAGCTCACGATGTTCCCCGACTCGAGTCCGGCGAGTTCCAGGAAGCGGGCAAAGGTGCCGACGTTCCGCACCAGCGCCTCCGCACGGATTTCTTCCTCGAGATAAGTCTCGACATAGGACCGCAGATCGGTTTCGCGGTCGGCATTCGTTCGATCGGCACGGATTCCCGGAAGGCTGCCATAGAGCAGCAGCGAGCGCAGGTTCGGCTCGCTGCGTTCCCGCAAGCTGAGCGGGTCGAGTCGCAAAGTGACCAGCCGGCCAGGCAGCAGATTGACGTTGCCTCCGCGGCGCAGCTTGCGCGCCGACGAGCCGGTGAGCACGAAGCGCGCTGCTTTCCGGTCGATGGCATCCTGGGCGACATCGAGCAGCGCTGGAACCCGCTGTACCTCGTCGAGCGCGACCAGCGGCGGCAATCGGCGCCGCCGCGAGGGCAGTGCCGCGATCTCGGCCGCCAGCTGCTCGGGCGCTCGCTCGTAGCGCTGCCGCACTTCGGGAGTCACGAGCGAGATGCTGAGGTCGGCGGACAGGCGTGCGACGAGCGTCGTCTTCCCGGTTTGCCGAGGTCCGAACAGGATCACGCTCTTGCCGCGCGCGAGTTGCTCCTCGAGGCGCGGCGTCACGTCCCGTGCTATGTAGTCCATGCGCTCCATTTTCGGCGAAAATGGATGCTAGAGCAACCAATCGATCCCGGGCGCGCCGCATCCCAGCCTCGACACCCAAGGCGGCCGAGGCTATTCCTCGGGGAGCGTCTTGCGAATCAGGGCGAGCAGGTCTCGCGGGCTGTAGGGCTTCGCGAGGTAGGCGGTGGCTCCCGCCTCCTACACTCGGTGAAGTGGCTCGACACGCCGCACACGCCGCACGCCTGGGACTGCGGCCTGATGATGGAAGCCTTGACGCGCACGTTCTTCTGCGGCGACCTCTTCACGCAGGGCGACGGCAAGGTGCCGATCACCGAATCCGACATCCTCGAGCCGAGCGAAGCGTTCCGCGCGCCGATGGACTATTTCGCCCACGCGCATGCAACGACGCGCATCCTCGAGCGCCTCGCGCGCGAGCGCCCGACGACGCTCGCCTGCATGCACGGCAGCGCCTATCGCGGCGATGGTGCCGCGCTGCTCCTCGCGCTGGCCGAGAGGCTCACCGAACGCGAGCCAATGGCTGCGTAGGCTCGTGCGTGCCTTCAGCTCTTCGGCGTGACGCCGGTCACCTGCGCGAACTGCCACGTGTCCGTGTATTGCTGGAACCGCACTGCCTTGCCGTTGCGGAAACGCCAAACATGGGCAACCTGCGCGTCGAGCGGCTTCTCCGTGGCCTTGGCGGTGCCCCGATAGCGGGCTTCCAGCAGCACGGTGTCGTCGGCGCCGACCATTCGGTCGACCTCGATCCGGAAACCGTCGAAATCGTCGGGGATCCGCGCGAAACCGCCGCGCCGGGGACCCGGGCCGCAGCGCAGATTAAGCGGCGAGGACCGCGCTGCGAGGTTGACAAAGACGTCCCGGGGTTGACCGCGAAACCCCGAGGTGGACAATCCAATGCGTCATCTGAGCGGGGGGCCTCATGCCGGCGGAACGCGCCACGATTCTCATCCCGGACATCAGCGGCTACACCGAGTTCGTCAGCCGCACCGAGCTCGACCACAGCTCGCACATCCTGAATCACCTGCTCGAGGTCATCGTCGATTCCGTCGACGCGGATTTCGTGGTCTCGGAGATCGAAGGGGACGCCGTGCTGCTTTATCGCAAGGGCGAGCCACCGCCCAAGGGCGAGCTGACCCGCCAATGCGCGCGCACGTTCGCCGCGTTCCACGGCGAGATCAACGGGATGAAGGCGCAATCCATCTGCCAGTGCGGCGCCTGCCAGGGCGTGGACGGGCTGAACCTGAAGTTCGTCGCGCATCACGGCACGATCTCCGAGATTCGCGTAGCGCGTTTCGTCAAGGCCTCGGGCCTGGACATGGTGATCGCGCACCGCCTGCTGAAGAACCGCATCGCGAGCGACGAGTACCTGCTGATGTCGCGCAGCTACCTGGAGCAGGTGCAGGATGGCGATGACGAGGTCGAGCTGGACTGGCAATCGGCGCAGGAGGAGTATCCGTCGATCGGCGTGGTCCACTTCGACTTTGCGGACCTGGGCAGCATCAGGCCCCGCCAGGCGCCGCCGCCGGTGAACGCGCCGAAGATCGATGGCGACGGATCGGCCGGAATCGGCGTCGACATCGAGGCCGGCTTCCGCAAAGTGCTGGCGGTCCTCACGGACCCGCGCACGCGCCTGGACTTCGTCCCCGGCGTCAAAGAGGTGGTGGAAGCTTCGCCCTTGCCGGCCGTCGGCGGCAAGCATACGTGCGTGTTCGATGATTTCCGTGTCGACATGGAGCAGGCTCGCGTCGAAGTCGGCGACGCCGCCGCGGAGTACTTCGAGTTCATGCGCGTCGCCGCCATGGGCATCCACGTTGCGGTCCATTATTCGCTTCGCGATCGCGCGTCGAACCGCTGCCGCTGCGATCTGCACCTCTACGCGGAGCCGGGGTACGACCTGCCCGATCAGACCCGCGCGTTCGTGATGCAGATGTTCGATGCCAGCCTGCAGAACCTGAAGCGGCTCGTGGAAGGCGCGTCAGCGCAGCACTGAGCCTGCTGCACAGTGCTTCCCCGGACGCACCGCGACCGCCCATGCCACGAGTGGGGCGTGTCAGAATCCGCGCGCCATGGCCCGCCTGCAACTGACGCGCGAGAGCCTTCTCGACGGCTTGCTGCACGCTTCGGTCCGCGCCGTGCTCGGACCCGAGGTCCGTTTCATGAGCGACAGCGAGCGCGCCGCGCAGGTGCAAGCCATCCTCGCCCGCGCGCCACTCCCAGGGCGCGTCTGGGTGTTCGCTTTCGGCTCCCTGATGTGGAACCCGACTTTTCATTTCGTCGAACGCGCACCGCGCGCATCCACGGCTTTCACCGCCAGTTTTGCCTGTGGGCGCGCGCGGGGCGCGGCAGTCCCGGCCGGCCCGGCCTGATGCTGTCGCTCGAATCCGGCGGCAGTTGCACCGGCGTTGCCTATCGCCTCGCGCGGCGTGAGGCAGCGACCGAACTCGACCTGTTGTGGCGTCGCGAAATGTTCACCATGGCGTATCGTCCGGTGTGGACCACTGCGCACACTCCCCAGGGACCCGAGCCGGCGATCGCGTTCAGCGTCAATCGCGCGCACGAACGCTACGTGCCCGCGCTCGGCGAGGAAGCGATCGCGCGCTACCTGGCCACTGGCGCGGGGGCGATGGGTCGCTGCTGCGACTACCTGTTCGAGACCACGAGGCATCTCCGCGAGCTGGGCCTGCGGGACCGAAGGCTGGAACTGCTGGAGGCGAAGGTCCGGGCGCTCGGCGTGGAGAATTGAGGGAGATCGGTATCGGGCTGCCGGGAATGAACGGCTACGAAGTATGCCGCGCCATCCGCAGCGCACTGGGCGGAGACGAGCCGGTCGTCGTGGCGCTCTCCGGCTGGGGCCACCGGCAGGAGGCCCATGCCCGCCGGACTCGCATCCTCTTTCTCACCCAAGCGAGTGATTGCCGCGCACGATGCCGCAGCGTAGCGTCGTCAAGGCAGCCGAGCGGCTGCCTTTTACGAAACGCAGTCCATAGTCGAGGGAGGATTCATGATCCGCTTTGTACGCACGGCTAGCATCGCGCAGGGCAAGTTCGGCGACGCAATCGCCTTCGCAAAACAGATTTCCGAGTACCTGAAGAGACAGCACGGCCTGCAACTGGAAGTGATGCTGCCGGTCGGCGGCAATCCGCAGCGGGTCGCCTGGCGCGCGGAGTACGAAAGCCTCGCCGCCTTGGACGCGCTGCAGACGAAATTGCTGCTCGACCGCGAGTACCTGGACCTCGTGGCGAAGGGCTCGGGCAATTTCATCGCCGGCTCGCTCAACGACGCAATCTGGCGGACGATCTAGGCTATTCGCGCAGCCCCGCCTTGCGCAGGCCCTCGACGAACTCATCGAGCGGCGCCCTGTTCCTGTACGGAAGGATGCGCAGCGTGTGCTCGACGCGGTAGTCCGGGTTGATCTCCTTCAGCTCCTCCCAGATGCGCCGCGCCTCGTCGACCCGGCCGGTGTGACCGTAGAGGGAAGCCAGGTAGGCACGGGTGACATCCGACCTCGCGAGGTAGACCAGCCGGCGCTTGAACGAGGCTTCCGCGTCTGCCAGACGCCCGAGAGCGAACTGCGCACGCCCGAGTGCGTGCATCCAAAGGTCGAAGCTCGGATCGAGGCGCAGCGCCCACTGGTACGACGCGATCGCCTCTTCGTTCGCGCCCGCGAAATGCAGCACGTTCCCGAGGCTGCCATGCGCTTCGGACAGGTTGGAATCGAGCGCGATTGCCTGGCGCACGGCGCGCTCGGCGTCGTCGAGCCTGCGCAACCACATCAGCTGGATGCCGACGACGTTCCATGCGACCGCGTCGTACGGATCCGTTTCCTGCGCCTTGCGCCCGAGCGCCAGCGCCTGCTCCAGGCTGTCGGGTGACGGATCCCAGCCGTTCAGATACGCCGTCGCGGTCGCGATCGCCAGGATCGCGTAGCCCCGCGCCATGCCGGGCTCGATCGCCAGCGCCCGCTCGACCAGGGCGCGCGCCTCGGCGTTCGTTTGCGGGGTGAATTGCAGCAGCAGGCTGCGCGCGCGCAGCAGGCAGTCATAGGCCTCGGTGTTGACCTTCCCGCGATCCCGGTGGCGCGCCTGCTCGCTGCCGGCAAGCTTCACCTGGAGCGACTCGACGATCCGCTGCGCCACCTCGTCCTGCAGCGCGAAGATGTCCTCGAGGTTGCGGTCGAAGCGCTCGGCCCAGATGTGGCCGCCGCTCTCGGCGTCGATCAGCTGCACGTTGATCCGGATCCGGTTCCCTGCCTTGCGCACGCTTCCCTCGAGCACGTGGCGCACCCCGAGCTTGCGGCCCACTTCCTTCATGTCGACGTTCTGCTTCTTGAAGGTGAAGGAGGTGTTGCGCGCGATCACGAACAGTCCCGAGACGTTCGAGACGTCGGTGATGATGTCCTCGGTGATGCCGTCGGCGAAGTACTCCTGCTCGGGATCGCCGGACATGTTGGTGAAGGGCAGCACCGCGAGCGAGGGCTTGCCCGGAGGGCGCAGCGCGGGCTCGGCAGGCGCTGCCGCCGCCGCGACGGCCGCCGCTTGCCCGGCGGCCTTCACCCGGTACGCGCGCACCGGATAGGCGATGTTCTTCACCTGCTGCTCGCCCTGGTCATCGAAGCCGGCCGAAACCTTGCCGCGCACCGCGCCGTGCACCGCATCCGACACGCTGATGCCACCGGGCTCGGCGAGCGACTCCAGTCGCGCGGCGATGTTCACTCCGTCGCCGTACACCGTGCCGTCGGGCTTCTCGATGATCTCGCCGAGATGCACGCCGATGCGAAAACGCAGGCGCCGGTCTTCGGCAATCTCACGCGATGCGCCCGCGAGCTCCTGCTGGGTGGCGAGCGCTGCCGATACCGCGCTCGTCGCGAGATCGAACACGGCGAGCACCGAGTCCCCCGCCATGTCGATCACCCGTCCGCCGTTTGCCGAGATCTGCTCGCGGAACACTGCGCGAGCCGCATCGAGCGCCGCGACGGTGCCTCGTTCGTCCGCGGCCATGAGGCGCGAATAGCCGGCCGCGTCGGCGGCGAGAATCGCCACCAGCCGGTGCTTGAGTGGCTCGCCGCTCACGCCTTGCGTCTCCATCGGAACCGTTCACCCATGGAAAGAGTCTGCGGTCTATAGCGCCATTGCCGGCCGCTCCGCCATCTTCGAGCGCCAGCGCAGCAAGTGCGGATGCTGTTCTCCCGGCTTCACCTTCACGATTCGCGCGAAGTCGACCGCCACCACGGCAGTAATGTCTGCAACGCTGAAGCGGTCCGCCGCGACGTAGTCCCGTCCTTCGAGCCGCCGGTCGAGCGCCGCAAGAAACTGCTGCAGGCGCTCGATGCCGCGCTTGCCGAGCTCCGGGATCTGCGCATAGTTCACCGGGCCGGCGAGCGCGCGGTTCGTCAGCGCCGGCGAGGTGTTGCGCATGGCCTCGGCAATTGCGAGCAGGCCCTCGAACTCGGCGCGCCAGTTCCAGCTCGCGATTTCGGCCTTCTCGAGCGGCGTCGTGCCGAGGAGCGGCGGATCCGGGTACTTCGCCTCCGCCCACGCGGTGATCGCCGCATTGTCGGCGAGAACGACCCCCTCCTCCGTCCGCAGCGCGGGCACCGTGCATTGCGGGTTGATCTTCCGGTACGCCTCGCCAAGCTGCTCGCCGTTGCGCAGATCCACCTGCACCGTCTCGTGGCGGATGCCTTTCTCGGCGAGCAGGATCCGCGCGCGGCGCGGGCTGGGTGCGGTCGAGCAGTCGTAGAGCGTGATCATTTCGCGGCCGCCTTGCCTTGCGTCTTCGTGTCGAAGTCGGATGCGTCGTGGCGCTCGTGCAGCTGGCTCGCCGGGTCGCCCCACGTCCGGTTCACCATGCGGCCGCGCTTCACCGCCGGACGCCTGGCGATCCGGATGTTCAGCCCGGACGTGCTTCTCCTGGATGATGGCTTTCAGCACCGGCGGCTGGCGCGGGACCTGGACATCGTCGTGCTGGACGGTACCCGTCC
>Ga0209640_10003372_pt1 | contig 13971 bp, 11 predicted proteins | sample RifCSP10_1_FD_184018 | JGI IMG/M metagenome (GOLD analysis project Ga0209640, IMG submission 184018) | Soil microbial communities from Rifle, Colorado - Rifle CSP2_sed 10_1 (SPAdes) (version 2) | ecosystem: Environmental > Terrestrial > Deep subsurface > Rock core/Sediment | place: Rifle...
CTACGCTCCGCGTAGGCATTTGTGACTACTCACGAATGACCAGCACGTTCTCAGCGGTCGCGAGCTTCTGGTCTTTTTCGAACTGCTTCTGCTCCTTCTTGCCGAGCTCGGTCTTCGCCCAGTCTTCCTCGAACACCTCCTGAAGGCGCTTGGTGACTTTCGGGTCGTGCGCGATCAGGCCGACCTCGCGCCGGCTGTCCAGCTCGAGCGCCCGCAGGCTCTGGCTGCCCACGAACACCGCCGCGCCGTCGCGGATCATCGCGCGGACGTGAAGCCGTCGTCCGTTGGGCATCTTCTGCACGCAGAGGCCACCGCCGCGTTTGCCCACCTTCCCGATGATCCGGACGTCGACGCCCGCTTTCGCGCGCAGCTGCAGCAGCCGGATCATCTGCGTGTCGGTCAGCTTGGGGTCGTAAATCGTGAGCGACTTCTTCGTGCGCTTGATGAAGGTGGCCAGCTGCTCGCGGGCGTTTTCCGGGCTCACGACGAACCCGTCGAGCATCGGCTCGAACTCCTGGCGCGCGCCGTCGGCGTCAAACAGCCGGAGGGCTTCCTGCACGGTCCGCCGTTCGCGTGTGACCAGGCCAAAGCTGCGGGTCTTGAGGTCGCTGGCGGTGTAGTTGAAGCCGTACACGTGGAGCTCCTCGCGATCGACGATCATCAGCTTTCCGTGATAACGGATGAGCTCGTCGGCGGTTCGACTGACCGTCACTCCCTTACCAAGCATCCGGAGCTCGAGCTGGCGCAGCCGTTTGTCGGGGCCTGAATGCGTGTGCGCGATCAGCGCCCGGACGTTGACGCCCCGGCCCACCGCAGCGTCAATCGCCTTCTCGACGTGCGTCAGATCGAGTCTGAAGATAACCAGGTCGAGGGTCTTCTGCGCGCGGTTGATGCCCGCGAGCAGAGGCGCGACGCCGTCAGCAGGCTGAATGATGAGCTCCACGATGCTACACGTGACTCGCCAGCAATAAGCTGGCCGCCGGGTGGTCACTCCCGCCGAGGAAGGCGGGCGTCGAGGCGCCCGACCGCCACGAGGATCCCGAAGATGATGGCCTCCGGCCGCGGCGGGCAACCCGGAATGGAGACGTCGACGGGCAGAACCCGATCGACGCCGCCGGCGCTGGCATATCCCTCTCCAACGATGCCGCCGGAGGCGGCGCAGGCGCCGACGGCAATCACGATGCGCGGGTCGGGGACGGCTTCAACCGTGCGTCGGACCGCTGTCTCCAGATTGCGTGTGACGGGGCCGGTCACCACGACGCCGTCCGCGTGGCGCGGAGACGCCACGAAGTCCACCCCCAGGCGACGCACGTCGTACACCGGGTTCAGGAGAGCCGCGAGCTCCCAGTCGCAGGCATTGCACGAGCCCGCGTCGAGATGGCGGAGGTGGAGCGATCGGCCGAGCACCCGGCGGATCTCGGAGGACACACGGGCAGCGTCGGCGCTCCGGTCTCGCGCAGGTTCCCCGGTGGGCGCCGTGGGGTCGTCGGCCATGACCTCGATCCGCAGGTCGGCGCGCGAGCGCGCCGCAAGCTCGAAGTCGCGGCCCATCGTGATCGCGTCGGCCCACGGATCCTCGGCGCAGCGCCCGCAGAAGACGCACCGCGCGAGGTCGAGGGCGACGTGCCGGCCTGCGGCGTCGACGCGCTCCGTGATGGCACCCGTGGGGCAGACGGCCGGAGGCGGGAGGTGGCTGCCGGGGTGAAGCACCGGCGCTCCTCGAAACCGTACGGGCGGCACGCTCGGCTCCGCGGGATAGCGGGTCGTGACGACCCCGGTCCGAAGCGCGTTCACGAGAATGCGCAGCATGTCAGCGATCGGTGCACGAGTAGCACAACTCGAAGCTCTTGTTGACGAGCGGGAAGTCCGGGACGATCGCCGTCTCGGCGGCCAGCGCCACCGCGGGCCAGTTGTGGTAGCTGGGCGACCGAAGGTGGTACCGGTCCACGCGACCGCTCGCGTCCGTGCGGAGCCAGTGCACCGCCTCGCCTCGGGGCGATTCGATGGCCGAGATGCCAATGCGTCCGCCCGGCAACGGATCCGCGACGGCGACGTGCAAGGGCCCCGGCTCGAGCTGCCGGATGAACTCGCCAATCAGCCGGATCGACTCCCGGGCCTCCAGCGCGCGAACGGTCATCCGGGCCATGGCGTCCCCCTCCGAGGCGGTCACGACGCGTACGTCGGGCGGTGTCGGGCCCGCCAACGCGCCGTGGGGATGATCCCGCCGCGCGTCGCGATCCACGCCGCTTGCCCGGGCTGCCACACCGGCGACAGCGAGGTCCAGCGCGGCCTGGCGTTGCAGCAGCCCCGTGTCGTCGAGCCGATCGACGACGGTTGGATTCGCTTCGATACGGCCCATCAGACCGTCGAGCCCGCTCAGCGTGACTTGAAGCGTGGCGGCAAGATCGGCGACGAGGTCGTCCGACAGGTCGAGGCGCACGCCGCCCGGGACGAGGAGGCCCCGGAGAAACCGGTTGCCGGCAAGCCGCTCGTTCATCTGCTGGAGGGCCTCCTTCATCCGCAACCCCGTGGCGGTGCCGTAGTGGAAGGACGCGCCGGCGCAGATATTGCCGATGTCGCCGACGTGGTTGTAGAGCCGCTCCAGCTCGAGCGCGACACTGCGAATCAGCCGCGCCCGCCTCGGCGCATCCACGCGCGCAATCTGCTCGAGGGCCTCGCAGTAGCCCAGGCCGTGCGCGACGGAACACACCCCGCAGATGCGCTCGGCGACGGAGAACGCATCGAGCGGCGAGAGCCCCTCCATGCGCTTCTCGAGCCCGCGATGCGTGTAGAAGAGCCGTGCATCGAGATGGAGCACGGTTTCTCCGACCGACGTGAAGCGGAAGTGTCCCGGCTCGATGATCCCCGCATGAATCGGGCCCACCGGGATCTCGAAGACGCCTTCCCCTTCGGCGACAAGATGCGGAAACTCCGCGGCGGGGTTGACTGGGACGCGCCGCGACCCGTCAAACGCCTTGCGGAGGGGGAAGATGCCCTGGGGCCACCCGTCATGAACCACGAGCGGCCGCGGATCGGGGTGGCCGACCGGGACGATCCCGAACAGGTCCTGCATCTCGCGCTCGTGCCAGTTGGCGGCGGGGATGGCCGTCGTGAGGGACGGCACCTCGGGGCGCGACCCGTCAACGGAGACAAGAAGCGTGACAAACCGATCCGGGGCGCCGGCTACAGCGGGCTCGAAGACATAGCGCACGTGCAAGGCGCCCTTCCCCACTGCGCTCTCGTCGGTCGCCACGACTGTGGCCAGGGCCATCGCCTGCGGCCCGCTGAGCACGGCGGCGGCCGCGGGAAGATCGCTCGCGCGACCGAGCCGCATCGTGAGGTCGGATGGACGCGGCCCGATGTCCGCGTCGATCGGACCGTGCGCGGCCGCCCGCAGCGCGTCAAGGAGGGCCGGATCAGCCAACGATGATCTCCGTGGCTCCACGGAGCGGCCGGTCGAAGGTCGCGGGGATGGTGAGACCGAGCAGGATCATGATCGCCGCGAGCAGCACCATGCCAAGGAGCGGGAACCACGCTTCCCGCTCCCGGCCCGCCGTGGCCGTCGTCTGGCCGAAGGCCATCGAGCCGGCGTGGTGCAGGAGGCCCGCGAAGATCACCACGACCATCGCGAGAAAGATCGCAATCGCCACCCAGTGGCCGCCGCCGATGCCGGCGCGCAGCACGAGCAGCTCGCTGACGAAGATCGAGAACGGCGGCACGCCGGCCAGCGACAGCGCCGCCAGCATGAGGAGCGTCGCGCCGAAGGGGGCGACACCGAGCAGCCCGCGGATGACGCGCATGTCGCGCGAGCCGTAGCGCGCGATGGCCGTGCCGGCCGCGAAAAACGCGAGGGCCTTGGTGATTCCGTGATTCACCGCGTGCAGCAGCGCCCCGTAGGTGCCAATGGGGCCGCCGAAGCCAAGGCCGAGCGCCACGATCCCGACGTGCTCGACGCTGTGATAGCCGAGCAGGCGCTTGATGTCGTGCTGCGCCAGGATGAACGGCGTGGCCACGACGACCGAGACGAGGCCGAAGATCAGCAGCACTCCCGCCGGGAACTCAGGCCCGCACGCGGCGGCGGCAATCGTCTGGAACCGGATGACGCCGAGCAGCGCGCACTTGATGAGGATACCCGACAGCAGCGCCGACACCGGCGTCGGCGCCTGACTGTGGGCGTCGGGCAGCCAGAGGTGCATGGGCGCAAGACCCGCCTTCGTGCCGTAGCCGACCATCACGAAGATGAACCCAATCCGGACGATGCCCGGATCGAGTCTCGGAGCGATGCTCATGATCGCCGACCAGCTCATCGTGCCGGCGCCCGCCTGCACGTCGGCGGCTGCGGCATAGATGAGGACGGTGCCGAAGAGGCCGAACGAGATGCCGATCGTGGTCACGATGATGTACTTCCACGCCGCCTCCAGGCCGTGATGATGGCCGTGGTAGCCGATGAGCACGGCCGACGTGATTGTCGTCCCCTCCATCGCGATCCAGAGGACGCCGAGGTTGTCGGCCAGGATCGTCACGACCATCGTCGCGACAAAGGCGTGGACGAGCGCGAAGTAGGACCGCAGTGAGTCGGCCCTCATGTTGCCGACCGAGACCGCCTGCTCGAGCCACCCTACGGTGTAGATAGACACGGCCAGCGTGAGGACGACGAGGAGCACGAGGAAGACGAGGCCGAGGTCGTCCACACGGAGGAACCCAAGCGCCCGTGGGCCCCCGGATGCCACCTCGCGCGCAAGGACGAGCGTCAACGCCACCAGGACCGCCGAGCTGGTGACGTCAATCGCCGACAGGATGCGGCGGTCGCGCGTCGTGAGCATGACGACTGCTGTCAGCGTGGGGACGAGCGGCAGCACCCAGAGGAGCGTTTCAGCCACGAGTCATCCCCTGAGCCGATCCAGGTCGGCGATGTCGGCGTCGACCGTCGAGCGGACCCTGAGCACCAGGATCGTCATGACGAGCGCCGCGAGGATGACGTCGAGGATGACGCCGATTTCGATGATGAGCGGCATCCCCTGGGTAACCGCCATCGCCGTGAAGAAGATGCCGTTCTCCGACGCGAAGAGGCCCACCATCTGCGTGAGGGCCGTCTTGCGCGTCGCCATCACGAGCACACCCGTCAGGGTGAGGGCAATGCCCACCGGAAGCGCGTTGCCGGTAATTGCCTGGCGGACAGGGCCGAGCGACGCGCTCAGCTGGAACGACACCACGACGATGAGCACGGCGAGCGCCAGCGTCGCGGCGATGGGAATCACCGGCTCCACTTCGCGCCGGACGTTCATGCGCTGGACGACCAGGTGCAGCACCCACGGCAGGACGATGGCCTTGACGGCCAGCGTGATGGCCGCGATCACCCAGAGGTCCCCGTTCCCGGTGGCCCTGGCGAGCACCGCCGCCGCGATGGCGATGAGGAGCGACTGGGCCGCCACCGCGTAGATGGCGCGATAGATCTGGCCCGCCGCGACGATGAGGATCATCGTGAACAGGAGGAGCGAACCGATGTCGTCGATGACGGTGTGGACCGTCTCGGCGCTCACAGGATCCTCAGCGCGAGCGCCATGAAGGCGCACACAAAGCCGACGCCGAGGTACTGCGGCACCCGGAAGAGCCGGAGCTTGGCGTAGGACGACTCGACGAGCGCGAGGTAGATGGCGAGCACGAGGACCTTCGCGGCGAACGAGCCAGCTCCAAACAGGAGGCCGGCGGCGCCCGCGCCGCCCCAGGGGCCGGCCGGAAAGAAGAGGGCCGACACGAGACCGAGCGTCACGATCTGGCGGGTGTGCGACGCGAGCAGCATGCAGCCGAGTCCCGGCCCGGAGTGCTCGAGCAGCATCCCCTCGTGCAGCATCGTGAGCTCGAGGTGGGTGTCGGGGTTGTCCACCGGGATGCGGCCCGTCTCGGCCGGCAGCACGACGAGCATGGCGGCAAAGCCGAGAAAGTCCGCTGCGCCCCACGCCAGAAGCCACGAGGCGCCGCGACTCGAGGCCAGCGCGCCGAGCTCGGTCGTTCCGGCCACCACGGCCGTCGAGAACACGACCATCATCAGCACCGGCTCGACGAGCGGCGCCACCGTCATCTCCCGCGACGCCCCCATGCCGCCGAACGCCCCGCCGGCGTCGAGCGCCCCGACCGCCGTGAGGAAGCGGGCCAGCGCCAGCAGTCCGAGCAGCATCAGGGCATCGCCCAGCGGGAAGGCCGGCGGCCCCATCCGGACGACCGGCACGAGCGCGCCCGCCGCGACCGTGGCTGCGAGCACCAGCACGGGAATCAACGGGAAGAGGCCCGAGGCCGTGTCTGCCTGCACCGTGCCCTTGCGGAACAGCTTGGCCAGATCGCGGTACGGCTGAAGGACCCCGGCCCCCTGCCGGCACTGGAGCCTCGCCTTCATCTTCTGAATGGCGCCGGTGACGAGCGGCCCGAGCAGGACGAGCAGGATCATCTCGACGAGCACGAGGGCGAGCGGCCTGCTGCCGGTCATCCGTACACCAGTCCGAGCAGCAGGAGCGCCGCAAAGAGGGTGCCGAGGACGAGCCCGATGTACCCGTAGATGCGGCCCGTGCTGCGGGCCCGAATGGTCTGCGCGAGCGCTGAAATCTCCCGCTCGACCCGGTGGTACAGCTGCGTCTCGGCCAGATCCACGATCTCTCCGGCGTAATGGATGCGGCGGACGACGTACGGCGTCCCGGCGGTTTCGCGCGTCACCTCGCGGCGGGGGTGGTAGAGCGCCGCGAATACGAGCCGGAGCGGCTTGGCGAACGCGGTGGCCGTGTAGTCGAACCGTGCGGTGGGACTCATCCCGCACGTCCAGGTCGGCGCGGTGCGGAGCGGAGCGCACCGCCATCCGCGGCGCAGGACCCACGCCATCGCCGCGACCGCGATAAAGAGGGCCGCCACCATCGTCATCGAGATGGCCGTCGCCTCGGTTCCCACCGGCGTCAGCGCCGTCGAGAGCACCAGCGGTCCCCGGGCGGTCACGACGGCGCTTGCGCCGGGGCCGTCGAGCAAACCGGCCGTTGGCCCGTCCAGCAGGCGCATGGCGTAGCCTGGCGCGACGCCGAGCGCGACGCACACCGCGGCGAGCCACGCCATGCCGGCGATCATCGAACGCGGTGCCTCGGTGGCGTGCTCGGCGTGTGGCGAGCGCGGGCGGCCAAGAAACGTGACGCCGAAGGCTTTCGCAAAACAGGCCGCGGCGAGGCCTCCCGTGAGCGCCAGCATCGCCGCCGCAAAGACAATGCCGAGCCCTTCGGGGCCGTGGAAGCGCCGCGCGCCGCCCAGAAGGGCCTGGAAGGTCAGCCACTCGCTGACGAATCCGTTGAGCGGGGGAAGCGCCGAGATCGCGACGGCGCCAAGGAGGAAGAGTCCGGCCGTCCACGGCATGCGGCGGGCGAGCCCTCCGAGCTCTTCGATGTTGCGGATGTGGGTGCGGCACAGCACGCTGCCCGCGCCGAGGAACAGGAGGCCCTTGAACGCCGCGTGATTCATGGTGTGGAGGAGCGCGGCGGTCAGCGCGACCGTGGCGAGGGCGCCGCCCGCCTCCTCCCGGCGCCAGAGCATCATCGCGAGCCCGATCCCGATGAGGTTGATTCCGATGTTCTCGGAATGAAACGCGAGCAGGCGCTTGAGGTCGTGCTGCTGGAGCGCATAGAGCACGCCGAGCACCGCCGATGTCGTTCCCACGAAGAGCACCGCCCATCCCCAGGATGACGGCAGCGGCCCGCCCACGGGGGCGAGCAGGTCGAACGCGAAGCGCAGTATCCCGTAGATAGCGACCTTGAGCATGACGCCCGACATCAGCGCGGAGACGTGGCTCGGCGCGGCAGGGTGGGCGCGAGGAAGCCAGACGTGAAGCGGCACCACGCCGGCCTTGACGGCGAAGCCCCCGAACGCGAGGAAGAACAGCGCCGTTCGCGTCGTGCCATCGAGACCACCCGCGGCCGTGCGCAGGGCCGCAAAGTCAAAGGCACCCGCCCGTTCCGTGAGCGTCAGGAATGCGATGAGGAGCAGCGCCGTTCCTCCGTGGGCCATCACCATGTAGAGGAGCCCCGCCCGTGCGTGCTCCCCGTCGCGGTCGTCGGAGACGACGAGGACGTAGCTGGCGAGCGTCATCCCTTCCCAACTGAGAAGGAACGTCAGCGCGTCGCCGGCGCAACAGACCAGCGCCATGCTGCCGAGGAACACGTTCAGCGCGAAGACCTGCGCCGCCTGCCGCGCCGCTCCCGCGTCGGGCGAGTGCGCCCGGAGGTACGCGGGGCCGTAGACCGCCGCGGCGACGGCGACGAGGGAGATGACGAGGAGGAAGTACGCCGACAGTCCGTCCACCGCAAGCGAGAGGCGGGCGAACGGGAAGAGGATCGGAAGCGGCTGGACGAGCGTGCGGCCCGGAGGGCCAAGCAGGACACCGAGGGAGACGCCCAGGCCTGCCACGGCCCCGGCCAGCGCGGCCAGGTGACCCACGCCGAGCGCGAGTCTACCCGACCACCGCGCGAGCAGGGATGAGAGCGCCCCTGCTCCGTAGCACGCCGCGACCAGATTCGGGCCCGAACCGAGGTCCACCGCGCGCCAATGGTACATCCATCCGTGGCGGCCAACCTTTCCGTTCTTTCTGTCGTGCTACCATCCGCCGCGTCAACGGCTTCCGGCCGCATGGTTCGACGTTGGCCGGCCTGATTAGCCGCCTGGGCTCACCGTGCGTTGGAAGGTCTAATCAATACTGGTTGGGCAGACCGACCTGCATGGGACACGATGAACGACCCAGCGATATGAGATCATTTCGTTCGTGTCAACGGTCTACGTCGAAACGACCATCGTCAGCTACTTGACGGCGCGACCAAGTCGAGACGTGCTGCTTGCCGCCCACCAGACGTTGACGCGTGCCTGGTGGCGCGGACGCGCGGCGTACCAATTGCGGGTCTCGCAGCTCGTACTCGACGAGGCCACGGCGGGCGATCCGCTCCTGCGGGCGCGCCGACTGCGGGCACTGCGAGGCCGGAGAAGGCTACCGTCGATGCGTTCCACATCGGGTCGCCGCGGCCCACCAGGTGGCGTACTTGCTGACGTGGAACTGCACGCATCTGGCGAACGCGACGATGCGTGGTACGATCGAAGCCGTCTGTCGCTCCGAAGGTCTGAGTCCGCCGATCATCTGCACACCTGGGGAGCTACCCGCGAGGAAGCCGTCATGAAGCGCAAGGACTCCATCATCGAGGATCTCCACAAGCTCCGAGAGCGAATCGGTCGGGCCCATGGCTTCGATGTCGATCGAATCGCCGCGACCATCCGCCAACACGAACGTGAAGCAGGTCGGGCCCAGCCTCGTCGTCGAAAGGCTGCCCAACCACGCGATGGAGCCGTCGGCGCGTGAACTGACGCAGACGCGCCGCGGTTCATCGCGAACGTTGGCCCGACGAAAGCCTGGCCGGACCGAATCCGGACCGACGATGTAGAGTAGCGCCGTGCCGGAGTTGTCGCGGTTCTTCGGGATCATCATTCGGCCTCCGTGCTCCGGGTCACCGATGTGTTCGGCCGACGGCGAAACAGTCCACAACGCGTCCGGTCGAGAGGACGTCGTGAAGGCGACCTTGGAGAGTCCGGATCAGATTCGTCAGAGCCGCTCTGATTCGGAGGTCTTGCTCTTCTATCGGGCTGAGAGATCCAGCCGTTGGGTATGCGCGGTCGCGACGCGGTCGGGAGATCAGAGGTCGTTGCCGGAGTACGAGGCGTTGAACGACTTGTTGCAGAGCGGAAAGTCGGGAACGATGTTGTCCTCGAGCGCCCGGGCAAGCGCGGGCCAGTTGAAGAAGGACGGATCGACGATCTTGACCCGGTGCAGCCGGCCGCCCGCATCGGCCAGGACCATGTGCGCCAGGCGCCCTCTGCACGCTTCGACGAGACCGAACCCCGCCTTGAACGGCGGCAGCGCCCCGACCTCGACCCTGGGCGGCCCTGACGTCAGGCCCGCGCACGCCCTGGCGATGATCTGCACCGTCTGACGCACCTCGCGGACGCGAATGTCCATCCGCGCCTCGACGTCGCCGCCGGCGGCGACCACCGGCGTCACGTCGATCCCCTCATAGGCCGCAAACGGCAGATTCCGGCGAACGTCATAGGGCACCTGACATGCCCGCGCCACGTACCCGACGACGCCGAAGTCACGGGCGACATCGGGCGCCAGCCGGCCCGTCCCCTCCAGCCGGTCGGCCACGAGCGTGTTGTCCCGACAAATCTGAACCACTTCATCGAAGTCGCGCACGATCCGCTCGACGGCCGAGACGATGCCGGCATCGAGCCCGTCGACGCGTGTGACGCCCCCAGGAACCAGCACGCCCCGAAGCAGGCGATGTCCTGCGACCTGTTTGTTCAGCCGGAGCAGATCTTCGCGCAGCCGCAGGCAGTGCGCCTGCCCCACCGGAAAACCAGTGTCGCCGATGATGGCGCCGACGTCGGTGACGTGGTTGTAGAGCCGTTCGAGCTCCAGTAGTACCGTTCTCACGGCCTTCGCACCGGCGGGAATGTCCACGCCAGCGAGGGCTTCCACAGCCTGACAGAACGCGAGGGCGTGTCCGACGCTGGTGTCGCCGGACACGCGCTCGGCGAGCGCGACGGCCTCCTCGGGACGACGCCCGACAAAAAGCCGCTCGGTGCCCTTGTGCGTGAAGTACAACCGGGCCCGCATCTTGAGGATGGTCTCGCCCAGCACGTTGAACCGGAAATGCCCGGGTTCGATCACGCCCGCGTGCACGGGGCCGACCGGGATCTCATACACGCCCTCGCCTTCCACCTCCGTGAACGGAAAGGGACGGCCGTCATCTTCGAATGCGGGAACCTGTGCGTCGGCGCGCAGCGGATAGAACGACTCGGGCCAGAAGCCGTGCCGCACGAGCGGACGGGGATCGGGGTGCCCCGCCGGCACAATCCCGAGCAGGTCGCGCATCTCGCGCTCGAAACGCGATGCCGGAAACGACAGCGCCGCCAGGCTCGGGACGACGGGCGTCTCACGGGGCAGCCGCACCGACACGTGAAGCAGCTCCCACCTCTCCGTTGATCCGCCGACCGATCCGGCGGCCTTCGTCAGGCCGACAAGATAGTGCGCGTAGAGGGAGTCCTCGTGCGGCCGATCTTCACCGGCGGCAAGCAGCACGATCCCGCCAAGCGTGCGCATCACGATGTCCATGACCTGCGGCAGTGCCGCGCCAGGCACCTGCAGCCGCCGCATGCCACCGTCCGAGTCCGCGGTGATCGACGCCCCTGTCACAGCGGTCAGCGCGTCGGCGAGCACATCGGGACGCGTCATGGCCGAACGACCTCGGCCGCGTGCGTGAGGAGCGTCTGCAGCAGCACTGGCGGCGTGACGCCCATCCACACAAGAAGAAGCACCGGAAGGGCGAGCAGCACGAGCGGCACCTGTGCCCGCTCGCCTCGGGGAACGCCGGGGGCCGCCTCGCCGAAGAGCATCCGCTGGAGGTGCGTGACGAGCGAGGCAAACGCCATCAGGATGAGCACCAGCACGAGCATCGCCAGCACCAGGTGATCGGCCCTCCAGGCGGCCTGCACGATGAGAATTTCGGACAGGAACAAGCTGAAGGGCGGCAGCCCGGCCAGGGCAAAGACGGCAGCCGCGAACAGGACCGCCGTCCCCGGCGCGGTCGCGAGGAGCCCCGGCGTGGCGCCAATCTCACCCGACCCGTACCGCTCGTACACGCGTCCCGACAGCAGAAACGCGGTGCTCTTGGCCAGGGCATGGCCCGCCAGGTGCAGCAGCGCCGCGAACACGCCCGCCGGACCGAGCGCCAGCCCGAAACATGCCAGGCCCATGTGCTCGATGCTCGAGTAGGCGAGCAGCCGCTTGTACTGCGTCTGCGACAGGAGGCTCGTGCAGCCGATGACGATGGTGGTGATGCCGACCACAACCAGCAAGGTGTCGGAGAACGCGGGACCGATGGCGAGATCGACGATCGCCTTCCAGCGCGCCACCGCGTAGAGGGCGACGGCGAGCAGCACGCCCGACATCATCGCCGAGAGCGGCGCCGGCGCTTCGGCGTGCGCATCGGGCAGCCACGTATGGGTCGGCGCCAGCCCCGCCTTCGTCCCGAAGCCCACCAGGAGGAACACGAACGCGAGCCGCGCCACCTCAGGGTGCAGCGCCGGCGCCGCGGCCCTCAGCGTCGTCCACTGCAGCGCCATCTCCAGATCGCCGCCCGTGGTCGCGTAGTCCACGAAGGCGAGCACCGTGCCGGCGAAGGCCAGCGCAATGCCGACCGAGCCGATGAGGAGGTACTTCCACGACGCGTCGAGCGCCGCTTTGGTCCGGCGCCACGGAATCAGCAGCGCCGAGGTCACCGTTGTCGCCTCAATCGCCACCCACATCACACCAAGGTTGCTCGTGCTGACGGCAATCAGCATCGTGCCGGCGAAGAGGTTGGCGTAGATCCGATACAGACGGACGTCGGCGCCCGACGGCCCGCCGCGCCGGTCGAGTCCGGGGCCGAGCCACGCGGCCAGCGTCGTCACGACGCTGACGAGGAGCGCCAGCACCGCCGAGAGGGCATCAAGCCGCCAGGCGCCGGCTGCGACGGGCGCGCCGCCCGCGGCCAGCCGCAGCGCAATCACCGATGCGGCCCCGGCCGAACACGGCATCGTCACCGCGTTGAACCAGGCGGCCGCCCCCGCCGCGCCGCGCGCGAGGAGCGCGACGGTCGCCGCCAGCAGGGGTGGCGCGAGGAGCGCGACGATGAGAACGGAGTCCATCTGATGGGTCACCGGGCTGGACCGGCCGACGCCTCCCCGACTCCTGGCACGAGCGCCTGCATCACGAGGACGCCAAGGAGCACGTCGAGGAACACACCGAGCTCGACCACAAGCGGCACCCCGTACGCCCCGAGCAGTGCGAGCAGCGCGACGCCGTTTTCCAGCATCAGAAAGCCGACAATCTGGGCGATCACCTGCCGCCGGCTCACCACGATGAACAGGCTGACGAGAATCAGCGCCAGGGCGATCGGAAGGCCGCCTCGAGTCGGCAGGCTGACCACCTGCGCAAGCGGACGTGAGATTTCGTACGCCGCCACCGCGAGCGCGCTCGACACGAGCAGCGACACTTCCGTATTGACGAGCGGGTGCAGCTCGCGATCGCCGGTGCGCCGGACCTCCATGTTCGTGAGAATGCGCGGCACGATCCATCCCTTCAGCGCGAGGATCAGGATGGCGACGAGGAACAGCTCCGGGACCTCGCCCATCCAGGCGACGACCGCGCCGACGACCGCCAGCGAGATCGACTGCATGCGGAAGGCGGCGATGTAGGCGGGCACGTGACGCCGCCACATCACCACGAGCGCCAGCAGGAGCATGGCGCTGGCGCCAATCAAGGTCAGGCGTGAAAACGTGGCATCCATGCGGTTACCTGGTGAAGAACGACGAGGTGGCGGCCAGCAGGGCCAGCGTGAACGACACGGCGAGCAGCTCCGGCACGCGGAACAGGCGCAGCTTCGCCACGCGCGTCTCGAGCACGGCCAGCACGGTGGCCAGCACCACCATCTTGACGATGACCGCCGCCAGCCCGATCGAGAGCGACGCGGCACTGATTGACGTGGCCATCCCCCACGGCACGAACAGGTTGGCCGCCAGCGCCAGCAGCACCGTCAGCTTCAGCGCCGCCGCCCATTCGAGCAGCGCCAGGTACGGCCCGGAGTACTCGAGGATCATCGCCTCGTGGATCATCGTGAGCTCGAGGTGCGTGGCGGGGTTGTCAATCGGCAGGCGCCCCGTCTCCGCCAGCAGCGCGATCAGGAACGCGGCAAATGCCAGGGCGTGTCCCGGTCCGATGGCATGCGCCGGCGTCGCCAGCAGCGTTCCGGTGATCGCCCCGAGCGTCGTGGAGCCGGCGGTGAGCGCAAGCGCGAGGATCGCGATGGCCAGCGTCGGCTCCGTCAGCGCCTCCACCGTCATTTCGCGGCTCGACCCCATGCCGCCGAA
>Ga0209640_10003373_pt1 | contig 13971 bp, 14 predicted proteins | sample RifCSP10_1_FD_184018 | JGI IMG/M metagenome (GOLD analysis project Ga0209640, IMG submission 184018) | Soil microbial communities from Rifle, Colorado - Rifle CSP2_sed 10_1 (SPAdes) (version 2) | ecosystem: Environmental > Terrestrial > Deep subsurface > Rock core/Sediment | place: Rifle...
GTAGGCCGATTGGCCTATCCGCTCAACAATAAAGGCTTATTTGACATCTCTTGATTGACTTCGGGCTCAGAGGGCCTTATAGTTAAAAATAATGGCTAGGAGTGTTGCTTCCAGTTGCACAGGAAGGGAATGAAAGGGAGGCCGATATGGTCACGATTACGTCGATGGCAGAACAGAAAATCAAGGAACTGATCGTCGAGGAAAAAGACGCGGTCGGACTGCGGATCTACGTCAAGGGTGGCGGCTGTCATGGCTACCAGTACGGGATGGCGTTCGAGTCCAAGGTGGCCGACGACGACACGATCATCGAAAAGGGCGGAGTCCAGGTCATTATGGATTCCCAGAGCGCTCCGCTGTTGCAGGGAGCTGAAGTGGATTACGTGGACAGCCTGCAGGGCTCCGGGTTTGCAATCAAGAACCCCCAGGCCAAGACGACGTGCGGGTGCGGCAGCTCGTTCAGCGCGTAACAGGACGTTGAAAAAGTCCGCCAGCTTCGTTCTCGCATCGCTCAAAGGCTCAACGTACAGAAAAGAGTACGCCTCGCCTTCTCGCTCGCTGCGGCCTCGCTGGACGGACTTTTTGAACATCCTGGGTAGATAACAAGAGTTGTTCGCTTGAATAACGAGGGCCGGGGTCATCACGTATGGCCCCGGCCCTTTGTTCATCTGGATCTGGAATATGGCCGAAACCCTGCTCACCAAACGGATCGAATTCGCCGCCGCGCACCGGTATCACAATGAGGCCTGGGATGCGGCGACCAACCGCCGGGTCTTCGGCGCCTGCAACAATGCCCCCGGCCACGGCCACAACTATCTGCTGGAGGTGACGGTCGCAGGGCCGGTGGACCGTCATACCGGCATGGTCGTCAATCTGTTCGATCTCAAAGTCGTCCTCCAGGAGGTTCTGGAGGAGTTCGATCACAAGCACCTCAACCTCGATGTGCCGTATTTCGCCAAGACCGTTCCCACGACGGAGAATATCGCCACGGTCCTCTGGGGCAAGCTGGCCGCGCGCTCTGAAATCGGCCGGCTGGAACGGATCCGGCTCTACGAGGAGGACGATCTCTGGGCCGACGTCACCGTAAAAGACCAGGCAGGCAACCGCGCGAGCCTGACGCGCCGGTATCATTTCCCGGCCTCGCTGCCTGCGGCCAATGCCCAGCAGGGCCAGGCGGGGCATAATTATGCGCTGGAAGTGACCGTCGAGGGCGACATCCATCCGGAAACCGGGATGGTCACGGATATCGGAGCCGTGGATCGCATGGTGCAGGAACTGGTCGTCAGCCGGTGTACCGGCAGGAACCTGGGGCAGGATCCGGCCTTTGCGTCCCGCCCGCTGACGGGCGAAACGCTTGCGCGGTTCATCTGGTCGTTGCTGGCCAAGGCCCTACCGAGCGGCCGGCTGCAGAAAATCAGGCTGGTGGAATCGGACGATCTGAGTTACGAATACGCCGAATCATGACGGGGCGAGTCTATAAAGTCGTAAAGTCAAAAAGTCCAAAGTCGGGCCGCGCGACGACTTGATGACTTTCGGACTTTACAGACTTTCCGACTAATCCTCGCCCTTCAACAGATGGTCGTTGATCAGCGAGGCCAGCTCGGCCGGCTCGACGACTCCTTCACGGGTCAGCAGCAGTTTCCCCTTTGAAAAAAAGTGTGTCGTCGGATAGCTCTCGAACGTGTGCGTCCGCTTGATCTCGCGGCAGCGGCCGGGCACATGCATCCTGGCCTTGCCGACCTTGACGTTGGAAAATTTCGCCGCGGTGGCTTCCAATATCGGATCGTAGGTCTTGCAGGGCTCGCAGGTCGCCAGCCCATAGGCGATGACCGATGCCGGAGCATCGGTGAATTCCTTGTAATTCGCGTCGCTGACGTCTTCGACGGTGCCAGTCATAAAGTCATAAGGTCGTAAAGTCATAAGTCCGAAAGTCGAAAGCCCAGACTTGAAGACTTTCCGACTTTCGGACTTTCTGACGGAGCTTTAGCTGAGCTTTGCGAGGGCGGCGAAGATGTCCTTGTCCTCACGCGCCACCTTGATCTCCTGTACCTTCACATAGGCGACCTTGCCGTTCTTATCCACGATGACGGTCGCGCGCTTCGCGCAGTTCAGCGGCTCGAAATAGAGGCCGTAGGCCTTGCACGTGGTCCGGTGCATGTCGGCCAGCAGGCGATGCTTCAGGTCCAGCGAATCCGCCCAGGCCTTGTGGGAGAAGAAGCTGTCGCAGCTGATGCCGAACACTTCGGCATGCGCGCCCTCGAATTTGGGGAAGTCGTCGGTGAGGCACTTGTTCTCGCCCTGGCAGACCGGGCTCCAGTCCAGCGGGTAGAAGCAGAGCACGACGTTCTTCTTGCCCTTGAAGTCGCTCAGCTTGACGTCCTTCTGATCCTGATCTTTCAGCGTAAAATCGGGAGCCGTATCTCCCACCTTGATTTCCGGTTTCACATCTGACATGGCCGGCCTCCTTGCGTTGGTTGAAAACACTTAACTCCTGCGGCCTGTGTGGTAACACGGCCCGAGAAAGCTTGTCAATTGGCCAGAAGGCCTAGGCCAATCTCAGTACCAAGCTGATATCATGTTGTTTTATATTGCGTTTTCAGTTGTTGAGGCTATTGCCAGCTGATTTCACGAAAGGGGAGCGAGAGGCCGGTCGGAGCCGCGGTCCTGTGCCGCTTGACCATGATCGAGAGACCCAGGACGGGGAGCGGAACCGTCGTGCCGATGTTCGGCGAGCGGCCGATGCGGAGCATCTCGTCCGCAATGGCGGTCAAGGTTTCCAGCGTCGGCCGGTCAGGCAATCCGGCAGGGCGAAACACTTCCAACTCGTCCAATCCGAACTTGCTCAGTCCCAGCGTGTGGAACCAATCCGTCTGCGGATCGGGCGAATCGGTCTGTGAGACGGTCACGTGATCCGCCGTGCGAAACCGGTCCAGCGGCCGGTCCGTCCAGTCGGATGGATTGAGATAGGTGTGCGTGACTATGTCGTAGGCCGTGCCCTGGGTCAGCAGGGTCAATCCCCTGGCCAGGCGGGCTGCAAAGAGCACGAGATCGCAAGCCTGCTGCGGCGTGACCGATGGTCGCAGGACCATGCCGGCATTGGTGTGGCGCCAGTCCAGCCGCTTCGACCAGGCGTCCGCTTGAGAAGACGCCAGTTGCACCTGCCCGTTCCATGGCCCGTGCGTTGCGACCAGTGTCTCTCCCGATTCTTTCAGTTTCAGCGGCCCGCCGTATTCCAGATCGAACCACATCTGGAGCTCGGCAGCCGAAGGGGCAGGCGAGGAGTAGCCGATGACATAGCACGGCCGCTCCGAACCGGATGGTTTCGGCGATTTCTTGCGTATTTTCATGGCAGCAGGATGTTGAAAAAACAGGTGGCTTTGTTTGATCGTCTGAAAGTCATCAAGTCAGAAAGTCTTAAAGTCGGTTGGGACTTTCAGACTTTAGACTTTCGGACTTTCGACTGCTCGCCGTCAGGCTTTGTTCTTGCGGGCCTTGCGGCGGTCTTCCGGATTAAGCATCCGCTTGCGGATGCGGATGCTGGACGGCGTCACTTCGACCAGTTCGTCGGAGCCGATGTATTCCAGGGCGAACTCCAGCGTCATGGGACGGGGCGGGGTCAGGGTCAGTGCTTCGTCGGATCCCGACGCCCGCATATTGGTCAACTGCTTGGCTTTGCACACGTTGACGTCCAGATCCTCGTCGCGGCTGTTCTGACCGACGACCATGCCGCGATAGACCTCGACGCCGGGGCTGAGGAACAGCGCGCCGCGCTCCTGCATCATGAACAGGCCGTAGGCGTTGCTCGTGCCGTCCTCGTGCGCGACCAGCGAGCCGTGCGGCGCCGTCACGAGCGAGCGCTCGTCGTAGGGGCCGTACTCCTTGAACACGTGGTGCATGATGACGGTCCCGCGGGTCTTGGTCAGGAGCACGCCCTTGAGGCCGATCACGCCGCGCGTAGGAATGTGGTACTCCAGGTGCATCTCGCCGGAGCTGCCCTCAGAGTGTACCAGTTTCATGTGCCGCAGCTCGCCCCGGCGCGTGCCGATCTCCTCGATGACCGTGCCCTGGTAGTCGGCGGGCACGGAGATGGTCAGCTCTTCGTAGGGCTCCGTGGTGATCCCGCCGTCCCGGTGCAGAATCACCTCCGGCTGCGAGACTTGCAGCTCGTAGCCTTCGCGCCGCATCTGCTCGATCAGCACGGCCAGGTGCAGCTCGCCGCGGCCCGCCACCAGGAAACGGTCGGGGCTGTCGGTTTCCTCCACGCGCAGGGAGACGTTGGTTTCCAATTCCTTGAACAGCCGCTCGCGCAGATGGCGGGAGGTCAGGTATTTGCCCTCGCGCCCGGCGAAGGGGCTCGTGTTCACGGCAAAGGTCATCTGGACGGTCGGTTCGTCGATCTTGACCGGCGGGAGCGCGATGGGATGCTCCGCATCCGCGATCGTCTCGCCGATGCTGATCTCCGGCAATCCGGCCACGGCCACGATCTCGCCGGCCTCGGCTTTGTCCACGTCCAGCCGTTCCAATCCGGAGAAGACCGCCAGTTCGCTCACTTTGCCGGGCACGTGCACTCCCTCGCGGGTGATGCGGACGACGTTCTGGCGCCGCGCGATCGAGCCTGACAGGATCTTGCCGATGCCCATCTTGCCCTTGTACGAATCGTGGGACAGCGCGAGCACGAGAATCTGGAGCGGGGCCTCGGCATTGATGGCCGGGGCCGGCACATGCGCCAGGATCGTGTCCAAGAGCGGCGTGATGTCCGTGCCGGGCTTGTTGATGTCCAGCGTCGCGATGCCGTTGATGGCGGAGGTGTAGACGATGGGGAAATCCAGCTGTTCGTTGGTCGCGCCCAGCGCGCCGAACAGATCGAAGGTCCGGTTCACCACGTCGTCCACCACGGCGTCCTGGCGGTCGATCTTGTTGATGACGACGATGGCCCTGTGGCCGAGCGCGAGGGCCTTGCGCAGCACGAAGGTCGTCTGCGGCATGGGGCCTTCCTTCGCGTCCACCAGGATCAGCACCCCGTCCACCATGCGGAGCGTCCGTTCCACCTCGCCGCCGAAGTCGGCGTGGCCCGGCGTGTCCACGATGTTGATCTTGACGTCCTGATACATGATGCTCGCGTTTTTCGCGCGGATGGTAATGCCGCGCTCGCGCTCCTGGTCCATGGAATCCATCATGCGCTCGCCCATGTCGTTGATCTTCCGGTGGACGTGCGTCTGGCGGAGCAGGGCGTCCACCAGCGTGGTCTTGCCGTGGTCCACGTGGGCGATGATGGCGATATTGCGGATATTCTCCCGCCGGTCGGCCGGCGACAGGTGCGTCTGGGGGGAGACTGTCGAACTCTGCTGATCCATACAACCTTCCGTGACGGGGTCGGCGATCGGGCCAAAAAAAAGACGCCGCGAAAATCCGGCGTCGTAATGCAGTATAGCGGAGGGGGTGGCGAAAAGACAAGCCACATGGAGTCTGTCACCGCGCCAAATCCGGGTCCGGCTTGAGCGTGAAGGGACGCGCGAAAGGCGCCCTTACCTGCTATAATTCACCTCGTTTAGTTTTGCGAGGAACCAGATCGTCCATGCCGTTGAATGATCACTTGCCGGAACCGAATCCCCCGGGCCCGAATCACTGGTCCAGGTGGCGCACGCTGTTTGCGCTCGCCGGGTTGCTGGCCGTGCTCGGCGCCGCCGCCGTCGTGCTCGTCTTCTGGTGGGCGTCGCAGGACCTGCCGTCTCTCGAATCGCTTTCCCAGTACCAGCCCAGCCAGGTCAGCCGCGTGTACTCGGACGACCGCCAGGTCGTCGGGCAGTTCTATGTCGAGCGGCGGCTCAAGGCTCAGTTGGCGGATGTGCCGCAAGTGCTCATCCAGGCGGTGATCGCCGTCGAGGATGCGCGCTTTTTCGAGCATCCGGGTCTTGACCTCATCGGCATCGCGCGTGCGGTCTGGACCAATCTGCGCCGGGGCGGCAAGGTCGAAGGCGCCAGCACGATCACCCAGCAGCTCGCCCGTTCGCTGTTTTTATCGGCCGAGCGGACCTACGGCCGGAAAATCCGCGAGCTGATTCTGGCCTACAAGATGGAGCTGATCCTGAGCAAGGAAGAGATTCTGGAGTTGTATCTCAACCAGATTTATTTCGGCCAGGGAGCGTATGGCGTGGTCTCGGCGGCCCAGACCTATTTCGGGAAAAGCCTGTCGGAACTGACGCTGGGCGAAGCGGCCATGTTGGCCGGCCTGCCTAAATCGCCCAATAATTATTCACCGTATAAAAATCTGGAGCGGTCGAAAAAGCGCCAGGAGCACGTTCTGCTCCGCATGGAAGAAGCGACCTTCATCACGGTGGAGCAGCGCCTGGATGCGCTGACGAAACCGCTTGTATTGCGCCGTCCGGGGGCCGAACAGGTCGCACCCTACTTCATCGAGCATGTCCGGCAGCACCTGGTCGGCAAATACGGCGAAACAATGGTCTATAAGGGCGGGTTGGAAATCTTCACGACGCTGAATGCCGAGATGCAGAAGGCGGCGGAGCAGGCGCTCAACCGGGGCCTGCGCGAACTGGACAAGCGGCAGGGCTGGCGCGGACCGATCGGCACGCAGGATATCACGGCGCTGCCCGTGCCCGGCACGCCGGCGCCGCAGGATAAGCCGCTGCTGCCCGACGAGATTGTGCAGGGCGTGGTCGTGAAAATCGGTCGAGATGTCGTCCAGGTGCAGGCCGGCTCCGTCCTGGGAAAGATGACGTTCGACGACATGGCCTGGGCCAAGCGCCGGCTCAAGGGCAAGGATCCGGTGAAGGATGCCGTGACGCTGCCCACCGTCAAGAATCTCCTCAAGCCGGGCGATATCATCGAGGTCAGCCTGAAGAAGGTTGAAAAGAACACGACCTACTTCCAGCTCGAGCAGACGCCGATCGTCGAGGGCGGGCTGGTGGCGATCGATCCCCGCAACGGATCGATCAGGGCGATGGTCGGGGGCTACGACTTCGCGCGCAGCGAATACAACCGCGTGATGACCGCGCGCCGGCAGCCCGGCTCGGCGTTCAAGCCGATCATTTACGCCACGGCGTTCAACGAGGGCTTGAGCCCCGCGACCGTGGTGATGGATGCGCCCGTCATCTACGAAAACGAGGAGGATCCGGAAAAGACCTGGAAGCCGGAGAATTACGGCAGGCGGTTTCACGGACCGGTCAGCCTGCGGGAAGCCCTGATCCATTCCCATAATGTGGCCACGGTCAAGCTGCTGGAAAGGATCGGCATCAAGCCGGTGGTCGAGTTCGCCAAAACACTGGGCATCACCAGCCCGATCAACCAGGACCTCTCGCTGGCCCTGGGGTCCTCCGGCATCACGCCGCTCGAGATGGCCTCCGCCTATGCGGTGTTTGCCAACCAGGGCTATCGCCTCCAGCCCTATGCGGTGTCCACGGTGCAGGATGCGGCCGGGCAGCCGCTGGAACAGATTCTTTTCGAGCCGCAGCAGGTGATCACGAAGGAAACGGCGTACCTGATCACCAACGTGCTGGAGGACGTGATTCAGAAGGGGACCGGCCAACTGGCGAGGACGATTGAGCGGTCCGTGGCGGGGAAGACCGGGACCACGAACGATTTCACGGACGCCTGGTTCATCGGCTACACCCCCACCCTGGCCACGGCCGTGTGGATCGGCTTCGACGATATCCGGACGCTGGGCGAGACGGAGTCGGGTGCGCACGCGGCGCTGCCGGTGTGGCTGGAATTCATGCAGGCCGCGCTGCCGCTGGTGCCGGCCACGCCATTTGAAATTCCCGAGGACATCCGTTATGCCCGGGTGGATCCGCGCAGCGGTCTGCTGGCGCCCGAGCAGGGCGATCAGGGGATCGTGGAAGTATTCAGCAAGGGGACGGAGCCGACCGAGACGGCCCCGGAGGTCGTGGACCCGGGGGAGTTCTACCGGCTGGATCAGATTCCCGAGGCCTTGGCCGCGCCGCCGCCTGTTCCCGTCACTGCGGGACCGGCGCCTGCATCCGTTCCGGGGAGCCCCGTGCCGGGACCGGCTGCATCGGCACCGGGATCTACGGCGTCAGCGCCCGGACCGGCACGTCCTCCGACTGCTCCGCCATTCGCCCCGCCGCCATCGCGCTAGCCTTTCGCGTTCTGATACTCCTCGTGCCAGGCCATCTGGATGGATTCGAGGATTTTCTCGTTGGATTTCTTGGGATCGTCCCGGAATTCCGGCAGGGCCGTGATCCATCCGTGCATGTCGGTGAACCGCACGGTCAACGGATCGGTGTCGGGGTGGGCTTCGACGAGGCGAATGGCGATCTCTTCAGTGTCCTTCCAGTACAGATCCATTCTTAACTCCTTAAGAGCTTGTGGCATATGGCGTATAGCTCAGTGCGAAGAGCGTATGGCTTATAGCTGATGGTCGGGATTCTCTGGCCATTGGCCATATGCCATTAGCTCTTGGTTTTCCGCCATTAGCCATAAGCTATATGCTCCGAGCTGCTACGGCAGCTCGGACAGTTTCTTATTCTGCAGCGCCTGTTTGAGCGAATCGTCCATCAGTGTCGCCGTCAGGTGGTGCGCCGCCTGTTCGATGTCGGCCATGCGGGCGCGGATGGCGCGGGGATCGGCACCGTCCCTGGCGGCCGCGAGCGCGGCCAGCGCAGCCCGAATAGCGGCGATTTCGTCTGTCGCAATCAAATGGCCTCCCTGGCCAAGGGATTTTTCCGTCGCGGCGATCAGCGCGCCGGCGTCCAGCCGCGCTTCGATCAACTTGCGGGCGGTGATGTCCTCCGCGGCGAATTTGAACGAGTCGCCGATCATCTGTTCGACTTCCTCATCCGACAGTCCGTAGGACGGCTTCACTTCGATGGACTGGCTCTGCCCGCTCCGCATGTCCCTGGCCGTGACGTTCAAAATACCGTTGGCGTCGATCAGGAACGTCACTTCGATGCGCGGCACGCCGGCGGGCAGCGGCGGCATCTTGAGACGAAAGCGGGCGAGGCTCCGGCTGTCCTTCGCCAATTCGCGTTCACCCTGGAGAATGTGGATGTCCACGCCGGTCTGGCCGTCTACGTAGGTGGTGAACATTTCCTTCGCGCTGGAGGGGATCGTCGTATTGCGCCGGATGAGCGTGCTCATCACGCCGCCCATCGTTTCGATGCCCAGCGAGAGCGGGGTGACGTCCAGCAGCAGCATGCCCTGCGTGTCGCCGCTGAGAATGCCGGCCTGCACCGCGGCGCCCAAGGCGACCACTTCGTCCGGATTCAGCTCGCTGTGCGGCGCCCTGTCGAAGAGTTCCTGGACGCGTTGCCGCACGAGCGGCATGCGCGTGGAGCCGCCCACCAGCACGATTTCGTCGATGTCCGATGTCTGCAAGCCGGCGTCTTTCAGCGCCCGGCGGCAGGGGGCCAGCGTCCGTTCGATCAGGTCTCCCGTGATGGCCTCGAGCTGATCGCGCGTGAAGACCTTCCGGTAGGTGCCCTTCCCATCCGGCAACTCGATCACCGCCGTGGCGGTCTGTTCGTCCGACAGGCGTATCTTCGTCCGTTCGGCTTCCAGCCGCACCGTCTGCATCGCGTCGTCGTACTTCTCCAGGGTGAGACTGTGTGTCGCGCGGATGTCCTTCAGGATCACTTCGGCCACGACATGATCGAAGTCGTCCCCTCCCAGATGCGTGTTGCCGTTGGTGGAGAGGACCTCGAAGATGCCGTCCTTCAACTTGAGAATCGAGATATCGAAGGTCCCGCCGCCCAGGTCGTAGACAGCGATGGTCCCCTGCGTGCGCTGCTGGAGTCCGTAGGCCAGCGACGCGGCGGTCGGCTCGTTGATGATGCGGACCACGTCCAGCCCGGCGATCATGCCGGCGTCCTTGGTCGCCTGCCGCTGGCTGTCGTTGAAATAGGCCGGGACCGTGATCACCGCCTTGGTGATCTCTTCGTGGAGAAACGCCTCGGCGCGCTGCTTGAGTTCCTTGAGGATCATGGCCGAAATCTGCGGGGGCGAGAAGCTTTTCTCGCCGATCTTGAGGCGGATCACGCCGCCCTGCTCGGACAGGGTGTAGGGGAAATATTTCAATTCGTCGGCGACGTCGGCCAGCCCCTTCCCCATGAAGCGTTTCACCGAATAGACCGTGCGCGCCGGGTTGCGGACGAGGTGTTCCTTGGCGGGATCGCCGACGATCAGGCCGTTGTCGGTCATGGCCACGACGGACGGCACCATGGCCCGGTCGCCCCGTCCCGCGATGACGCGGGGGGTCTGGCCGTCCATGTAGGCGATCAGCGAATTGGTCGTCCCGAGATCAATGCCGACGATCCGCATGGCCGCCTTCCATGGCTGCAACGACGTCGTTCAGGATGTTGCGGAGGTAGGTCCGGTTGGAGAGCAGCTCCCGCATCTCTTTCAGGACGTCGTCTTTCTGCGGGCGCAGGGCGTCCGGTTGCGGGGCGCGGTTCTGGATCGTATCCCACTTGGTAAACAGGCCGGCGAGCTTCGTATCCATGTCCTGCCGGCGCTGTTCCAGTTGTGCACGGTCCACGAGCAGTTTGGACCGGTACTGATCGGTCTCCTTCGCATCGCCGGACGCGGACCGGAAGGCCTCCAGATCCTCCTGCAACTCGAGAATTTCCTCGAACAGATCTGCCGGAGGGGAGTTGCGGATGTCCTTGGCCGAGCCCGCCTCCAGCTTCAGGAGATATTCCGCCCGCTGGACCGGATCTTTCAGCATGTGATAGGCCGTGTTGAGGAGGGCGGAGTTCCCGAGGCTGATCTGCTGTTCCGGTTCCGTCTTGCTCTGGAAGAAATCCGGGTGGAACGTCCGGCTCAGTTCGTAGTACTTGGCTTCCAACGCAGCGGTATCGATGGCGAGCAGCCGTGGCAGCCCCAGGCAGGTGAAATAGTCCATCTCCTTCGAGAGGGGCTGCACCTTGACGCACTGGCCGCAGTAGTACTCGCCCGTGACCTCGGACTGGCAGTGCCAGCACATGCTCCGGGCCATCTGGAGTTCGGTCCGCTTATTCGATGTGTTTTGCGTCTGGTCCATGGTGTTCCTCGTGCAACGGGCATGGCCTAGAGAAGCGAATAGCTAACAGCGAGTAGCGGGTTCCAGGATAGCGGGCACGAGCGCATCATGCCCGAATGGCTACTTGCTATTAGCTATCAGCTGCTTGCTATTAGGCCGAGAACGATTCTCCGCAGCCGCAGGTCTTTTCAGCGTTCGGGTTGACGAACTTGAAGGAGCCGCTCATCAGGTCCTTCTGGAAGTCCAGTTGCGTGCCTGCCAGGTAGATGGCGCTCTTGGCGTCCACGATCACCTTGACGCCGTCATACTCGTACACGGTGTCGTGCGGGCCGATCTTTTCGTCGAAGTTGATCGTGTAGCTCAGCCCCGAGCAGCCGCCGCCCTTGACCCCCACGCGGAGGCCGCCTTCGGTGAGGCCCTGCACATTGATCAGGCGCTTGACTTCTTTCATCGCGGCCTCGCTCAGCGTAATGGCCGGCGCGGCGGTCGTCGTGTCTTTTGTCTCCATCCTGATACCTCTTACTTGGTTTCCGAACCGGCCTTCTTCTTGTAGTCGGCCAGGGCCGCCTTGATCGCGTCCTCGGCCAGCACCGAGCAGTGGATCTTGACCGGCGGCAGGTTCAGTTCCTGCACGATGTCCGTGTTCTTGATGGTCTGGGCTTCCTCGATCGTCTTGCCCTTGAGCCATTCCGTGGCCAGGCTCGAGCTGGCGATGGCCGAGCCGCAGCCGAAGGTCTTGAACCGGGCATCCACGATCTTGTCGCCCTGGACCTTGATCTGCAGCTTCATCACGTCGCCGCACTCGGGCGCGCCGACCATGCCGGTGCCGACATCCTTGTCGTCCTTCTTGAAGCTCCCCACGTTCCGGGGATTGTTGTAATGGTCAACGACTTTGTCACTGTAGGCCATGGTACTGGTCCTCCTCTTCCTTCACGCGCCCGTCTTAATGGGCCGCCCATTGAACCGATTTTAGATCGACGCCTTCTTTCGCCATCTCGTACAGGGGAGACATCTCCCGCAGCTTGGTCACGATTTCAATCATGCGCTTGATCGTATAGTCGATCTCCTCATCCGTGTTGAACCGACCCAGCCCGAACCGGATGGACGAGTGGGCGAGGTCCGATCCGACGCCCAGCGCCCGCAGCACGTAGGACGGCTCCAGCGTGGCCGAGGTGCAGGCCGAGCCGGAGGACAGGGCGATTTCCTTGAGCCCCATCAGCAGGGATTCGCCCTCGACATAGGCGAACGAGAGATTCAGATTGTGCGGCAGCCGCTGGGCCGGGTGACCGTTGAGGTACACCTCCTCCAGGGCCTTCGTGATGCCGGCCTGCAGCCGGTCCCGCATGGCGCCCAATCGCCGTCCTTCCGCTTCCATTTCCTGCTCGCAAATCTCGCAGGCCTTGCCGAAGCCCACGATCAGCGGCACCGGCAGGGTGCCGGAGCGCATGCCCCGCTCGTGGCCGCCGCCGTCCATCTGCGCGGCGATCCGGACGCGCGGCGCCTTCTTGCGCACGTACAGCGCGCCGATGCCCTTGGGACCATAAATCTTGTGGGCGCTGAACGACATGAGGTCGATGCCCATCTCCTGCACGTTCACCGGGATCTTGCCGACGCCCTGGGTCGCGTCGCAATGGAACAGGATGCCCTTCTCCTTGGCGATCTTGCCGATCTCCTTGACCGGGTTGATCGTCCCGATCTCGTTGTTGGCCAGCATGATCGAGATCAGCACGGTCTTGTCCGTGATCGCCTTGCGCACGTCCTCCGGGTTCACCATGCCGTGCTTGTCCACGGACAAATAGGTGACCGTGGCCTTGCCCTTGGTCTCCAGCGCCTTGGCGGTGTCCAGGACGGCGCGATGCTCGGTTGAGGACGTGATGATGTGATTGCCCTTCTCGTGATACATCTCGATCACGCCCTTGAGCGCCAGGTTGTCGGATTCCGTCGCGCCGCTGGTGAAGACGATTTCCTTCTGGTCCGCGTGGATCAGCTTCGCGATCTGCTTGCGGGCGTTGTCCACGGCCTCCTCGGCCTCCCAGCCGAAGGCATGGTTGCGGCTCGCCGCGTTGCCGAATTTTTCGACAAAGTAAGGCAGCATCGCCTCGAGGACCCGCGGGTCCATGGGGGTGGTGGAATGGTTATCCAGAAAAATCGGCAGTTTCATGAACGGACTCCTTCTCCGGCTCCGGCCGTCGAGAGCGATTGCACGGTGATCAACGGTGTCCCGCCCATCATGTCGGCCACGGTCATGTTGTTCAACAGTTGATAAATGCTGTCCTGGACTTTCCTCAGGGGGGTGCGGATGTTGCAATGCTCAAAGCACGAGCAGGAGGGGGCGTCCGCTTCGTGATAACACTCGGCGATCCCCAGCGGGCCCTCGATGGCCGTCAGCACCTGCCCAATCGTGATTTCACGGGCGCTGCGCGCCAGCAGGTAGCCGCCCTTGGGACCGTTCTGGCTTTCGACGATGCCCTGCCTGGCCAGCGTCTGCAGCACCTTCGCCAGGAGTTCGACCGGAATGTTATACTCTTCCGCGATCTCCTTCGTATTCACGACGCGGGCTTTCTGCAGATCGCCATACTGCACCGAGGCGATGTATTGCAGCGCCATCAATGCGTAGTCTGCTTTCTTGGACAACTTCAGCATGGGCACCTCTCCTGATCGTATTTATAGGAGACTCTTTTAATCTCCGATCAAATTAGTCGTACACATAGTATAATGATCAGACTACGAAGTCAATAAACATTACTCCTTTAAAAACCATACCTTATATAGATAAATAGGGGATGAAAAAAAGACTGGGGCTGTGTTAAGGTGAACAACATCGAGCTGAAAAAGGTATGAAGGCAGGTAATGGGCGGAACCAATCCCTATATTGAAAAAGCGGACATTGAGCGGCCGACCAAGCCCTACACGGTAACGATCATCATGCCGGATAAGACCGAGCGCAAGGTGCAGGTCGAGCCGGACAAGATCCCGTATGG